>JACKZZ010006258.1_pt1 | contig 31974 bp, 14 predicted proteins | sample 8027871 | NCBI WGS metagenome assembly JACKZZ01 (sample SAMN15724774, study PRJNA655200) | protist metagenome | isolation source: fluorescence activated cell sorting (FACS) single amplified genomes of... | place: USA: West Boothbay Harbor, Gulf of Maine | collected 2000-07-19
GACCTAGATTTCTAGTCGAGATTGATTTCCAGTGGGGGATGAGTTCTCATCGGGGGATCAGTACTAATCGGGGGGGAACTTCCAGTCGGGAGTTGATTTCTAGTCGGGAGTCATAGAGAGTCGAATTCAAGCTATGTAGAAAAACGGCATTTCCATGGTGGTCGACGCCGTGTTGTGAGTCATGATACGAGCTAACATGACGCATAAGAAAGAGAATTTCGATAAAAAGGGGTCCGATTCTATTGCATACGTTCGACCCTACACTATCGATGATAAAGTATTCATATTGAATAGCTTCCGGCGTCTATTAATCGCGTGCCAGCCATTTCACGTAGTACTATAGTCGGCTTAGAAGGTATGCCATATCATGGTAAACCTGACATTTAAGATAGGAACTTAAGCTGAATGCTGCAAGGTTGTCTTGAACCATTTGGATTTTTTCTTTTTTACTACAGGGGGTTGAGATTTTCTTTGCATCTAAACGTAAGGGCCTGGCGCGGTAGTCAATAACATCATGTCATCATATGTCACTGGTTAGCTGATGTGTGATATCATTCCATCCTCTTTGCGCCGGGTCGGCGGGTCTATCTAGATATCTAGCCTACGACCGTCACCCGGTCGGGCGGGGGGCATATGATTGCCATTGCGGGCCCGGCTTAACCCGATACAGCAACTAACCCGGTAGGGCAACGATACGGCAGCTATAACACGATTAGGCAACACTAACCACCGCTCTCGACACACAACTTCGACAACATAATCAGCGCTTAACATCATCGCAATCATCCCGTCTTCACGAATCACTCGGCTCGATTTCCACAATCATTGATTTCCACAATCATTGATTTCCACAACCATGACTCTTACGTTAGGAAATCGTCGGGGTGAACGACGTCGTCGCGATGCTGGCAGGCGTGATGATGGCAGACGGACAAAAAAGTACGGACAGAGTTTTTTTGCACGAATTTACAGCATATTGTGCTGCGAGGAGTCGCCATGGATGGATGCTGTCGGTATAATAACATGGAACAATTCCAAAATGTCCCGCCGTAAAACGCGCAAATTCCGCAACATCGTTGCAGTGATTCTTTTGTGTATCGGTTTTGGTCTGTTATGGGGACCATGGGCGCAGAGCCGGGCTAGCGCGAATCTGATTAACACCGATCAGCATTCTGAGTCGAACAGTCGAAACAAAAGGTCCAGAGACAAAGGAAGAGACAAAGGAAGAGACAAAGGAAGAGACAGAGAAAGAGGCGAAGCAAGAGGCGAAGCAAGAGATGAGGCGAGAGTTAGGGAACAGGGAGATAGCGATCAGAGCGCTAACCAGAGCGCTAATGCTTCTAGAGGCATACGTTACCGTAGTCGCGAAGTCCCTAACGCTTCAAGTCTGGCTCCGAAAAAGCATGTGAAGATTGCTAATGGTGTAAGAGTAGAGGGCCCGTCCAGGGGCTATCTTAGGGGCACTAGAAGTGCTAAGAAAAGTAGTAGCCCTAAGAAAAGTAGTAGTCCTAAGAAAAGTAGTAGCACTAAGAAAAGTAGCCCTAAGAAAAGTAGCCCTAAGAAAAGTAGCCCTAAGAAAAGTAGCCCTAAGAAAAGTAGCCCTAAGAAAAGTGCTAGCTCGGTGAAGAAGAGTGCTAGCTCAGTGAAGAAGAGCGCTAGCTCGGTGAAGAAGAAGTCCAACGCGGAAAATGGTGGTAGTGCGGAGAAGAGCACTATTCCTCAGAAGAGCAATAGTCCTAAGAAGAGCAATAGTCCTAAGAAGAGCAATAGTCCCCAGAAGAGCGATAGCATTACTCTCAAGAAGAGCGCTAGCTCCGTAACGAAAGGGTTGAATCGTGAAAACACCAAAGCGAACAGTACGAAGAAAGCGAACAGTACGAAGAAAGCACATAGTCCGAAAAAAGCGAAGCCGAAAATAAAATTGAAGTTGGGAAAGCCGAAAATGAAATCAAACGTAAAAGATGCCACGTCGAAGACAAAAACACGTAAGCCAAACCGTTTGGTAAACGGAAAAGATGCTAATGCAGCATCAAATGCTGATACTAACGCTGATTTGCGAACATCTCCGGATTTGCGAACATCCCCATTGGAAAAGCGCAAGGCGCATCCCGGCATCAGGATAGACAAAAAAATCCAGCGCATGCTCGAAAACCCATACGTAGACGAAATTAAAGAGGAAGTCACATTGGGGTTTGATAAAAGAGTCGCTCGCAACCGGGACCCGGGGTCTTCAGACCCCGCACCCAGCAGCGATACCGAACATAGTTTTATAGGGGGCAAATTCCGTGACTCTAGTGACGTTTCGGAAGAAATGGAAAGGCATGTGTTGCGACGCTTGTACGAAGCCAAACTGCGCGAAATTAACGAGGAATCTTCGTCAAGCGATATCACAGAGGAGAGCAGGGATAAGAAGAGCAAGGAAAAGGAAAGTAACGGGGAGGATGAGGATCAAGGGTTTGCGTTCTTCGCGCCAGCGTTATCATCTTATCCGATTGAACCAGAGCGCACAATCCACGCCGGGCCCGGTGTGAAAAATATAGAGCTCAAGTCAATGAATTTTGATACTATCAAAATAGTAGATGACAGCGACGCGGAGAATGCGAATAAAACGGGAGCGGGGTCCGCAAAGAAGGACGAGCTGATCAGCAGTCCGAAAATAAATAGCTCAAAGCCACGATCCTTCAAGATTGTGATTAAGAGGCCGGAGCTCAAGGTCCAGGAGCCCGCTCATGTCCCGAAAAATGAGTTCCAACCAAAGCCTCAACCAAATAGCGCGGACGAGAAGTCAGACGAATTGCAGTCGCAGGCCAGCCGAACGATCGAGGATTCGTCTGACGACGGAGGCAAGAAGCAGGGTCCGGGGACTCAACCCACGCTGCAGCTCAAGATAGGGAAATCTGCACCTAGCCTAAACAACGGACCCTTAGGCTCGCAGCTGCAGCAGGTCACGGTGGCCAAGAAACTCCAACTTGAAGATGACTCCTAGAATATGTACGCCGCAAATCACCCGCCGATGAAATGCCCATCGAGAAGTTAGGGGTGCATCGCATCCAGAGATGTACAAACCGAAGACAGGATCGGGAAATAGCTCGCCATACTCACCCTGAAGGATTCTGGGATAGATTTCGGACGGATCTGAATTCTAGTGAAATATCTTCGCATAGTCGTCTAAGATTAGGTTCCTGGGTAGGCCAATGCGCCATCCTCGGAACAGGCGTGGTGGCAGGCAGGGCGCCATCGTAAGTTCGTCACGATGGCAACGCGGTTGTCGCGAGTCCAAAACGAATCGGGAAGCTACGATTAGAAACTTCCAGAATACCAGCAGAGAGCAGGCTATAGAGTTACCAGAGGTGAAGAGATGTAGGGGATGGAGATTGGTGGGGGTTGCCATTCATATGACTCAGAGTCTAGCCTTCTGGGATCATCCAGAACTCGAGTCTGCGTTTGGTCCCGGCGCTTAAGCTTTCTATATAATGGATTATCATGTAGGTCTTACTTCTAGTGGAAGTCCGGACCTTTCCAAGGAGGTTGTGACGTTGTCATCGAGGAGTTGTCAGTTGAGAACTAAGACTAGTTCAGAACTCCGAGTTCGTATAAAATTGAATACCTCTCGGCTTCTGATAACACAAGTCAAACACTGTCAGTCTATAGTCGGCCTACATAGCGTCAATTTCGGTATGTCGTGGCTTACACTATGGTATTAATCTCTTAAAACTTAAGATGTTTGCACACAGTAGGGGCATATCATCTAAGATTCTAAGTCTGAGGTCTAAGTCAGTGAGTCATGTCACGACTCACGAGTAAAGTTCGCCCCCATTCAACATTTTTCATATTCTGACAGGGAGGTCTTAGATTAGTCGCTGCAGTGGTCTTACACAGTAGTTTATTGTATGTGATAATACGATGTCTAAGCCATAATTTCGTAGAACCTGTCGAAATGGCAAAATGGATGCCGGAGCCGATATCAGCAGGTCGCTGTCCCAGTCACACGATAAGGTTCGAAGCGCCCGGTAGGAAAATCGAAACTTTAATGACTCGCAATGGTAAGGTCGACTCAAGCGGATTGTGATGATTAGCCGGTATTGGTGGTGACCACACATCGCGAAATTGGATTTCGATTTCGTCGTGTGACTCGTGTCAATTTGTCGGGTTCAGGTTATAATCTAACGTCGGACGAGTCAGGATTCAATCGCAACACATAAAGTAGTCAGCGCGCAAGGTTTTTGACATAGACAAGATGGTCCAGGCGCGGTGATCACTGATCATAGTGATAACGATGGTCTAGGAAATTCGATAGAACTCCATAATGACTCTCCTGGATCTTCTGGGCAACAGAAACCGTCGCGATCACGATCGTCGACATGGACGCGGCAATCACCGCAGAAAGAAAGGACGACGCGACACTGATTACAGTAATTCGGGCTATATTACTCGGTGTTTTGCATGTGTTTTTGGATCTCTCTCTCGTCGGCAAATCCAAAAAGTGAAGTACGTATGCGGATTCCTGTTCTTGTGCGTAGGATTTAGTCTGTTGTGGACATTCTGGACTAAAAACAACGGCTCAAACACTGTAACTGTAGATGCTGGGAATGCTGAGAACGATGTCGTTGGTAACGATGCTGTTGGTACCGATGTGGACACTACTAACGGTGTAGCTAGTGGGGACTCCATGGGAGCTGGCAAGAATGCTCGAGGGCAAATTGCAAACAGACCTCGCGCCTTTGGAGGTAAAAAGCTACTCGGAAAAAATGCGGTGCAGTCGGGGAAACAATCGCAGAAGTCAAAGAAGAATTCGCAGCAACGGTCGCAGAAGAATTCGCAGACACCGTCGCAGAAGCAGGGCAATCTACGAGGTAGCAATGGAAAGCCGTCGTCTGGTGCGAAAAACAGCAATAAAGCTGGAAATACTAGTAAACGTGGAAAGAAACACACTACGATAAAACTAGCGAAAGGTCCGAGGGCGAAGGGCGATAAGGGAAAGAATGTCAAGGGCCAAAAAGATAAGGGCGGCAAGAACAAGCGAAATAAATTGGATAAGAATGCCATTGGTAAGCCTACCGTGCATAAGCCTACGAACACTGCCTCTTCGCAAAACAAATATGCAAAGCCAGACAAACATGCAAAGCCAGACAAACATGCTTCGCAAAGCAAACATGCCAAGCCAAACAACAAACATGCTGCGCAAAAGCCTGCTATAATGATCGATCAAGCTATCCAAAAGATGCGTGATAACCCGTTTGTAGACATGATAAAGGTAGAGCCGACGTTGAACTTTGACCCACGCAAAAACGACTTAAGTGAAACCGTGCTAAGCAGCGACAGCGAACGCGATTTCGAAGGCGGGAAAATGGAGTCCGAGGAGTCAAGCTCGAGTGAGGTGGAGGAGAAAGTGGCATCGATCAAGGAGTCGTTTGGTCTTGGTGTTTGGGTTCCTCCGGCGAATTATTCATATCGCACGCCAGGACCGGATGAATATATACACAAGGGGCAAAAAACACACCTAGATCTTAACGTGTCAGAGGCTTCTGAGGCCGCCCTTAAGTTGACCAGATCACCAGCGCAATTTGAACATGCACCAGTTATTATAAAGGAAATCGAATGGAGTCTCGACACGGAAACGGGAAGCGTTAGCAGTAAAAAGGGACAGGGATTCAAGATTGACATTGAGATAATGCATGCCGAGGAGGGACGTTCTCCTGAGCTTTATAAAGAAAGTGAGCGAGGCGATTCCAAGCGGGAAAACCAGGCGACAAATCCCGAAAATCTGGGCTTCAAATTAATCAACCCTATAGTATAAACCATCCGATTCTGGGCGCTGCATACGCTGATTTCGTACTGTGGAAACGCTTGCGTACGGCGATGTTTTATTGCAAGGACAATGGTGGATCGAATATGAAACGCTGTGGAACGATAATACAAGATGGCCCATCATCGCGAGAAGCGAGGACAAACCCAATCGAATGCCCATGTGAAGGAAACGTAACCAGGTGGTCATTTGGGATGGAGTCGATTGCAGCCGTACGATAAAAGGGCGCCGCAAGCTTTCATATCAACAGTTACAATGACGTCATTAATGCAACGGCCTTCCGATTCTGACGTCCGCGTGGTTGACTCGACACGTACTATCGACAAGCACTGTCAGCAAGCAATTTATAAGTTACGCTAGCGGTCGCTGGATATATTCTCGTTAGCATTCGCGTCCGGATGAAGACTAACAGAACAATTGTAAGCCTAACCGGGACAAGCGATGATGCAGGGGTGCAGCTGGCCCTTAGGTTTTGCAGAGATGCACAGCCCATGTATGGTCGAGAAGTTACAGTCGTACATGTAACCATGCATAGACGAGACAGGACCCATTTTGCGCGTATCCATACGATTTTGCCAGAAACGAGTAGAGCATTCGATTAGAGAAAGAGCATCTCATCCGAGACGGGATGTCGATAGAAGAGGGGCTCCTGAACGACGCACACAGCAACACTAAAACAACCAGGCTAGCTGGGTCAATGTAGAGCTGTATACTATTGATAGAAGCATGCCAAGGTTTAAAAACGTCGAATCTATAAACTCATAGGACAGAAACAGAAGCAAACACCACGATCACCGCTTCGAAGCCGAAGGTCCTCTCTTATAAATCACGAACTCGGATGAAATTATATCGACATGCGAGAAGGGAATCCAACCGGATGGAAAGGAAAAGTGAGAACACGACGCAAACATAATGCTCTGTCAAAGACAATGGCGTGAGGTACACGCACGTGACACTCTGGCGTGACAAGCACATGTGAAATCGGGGTGACAAACTCGATGCCGCGAGTCAGGTTCGCTAACCAGCGCCTGCAACAACCTTAAAGTCAGAGAAACTATTGTCTGCCATGCATGGAGGGCAAGCAGCATACGAAGTAGAAACGAAGACGTTAGACGCATTGCAGAGGTAGATATGAGTAGCGTCTGGATTTCTAACCGAAATCAATCCAAGTCTGGTTGATTCCTGTGTCGAAATTTCAATATCGGAATCAATTACAGTGTGTTTGATTTCTTCGAGAGTAGGAGAAGTAATACCAAAGTGCTCCGAAATTCTCTCGATGCAAATCTGAATCACGAGCGATACGATTCGGATGCGATGATTGTTCTGGTCTTAGCGTCCATTTGTTCTGTTCTACGACATCTTTTTTCCAATTTACATTCTGTACGGCTTTGGAATCAAATAATGAGGTCGGCTTTTTCAATGAGTGGCTTGTGATTCGTGAAGCGTGAGAGTCAGATTTGATTCATTTAGATTAAGGTCTGAATCTGATTGTTTTCGCTAAATTTACCGTGCATATGTTTGATTTTCTATTCGCATTAATCGACGTGCATAAATTGACAGAGCAGTGATTGTTTTTTGATGACTTGTTTTCCCACTAAGATTGTATAGGAAGGTCTGCCAGTTGGCACTTCCCTTCAAACTTGGATGCTAGGCTAGTTTGGTCAGGCTAGTGAAGCTAGTTAGCATAAGCCCAATCATCTGATTCTTTTTTGGTTTGTTAGTCAACAACTTGCATCAACAAATCGATTTGCTGATTTGTTAAAACTTATGGTGGAGGGTTTTTCTGGTTGTTAGTCAGCAATTGCACCGTAAGTAGAACTCTAAAGGTGACATCTTGTCGAAAGTTCCTACAGTAATCTTTTTATCTCAGTGAAAATCACGTCATGTCTTCTTTTCGATCCGATTTCTGTGTCATTTTTCACTGTCTCTGGAGCGGGTTCTAGTTAAAACAGTGGATTCTAGTAAACGCCGAACACTCCAACCCTACCAAACACAATGCTCGAATTCCTGTACGAGATGGAAGCCCTGTTAAACAGGCAGCGCGAGCATCAAAACCTGTCTCTGAACGAAGCTATTGAAGAACAACGAAGAAGAAGAAAAGACACGAAGAAAAAAAAGAAGAAGAAGAAGAAGAAAAAACATAAACACAGAAAACATAGGCGACACGTGTCGAGCGAAGACGACGGGCTGCTCGCATCGCTGGGCGATTCGCTCGGATCGTTAGCGGACAAATTGGATACGCCATGGGGCTACGTCCTTATCATCGGCCTCTTCATAATTGCCTTCACATGGATTCAGAGTAACCAACGGATACGATTGGAAAAGGAGCGGGAACAGAACGAACAGAACGAAGAGGGTAACGACCCTGAAAGGGAGAATGGTGCCAATGGTGGTATTAACGGCCAGATTAGAGCCCGCCAAAATGTTACTAGAGCTCGTCAAAATGTTACTAGAGGCTTCCGCACGCCTAATAAAAGGCTCCAACGGCGCGATGGCAACGGTGATCCGCATGGTGGGATGCATAAGGGCTTCCTGAATAGGAAAACGCCTGGGAAATCGCAGCATGGTACTAGGAAAACGCCGGGGAAGTCGCAGCTGATTACTGAAAAATCGCCGCAGAAACGCTATTACATACCCGTGAAGGGCAGCGAGTTGGAAGTGGTACCGGTCAAGGACAAAGAAACAGGTAAGCAAATCCTCAAATTTAAACATGCGACAAACACAGAAAATGGTAACAAACTTGGTGACGTTGTGAAACTCGAGGATTTCCCGTCGGATCCAACTCTAAAGAAGCATGTCTTGCGCCGTGTAGAGAATGGAATAACGGATATCTTAGACGCAGGAGCTGTGATAGCGGAGAATCCAATGGATGAGCTCGAAAACTCAAACAACTTTCTTAAAAGAAGCGTGGCGCAGTCCGGTTTGAGTAAGAAATACGATTTGTATTATTACAAGGGGGATAAGAACGTCGAAGACGGCAACGCCGATAAGAAAGAAAAACAGCTGCAGAAAGTAATCCAGAAGATTGTCAAGAGCAAAGATGATGAGGGGCACGATAAAACACGAGTTGAATATTTCGAAGACGATGGAAAGGGCAAGAAGAAGGGTAAGGAACTAGTGAACTTAACGAAGACAGCAAAGAAAGGAGAGCAACCGCCAGCTCTGTATCTCCGAGATAAAGCAACAAAAGAATTCACTGTTGCAATAAACCCGCTGAATGGGTTGTTTCTGTACGACCTTGATGCGAAAACTGGGACACCGAAACCGAAGTCGACGCAAGGGAAAGCACCAGTAGTAACAACAGACGCAATCGAAAGGTCGACAACGAAGAAAACTCCGGCGAAGAAAACAGTAACTCCGACAAAGAAGGATGCTAAGGTGGAAAAGAAGCCAGGCGATTACAACTCTAAAAAGGACTTCACAGATCTGAATAAAAAGTATACGCTTTTCGTGGAAGACGCTAAGGGAACTCAAACAGAAGTAAAACAGATCTGGAAAGAGAACAAGAAAAAAGATGGAAAAGGTGGAAGCGAAAAGCAAGTTACGTATGTAGAAGTGCAAAAAGACAAGAAAGGCAACGCGGTTGTAGTAGACATGAAAAAGACGGGCAACAAGTTGCTGTTGAAGAACAAGGAAACGAAGAAGTTCGTCGCCGCAATAGAACCAATTACTGGGACCAAAATAGAATGCAAATTGAACCCGGAGACAGGAAAGCAGATACAGGAGAAGGACGCGGCTGACAAAACGAAAAATGCTACCAAAGACAAAACCAAACAAGACACTGTTCAGGCGACCGAGCAGAAGACGTTCGGTGGAGGCGGAGGTCGGAGCGGAGGTGGAGGTTGGAGCGGAGGTGGATACAGCCCGCCTCCGCCGCCATTGAATCCGCCGCCCGGAGTAACTGAAGAACAAAAGATGAAACAAATCGAAGCCAAATTGAAGAGCCTTCTAGGAAAATCAAGTTGGGACGACATGGAAGAAACCGTCAAAAGTTCTGGTCTTTCAGACGATAATAGGGATATACTTTACGCGACATATCCGTGGTTGAGACCATTCGGAAAAATCAAAGAAGAGTGGAGCACGTGGAAGGCATTGAGTACGGAATACAAAAAGAATTCGACTCTTCGAGATGTTCTCGGAGAGGATAATCTGCAAGCGATTCTGGACAGTGGCGTTACTCTACCCCAGGAAATAGCTGACGCACTCAATAATGAAGAAAATGGAAGTGGAAGTCATGGCGGAAGGCGAAAAGATCCGAGCCAATCCCAAGAGGGGAAGTTCGATTTGAATGCCTTTTGGACAGCGTATAACAACCAGTCTGCTGCCAGCGCAAACCAAGAGGATTCCGTTAAGTTTAATGCTCTTGCGGAGGGTATCAAGCGGAAAAATTCTGAAGTGGCAGCGAATGCGAGGAACATGAGCGCAGAGGAAATCCAATTGAAGGTTATTGACATAGACGGGAGGATTGCAGCTGAAAATACAGCGCTGAATCAAAAAAAGGCGACCCTGGAAGCGTTTATAGAGGTCGCTGAGCCAAAGATGGAAAGGACAGGTTTGAAAATAACACCGACAATAGGAGATGGAAACTGCTTCTTCGAGTGTTATTCGATATATCAACTCGGTGCTGATCAAGGCAAGGGCAAAGAAGCCGCAAAACAGGCGCGTAAGGATATTTGTGATCTCATGCATAACTATTTCTCCGGAGACGATGCTTTTAGCAGCGGAGAGAGAAAGAAATGGATGAAACGCATCAAATTTGATTTGCTAGACGACGAAAAGCTTCTCGAAGCGTGGGAAGGAGACCAAGACAAACTGAAGAGCGGAGTCAGAGAAATCAACGAGCCAGGCGAAGTCGAAGAAAAAGCTGACAAATTGTCAGCATTCGGTCTCTTGCTTGGATTACGTGAAGACGTAGAAAATGAAGAGAAGGAATTCTGGCGGCGATATCTTTTTCACGAACACTCGTACATGAAAAATGTCGCGACCCCAAATCCAAGCTATGCCACAGCCATGGTCCTCAGATTTCTATCTGAACAGAAGAAGATTATAATACGCGTATTTGCGCCGAATCCCTTAGATTCGAATTCAATAGAGCCAACATCTACAATTCCAGAAGATGGTGTTGACTCCTCTGATTATGAACCAAAAAAGATGGATGTATTTCTTGCGGGTCAGCATTATGAACTGATCGGCGGAGATGGAGGAGGCTTTGATGCGCAAGTGCAGTCCTTCAAAGACGCGAGAAAAGCAAGATTGGCTGCAAAAAAGGCACTTGCCGAGCAACCAGGAGTAAAGGAAATCGAAGGGGAAATAAAGGCTAAGGAGATAGAAATTAGAGACTTAAAAGACACGAAGAGAGCTTGGGAGAGGTTACAAAAAAGGCTCAGGGAGCTTTGAGAGGCTTAAGGTAGCTTGTGATTCGGGTAAAGGTATGATATTTCTGCTAAATGTATGTGTCCGTTATGTGTTGTATGCGTAGAAGGTGAACTCAATAAATTTAGGACGCGAATTTCATCCTCAGAATTTGGGAATAGGAGATATTAAAACGTCAAGCATAAATTTGCCGTTTTTTCTTTCCTTAATATAAGATGGCAATGCAGACGATAAGATATTCTTCTTTTCCTTCTTTTAAGGTTTAAAAGTATTCGTCTTTTCTTAGCAGTATGTCCTCTCACGTGCGAGCTCCTAATATGTTGGTAATAGTCTCGCGATGCAGACATGCTAGCAAGCCATGCTGCACGTGGCTCTATTGTTGGAACCATGATGATGTGGTGATATGTTTCGGTGTACTCACAGTGATAGTGTGATTATGAGCTTCGACTTCTTATTTGTTCCTACTCCATCAAGAGACTCGAGTTCGACTAGTAGAGAACACCAAACACTGAACTCATCAAAAGATACCATTTTACATATCGCAAATGATTTGCATAGGTGAATTCTGTTTTCTGTCTACAGGAGGATGTTATTTTGTCTTCTGTGATGTATCATATCGGTGTTTCCAGAAAGTTGACACCATCATCCTGGAATCGATTGTTCTCGATCAACCATATGATCACGTATGTCAATGGTGATGGATTTGCGACTCCAATGGGAGAAGGAAGAGACGCGACTTCAGATCTTGGATCTGGCATGTCGGCAGATTGTCTTGAAGTTGTTTTCCGTGGTGGAAGATGGCCCATGGGAGATGGGTTTTTCATAATTATCTCAGCTAAATGAACCGAGCTATTAGTATCAGTTAAACTTATGAGTTGTGATTAATCGAGGGCTTTGCTCACCGCTGCGGCTTTGTTCGACGATTCCGAATTTGTTCCTAAATTCTAAAATTTGTGATTCTTGTTTGATTTTCTATGAGAGCCGTGTGATTGCTACTAATTGCTACCGAGAGCCGTGGCAAATTTGAAAATTTCACATTGAAAATCTGAACTTCAATATCATCTTGTTTCTCCGCATCATGAACCGCAGTGATTTTTTTGTCAATCTCGTGCTAATCGTGCGAGTGAATCGCTAGACTTTTGCGATATCTAAACTTCCTCTTACTACGTTAGTCAACTTTTTCTGTAGAGTGCTAGTCAGCATTCGGAATTCTGTAGAGTGAGTCAACTTTGATTGTATCCTTGCTAGTCAGCAAGCGGAACCGGACTCGAGAATATTCATACTTGATTTCTTATTGCCACTTGAATTATCATCTATTCGGATTTGACATAGAAACTAGTATCACCTATTCACAGAAACTATCACCTATTCACAGAAACTGCAGTACATATCTTCAGAAAAACTATCAAGCATGTCCTTCAGTATCGAGAATCTCTGCCAGTCGTAACGAGAATCTCTGCCCGTCGTAACGAGTATCTGCCGGTTGTATCTGATCACCAATTGGGATTCATCTTCTGCAGACTCATCTTGAGACTGCTCAAACGGCCCATAGTATCTTCAAGTTCGTTTGCTGAGAGCCCCAACATCTTCAGTAGTCTCTTCACGTTCCCGAAGATGTTTCTCGTGCTCCATTTCTTCGAGCAATTATCCGAGTTTTACGAACGACGCAAGCGGAAGAAGCATAAACACCATGACGTTTGGAACGACTACAACCCGTTTCATGGAAACGACAAGAAAAAGAAGAAGAAGAAGAAGAAAAAGAAAAAGAAGGAGAAAAAGAGACACAGAAAGAGAGATGAAGAAGAAGAAGAGGGTTGGCTTTCCTGGAAGTTCGCGCAGGATTTTCTTACTTTTGTTCTACTATTTATGATAGCGTCGTACTGGAAGTACAAACCTGCGGATGGTACTAATTATGGTACTATTATCGGTGGACAGGGTGGTGCTCAAGAGGGTCACGGTGGACAGGGTCGTGGTGGACAGGATGATGGACAGGGTCAGTATGATGGACAGTATGATGGACAGGGTGGTGGACAGTATGATGGACAGGGTGGTGGACAGTATGATGGAAAAGTGAAGCGTGGCTTTCGTGGTGACCATGGTGGTCAAAATCATGATAGCAGTGAGTTTGTAGACTCGGCTGCTATGGAATCGAATACGGTGGACTCGAATACGGCGGACTCAAATTGGTATTCTGGTGCAATGAATTCGTTCCAAAGTATTTTCGACTCCACAGCCGGCACAAGCGCGGCGAACGATGTTGGTGGGAACCTACGGAACGGTGTTAGGAGGCCTGCGCAGTTTGCAAAACAATACCAGGCTCCCGGGACGAGGAACAAGGGTCCCGGTACGAAGCAAAAGAAGAACGCGGGAATATTAAAGAAGAACGCGGTATTTCATTCCTCAAAGCGGTATTTCATTCCTCCGATTCCAGACAAGAAGGAGGTTCCACCCAAAGAGAGAGAAATAGAAGTGCGCGAGGTTCGCGACCACGAGGTTCGCGACCAAGAAAACCCCATTAAAAAACAAACAATTAGGCAGAAAATTTTCCACCCTAAAAAGAACCGTTCTCGCAAAAGCGGCAAAAAGAAGAGACTGGAATTCTACTGGAAAGCCAACTCGGCGATTTTGGACCATAAAGCAGGGGAACGTGTGGAGCTCGCCGATTTCCCACCGCAGAAAATCTCGAATGAACTTCGTGTAGAGCACGTTTTGCATCGCGTGGATTGGACCGAATCCGGGCAGGATAGGATTACGGACGTCATAGATGTAACGCCGTTTTTTACTGCAGACGGGACAGGTGATGGGACTGTTAATGACAGCAGTAAGATGAAAAAACCATTGGCTGTGTTGGAAAATTCGGATAAGTTCGTAAAAAGGAGTGTCCAGTGCAACTTGAACGACAAGTACGAACTGTACATAGTGAAAGAAAACGAGCTGCAGAGAGTAGTACAGAAGATCAATAAGAATGGTTTTCTTTCGAACGAAAACAAGGGGCATGCCGGACCTAGAGTAGAATATTTCGAAGTGGATGGAAGCGGCGATTACAAGGGCTCTTTGGAGGGGAAGATGCCTGTGAACTTTCTGAAGATGGTAGGAAGCGGACAAGACCGAGCTCTACATCTTTGGGATAAAGAGAGAGAACAATACACAGTCGCGATAGACGCGGTGAGCGGACGGTATTTGTACGATCTTGACACTGAGACAGGTCTACGGAAACAAAATCAACCGAAAGCGACAGGAAAGCCGAAACCGAAACAAGCGGCATTAGGTCCAGCGATCGCGCCGAAAACGCCCACGATCAATAACGAGGAGCCGATAGAGAACAATCAGAAGCAAATAAACAACAATGCAAAGCAGAAAAACAACAATGCAAAGCAGAAACCATACAGTGGGACTAAAATGGAATACAAAATGGACCCGAAGACAGAGAAGCAGATAAAGGAGGATCCCAACAAGAACGAGCAAAACAATTTAGACAAGCGTCAGATTGGTTATGACGCAGGCGATGGCAACTCTTCACCGAATAAATCAGAAGTGAATCGGGGGAATGGCTCTAATATTGCGAAAAATGCCGCGGGAAAGAAGAAAAGTGGTAAAGGAATCGCAAATGTCACCCCGGAGAAGAAGCTGCAGCAGACGCACACCCGTATCGACAAGAAAGACAATCTCAAGAACAAGCAAAAATATTCGGCGGAAGAGGACTTAAAGAAAGAAGTCATGAAGATATGGGAAGAATATAAAAAGCCCTTTGAAGTTCGAAACTTAGCACCCTCCCAGGAAAAGCTCCCCCAGAAGGGACACAAGAAACAACCTCCACACCAATCCAAGCAAAACAATCTTCCGCCAGGTCTTGAAAACGACGGCAATGTTTGCTACATGAATGCAACGTTGCAATGCCTTAAATATCTGCAGCCACTGAAAGATGAACTTAATAAAAAAGACTACGAGAACAGAAGCGGGCCGATGCTTAAAACGTTGCGGAACTTTGTCCGTAGTTCTGATGATGTCAACAGTAAGGCAAAACGTTTCCGTGACGCGCTAGTGGAAAGTGCGGAGGCCAAGGGATTTATTGAGCGTTCTCAACAGGAGGATGCTTCCTTTGTGCTAGATTTCACGTTTAGGTCCGAGGATTTACTTCCGACTAATGATATGTTCGGTATTGAGACAATAAGAACGATTATCTGTCCCGATGGTAGGGTTCTGCAACTAAAAAGAGAAGAGAATTTCGAAAAAAAAGCAGGAGTGGTCATGGATCTAATGTTACGAGTACCGGCCGCCAAATTAGAAGATAAAGTCTTCAACCTGCAAAAAATGTTGAATGACCCGAACAGCCTTGATGATCCCACAGACGTGTGGAATGATTGTGGTTCAGACACCGGAAACCCAGCATCGAAAAAACCGATCCTGAAAACCGCAGTGGTTCGGACTTCCGATAAAATTTTGCTGATTAAGATTGGGGCCATGCAGTACAAAGTTGACAAGGACAAAAAATTTATCGGATTAGAATGGGTCAAACCAGCCAGTTACACAATCCAGGAACAGCTGACGGTGAAAAACGACGACGTTGCGAAGGTTTACAAGTTGCAGGGCATCACGTACCATTTGGGAGGCAGCCCGGAGAACGGACACTACATTGCGGTGGCAAACGTGGACGGGGAGTGGTATAATTTCAATGACACAAGAGTGACACCGGAAGAAGGATTCATTGATGGTAAAGGTCTTGTCAAACAAATGAGGGGGCACTTCCCGTACATGTTGTTCTACACTTTCGACAAGCAGCTTCCTGCTAATCCGACAAATGCCGCATCCAACGATAATAATATTCAAGGAGTCGAGCAGAACAATAACAGTGGACCAAACGGTAATAATGCACAACATCATTCGGACCAGCAAGCCGAGCAGAATGAGCCTGCTTCGGCGGCGAGTGTGCCTTTTTCGAATCCATCGCAGAAGAATGCCGAAGGATCCAGCCGTTTACAAAAACCTGTTCAGGGTGGCAATGAATCATCTTCTAAGGAAGCCGGTCGGAAGTCCCCTGACAATGCTCCGTCGACTGGGAATATTTCGACTGATGCGTTGCCGAAGAAGCCGGAGAAAGCTAATGAAGAAAACAAAATTGAAGCCGAATGGAAAAAATTGAAAGATGAGTTAGACGAACATATTGCCAAAAAGGACTGGGAAAAGATATATCGTGTTTATTATGTCAATTGGTCGGCACAAAAGTTTAAGGAGAAACTTCGCGTCGAGTATCCGAGTTTGGATTATCGGCGGTGCTGCTGGTAGAGAAGATGGAAGAGATTAAGAAGAAGAACTGCACTGGTCGCCGAATAGATGAAATCTGATTCTGCGATACTGAAGACATTGTGAAGTTTTCAAACGTATCAAACTTTAATGATGACTTTCAATGAAGAAATCTCGCTACTTTCACGGTTTCAAATGGTTTCGCGATCGCTCGGGGATTCAACAATGAAAAACGAGTTCCTCGTTATACATCACCATCGTGATCTCAATCGTGAATGAATCTCATAATAATACGCACGTTGCTCACCTTTCTTTCTCGGCTTTAACAGTATGCCTAGGCTCTAACATCTCACTCAATTCAAACAAAAAATATCATCATCCTTAGAAAACACGACCGCAAAAAGGTTAAAAGCTCCAGAACTGTAACACAAAAATGTGTGATCACTCATCGATTCACTTGATTCACAGAAAGAACTCTTTCACGGCTTGCGTCCATCTCTCAGCGAACCTTCTCTCTCCTTCCGCATTGAGATGGCAACCTTCATATGTGTGATTGTAGAAATCTAATGCATTGTGAAAATCCACGACATGAACATTGGAGAAAGGCTTACCTTCGGACGGGTCAAACCTCTTCTTGATCTGTCTCCCTAGCCATTTCGCTTCTACGGGGAAGCATGTCGGGATGAGATTTGCCATTAAAATCACAGGCTCCTTCGCTCCCGCGCGCTTGTTCGCCTCGTTCAAAATCTCAACAATCATGCTGAGGAAATTCAGAGGCCTTAGATTTTGAGGCGGCATTATGGCATCGATTGGGTGTTCGAAGTGCTGAGAACTTGTATTCTTTTCCCATTCGATTTCTGTCAACGCGTCCTCAAACGTCTCTTTGTTCGCGAAGTCGGCGTGTGCCGGCCTAAAAGGCATACCGTTTTTCTTGTAAGCATCAGGATACTCCACCAAATCGTACACCGGGTTACAATCGTTCAGCCCGACATGCAAGAGCACTAGCTCGGGATTACACTGATAGGACCGGCGCCATTCCACGAGTTTTTCGAGTATATGATAGGTGGCCCAACCACCGTGACCTTCGTACCGAGGCGAAAACGTGATGTTCTTGTACGTTTTGGAAAGGGCATCAGTGTATTGGACATTGAGTTCGTAATTTGTTGTGTTCACATTGAGCAACTTTCGCACTTGCTCATCGAAAATAGTAGCATTGACATGTGGGTTCATATGTTGCCATTCGTGTTTTAGCGATTTAAGGTTGTGAAAGCCGTGCCTTTCGGAGCTGTCATTCCACATCCTTTCCGCCTGAGTTTGAGCGATCGATCGTTGCGTCCCCACAAATTCTAGAAAATAACCGAGATCGATCATTCGTTCGAACAAAACCTGACGCCATGATTTGCTTCGGTGGATTTGGAGTCCAGATTTTCTCCGCTGGAATCCGAGCTGCTCGTTTTGTGTCGACGGTGTAGAAAATTGGAACTCTCGATACAGATTTCCTACAATGATCGAATCCCCGAGCGCGAGGGTACAGATGCGATGCATTCTTAGCTTCGAAAACTGAGCTCAGACCTGGGTTGTACTGGGCAAGTTTGGTAGCTCGAATTGCTCACGAGAACCCATGAATGCCAATAACATGAATTGCTCCAAATCCAGCTGCATCTGGTCACCAACTGATCCTTCGAAGACAAAGGCACAGCGCGCAACCATGGCAAAGCACGATCGACAAAACACGCTAGACTCTGCACAATGCTCACCACATTGACCGATCACACAACGCACGAGGGTAATAAGAAGAACCACGCACGCACTAAACGTTGCAATAAAATCGCGAACACGTGGCTGCTTGGACAGAATCGTTCGCACGTAATTTCATGACCTATGTTTTGTGAGTGCTGCTTGCAGAAACTAGACAGAGGGTGACATTAAAATTTCCTTCGCAATCTCACTTACGGCCTCGCCGGCAACCGTATTTGGACATCATGAGATTGTGTACTACGTGGCTTCTGAATCGCCACCGCGGGCTTCAGAGAAATCATGCAATTTCCGCTTCGACTTTGCTAGCAAGTCGCCATAGTTGCATGCATTGCCATCCGATCGATTCCACGGTTCCGCGCCGCGAGCAACTTTGCGGCGGTCGATTTCGCCGGGCCCGATCGAACTTCGATGTGGCTTACAATAGATGCGCAAGCTAGAGATCGACCCGGCACAAATATTCTGTCCCTGGCGACGCAACCGTCTGTTGGACAATCCTAGGCATTTCTGCTGTCGCTTCTAGGGACGCAGCGGAATGGATGCGGACATCATATTTCGTCGTTTGAAACCAAATCGATTGACTTCAAGTCTTCATCGTGATCCTCCACTGATTTCTATCCGTTCATCGTTCGACAAACGGTCTGTTTGCGATCACCTGCCATGACCTTCGAGTTGAGGATATGAGACGTTCGCGACAGAATCGCTTCGAACCTTAGTTCTTAGGCTTGAAAAACGGAGACTTCAGCTTAAACCCTGGTTGCTGAACTTTCGGTTTCCCTGTCTGGTTTTTATCTTGATGATTTTTGCTACTAGAAGAGCTTTCACTGGACTTACTTTGAATGCTTTTGCTCGCTGCAGACTTCTGAGTGTTCTTTTCATTCTTGGGTGTCACATCGGGGTTCGGTTTCTGCGTTTCGATAGCAGGAACCTTGTCCTGTCCCGCAATAGGCGCCAATAAGTTCAAGCCCACATTCGTTTTGACATGCTTCGTTATCTCCATACCATCGAAATCGCCTTTTACCACTTCTTTCTTATCGCCGCGTTTACTAGAAGGGTTTATAGAAGGCTCAGACTCGATCTTTATGTTCCTTATGAAGTCGTAGCCTGTGTTGAAGAAGAAAGGAATGTCATCAACCTCCTCCTCCTTCTCGCTCTCCGACTTCTTAGTCGGCGTATCCGTCGATTCCGACTCCGATTTAGGTTTAGTCGCTTTCCTCATCCAATCTCGCCTAATCGCCTCCCTCTCCTCTCTCCTCTTCTTTTTCTCCACCAGCTTCTCCTTCTTCAACTTCATTTCATTCTTCATCATGGACCAATCGGCTTGTTCGAGTTCCAAATCTCGCGGAGGTGCAATGTCTTTTGCCAGGAAAATTCGAGCATTATTTCGTCCTTCAGGGCTTACTCTTCCACCACCTAATCTTCCCTTGAGATAATCACGAAACAAATCTCCCTTGTATTCGGCATCCGGTATGAGTTTGCGCAGGTTTGCAGCGGTTAGTTTCGGAAACTTTGAATTCGTACGTCGATTCCGATTCTCTGGACTATCCCTCTGGACTAAATCACTTTCCGCTTTTGCAATAGATAAGTCAAGTTTCCTGAGACGTTCTCGCATTTTCTTAGTCACTACAACGATAGGCTCGCCCGTTTTTTCGTCTCGAGATTGATCAGTGTCACGGACTTCTGACATAAATTTCTCGTACTCACTATCTCCGCCTACGCTATCACTACCTCTCAAGTGCGAACCATTATCGCGTCTCTTCTTTTTTGACTTCTTTGCTTTTTTACTGCCGCTTTCAAACAATCGAGCTTGCATTTCAAGAAGCTCATTCCGCTTTTGGAGCTGGAGATAACCCCAAAACCCTAAAGCCAAAAAAACAAAGCCTGATAACAGAATCCAACGATCTCTTTTCTTTCTTCCTTCGCGATCATCGCGACGATCTCGTTTGTTCCTTCGACGTTTTCGCTTACGACACCAATGTCGCGGGAAACAGGGACACCAATGCGCCCATGTTTTTGGAAAACAGGGACAAACGTTGTCACATCCGATGCGGCATCGCGGAAGGCATATGTTGAAGCAGGAACATAGATCCGAAAAACCGCGAGGCGTTGGAAAGCTCGGTATGGACCTCGATAGAAATCGCAAGCTTAGGATACCCCAAAAGCACTTACAGATCCATCTCCACAGTTTCCGGTACCAGCTTTTGCGCGACTTGCGAAAGGTTTGCGACATTTCTATTCACTACTGATCTTGAATCGTAATCGATAATCGATTGAATTAACCAACCAAAACTGCGGCTGATCGCTAGTAATCGATTATCGTACGATTATGATACGGGGGGCTACACTGAACTCTAATTTAACAACTACAACCACCGAGTAACAATTATTTTGTTAGAATTGACTCCTGCACCTTAATGTCGATGTCCACACTGCCCAGGATCAAATGCAATCTTGATTTGACTTAGATTGCAATAGAAATTCCTGAGAACTCTGAGCGAGCGATACTGCTACTGCAGTGCCAACACTGCTACTGCAGCGCTACTGATTAAATTCTATCCTAGAACCGACCTATCTAACTAGTATGCGCAGGACCGTGTTGCGGAAATGCCTAAAAGTCTAAATTTAGGAACCTAGTAAAGACCAAGGTAGCAACCCGGTACAAGGGGCGACACCTTGACAACTGTCAAATCATCATGCAATGACAAAGATTATCAGTAACAGTGTTACTACACGCATGATTATGACGACATGATGTTACTACACCGCACAACTCTGCAACTCGACCGATGCCACTGAATTCAAAGTCGTCCGTGGGACCCTGGAATGTAAGATGGGAAATTAGAGTGGAACAAAGCGCAAACATGCAGCGATGACAATGCGAAAAAAGGCGCCATCCTATATCGATGCCGGAATATCCAGAGACCTGGGCCAGAATATCAAGGCCGTGATATCTTAGGCCAGAATATAATATTTAAGATTCTGCGTGAAGCCGCTCATAATCGAAAGCCAGAACTGAGAACTCGCTCCGTTCTTTTGCGATTTTGTATTGCTTGTGAATATTGTTTTCACAGCGCCTTCTATCCGAGTCGCCTTCACCCCGAAGGCTATTTCATTGAAACGGGAGTCGAGGGTTCTGCTACATCATCTTCCCATTCACGCTTGAGAGACTGACTGAAAGCCGAACGGCTCGGAGGAGTACTACAGGAAATCTGGCAGGATCCAGGTCACGTTGTTCTGTTTCAGAACTTGACTTCTAAAATCCCCCGCCTGCTTCGTCGTAGGACTCTCTCCTCTCAGAGTGACACACGTGACACCGACTCTTTGGAATCACCTTCTGCTGCACTAGTAATAGTCGTGGCAATCCGGCTTCTCTCGATCGGACGAACATCGGAAATGTTGTCATTGGATAACCATTCCGCTACTAGAGCTGCCAGGCTTTCGATTTTTTCATTCGAAAACGCGATCCTTTCTCCAAATCACTAGGTCGAATTCTTCATTCTTTTTGGATTCAAATTTCACCCTGATGCAACTGACTACCTCTGGTCTCTACATCCAATATTATCATGATTCATTGATAAGCGTACAATGTGCAGGCGCCATCGAGGTCTCCTTGAATCATGCCAACGGATAGTTGAGTCCGGTTTCTGAATATCGCCCGAAGCTTCTATAGCCCGTTGGACAATGGGGATTGGAAGGAAACACATCAATGTTTTAAGAGTCTCATTCTGAATTTGAAAAAGATTCTGTTTTAAGAGAAGCGGAAACGATGCTTCTCTCCACTGCCGCTAAATTTTCGACTTTTGGTGCTTTTTTCAAGTTCACCTCATTTATGTCTTTGAACCTGTCTTGTTTAACGATTTGTTGCGCTTTTTTCGGCTTTTTGCCAAAATTGAAATTCCTTATCAGATTCACATCCGCATCACCACCTGCCCCATTTGTTGGGTCTCTCCTCGTTTGCTCCCTAGAGAGAGAAAAATGAAAGTGTTATGACCATCATTAGTATTCACACCATCGCATCGACTTTGAAATCCACTTCAACGTAAAGAAAATACTCAATATAGTGATATATGATATCATATTTCAAACAAGTATATCAGAGCATTGCGCAAAATATAATATATTGGTTTACACACAAATAAATGCCTATAACATGGCATTGATTCCAGGGCCACCTTCGCATCGATTCCAGAGCACGGTGGTTCAAACTTGCAGTGCAATTTAAATGCACTCGCGACATCGGATTCGCACGTTTGCATCTGGCGCGTCCGCGTAGCGAAAGACCCTCAACCTCCAAGCTAACATCGAATCATTGGATAGCTATTTAACGACTACGCTGCAATAAATGCTGTTCCGTACAATTTGCACATGTAACTCTTTTGGAGAGTCGCCGCTCTGATCTATGAAACTCTGCTCATCTACGAAACGCTAGATGTAGCGCAGCTACGATCATGATGACTGCTTAGACATCGACAAGAAAAAAACCGGAGTTGAAATTGGAAACTCACAACCCAGAGTGCGGGTGGGTACTGGGTATCCTCCATGAAAAAAGCGATATATCCTCCCGAACCTCAGAGAGGGGGTATTGAGTCCACACGAATCTTTGCGCTTATCACACATGAAAAGAGAGATGGCGATGCTAAATTGGCGCATTAGATAGATCACGATATATCATATCATATACAGCTTTTCCATGGCTTCCGTTGACTTATTTTTACTGCCCTCTTGTGCCTTGTCACCGTCTGTCGGGAGATTTATCTGTATGTTCACCTGTGGCGATGTGAACGTGGCAAAAAAAACGGGCTCTTCTTCTTCTTCTTTCTCCTTACTCTCCGACTTCTTCGTCGGCGTATCCGTCGATTCTGACTCCGAGACCGGTTTAGTCGCTTTCCTCATCCATTCTCGCCTAATCGCCGCTCTCTCCTCCCTCCTCTTCTTTTTCTCCACCTTTTTCTCTTCTTTCAATTTCATCTCGTTCTTTACGATAGACCAATCGGCTTCTTCCAGTTCCAGATCTCGCGGCGGTGCCATGTCTTGTGCCAGGAAGATGCGAGCATTATTTCGTCGTTCGGGACTTACTCCTCCTGGATTTCGACCATCGGGTTTTCGTTCTCCTTTGAGTTCTCCTTTGAGATAATCACGAAACAAGTCTCCTTTGTACTCGGCTTCTGGTATGTGTTTGCGTAGGTTTGCAGCGGTTAATTTCGGGAACTTCGGGTTGTGTCGGTATTCTGGAATCTTCTCTCGATCACCCTCCATGGCGCTTTCGATAGAGTCATCAAGTTCTTTGGGTCGTTCTCGCACTTTTTTATCCATGACAGCGATGGGTTCACCTGTCTTTTTATCGCGCGGTTGATCAGTGTCGTGAACTTTAGCCATAAACCGCTTGTAGTCACTAGTCTTCTCGTACTCGCTATCTCCATGTACGCTATCGCTACCTCGCAAGTGCGTCTGGCTACGTCTCAAGTTCGGACGACTATCGTGCCTCTTCGACCTCTTTTTTGACTTCTTTGCATTCTTACTGCCGCTTTCAAACTGTCGAGTCCCTTGCATTTCAAGAAGCTCATTACGCTTTTGGAGCTGGTGATAAGCCCAAAACCCTAAAACCAAAAAAACAAAGCCTGACAACAAAATCCAACGAGCCCTCAGGCTCTTCTTTCCCCGGCTTTTGTCGCGATCATCGCGGCCGCGATCATCGCGGCACTCTCGTTTGTTCCTTTTACGCTTTCTCTTGCGACACCAATGCTTCGGGAAACACGGACACCAATGGGCCCATGACTTTGGGAAACAGGGGCAAATGTTGTCATTGACAATGTCAAAATTGAAGCAGAGACATAAATCGGAGAATTTACAACCGCGCGAGAAGCAGCAAAATATATCCGATAAACCCCGAGGCTTCGGAAAGCTCGGCGACGAGCGTGACAGGAATTGTAGAGTGAAGATGTGCAGAATCCATTTCCAAATCCATCTCCACAATCTGCGGTACCAGCTTTTGCGCGATTTGCGCACTATTTGCGACATTGTCCGAATCGAGAAATGTTACCAGGTATCAATTAGAAGTAGTTGGCTCCGTACGAGGAATTGGTTCCGTACGAGGAGTTGGTTCCGTACGAGAAGTTGGTTCCGTAACGGTACGTGACGATTATAATGCGACCTATCGCAATAGAATCCGATTACAGCTGCCGAGCTAGTAGTTACAGTTGTCCTGTTACAATTGACTCCTGCACTTTAACTTTTATTTCGATTTCTCGCTTGACTGTCACTTTAAACTTATTGTCTTCTGTTATCTTATCTACACTGTCAAGGTTCAGATGCAATCTTGATTTGAATCAGACTGCGGTGAAAGTTTTCGATTTCAAATCTCTAGTCCAAGACTACTGCCTCGTCCATTAAAGCCTTTAATATCTACTGGCTAATGCCTTAATCACCGATCAAGGTACTCTGAACGAGCGACTCTGTTACTGCATATCGCGCGCCTTCATGCTGTGCTGCGCTGCAACTGCAGCGCTACCTATTCTGAGAACGAAGGTGACGACCGTACGTAGTACGGATGAACCCTAGGGGCGACACCGTGACCACTGTCACATCATCCCCGCAACCATCATCTACACTGATCACTTAATCATGACGACATGGTGTTACTACACCTGACAACTCGACCGATGTCACTGAATAAAAAGTCGTCCCTGAAACCCTGGAATGGTTATGTGAGATAGGGAATCAATATCGATGATCGAAATCCAAACATGAATTGATTCGCAAAAAACTGCACGGAGTCCGATATCTATGCCAGAATATTTAGGATGCTGTACAAGAGAATTTGTACAGCAATCTGTAGAACCCATATGAAATGCCGGAACTTGTAGACAACCAAAAGCCGAGTCTCATAGAAAATGCGTACGTCGCTAATCAGGAGATGCCTGCAATGATCAGATGCGAACGACCATAATGCATGCAAGACAAAGGAATCGGATCATGATTCATTACGATCACCCATAGCTTCTAAACGTGGAGCTCGGTATAACAAGCAATCCGTAGAAACTCCTAGCATCTAGAGCTGATCACTTATAGTGGTTTCCTTTTCCCCAGCAACCTCGGCTAGCCGTTTTTTTAGGAGGCGGCGCTGCATCCGCCTGTAGAAATCCACCCGTCGCACGCTCGACCCCTGCATCCGTCACATTTGAGAATACTACTTCCTCTCCAGGTCACCTTAACTTGAACATACTTCATCGATGGGTCCCCGAGTTTTCCTTTTCCATTGATCTTTTTCGACATTGAGGTAGTCCTTCTTGTCATACTGGTTGGAGCAATGATGTTGTATGCTTAAATTTCATCCGGGCGGCTACGCGCCGACGGCCTAACCACCATCCACGGCGTTCCGCTACCCCTAAACCGGTGCTCTTTCTGCATTCGCCTTGTTCATTATTCTCGTTTTTTTCGCCTCCCATCAAACACGAGTCGCGTTAACGTTCCTTTCTGCGGAATGGTTATTTCAAGTTTTTGCGCAATTCATCGTCAATCTCATTGTATCTATTTCCGTCGACAAACCTAGTCGAAAAGGCAGCCAAGTTTAACTTGAGGTTTTTCTGTGCCCCATTCCGCTTTATTTGCAATTTCGACTTTTGAGTTGGAGGCTGACCCGGCATTCGACTTTGGATTTTCGTCCTCACTTCATATTCATTTTTATCCAATTCTGACTCCGGCCTGCTGACCTTGACCCTAATTCCGCTTCCTTTGCTGTCGTCATGGAGCTTCAGCCGCTTTGCGTCTAGCTTCGGTCCCTTTTTGCTGATGTCGGAACTTAAAGTATGGGACGATTCCGAAAGTTTCCCAATCCCCCCACCACGCCCGGGAAATCCACCATCCCCACCGAATCCGCCAAAAAACACCGCTCCACCTTCCTCACTCTCCTTGTCCTTCGTCTCCTCCTTAACCGGCTCGTCAGAACTTTCACTGGAACTAGAAACTTGCTCCAATTGTTTCTGCCTTTCGTTCCGCCTTTTCTGCCTTTTCTCTTTTTCCTTCCTCTTCATTTCTTTCTGCTCCAGTTTCTCTTGTTTCATTTGTTCTCGCACTTTCTTCTCCCTAGCTTCTTCCTTTGCTATCCAGGTCGCGTTATCCTCGAGCCACTTGAAATGCGCTGCTTCTTCTTCGGCTTCATATTTTTCACGCCTCTTCTTAGCTACCTTCAGAATCACATCGTGGTACGGAACATTCTGGGTGAGTTCGTTGAATTTCTCCAGATTCTCGACCGTTAATGCGAAACGTTTCTCTTTCTTCGGCGTCTTCGTTGGCGACTTCATCGGCGAAGCGCTTCTTGCTTTTATGGATCCGCGCAGATTGCCCTTCCTAGCACTGCCTGACTTCCCTTTCTCCGCAGTGCGTGGCTTTTTCACACTAGTGCCTTGCTTCATACGATGATACTTAGTTTCGCCTTGTGGATCATTCTCGCCCTCTGACGGCGAGAATTCGGGCAATTCGTTGTCACTATAATGCCTTACGTCGAATATGCCTAAATCCTTATAGTTGCCTATGTCGCTTGAGCTAAGGTCGCTGTCCAATATGAACGCGTTCTTTCTGAGTGTCCTTCTGATGTCGTTTTGAGCATCCACCCCTCTCAGAAAGGCTTTCTGAGTACCATTCTGAGCACCATTATGATTCTGAGCACCATTTTTCGCATTCCGAGTAGTAGTACCCTCCGCGTCATTCGTCCTGGCAATTGCAATGGCAGACCACACATGTGTGTACACATACCACACCAAAGCCGTGACTACAACCAGATGTATGAGAAATGTGTATTTGTGACGACTGACGAAATCACTCACGCTCTCGACGGAATCCTCCACAGCATAGTACAGCGAAGCAAACATTCCATCATCTCGCCGTCGTCTTCTTCCTCTATCTCTCCTCTCCTTCTCCTTCTTTTTCTTCTTCTTCTTTTTATGTCTACGATCAGCATCATCATCGTCATCGTCTCTGTCGTAGTCCCCTCTATCCTGCCGATGATGTTTATCCCGTTTCCGTTTGTGCTTTTTCTTGGAACCTAAACCTAGCGTCTCAAGTAGAGACACTAATAAGGAACCTAAGATCGGAATTCCTTTTAGCGCCTTTGAAAGGCCCTTTCGGAATCTGGATAGGAACGATCGGGACGACCTTGACGATTTGGATGATTTCTTGAAACATATGCTAGATGCGATATACCAAATTACACGACCTAAGATAGCGACAGCTAAAGCATAAATTGCCAATTGCTGTTCGAGAGGGTAAGAGTGTATCCAATCGATTAAATTCGAGAATGACTTTGTCAAATTCGATACGAAATTCGACACGAAATCGGACGAGTCCGGTGAAGAGGGCATCTTTATGATTGTTAGATCGGCTTGTTAGTTCGGGTCGTTAGCTCGGCTTGTTAGTTCGGGTCGTACAGTTACTAGTTAGATGGGGTCGTTAGCTCGTGAGTCGTTGATCCCTAGATCGTCAGATTTATCATCGTCATCATCATTACCAACGGTGACACCATGCCACCATAGACATCCTCCAGGCTTCTGGAACTTAGGTTACTGGGCTTAGTGAATCCCAGCACGTGGACGCGTACTCATCTGGAACATTATTTCATACGATCCTTCATTAAGTGAATTGTCTAGGGATGTCAGTTGAGTTATTATCGTATGCCGGTTCTACGTTATCACTTGCGGAAAATCCCTTACGATGTCTAGACTACGAGTTAATTATGCATTATGATTATCCATCCCTGGCAGAAATCATTTTCAAGATTCAACAATTTCAACCATAACTCGTTGATAACCATCCCATCCGGCCAGTGGTCGGACCACGAATCATATGTGAATCATAATGCCCGGTTTGAAGCCGTGACTCTAAAAAAGCCTTCCTTTAAAAGAATACCCGCGAGTTGAAAAACTTTGATCGTTAAGAAAAGCCGACGACTATAAACTGGCACCTGAGTGACCTGAATCGACCTAGAAAAGCCGACCCAGATAAACGATCTCTTTCAAAGAAAAAGGACAACCTTGAGAGACACTTGAACGACTGCACACTAACACTAAACGGTAGCAGCAGCAGCAGCAGATTCTCAAACTTGAAAGAAACTCCCACTGACACATGAAAACGATCCATTTTAATCCATGTTCATGTAAAATATCCATGTTCACATCTACTTCCTACAAAATATTGACATTCTAATCGACAAAATTTCTCTCCAATCTAATCGACAAAACTGCTATCCACCCATATCCACAAAATGTCTCTCTACTTTAATCGACAAAATTATCTACGCAAGACCGATGATACCGACACAAAATTTTAATCTTTGACCAACTTGCGCCCTCCACCAATTTCACGGCTGCAAGTGTATCGCGACTCCATCCCGACCAACTGGTCTCTTTTCATCTTTCCTCTCACACCCTTTGGCATCTCTCAACAGAGACGACCCTCACCACCGCGAAAACGATCCGCACCCACCTCTTACCGTAGTGCCCAGCTTCCTATTATCGCATCCCGTTTTGTAGTAGTATCGCGCGAAAATACCAAACCGTTCCCCGATCTGCAAAACCGGTCAATGGATATTAGCGCCCGCATTACTCATCCAGACTATGATCAATCGATCAGGCAATGGATGGCCACAACCATGGTATCGACAGGAAAGTCAATTACCTTGACCTTAGCGCTCTCTCCCTCGATTAGGATATAGGCTTCACCCGCCGAATCACCCTTTTTCAAACCACCGTTTTTTTCCCCAACACTTTTGACACTTTTCAAGGTTAAGACGTTCCGACGATTTTCACCAGGGCAGAAAAATTTCCCGATTAGCGTGTCTGGTTTTTTCTCCAAAATTTCTCGCGACTCTCGTGATTTGAGTCTGACACCATCTTCTGAATCTTGCAGAGGTCCTCTGAATCCTATTTTTGCCAACGGCCTCCTACCACCGTGACCGTGACGACTGCCATCCCCTAACGCTAACTGCGTCACGTTCGCTAACTGCGTTACGTCCACCTCCTCCTTGAACACGAGAAAGGTGGTTGCGGTTTTTCGGTCTTTCCCATCGAAGTGACCCAGGTAATTTGTACTATAAATTTCGCCATATTTGTGGTGACGTCCTTTGAGCGTGCCTCGCATGATTGTTTTTTCTCCGAACGGCCGTTCCTTCATATCGTAAACGCCGTTACCAGTGTTACTGTGTAGCTTCTCCATGCACCTCTCAGCTGCATCTTCGGACTGAGAATAATCTGGGGGATGATTTGGATCCATCACCAGAATCGACGAGTCGTCGCTCCAGTTATTACCGTCTTCACGTTTGGACCGTGCTTTTTTGCGTTTCCGTTTGTCTTCTTTACGTTCCGCAAGATAACCACCTGCCTCTGTGTGACATGTCGCGAATACTAAGTTCTTACTTTTTCCGCTTTCGTCAAATTGAGATTTAGCGAACAACGACTTGAAATGTGTATCTTCCAACTCCATATGCGCTTTTTCTTCCGTGTCATCCAATTGGTACTCTTGTTGGTGCCGCTTGATGGATTTGTTGTCGCTGGCTGACGGATTCTTAGCATTCTTGCTGTCCCCTGATGGTGCCAAAACGATATCTTCCACCACCTTGATATCATTCGCGCCGAAGCTATATCTTCCACCGTCAATCTGTCGACTACTGCTCTTCGAGCGGTTAGCGTCGTCATCCTGACGAATAATGTTTTTCTTAGACTGCGGATACATATCACTCTTCGGCTGAATATCATCCTCTTGACGGCTGCCATCCTTATTCTGACGGACACCATCCTCATTCGGAAGGATAGCGTTTGCCTTCACGGAGTCAATATGATTCCTAACATTCCGGATCGCATTCCGGCCCTGTATCGCATCGCGATCCTGTATCACATCCGGGCAGTGTATGGCGACAATTTTGGTTGGGACTCCATCAGGTGTTAGTTTGACAATCTCGGTGCCTTTTCCGCCCACAATTTTGATAGATTGGTAAGTGCGATCTTCTCCTTTCACCTTTTTGCCAACTTGAGACGTCTCGAACATTACGAAGGCACTTTTTGTCTTTGCATTTGCGCTTTCGCCGATATGACAACGAAACTTAGCGAACCGGACGTCTCTATGCCCGCGATATTTTTCCAGCATTTTCTCTTCCAGGAAATGTTGCATGGGCGCATCAGGCGCGGAAAATGTTAATTCCAACTCTCTCTTATCATCACTGTGTACGGAAACCCAATCATTATCTTTGAATACGATAAAAGTGGTCGCGGTGTCTCGATACTTGTTCCCGATGCGACCCAAAAGAGGAATTCCGCACTTTTCCTGATTCCACTTCGTCCCCGACCGTCCTGCTAGTATCTCCTTAATGTTACGTTGCTCATCTACACTCGGAACGTGGCCCGCTTTCGTCAGCGACGCGCTGAGCGTGTTCCAGCAAGCTTGCGCAGCGTTCGCTCGGTCTTGAGCAGTGTTTCGGAGCTCCGCTGCTTTCCCTGTCGTGTAGCAAGTTGGCAGGTCTATACTTTTCCCACTAGCATCGAATTCGAAGGCGAATAACTTCGTGAAATCTGTGTCGGACAATTCGAGAGTGTTGTATTCTGTGGAATCTGGCGCGTTATTGTCTTCATTCCTATCGCTTGGTGGTACGAAATTGCTTGCCAATGGTACGAAACCGATATAGTTCAGACTGGACGGAGCAGGAGGGCCACGATTGGCGGCGGGGTCGTTGCCGTAGTTCTTTTTGATGTATTTTTTCCGCGAGTCTTCGTCCTCTTCAAATTTCTCGAGCTCGTAAATTGCACGGTCCACCGGGTCCACCTTATCGTTAACAGCACCATCCCCGTGTGGTCGTTGCGAAGAATCCTGCTGCTCGGTGTGTTGCTTCCGATGGTGTTGCCGGAGAAAAGGATTACGCTGTGGTTGCCGTCGGGATCCTGCTCCAGGTTCGTTGTGCTCGAGTCCCGCTGGAGCGTTAGCTTTGTCGCCACCTTTCTTCTCGGGCTTCTTGTCCTGCTTATTAATCTGTTTCTCGCGCTTCTCAGTGTGCTCGTTTACACTGACAGTGGGCTTCTTTTCAGTGGGCTTCTTTTCAGTGTCCTTCTGTTCAGTGTGATTCGCATCATTGCGCTTCTTCTCTGTGTTCTTTCTTTCATCATCCATTGCGCCATTCGGATCCGCCGCGAACATTTCGAGAAGATTTTTCATCAGGTCTTTGTCGTTACCGTACTTGTTTTTGATGTATTTTTTCCGCTCTTCGTAGTCTTCAATTTTGAAGACCTCGTCCAAAGAACTGTTGACCTCATCCTCAATGTCCGCGTGTGTTCGTTGCGATGGCTTCCGCTGCTCAAAGTGTTGCTTCCGACTCTTTTGCGCGAGAAACGGATTATGCTGCTGCTGCGCTTCTCCATGGTCTTGCGCCACGCCGCGTGGCACGCGACGGTTTTGCGCTGCTGTACTTTTGTCAGCCTTATCAGCTCTGGTGTTATTAACTGATCTTCGGGAGCGATTTTCGGGAGCCGCGTTTGTGTTATTATATGTAAAGAAGGGAAAATATGAATCCGCTTTTGACGTCTCTTCGATTTTCTCTTCGATCTTCTCTTTTCCCCCAGCTGCGCCTGCTGAGCCGGTGGCTCCCGTAGCTTTGTTACCGCCTTCCGTAGCTTTGTTACCGCCTTTCTTGTCTCGCTTTTTGTGCAATTTGTCGTTCTTCTGTACTTTCACGTCTCGCTTCTTCTCACCTTTCCCAGCATCGTGACTTCCATTTCTATCATTTCTCCGATCTCGCTTCGCATTAATATCTTTCTTCCGCCCTT
>JACKZZ010001925.1_pt1 | contig 31947 bp, 35 predicted proteins | sample 8027871 | NCBI WGS metagenome assembly JACKZZ01 (sample SAMN15724774, study PRJNA655200) | protist metagenome | isolation source: fluorescence activated cell sorting (FACS) single amplified genomes of... | place: USA: West Boothbay Harbor, Gulf of Maine | collected 2000-07-19
CGGGCCCGATGAGACCGCGGTATCCAAGAAAAAAACTGTGTAAGTGTATCTTTGTGTTGCAGAAAATGCAAAACTGGTACACTCGTCATGCGGGACATGCATCAGAGGCTATTTTCGTGCGTGTTTTCAAGTACTAGCTACGCATGACAGGTTTTCTGCGTCATGCAGAGCAAACTTGTGATGCTCTTCTTCCAAGAGACTTACCCTTACACAGTTTTTTTCTTGCATACGCGGCGCAAAAGGACGAGAAAATCAAGAAGTTGCGCGAGGGCCAGAACGTGTTGACGCACAGCACCAGCGCGAACAGTTACAACTTTTCATCCGCGAACAATTCAGCTGTCGGAGGAGCGAATCAGAACACCAGCTTGAATCACACCGCGAGTTACACATCGGGTATGATGCAGCAGGGTGGAAACCAGCAGGGGACTAACGCGAACATGTTCGGCGGAGGTGCTCTCAGTGGGACAAACCAATTTGGAGGCATGGGAAACAATTCCAACATGGGGATGAATAACACGGGTTCTGGCATGATGAACAACAGTATGGGCGGCATGGGCAACATGTATAGCAGCATGCAGAATCAGCAACAGAATAACATGGGCAACATGGGCTTCAACAGTCAGAGCAACATGTACGGACAACAGCAGACGTCGCACCAGCAGATGGGGAGCAATATGGGCGGTCATATGCAATTTGGCAATAGCAATGACCAACAGTCGATGAGTGGCAACAACATGCTGGGCCATCAGCAAGGTGGCAACATGGCGAACAACATGAATAGCATGCAGCAAAACATGAACACGGGCCAGATGAACCTGAACTTGAACAACCAACAACAGAACACGACCTCCCAAGGTGGTTTGCAATACAATCAGCAGATGATGCAGCACACAAACTCAACCGCCTCCTTTACATCCGGGCAGCAACAACTGAACCCGAGCGCACAGGAGTGGAAGCCGGTCAACATGAGCGCAGGGGGCAATAGTTTGATGGGAAATACGAGCAATCATCAGAATCAGTTCCAGCAGCAGCAGCAGGGAGCAAATACTATGAACAGTTCTACTTTTCAGCAACAGACCGCGATGCAGCAGAACACGACGCAAATGCAGCTCCAGCAGCAGCAGCAGCAAATGGTTCAGCAGCAAATGCTGAATGCGCAAAGCAACTTGGCGGGTGGTCTGAGTACAACAAATGTTGGGCAACAGCAGATGGGTTCAACAACATCTCAAGGCCAACAACAGCAGCAGCAGCCTCAGATGCAGCAGAATATCACCATGAACACCCAACAACAGATGCAGCAAACGATGAATCAGAACTTCAATCAGCAGCAACTGCAGAGTGCTGTTGGGCCGTCGACGTCGCAACAGGGTTTAGTTCCTGGGTTAAACATGAGCAACACGACATCCAGCATCGGAGTTGGCCAGCAGCAGATGCAAAACAATACCCCGGCAGGCCAGGCCTCGACGGTCGTGGGCACTGTAGGAACTGCAAATCAACAGCAGGGAGGTACGGTCGTTGGCTCCGGAGGTACTAACGCGGCTACCGGTAGTGTCGCTGGTGCACAGCAAAGTCAATTGAGTTTGAATCTTGGTTCCAACACCAACACTTCAACACCGGCGCCGCGCGTCATGACGGGCACCACCAGCCCGGTGTATGCTCAGTTTAACCCGCAGAGCCAGCAGCCGCCGGCATTGCAGCAGCAAAACAAGCAGAATAACTTGATGAACAACCAGGGGCAGCTACAAGCTGGTGGGGTACAAAACATGAACAACGCACAGCAGCAGCAGCAGGGGGTCATGAATGCTAATGGTCAGAGCTTCCAGCCGCAGCAAAACAACATGATGATGGGCAATGCCGTGATGAACACGCAAAACCAGCAGGGTGGAGTGCACAACAACAATTTGATGCAGGGGAATATGCAGCTGCAGAACCAGTTACAACAGCAACTGTTGCAGCAGCAAGGTACCAATTTGGGTAACGCGATGAATATTAACCCAGCGCAGCAACAACAGCAGCTCACCAATTTCAATCAGCAGAGTAATAACCCGAATAATACCTTTGGCCAGCAGCAAATGGTCGGTCAGCAGCAGACCTTGAGCCAACAAAACTTGAATCAAATGGACCGGTCGCAGACCAACCTGTCGACCACTTCTGGAGTTGCGGGAGCAGCTGGAACAACTGGCGTAAACAACCTTCAGCAGCGACCGATGTTCAATAACGCAGGAGTTGTTCAACAGGTAGGCGTTCCGCAACAGCAGACGAACTTTAACCAACAACTGCAGCAAGCGTTGACTGCACAGAGCTTGAACCAGCAGCAGCAAAACCAGAATCAAAATGGCATTGCAGCTCAACCGCAAATAACTCTGAGCCAGCAGATTTCAGCCACTGGCACCACAACTGCACAGCAGCAACAGCAAACCACCACTGGAGCTGCGGCGTCTGGTACCAACAACATGTTGCCGCATGCGCAGTCACTGCCAGCCACTATGCAACAAGGAACAGCAGTAGCACAAGGAACACAACAGCCGAGCCAAACCGGTGCCGCGGCAAATAACAACTCGCTGCAGCCTCCGCTAGCCGCCAATAATGCAGGTGGTGGTGGCGTAGCTGCGCAGCCCGCGACGAGTACAAGCACCACAACATCTTTGCCGCCACCTCCGCTGCCCCAGGTCCCGGGACAACAGCAGCAGCCACAAACCTCCCAAGGCCTTCCGCCCCCCGTGAGCAAGGTCAGCGCCCCCGCACCGCCTCTGCCGGCCGTCGGAGCGGCTGCCGCTGGTGGAGCAGGCGCAGCCACCGTCGTGCCTACAAGCGCGACTTCAGCGACAGTTCCAGGAGCGCAAGGGCAGCAGCAGTCATCTTCAGGCGTGCCGCCCCCTCTGCCTCCAGTAAGCAGCAGCACGCCGGCCTCAATCAACGGCGCCGCAGGCCAGCAACACCAAGCGACCGCTACCTCGAGCACGACAACTGCACGGACCACGCCGGCATTGCCGCCCACAGCGGGATTGCAGCCAGGCGGCATTGCAGCTGCGCCGGCAGGAGCGGGTGCAGCTCAACCAGGACAACCTGCAGTCACAGCAAGCACAACGGCAAACAATAAAACAGTTTCGCAGACACCGCCTGCTATTCCGGCGACCCTACCGGCTGCCCTTGATAGCGGTGCCGCACAGAACAACACTTTGCCGCGAACCTCTACCGGAGGTGGAGCTCCTGCCGGGACTGTAAGCAGCAACCCGCCATCTCTGCCACAGACCATGTCCGCGCAAAGCGCAGGTGGAGCCTCTGTTGTACAGCAGACGATTAATTTGCAGCAGGGAACGGTGGTTATGAATGCGACTGGTCATGGTCAACAGCATCAACCATTGACCTCGACCACGCCACAGCAAAATAGCAACGCTCAGCAGCAGGGGACGATTGCTCTGGCGGGCGGAAAGGCCATCCCGATCAACATGTCGACTCCGAACATCCACGTCCCGAAAGACATGATGGAGTACAACCAAGTTTTACCTTCTTCCGTTGCCTCCGGACCTCAATCCAAAGCGCCCCCACTGCCGCCGCTGCCCGGGCTAACCGCGACGAGTAGTCAGAACAGCAGCAGCACGGCTAACTTGCTGCAGCACCAAGCGTCCGTCATGTCTACAACCTCCTCTTGCATGGTGCCGTTAGTGCCCTCCAGTGCGACGTCTGCCGCGGGGAATAGCTGTCCGGTGCTGGACCTAGACGACATGTCGCCCCCGCCCGGGATCGCGGTCTCACCGCGAGGAGCCTTCGATCCCAAAATCGCCGTGGGGAACAAGAAGGGAGGAGCCTTGGGAACACAGTACTAATTTATTTGGATCGTTGTTCGTGGTTCATCTTGCTTTGGCTCACTGAGAAGATGTAAGTAGGGTATAGGATTTTGGTGCAATGCTGCTTCGTCATTGTTGCTCGCTAGCTTCTACGCCTGACCCTGATTTTAAATACGTACTTAAACAACAAGAAAAAATTCTTACCGTTTACAATCCAACCCATTAGGTCCACTTGCGGCAGCCTTCCGGCGCCCGAGGATCTAGATCCTTTGTCGAACGTCGCTGAATGCAAGTACAGCCGCACCTTTTTCCTCATGCTGCGGTTTGCCAATCGCGAGTCATCCAAGATCTTCGGAACGCAGGAATGCGAAGCGCGCCAGGGGTGGAGGAAGCAGGCTTTGGTTTCTTCGGAATCCTCGTGGGCCGTGCAGCAGAAGAAACGTATTATAGAAATGCAGCTGATTTGTTGGTTTATTGAGCTGTCGTGGCGGAGGTACTATGAGTATGATCCGCAGAGGGTTTTTATACAGGAAGTAGTCTGCGGACCCGTCGTAACAAGGTGACAAAAATCCACTTGGTTCTTGTAAAATTACTGGAGAACAAAACAGCTCTAGAAGTCGAGCTTCGGCTTGCGGAAAAAAAAATGCATTGGTACAACCTAACTTGTGAAGACCCACATCAAAAACAGAACTCTCCGCGTCCGCGGATGCAGAAATCGTCCGGAAGTTCAAGTCCATCCTGAACAAGATCTCTGAGGGTACGTTTTATGAACTGCAAAAGTATCGTACTCGTATAAATGCATTGCAAATTTCCTCAGCATGAGAAATAGAATTTGTAATGCGGATTGACCATAGGTAAAGGATTTGTAATGCAGGACTGCAATACGAGTGCGATACTTTTGCACAGGATACGTTTGAGAAAATGTTGGAAGAAATTCTGAACGTCGGCATTTCCCACCCCGACCACGTGAACGCGCTGATGTGCGTATCCTGCGTAAAAACGTACCCACACCAGAGTCAGGATGGGGATTTTGCAACACAAACCTAGGAGTTTTAGGAGTCACGCATGACAAGTCTCAGTCCGTAAGGTAGTGCAAGTTAGCAAGGAAAGCCGCATCACAAATCGACCTTCTGATCCTGTTTGCAGCATTACAAGCTCCCAAACACGATTGAAAATGCCTGTCATGGGGTTGCGCATCACAAATGTTCCTGTCATGGCAAATCTGCATGACAACTCTGGGGTGGGGACGTTTTTACACAGGATAGTGCGAGATTTTCGAGAAAGTCACCACCCAGCACCATTTTGACGACCTCTACACGAAACTGTGCAACCGGTTGAGCCAGCACTTCACGGAGAACCAGTCAAAATACAAGGCTTACGGTACACATGAGAAATGCATATTCTTGTGATGCGGATTTACATTAAGAAGAAGCGTGACTGCGATTAGTACGAGTGCGATACTAATCTTGCACTGGATAGGTCTCGTTGTCATTCAATGTCAGCGTTGCCATCTGCGCTTGCGTTTTTCTGTTTCTTCATGCGAAAAATAAATTTCAAAACCACACAGGTATCGAAGGCGACAACAGCTTTCGGCATTGTTTGCTTTCTCGGACTCAAGAGTTCTTCGAGGCGAATTTGCAGCCACCGAAGGGAGTGTTGGATGCGAACGTAAGGGACGACGAGGCTATCGAGCGAGAGCACAAGTACTACTTATTTCAGATCTGATCAGGTTGCAGTGAACTGAAGGGGTTGTCATTCTAAAACTGTAGCCAAAATTCAATTAGGTTTGTCATGCCGGTTTCCGAGCATTATTCAATGAACAAGAACACTTCTATCACTCTCAGGTACAAGAAGAAGCTGATGGGCAACGTGCGGTTTATCGGGAAACTCCTAAACTGCAAGCTCCTCGCTTCTCGCCTGCTTCCCTCGATCGCACAAATGCTCCAAGAGGAAGACACGCCTATCTGCCTGGAGTGCCTCATAACCTTGATCGACATCGTGGGGCCGCACTTTGATTGCCATGACCGGGGTCAGAAAGCATGGATGGACGATTTGTTCCAGAACTTTTTCAAGGGAAAAATCGATGTCAGCAGCTCGGTATAATTGTTAACAATACTATTCTTCGTAATTTGGTTGCAAAATTTAATATGGTTATGGATTTTGTCATGCATTGTAGGCAGATGCAGAAATTTGGCTTAAACAAAGCACGCATGACAATTTGTCATAAACAAAACACGCATGAGTATTAAAAATACCTATCAGGTTCCAAAACGCGTCCGCTGTTTGCTGATGGACCTGGTTGACAAGCGCCGCGGAAAATGGAAAGCCAGCAGATAGAGCAACCGGAGTTTGCCATGCGGCAACCGCAAGAAATGATATCTGGGATCAAATTTCTAATCCTCCATGGCGACACCGACATCGTATCATGTGCAAAAATCATCAAAGTCACTGGCAATACTTACATTTTTTTAGCGACACAGTAGTACAACGAAACGAAGGGGTTTTATTCAAACAAAAAAAGACGAGCATCGCAATCGTTATCTGTACCTCAGAGAAATCAGAAGCGTAAATAAAGTTGGAAAAGCGGCACAATTAGTCCGATTTTTTTGGGCGGGAGTGGCAAGAAGGTGCGAAGCTTGTAGGGGTGGCTATCTTACAAAAGGCACTATAGCAGAAACACTTTGGAGGTACAGCACCAGCTCCAGCGTCATATGCAGAAAAAAAATGTGAAAAACAAATTCAAAATTGGCAGAGGTCGTAAGTAGAAGTGAGATACAGCATTGGAGCACGATCAAAACGCGTGAAGGGTCTTTCTTCCGTGATCATCAGTGCGTGGTCACGCAGGTAGGTAGAAACTACTTAACTGCGCGCCGTCGTGCGATCATGATCTTCCTCTAGTTCAGAACAGTAGCCACGAGCCAGAGCCAGAAGTTCTAGAAGCCATTTTTGCGACTGTCTTTTTTGCAAACGACATTCAGGAAGATGTTGAGTGCAGCTTGGGTTTCATTTTCTCGTCTATGCGTGGCGACCTGCTGCGTATGCGCGATCAAGATGAGGCTCGAGATGACCGCCTACAGACCGCGAGAGTACCGACACCATTAAAGAACCAATTGGAACAGAAGATAGGGGAGGGAACAGGAAAACGAAACACAACAAGTCAATTAGGGACGATAGCTGATTACTTCTACAGTGCAATAATTCTAAAGCTGTGCTGGCTCTTGCAAAAATATTCACTTTAACCAAGCCACGACCTGCTTCTTCAACATTTTGGAACGACGAAAAAACGTCAAGCGAATCGCGTAGACAAGCTGGCTGCATATTTGCAATCACAGGTGGGTGTCAGGTCGTGGACGAGCACGGAGGACCGGCGCCCGCTTCTGTGTTGCAGGTATGCCCAGCGTGGTCACGCATACTATCACGACTCTTCGTGGGGATACAACAATCAACCAGAGACTCACTATTTAAATTCTTTCAAAAGACTATTCTTTTTTCACCTTATTTCTTCGATTTTCTATTCGTATTACAAAATAAAAAAACCGTATGAAAATAGCAAATTTATCCGTATAGATTCGAACTTTTTTCTATTGCAAAAATCTTCTACGACGGAAGTACTTATTAGACCGTATAAGGTATCGAAAATACAACTTATCACAGTACGTAGTGTTATTTCTTTATGGGGAAAACAAACAGTATCAGACTAGCATGATTATTCAACGTTTCAACTAGATTTCTTTTTCTTTTATCAAATCTGCAAAACAGGGTCAACATATTTCCTTTTCATCACTAAGGTAGTTGTTTCATTGGAGATTGAAACAAGCACAAGCTACGTACTATCAAAAGCATCAGACGTAAGAATTTATGCAATTGCAACTATCACAGAGACAGGAACTTGCTCCGATGCAACAATTTTTGCATCAGAACAGGCTGCTTCTTCACAGCAACTCTACTTTCCTGCAATGGGTTTCTTTCGACGACGATGAAAAAGCAAAAAGTATGAGGATCTTATGACCGCGACACTTTGACTTTCTACTACTACTACTTTACGAATATTAAAATCTGACACCTTTTTTACACAAAAAGTCAAACTTGTCAAGCCTGCACTGGGGCACCTCAACATCCAAAAATGGCAACTCTTTTGGCAGTGCTACAGTAGGTTGCAGATGAACGGTCGTGCGGGATGACAGATTTGGCTTTTTTTTCTAAATCGGTTCTACTCAACCTTGGTAGATTTTTTTTCTAGTGAAGACCGCAGTAGCTCAAAAATATGCATAAAAAGAACTACAAGTGAAGAAAATAAATAAGTGCTGGAAAGATTCGAATTGCGTTGCTAGAGGACGGGGCTGCACCCATTATTTCCCAGGCGAAATAGCCGACACTGCGCCAGGAACGAAAACCTCCTTTGGCTGCAGCTTAGGCGGCCCCTGGAGCAGCTGCTGCTGTTTTACTCGTCTCTGCTACGCGTTTTGATGAAAGACATGGAGTAAAGGCTGTAAATTTATGTAAATTTGAGCTCTACTTGGTCGAAGCTGGTATGGAAGTTTTTCTGTGACTTATTGGGAAAATTTTTTCACAATTTCTTTCTTTCAACTTTACAGTAAAAAGCCACTATAATGCCACCACTATTAACTTTTCACATCCTATGCTACGTAGCAGTATCGCCGCGCCGAAACTTTTTCCGTCTCACCTTTTGTGGACCATTCGTTTGCTCGAATGATCCACTTTCTGCGTATCACCACTGTTTTTTCACTTTCTTTTCCATCCCACCACTACATTATTGAGCTCACGCTCACAAAGACCGCACATCATAACCATGAATGTATTTGAAAACAAAAAAATTGGAAAAATACAAGGATGAAAATCTTCAAGAAAGTTCGTGGTGCTACAGCACTGTGGCACTTGCGGCTCGGTGACACGTCGGGGTGGCTTTCAATGACCACGATGTTCGGATGGCCGACCATGACAGATCGTTCCTTTTTGTGATTCAAGATCTGACGCAGCCTTTTTTTTTTCTTACCCCTGCCACCTCTACTGTGTTTTTCCGCGTTGGTTTCGACGATCTGAACTGCTTGTTCTGCAATCGATCTAGTAGTTGATTTTTGGATCACTGACACATGATATTGAGGACATCAACGAATTTCACTCAATAAGGTCGCAACTTGTTGTACTAGTTTTTCGAAGAGTTTTTATCTGTTGTTTCCATTCTCGATGAAACTAACGACACACCTGTTGTATTAACTCGCTTTCTTGGTTTCGTTTTGCTTTTGCATTTGCTCTTGCTACCTTCGTCTCTTTACTATTTTGTCACAGCACTCGACGACAGACAGCTCCGTCCACAGCACGAGCTGTTTTGCGGGATCTAGAGGGGAGACGGACAGCTTTCGAGTTTCCCTTTTGTCTCTTTCGTCTTCGCCTGTTACAGCCGAGCATCAAAACGACTTTCCTAGCTGCAGCTACTGAACAATCGCCACGGCAACGTGGCCGCTGGTGGAGTCAGAAGGTCTAGACCGTATCAACGCCGTTTCCGGAAGAGGACCCCGCTTACTTGTGGTTCAACATCGCGGACTTTTTCTAGCCATGGCAGGTGCAACAGCTAGAGCTCTGGCAGAGGCGGCCATAGTGGCTTTGTCATCTCCCACTTCTGCGACTATCAGCGACGCGGAAGCTGATCGGACCGCAACCCACCAAGCCCTCCAGATGGACGCTGCACCAGACCAGAGCCAGAAAATCACTATGTCAACATCATCGTCCAGCCCATCGACTTCTTTCATGGCCCCGACTGCGTCTACCCATGAGGATTTGTTCGCTGGTCCTTCTTCCCAACAGAATTTAGACAATTCCAAGACCGCGGTCAGTTTGGTTCAAAACTGGCCGTTGCAGGGACACAACATTCTGGACGCGTTGTTCAATACCGGCGGTGCACAACCGGGGGATGCGCACGTCGGAGGACACGGGCTAGAGTTGCCATCCGACGCTAGTGGCCAACACGGTTCTTGTGAAGCCGGGCAGGACTGCTTACCGCTTTTGACCGGCGCAGATGGCATAGGACCCGAAGCAGAACCCTCCAAAGACGTAACCGCTGGTATTCTCGCGGTCATCTTCGCGGGTATCTTTTTCGGCAGCAACTTCGTCCCGGCTAGGAGTTTTCCCACGGGGAATGGGATTTTTTTTCAGTGGACGATGTGCTGCGGGATTTTCTGTACGGGCTTGTGCTTGTTCGCTCTAAGCGGGTTCCCGACCGTGCCGAAACCGCACTACGCGATGGGCGGAGGCATGGCGTGGTGTGCCGGGAACTTAATGGCAATCCCGATTATCAGCCGGATTGGTATTTTTTCTTTTTGGGAACGTTTACTTCAGCCGAGCATCTTTCTTCAGCATCAGGATCACCAGCATGACAGATTTATTTCCTTGGCCTTTTCGCGGCACAACAAATCTAAATGTAAATCACACAACACGAGCTGAAAGAACAACACCATAAATCTAATTACTATCAGGCATGGCCCTCGGTCTCTGCGTTTGGAATGTGTGCAACATGCTGGTGGGATGGTCCGCCGGTTTTTTCGGCATCCTGGGTGCAACCAAGGCGACGGTTTCCTACCCGATGCTGAACATGGCGGGCGCGGCGTTTGCCTGCGGTGCGTGTTTCATGTACATGCAAATCAAACCGACGGTCGTGCAACCCTCTAGTGGCGATCAGGACAGTGAGGAGGAAAATTCTCCTACCGCTCAGCAGCAGCACAGAGTATGGATTGCAAAAATGTCTGGGTCTGGAAGGTTGGAACTTGTCATGCTAAATCAGAATCATGCAAAAATCTGTGTTGCATGGTTACTAAACGCTGTCCACTTATTTTGACCAAGTTGAGAGGCAGTTTGTCATGCAGGATAGGCATGATAGTGATCTCATTGAATCTGTGGCGCTGGGAGCGGGTGTCCACTACATGATGATGATGATGAATCTGTCATGCTAGGCACTCCATTACAGATCATATGGGTCATGCAAAACATGCATGACAAGTTTCAGAATCTTCCAGACCCAGACATTTTTGCAATCCATACAGAGCCCTCCGGAACAACCAAAACCGGAACCACAACAGACCGCCGCGGACCAAGATCGTGAAAGAAATGGTGTTTGACGAGAAAAGTGGGAAAGAAATCGAGGTCGATGTGGAGATTATCGACGATGAAGCCGGCTACAGCACCGACGATGACATGAACAACGATAATTACTGCGACTACAACTCGCATGACGAGCACGACGAGGACGAAACCAGTAAGAACCACAACTCCACCTCCACCGCGAACAACAGCGACCAGGACAACTTGGGCTGTTCCCCCGGCACCGGCTCCGCGGGCTCCAGGCGGGGGAAAATGAAGCAGTACAACTATGCGAAGAAAAAAAACATCAAGAAGAAGAAAAAGTACGAAGACAACGAGGAAGCGTTCAATGACCGTGTTTCCGTGTCCGTCTGCTCCGCCACGAACCCGATGGGGCACGCGATGACGCCGAAAGTAGTGGATAAATCGAAATCGAAAACCGGATCCGCATTGTATCACCAGAAATAAACAGGAGCCCATCCACATCCAATTTGTCATGCATAATGCGAAGAAGACACTGTGTTTGTCATGCTAACCAAGATGGAGGCCTAGGGATGAGGAAGTTTTTCCTGTGGATACAGCATCTTCCACTGTGTGCAGGAGTAGAAGGAAGTCTGTGAAGAGTGACCAGAAGAGAAGTCCGGAAAATACTACCGGAAATAACAACAGAAGACCACATAATCCCCAGCATCTTCATCCCCCCATGAGCAAGGGCACAAATAAGACGAAAGAAACGAGCAAAAGCAGCGGGAAGTTTGACATACCGGATCACATCAATAAGCAAATTAAGGAAAATTTGGACGAGGCGGGACAGCTGATTGAACTGACAAACCCGGTCGACGGCTCGCGGGTCACGAATTACCGCAAGATGTCCGTGGGATCGGAAATGCTGAACACAGCGGGCGTTAACAACGACCAACAACCGCCGGTGGGGTCGTTTTTGATATGCAGTGCAAAAGTATCGTACTCGTATAAATGCATTACAAATTTCCTCAGCATGAGAAGTAAAATTTGTAATGCTGATCTACCTCAACAAAAAGATTTGTAATGCATGATTGCAATACGAGTACGATACTTTTGCACAGGATATTTCAGTGAGGTCAGCAAAAGGGGCGAGGGACCCGACGTGGAGATTCTACAGGCGGTGGATTCGGATATCAACGGGAGCAGCAAGGAAAGCTCCCCGGTAAACATCGGCAAGGACGAGACCACAAGAACGACCAATACGAAGGCCACGCCGGTGGCCGGAGAAAGTGGTGGTGCAATTTCGAAAAATGCGGCTGATGCTATGAAACAGCCGCTGCTACTCGCGGATATGGAGAATAAGAAGAAAACGAAATCTATGCATTGCAAATAAAGTTGTATCGTACTCGTGTAAAAAATGCATGACAAATTTTCTCAGCATGAGAAATGAAATTTGTAGTGCGGATTTACCTTAAGAAAAAGATTTGTAATGCAAGATTGCAATTGCTACGAGTGCGGTGCCTTTGCATTTCATAAAATCGCCGCAAGGGCAGTTTGGACCGGGCATGGGGGCGAACCTGACGGAATCTTTGGCCGCTATGCATTGCAAAAGCATCGTACTCGTATTGCCATCATGCATTACAAATCTTTTTCTTAAGGTAGATCAGCATTACAAATTTTATTTCTCATGCTAAAGAAAATTTGTAATGCATTTATACGAAAACGATACTTTTGCACAGGATAGCCGCAGCTCCCGAACAACATGATGCTGTTGACAACGTCAGCGGACAGGTGAGGAAAAACCCGACAATCGGCGGCGCATTGAACATGGGAACCCGGAACCGATCGCTGTCGACAAACAATTTAGCGGAGCTGGTATGATTTTGATGTAATGTTGCCAAAGTCGTCTGCATGACAAGTGTGCTTGATGAATGGAACCGCCACCGCGCAGGACAAATAATAATAAACGCAAAAAACCACGACCAGGACACCCACAAGATTCGGAACCGCACCTCCGCAGGCCGCCCCCACATGGTGAATTCTGATTCTCCGGAGCAACATAGCCAGAGTGGCTTTGCTCGCTTATCAAATGTAAAAATGTCTAGGTCTGGAAGAGTGCAAGTTTGTCGTGCTTGTCTGGCATGACTCTTAAATCTGTCATGCACATTACGAAAGAGCCCCACTTTTCTGTCATGCAGAAACGTAGTTTGTCATGCAGAATAGGCAACACCTAGAAGCTCAGAAACTTGCCATGCTGAGCCACCAATTGTGGCCTCCTCATGATACGCCACACAGCATCACAAGTTTCCAGACCCAGACATATTTGCATTTGATATCGTTCCATGTCAACGAATAGAATTTCTTCTGCCTCAACCGGGGAATACAAGTATAATAATCGCCGGGGAAAAGGAGGGGCTCCTGGCTGCTTCCCCTCCCCCTCTGAGGATGGCTGCAATTCCAACAATTTAGGCCGGGTTTCTATCCGGGAGCACTGCCGCAGTTCGCCAGACGAAGCAGGGTTTCGTTACAGTAACTACCAGAATATCAAATGCAAAAATGTCGGGGTCTGGAAGGGCACGCCGTTTGTCATGCACATTTTGCATGACCCATGATGTCTGTGGTGCATGCCTTAGCATCACAGATCTTGTCTTCACGGCTTTCTGATGCCCATACTGCATGAGAAATGCCCAGCACTCCGCGTAGGAAATAGTGGATCTCTTTTGCGGTTCGTGCAATACAGATTCTACGTGTAATCCATAGGCAGCATCACAAGCTGCCATCTTCCAGACCCAGACATTTTTGCAATGCATACAGAATCAGGGAAACAATAACATGAAACACCAGCAAAACTACAACGCCTCTGCCTACGCACCGGGTGCGTACGGAAATCGAAACACGGTGTCGGATGAACGGGAGTTACTTCGAAACAGCTCGCCACTCTATAATGGACGAAGGTCGGATACGCAAGTCGGAATAAATAACAGATCCCACAAGCAGTACAACGCGAGCTATCAGGGGATGGGCCAACATGCGAACAACAACACCACAAGCACAACTCGTCGATCTTTGGCAAAAGTGGGGAAGACGGCACAGTACAGTATTCAGGAGGACTTGCACCGTTTGAACTCTATGCGGAGGGAGATCCGCGACTCTCCACACGACAAGAAGGCGTACGAAACGGATTTGGATCACAACCCCCTGCGGTTGAAATCCCGCGATTTCCACCCGAACACATTTTGCGCGTCCGCCTGCCCGGTCGCCGGCTCGTTTTTAGGCACCGTCGCGCCGTCGGGGAACAATGTGAGTGGTATATGCATTGCAAAGATGTCTGGGTCAGGAAGAATGCAAGTTTGTCATGCTTGTCTCAGATGACTCTTGAACCTGTAATGCGTGAGCAGGAGACGAGCCTCCTCTTGCCTGTCATGCAAAAATGTAGTTTGTCATGCGGAAAGCGAAACACAAAGGAGCCCAGCGACTTGTCATGCGTGCCTGCATATTGCAGTGTCCCACAATTCATAGATTAGCATCACAAGTTTCTGTTTCCACACTCAGACATATTTGCAATGCATATGGTAGCGCCGTGAACAATCACGATGGAGTGAAGAAGAACTTGGATCACGCGCTGGGTGCCGTGGTGTCGGAGTGCGACTACCGCAAGAAAAAACTACTTCGCTGTAAAGAAAGTTGTGATGCAGAAAATGTATGTCAGAAGTGGTTGTGTTGCTACACATGGAAGAGGACAATGGAGGTTTAGCTGCGTAGTTTTCCCTGAGGAACCTCGCATGGCAAATTTTCTCTGTGTGTCCCGTATGACGGAAAACTTGTGATGCAAAACTTGCAAAATCCTATACAGTGAAACAGTTTTTTCGTACGATAGCGAGGGTGGAGCGAATAATGGGAACCGGAAGTCTGTGGCATCGAAGCGGATGGACGAGTGGTGGGAAGCGTCTAAGGAACGGTTTGTCGGTACGAATTTTGTTTTTCCTATCATCTGTTTGGTGCATCAAGATGCTTTTTCATCTTCTAGGGTACTTCTTAGCAGATCATGTTGTATCGTCCATGGCATTGCTTGGCATTGCTTGGCATCGTGCCCAGCAGGAGGTATTGTGCCTTGGCATACCTAGTCACGTACGACAATTTTTTTTTTCAGGTTTCATCCTGTGTCTCTGTAGCGGGCTACTCTACGGTGTCACCTTCAATTATGGAAGCGTCAGGATTGAAATCGTCAAAGTTGAAATAATTTCTCATGCATAAATTGCAAGACATGGAGCGCCTCTCTTGCAGGGATGGCAAGTGAGGCAGATTGTGAGCCTATTGAGGGTTTGGGATAGAGGTGCTAAAGGAGCATGACAAAAGCAGTCTTCTGTGCCCAAGCAGCATGACAAATTGGATTCCGTTGCTCCGAGAATTTGTCATGCGCCGGCTGGAAATTGGGCTTCCAACTGGTATCCATTTCATGCATGACAAATCATTTCAACTTTGTCGATTTCAAACCTGACGCTTCCATATCAATCCTGTTTTTTACGTGATGGACCGCTATCCCGGAGCGCCGCAAAACATCCTCAGCTACATACGCATATACAAATGGATTTACGATACACGACCACGACGTCCAAAATGCATTAATTGATCATAAGGCCGCAAGAAGCACAAATTGAACTTGTCATGCGTGAATAAGATACGAAAAGTAATTTGTCATGCGAGTATGCACGCCGTGCGTGTACGGTAAATTATTTTCTTTGGATACAACATTTTCTGGCACTACACGGGAATTTTCGTCATGTCGACGATCGCAATGTATCGCTTAGCCTCCTATGTTCTTCGTGTCCGTTTCGTTTTCCACATGCCAAACTGCGTTTTTGCATGACAGTCTTCAAGACGATTGCTTTGTGCTGATGAATCACAGAGTTAAGAGACAGCCCATGCTTCGACAACAAGCATGACAAACTCGCCTTCTACTTCCAGACCCAGACATGAGTATTTGCAATGCGTACCAACTACACAGGTTGATCTACTGCTGCGTTTCCAAGAACCAACCGGCCTACGTGTCTCCCCGGACCATCCTTCCCGGTTTCCTCTCCGGTGTCATCTGGGGTCTCGGCCAGATTTGCTGGTTTATCGCGAATGACACGTTGGGATTCGTGATCGCCTATCCCCTAGTGCCTTCCTTCGCGGGGCTGGTCGCGTTGATTTGGGGCGCCGCGGTGTTCGGCGAGATCGAGGGGGAAAGGAACTACAAGTTTCTGCTCGCGGGCTTCGTCCAAGTCTGTATCGCCGGCTCCCTGATCGGGGTCTCTTCGTAAAGAACCAAGTGAGCAGGGCGCGGTGCGGAGATTTTTCTAGGAGATATTAAACCGACAGCGTTGTATATGATAGCAATATTAAAACCACGTGAGCGTTGTACAACGGGCTACGACGACTATACTAGCGTAAATAGATCTGGTTCCAAGTTGTACTTCGACTCAGCATCTATATGATTTTTTTGCTTTTTTTTTTTCAACTACGAAAAAAATGAACTTACTCCAGCACGTATGGAACTACGCGGAGAAGCTGTTGATGCTTTCATCTTATTTGTCGCGATGAGTTTCCAGAACGACCCAGACCCAGTGGTCTTGTTTTGCTGCTCTAAACCAAAATCAAATGATGTTATCTGCTCTGCTTGGCACTGGATGGAGGTTCTAGTGTAGTACTGGTGCTATCTATCTTTTTTATTTTTGCAGTGGGTACACGATGCTCGTCTCTCTACCTAGAAAGCGCCGCTGCAACACGAACGAGTCTACTGTGAAAGCAGGGCCTATTAACAAAGGTGGCTCTACTTTTAACAGCGGGGATCGCGATAGTGATTCTTTTTTTCGTACAAATCAAGCGATGTGACTACTTATTTTCAATACAACGACACCGACATTCAAAGCGACATTTTTCCTTGTAAATTGTCAAGATAGACTACCTGTTTTAATAAAGTTGTTTTTGCCATCATAGTTTGCTAGACAATTCGAACTCAGAAGTTCGCTCGAAGGAGTAAAAAAGAAGAAGAGCCAAATCTTCGCAATCTCGCACAGCTTCGTGCACACAACTTTCGTTCTTTCGTAGGAAATCAAAAAAAAGCGCGAGCCAAAAGAGCAGTACACAACTTCTAGCACGCGTTTTTATCGAGGCTACTTTGCACCGGCTGCGCTTTGTGTTCGTGAACATCAGATGCAGAAGATCATCAAGAAGAAGGTGAGGAAGGTCATACTACTTCTGCTCTAGCGGAAGTAGAATTGATCAACACGAGCGACCTACTTGGCGCTGTGTGTTGCGTTGAAGGGTCTTGTTACTGTGTCAGGCTCCCACAGCTGAGCTGTCAAGCGGATCGTTGCAAGTATAGCATGGTCAAAGAGCAGCGAGCGCCGTGGCTGTTTGAAACAAGAGGCGGATCACATGCAATACAATCAGAATCAACACGAACGGATGAATCGCCTTATTTTCCCTGCTGTCGGCAGCAGAAGTGTTGTTGCTCATACTCCATGCGTATGCGACGATTTTGTGCATGATGATAGATGTGAAGATACATCGGATGGATGAGGACAAGAAAACATGATAATGCTCGTCATAGTCCTGCTTGAAAGAGCAGCGCATCATGCCAGAATGAACCCCTTGATATACGAGTACTGTACATTTTCACGACAGGCTTGGTCTCCTTCAAGAAGCAGGAGATTGAGATCAACTACGTTTTCTTATTTGTCACATCGTAACTCAAAACTCTAACTATGGAACTTCAACTTTAACTATATCCGAGGCATTTTCCACGACATTGTTGTTTGATATTTCTGAAAAGCGGGAGACGTAGAAGCATTGCTGTTGTATATAAAATATCACTCTGCTACTTTCTCTTTCATAACTCTGAATCTGAATTTCATGGTCGAAGTTTGGCCATTAGAAAACATTAGAAAATAAAGCCTTCGTATATATATTTCTCCGCTACAGCGCTCTACTCAAACTTCCCTTTTGGGATCTTATTTTTCAATATTCTAATTTCAATTTCTCCGACGACCTGAAAAAAGAAAACTAAAAGTCAAGATGTTGAATTTCCGTCCATTTTTGACGGTTTACCTCTACAATTTTTTCCTTTCCGGCGGGGGGAAAATCACAACTACGTCGATTTTCGGCAACCACAAGGTGACGGCGTCGTTTTTATCGACCACCTATCAAATGTAAAAATGTCTGGGTCTGGAAGAGTCCGAAATTTGTTATGTTGTTTTTGCATGACACAGAATGTCTGTCATTGAAGCCCTAGCATCACAGATTTTCAGAGGCCTTCCTGAAGCCTAGTTCGCATGACAAATGCCCTCCACGCGTAGCACAAACCGGACTCCTCTTGCTGGTCATGCAATACAGAATTTTTTAGAGTCCAAAGTTAGCATCACAAGTTCCAACCTTCCAGACCCAGACATTTTTACATTTGATACCACCTGGTGTGCGGAGGGTGCAAAGTTCACGACGAAGTCTCGACTATCCCGCGCAAAAGTATCGCACTCGTAGTAATCGAAGTCATGCATTACAAATTTTTTGCTTGAGGTGAATCCGCATTACAAATTCTATATTTCATGCTGGGGAAATTTGTAATGCAATCTATACCAGTGCGTGTGCGATACTTTTGCACTGCATATCGACGTGATCAAGATGCTGAAGATGATGCTCCAGGAGAAGAAAATCGTGACAGCACAGATCATACCACCACGCACGGTGCGGGAAGATCATCTTCGCGAGAAGGCTCTCAGGTAGATGGCTTCCAAGCTGCTGCACCGAGTAAATATGAGGTAGACTTCCAAGTCGGGCAGAAGGTGTTACCGAATGCAAAAATGTCTGGGTCTGGAAGGTTGGAACTTGTCATGCTGGATTTGGATTCCACAATAAATCTGCATTGCCCGAACAGCAAAAGAGGTCCAGTTTTTGCCACGGCGAGAGGGCATTTGTTCTCATGCAGTATAGGCATCAGGAAGCCCTCGCAATAAAATCTGTGATGCTAGAGCATGCGTCACAGAGCGATCAGGAGTCATGCAAAATTTGCATGACAAACCTTGCACTCTTCCAGACCCAGACATTTTTGCATTTGATAGGTGTGGTATTGGAGCAGCACATGGAAGTATCAAAAGAAAAAAGTTCGTCACGATCACTCATGGGCATTTTTGCAATACAAAATTGTCTGTCATGCGTAAAAATGCATCACAGCCACACTTCATAAGGGATTTCCCTAGTGTTTCTGCAATACAAGGAGAAGTTGTGATGCTAAAAAAATTTGTAATGCAAAACCTGCAACTTAGTGACTGTGACAAACTTTTTTCTCTCCATAGGAAGTGCTGGATGGAGGCGGAGGTGAAGGGACTCGGGAGGAGTATGGATGTGTCAGAAGCGAAATCGTCAAAGTTGAAGTGGTTTGTCATGCATGAAATGTAGCCCACAAAGTGCCTGTATTGCGGAGTAGGCAAGTGAGGCAGATTGTAAGCCTGTTGAGGGGTAGAAACTGAGCTGCTAAAGGAGCCTGGCAAAAGCCGTCTTCCTTACCCAAACAGCATGACAAACTGGATCTTCTTGGCTCTACCCAAATTTGTCATGCACCACTTGGAAACTGGGCCACAACTGGAAAGCATTCTATGCATGACAAATCGTGTCAACTTTGACGATTTCAATCTTGACAGATCCATAAAGAGACCGGGGACAATAGAGCTGGACGTGAAGCGGTATGCGGATTTGAAGCATGTGGTGATGGCACAGCAGGTATGCATTGCAAAAGTATCGTACTCGTACTAATTGCAGTTATGCATTACAAATCTAGTTGTTAAGGAGGTAAATCAGCATTACAAATCTAAGTTTGTAATGCTGAGCTAATTTGTATTGCGATTTATACTAGTACGATACTTTTGCACAGGATAGGATACGGATACCACCACGCATGATCAACATGCGGGATCATCTTCGCGAGAACATCAAGGCTCTCAACGCGACAATGATTTCCACGACACAAGAACTAACGCAGCGGAGGAGTTCGCGGCCGGGCTAGAGTCTTACTTATCGGACGCCAGGCGATTCTCTTACGTATCGGGACCCCCGGAAGTCTACTCTTCGGCCGCACATGAAATGACATTTCCTCGACATCGTGGTGTTGACCACCAGGTGGATCCGCGGCCTCCGATCTTCCAAACGGAAGAAGACCCTGCCCAACATCTTCGCACCCCTGGCCCCAACGACGTAGTTGTATTAGGAGGAGGTGGTCATGAAAATCATGATCTTGTCCCTGATCTTTCTCCTCGAAGACGTTCTGTGACCTTTCTGCTCCAAAGTCCCGACGCAAAAGGACCACCACCACTTGTACATCCCGACGCAAAAGGACCACCACTTGTACATCCACCACTTGTACATCAAGGTGGTGCTTCGTCTACTGCGAAGAAGAGTTGTACTACTACTGAACGCGCGTTTCCGCTGCCTCGCGCACCAGCTCCATCGCCTGATAGGAACTGGAACAAGCCCTGGAAGAGAGAGGGAATAAAAAAAGAATTGGATACGGAACGTCGAAGAATCACCAGAATCAAAGAAGAACGACCAACAAAAACATCTTCCGGGGCGGAAGAACGACCGAAAAAAACATCTGGTGTTGGCCCGGCGTTATCTTCTTCTCGTACCAGTACCACCGGTCTATCAATTCCGGAACAACTGGCGTTGCGTTGGCAACAAGGCCGAGGAAACCACGCTGCAGCTTCTGGGGTTGCCTATCGTATAGGAAAAGTCCTCCCTCCCCATATTGGAAAACGCATTCGTCTGCAAATGTGTGACGCAGATTTGTGACCACAAATCCTATCTGTGTTGCAAGAAGGCGAACTCAGACAGTCGGCCGCATTATGCAGTCGGTTTGTGATGCTGTTGGGCTTACAGCCTGGGCGTTTGTCATGCTAGGCGCCTACGTCGAAACCTCTCAGACCAGGCCTGGCATATGCCTGCATTCCTCTACTGCAAGACAGATCTGATTTTTGTACGGAAATCCAGCATCACAAATGTCCTTTTTGATATGGGGAGGGAGGATTTTTCCTTTTGATATGGCGAGCACGACAACTACAGGGGAGGCGACAAGGCCTACTTCAGGTGCTGTACTAGGTATGCAGGAGATCGAGAGGAATTTGTCTTCCTTACCTCCATATCAAATGCAAAATTGTCTGGGTCGTCTGGAAGAATGCAACTTGTGATGCTGCATGTGGATGTCTAAAGAAATTTGCGTTGCATGAGCATGAGCACCAGCGAGGAAAGGAATCAAAGAAGGGTATTTGTCACGCGGAATAGGCATCAAGAATCCCTCAAAATAAAACCTGTGATGCTAGGGCATGCACTACAGACATCATGGCTCACGCAAACTACCGTGCATGTTGACAAGTCTCAAACTCTTCCAGTAGACGGCCCAGACTACATATTTGCAATTGATACTCCACCGAGCTATTTCCACTTCAAACCCCGCGGCGGGCGGGTTGAGTTTCATAACCGCACAGCACGTTTCATACCGCACGCCCGCGTGCAGGAGCAGGAGCTACGGGAAGATTTTTTACCTCCTGCTCAAGACCTACCGGGTTCTAGCGAGATGACTTCTACTGGCGAGAACTTGTCCTTTCCTGAGGCTGACTCCGACTCGTCCCCGGGATCCTTCTCGAGTGGTATTAGTACCCCGCCAGGTGATGTCGAATAGGACTTTTTTCACACGACCTCCGACCTTATTGTCGCCATATGCGGTCAACGTCGTGGACATTTTGATCTAACGAGCCGTCATTGATTTTGAAGAAGAAGAAGATATCCTGTGCAAAAGTATCGTAGTTGTACTCGTGTAAATGCATTACAAATTCCCTCAGCATGAGAAAGAAAATTTGTCATGCTGATTTACCTTTAAAAAAAAAATGCAAGACTTGCATTTATACGAGTACGATACTTTTGCAGTGCATAGAAGAAATCTGGCTACGAAAAGATGCGTGAACTTTTTTTTTCAACAGCGAACTGGATTTACGAGCTGACTTGAACTACGAACTGGTATCAAATGTAAAAATGTCTGGGTCTGGAAAAGTTCAAACTTGTCATGCAGATTTTATTCCATGACCCATGAGGTCTGGAATGCGGGACTTAGCACGACAGACATTCTGCGAGATCCCTATCATGCCTATCCTGCGTGAGAAACTCCGTTCCAACTTGGTCAAAAGTGGACAGCTTTTGGCACTCATGCAACACAGATCTTTGCATGCTTCAGATTTACCATGACACGTTGCCACCTCCCAGATGACCCAGACATTTTTACAGTTGATAACTGGTCTGGAGCTACGAATTTTTCTTCCGATTTAAGAACAGGAATGGAACTACGGACGTTTATTTATCCTGAGTAAAAACGTACCCACACCAGAGTTGTCATGCAAATCTGCATGCCAAAAAGGTTTGTCATGCGGAGCGCCATGAGAGGCATTGTCTAGTCGTGTTTTGGAATTTGTGATGCTACAAACAGCATGATATACTAGATCTGTGATGCTGCTGAACTACCTAAACAGGATTACACTACGAAGACGAACTTGTCATGCCAAACGACCAAAGCTGGCTGATTTGTCTAGCAGATTTGCCATCTTGACTCTGGTGTGGGTACGTTTTTACTGAGGATATTATTTTGGAACTACGGATCAACTTCTTCTGTCGAACTGATGCTAGTACAACAACGTGTAAAGACTTTGTGCCAGCACGCCTGAACAACATTTATTCATCCGCCCTCAACTACGAAACGATAACGATTTCGAATCACGTGCCGTAGGTAAAAACGGAGAAAAAAAGATGAGGAACACCGATACAAACAACTACATCGGTATTACTTACTTCCTTTTGTATTTGCTTTTCGAAGCACGTCGCGTATGGCTTTTCGAAGCACATTATGATGTGTAGCTTTTCGAAGCACATCGCCGCTGTTTGTATTGTCTTTCGAGACCTTGCTCTGCCTATCGGTTCCATCGGTGTCTTCAGGTAAAATCTATGTATCAGCGTGGGCCTTCGGGCATCTACCGGGCCATTCCTGCGAACGCGCGATGGACCGTGCCACCGATGTAACGAGCCGACCACTACGACTACCTTCACGTCCCGCACTACTAGTACGCCTTCCGGTATTATTGTCCGCACGGAATTATTAACTAGAAGCCCAGCACTGCCGCGTTCCGCGTTTCCTGGTAGTTGTTTACCTCGATCCGCGTCATCTCTGCCGTGGACAAAAATTTCGCTGAAAAAGCTGCCCCGCGCTTCTGTTCTTACCAAAATAAGAATAAACCACGAAAATTTCTTACGGAAGTCTTTTTTATAATTCTGGAGAAGGCCCAACATCATTTCTTGGTCACGGTTTACCTCGGTTTGATGTTTCTCCCTCATGAAATTATACTACCTCTGTATCTGTATCTGGAACTACAACCTGTGGATAGATTTATTACGTGTTTCGACCCTCGATCCGCCGTTGGAATGACCGTTGAAACCTTTGTCGATACAACTCGATCGTCTGGAATTATTCCCTGATAAACTTCAACGTCAACTCGCCCTCCTGGTGCGCCTCCTGCTGGTTTTCACATCGTGTTCTCCTCGGTTACTGTGTGGTTACTTTTCTATATTTTGATGTTTCCAATATTTTTCGATATCGATCTGACAGTTGCTGGAGTCCGATCTGTATACAGTTTACACTCTTGTCCCCTACAGGAGCCTTGCGCTCCGGCGTCAGCCGGAGCATGTACCTGGTAATTCTGTCACGCGGCAGCTAGAATGTTGTCCATCATGCGACTGTGCTGGTCTAGGATCTCTTTAGCGTAGAACCACAGTCGCACGCTCTCGCAAAATAACATGACGAACGGGATCATCTAGAGGAAGTGATCAACAAGACGAACGGGATCATCAACTTTAGTACCTGTCGGCAGCAGAAGTGTTATTGCTCACACGACCACTCCAACTGCATTCGACGACTCTGTGCATCATGAAGATACATCGCGTCAAGACAAGAAAACATGATGATGTGGTCAAATGTGTACAACTCGATATCCTGATTGATGAAAGAACGTATCATGATGCCAGAACCTCTTATACGAGTTGTACTGTACATTTTTGCGACAGGCTTGGTCTCCTTTCTAGAAAGAGGAGACTATGTTTTCGTCTTCCTACGCAAGAATCAATTTTCCACGACATTGTTGTTTTATATTTTTCGTTGACCATTTGGATTTAAATTTTTGAAAAGCCGTTGTAGGAGCTGCACCGTTTGACTTCGTATTCGTGGGTGTTTAACTCGGAATTTGAATTTCATGAAATTTAGCCATTAGTAAAAGCCTTCATACATTATTTCTCCCACGGCCACGACCTGAAAAAGGAAAATCCAAGGCAAGATGTTGAAACTATTGCGTTCATTTTTGGCGGCTTACCTCTGCAATTTTTTCCTATCCGGCGGGGGTAAAATTACTACGTCGATTTTTGGCAACCACGGCGGCAACGCGTCGTTTTCAACATCGACCTGGTGTGCGGAGGCTGCAAAGACGACGAGGTCCTCTCGACGTGATGGTCATGCTCCCCTTGTAGCTGACGATGTTCCAGCCGGAAACATCTTCAATGACACAGTTTTTACGACCACGAATGATCTTCATGCGGGAAGATCTTCGCGGGAGGGACCTCAACATGCACATGAAATTGATTTGTTCCACAACGTGGACAATGACGCAGCGGAGAACTACACCAGGTTCTATTCTCACATAGCGGAAGTTGTCTACAACTCTTCGGCAACGGCACCTGAGAACTCATTTCATTTTCATCGCACAGATGATATTGACCAGGTGGATCCGCGGCCCCCGATCTTCCAAATAGAAGAAGATCTTCCTGCTCAACACAATATTGGCCCCCACGTTGTACTAGGAGGAGGTCATGAAAATCATGATCTTGGCCCGGATCGACGACGTACCGTGACCTTTCAGCTCCAAAGTCCCGACGATTTTCCCAGCTTAGAAACAGTTGTACTACATCAAGCCGGAGGTCGTGCTTCGTCTACTGCGAAGAAGAGTACTACTTCTAAACGTGCGCAGCTGCCTCGCGCACCAGCCCCATCGCCTGTTAGGAACAAGCCCTGGAAGAGAGAGGGAATAAAGAAAGAATTGGATGCGGCACGTCGAAGAATGATCACCAGAATAAAAGATGAAGAACGACCAGCAACAGCTTCTTGTTCTTCCGGAGGACTACAGAACAGCTACGAAGGTAGTAGATGGGATAGTGACAAAGCAGAAGCTGCGCCCACTGGTGGGTCGTCCTCGTCGTCGTCCACCAACACAAGTCCTAGTCGTTCTACATCTACTAGGCTCAACAATACCATTTCTAGTCCTGCACCTCCTGCTACGACACCAAAGCAGGATCAGCTGGAAGTAGTAGATGTTGGTGCGAGTGCGAGTAGTAGTGCAAGGAGGGGCGCAGATGCCGCATCATCCTTTGGATCTGCTGGCGCCCGAAAAAAAACAGGACGACTACAACATGAAACACCTCCTGCATTTAATATTTTATCGAGTGGTCCTGCAGTTGGCCCGTCGTCATCTTTTTCCCCTACCAGTACCACCGCTGTATTATTTCCGATTCCGGAACAACCGGCGCTGCGCCTGCGCGGCGAACGAGGAAACCACACTGCAGCTTCTGAGGTGCTGGCCAGCACGACAACTACAGCGGAGCAGTCGACGCCTACTTCAGGTGTACTAGGTGTGCAGATGATGAATATGTCTTCCGTACCTCCACCGAGCTATTTCAAGTTCAAACCCGGCGCCGGCTCTTTCATACCGGGCGCCCGCGTGCAGCTACAGGAAGACTTAGTACCTCCTCAAGACCTACCGGCTTCTAGCCAGATGGCTTCTGCCGAGAAGTTGTCCTCTCCCGAGGCTGACTCGTCCACGGGGTCCTCCTCGAGTAGTAGTAGTATCCCGCCAGGGGTTATCAAATGCAAAAATGTCTGGGTCTGGAAATTTGTGATGCAAATCTCTGAATGGTGGGCGCACTACAAAATGCAGCCAAGCATGACAAGTTTTTGCACTGCCATCTGTTTCGTTTTCCGCATGGCAAACTGCGTTTTTGCATGACAGGCAAGAGGCCCCGTTTCTGCTTACGCATCACAGATCTAAGAGGCATGCCAGACAAGCATGACAAGTCCTACATTTTTCCAGACCCAGACATGTTTGCAATGCATAGGGGTAGAAGAGGAATTTTTCCACACCCCCGACTTCGTGTCCACCGTGCACGAATTACTCCATAACTTCCCGGTCGACAACGCGAATTTTGCCGCAGCCTTGAAGAGCGGAAACGCGGAATGGCCGGAAAAGTTGAGGAAGGAAATAAAAAAAGAATATGACAGTGCCCAACTCCCCCTCCCCCCTATTTCTATAGCATGAACAGCAATACAAGCATCAGCAAGTAGAGTGCCTGTTTTGCATGACAAATTTACACTGGAGTCTGGTGCTACTTGAACTACCAAAACTTGTCATGCAAGCAGTGCCATAGGGCAGCGCCTGGATTCGGGGTTTTGCATGACAAACGAGGGGAAGGGGGACCATTGTGCACTGTTACAAAGAACACGATGAGGGCATTTGGCCCCTGGTGAACCAACTGTTGTTGTCCTACCCGAATGAAGTACTTCCACATGCGGAAAGAACTAACGGAATTTTCAACGAGGACCAGCTTCGAGGAAGAGGCGCATCCCAGAGCATCACTGAAGCGTCAAGTTCGTCCGCAGCAGGTCACTTCCACGGAAGTCTATCTCCTTCCGACAATCCCTGGTCGTCGTCATCCACCTCCTCGTCGGGCCACACTGCGTGGGCTGCGCCGCGCCGGCCAGGAGTTGCAGAATCTGTGTCCTCCGCAGGAACACCACCTGGTGGACAAAATCAATTTGCCGACTGTCGCGAGGCGGGTGGAGGTCCCTGTAGTACAATGAGCGGAGGTCGTGCAACAAGTGGTCGTGGTCCTACTGCGGATTATAAACACGCACTATCCTCCCTCACGCAAGACTTCCGCGAAAAGATGCAACTTTCGAGAGCCAAAGGGGGCCGTGGGTACTGGTCTCCCCTCCCTGATTGGGCGGTGGAGAAATTGCATGGCGTAACCGATTATGCAATGCAAAAGCATCGTACTAGTATGAATTGCATTACAAATTAGCTTAGCATGACAAATGCAATCTGTAATGCTGTTTTACCTTGAGAGGAACATTTGTCATGCATCCATACAATTCGTAGGTACGAGTACGATACTTTTGCATTTCATACCAATTTTGATATCGCCGACGAGGAGGCAGCCCAACACGAGTCTTCCCGAGTCTTTCAAGATATGCGCCAGTGGAAGCTCCACGAAACGCAGCGCCGGTTTGAAAAGGACACAGCTTTGTACCGAGAAATCAGGAAGCGGCTCGCGCTCCCATTATCGGTGGAGAAAATGAACAAGTTTCTGCAGCGTTTGTTTGACAAATCCCAAGACGTTCTGTACATCAAAACGGACATCAAAGACCGGCGGCGCAGGAAGGCGACTAGAATAAACCAGGAAAAAATTATCGGGACGGACTACGCGATGAGGAAAAAAATCTTTGAAAACTTGGTAAAAGACGTGTTTTTCTCCGAGGAATGCGAAGATCGGGAGCAGGCGGCCCTGGATTTTTTCCAAATGACCCCCTCCAACGACCGGGCGAGGCCGCGGCCGTTGCGGTTATCCCTGATCACCCCCGGCAAAGCCGCCGCGGCCACACGCACGCTAGCGATGCATGACAATAGTGCAGTCACGCTAGGAGCTGCACTACCCGAACCTTTCAATTACACGACCTTGATCGGAGGAGCAGGAGGTGGGCTGCAGTCGCAATATAATCCTCCGCAGATGGTCTTCCTCGACCCCAGAACGGGAGCAGTGGTAGCACCCCAAAACTACGGGATCGATGGTCTTGGTACAACTGGTCGTCCTGCTGGATTTTCGCTACAGCTACCGCCAGAACAACATCACAACCTACTCCAACATCATCCTCGAGGACAGCAATACCCCAGCACCGGCGCACAACCACAACCAGTGAGGATGAATCTGGGTGTGCAACTAGAAAAAGAGACTTTGGGCGATATCGTGATGACTAACGGCCAGCCCTTTAGTGCGCCGAGGTCGGGCTATCAAATGCAAAAGTGTCTGGGTCTGAAAATTTGTGATGATAATTCATGAATTGTGGGGACACTGCTATAGGCAGCCAAGCATGGCAAGTTTCTGGGCGCCTTTGTGTTTCGCTTTCCGCATGACAAACTACATTTTTGCATGACAGGCAGGAGGCTCTTTTCCTGCTCACGCATTACAGGTTTAAGAGTCATATGAGTCAAGCATGACAAACTTGCGTCCTTCCAGACCCAGATATTTTTGCAGTTGATACGGGCCAGCCGATAACCATGCATCTCGGGTTGACTTTCAATCGCCAAAACGGTCAGTTTGTGGGGCTTTACCTGCTTTTCAAATCCTTGAAAAGTCGGATACGGATACGAGTGGTGAGGGTCATGACAGAACAAGGTGCTAGTGCTACTTCCCGTACGGAAGATGAACAACATCATGAAGCTGCAGGTGGTGGTGGTAAAAATGATGCCACAACATCACCCAACAACCATCAACAACCCCAGATCCGGACGGAAATCATGTTTACCGAGCCTCCAGTGTACGTATCAAATGCACATATGTCTGGGTCTGGAAGGTTGGAAGACTTGTCATGCAGGTTTTCCATGACACGTGAGGGCTGTCATACATGACCCAGCATGACAGATTCTGTCCGACCTCTATCATGCCTCGTCTGCATGAGAAAATCCCTCTCAGCTCGGTCAAAAGTGAGCTGCAGCTTTTGGTATTCATGCAACGCAGATTATTGCACTATCCAGAATTAGCATGACAAGTTGCAACCTTCCAGACCCAGACATATTTGCAATGCATAGTACGGGCTTGGTGGCAACTTGAATGAGGAAAACACGCAAGCCGTTTTGGACCGGGAGCGACTCTATTGCGCGAGGAGCTTGTAAAGTTGCCCCCGATAAGCCGATCTATTAAATGGTGCATATGCAGGAGAAGATGAAAAAGGCCGACCGCGGTGCATGAATCGATAGAAAGTCGCTTTTGACTTAAAAATACCGCTTTCTAGCTTGTTGATACTGATATGGAGGGAGGGAGCTCGTACTACGTTGAAAATTTCAAGAATAAGAAAACGAGCAAAATTTGGTCTTTAGGATCTTTAGGGTTGCCGAGATGGGGTCCGGGTTCGACGAAACACGACGCCTGCGGTTCGACCGGCAGCGCAACAGCAGCACGCGGCGGGCCCTGCCTGACCCGGTCGGAAAGGTTTTCGTCGTCGGAGACTATGCTGGACGATTCCGGGACTTCTTCAATTCAAAAATAAAATCAGGTGTCTCCTGTCTTACCTGTTCGTCGCGTCCGCCAATACCAATCTCCACACACTAAACTAGCTTAATTATTCATGGATAGCTATAAACACTTTCTCGTAATCATTCATCATTTCCACTATATTTTCCAAGCTAGAATCCAGGCGCGTCTCGTCGGCCAACCGGCACCACCACATACCGCAAGACGAGCCGAAAACAACGATCACCACCAGACCCTCCAAAGGCGCCAGAATGATCACATGTTGCGCCAGGTGGTGCAACAAGGCGTGGTCTCCGTCACTTCTACCACTTTCTGTTCTCGCGAGTGCTGGAGGAGAGATCTGCTTCCCATCCAGAACAACAGACGCTGGCGGTGCCTCAAGGGCCGGTGATGTTTGTCAGCTCATGGTCCACGGAAGCGGACAGACCTTTTAGTTTTCAATTTTCGGAACGACTGATGCTTAACTAGCTAGTTTAGTGTGTGGAGATTGGTAGATCTCGGGGCGTCTTCGTGTGCCGGTTCCAGGTAAGACGTATGTAGCTCTTTTGGTCGAGATGTGGTCGCTCGCGGTAATAGGTTCAGTGCGTACCTTGCTCTGCTTTTGATAATTTGGAAATGAGGCACTTCATGATTTGTGATGCAATATCCAAAAGAAAAACACAACACAGGGCGTCTGCCTCCTTACCATTTTGCTCCTTAAAGACCTAACTTTGCTCATTTTCTTATTCTTGAATTTTTCCCCTTAGTAAGCTGCAACTACGGGGGGGCGAAACGACGCTACTATTTTAAGAGTGCTCTACTTTTTTTCCTCATTTTATGGAAATCTGAAAATGAAATATTCCTCCGTGCGCCATTGCATAGAATAAGAAGAACAAGAGCGTAAGAGAAAAATGAACGCACTGTCAGACTCAGATGAAATAGAGGCACCTCCGTGCATACCTGGCAGACCTCCGCTGCTACTTCCAGGTTGCAGCGGAGGTGCCAGAGTCTATCTGGTTCTGCAGCTCCAGGCAGTGCTTCCCTACGTGCTATACAATTGTGGATACATACAAAAAATCCTGAACATATTTCGACTTTTTACCATTAACACTGTGTATGATTTGTGTGCAGCTACAGGAGGTTCTTGGCGAAAAGTCGTCTCTTACTATTTTACGTTGTCTGGTAGGTAAAAAAATGAAAAACCTAAATAAACTAAAAAAAAGCCACGTGGTTGGGATATTAACGACGACTAGCACATGCACAGGGAGACCCATATGGAGGCAGGATCTCATGGGACCCACGCTGATAGACATCAGTCAGGAGCACTTATGGTTTTACTGAAAAAGAAAACGACGGCGACTTACTGTCGCTAGAAAGACGGAAATTTGAGGTTTCCCTGGCGACGAATGCTTTACATACGACCATATCAAGGAAAGCAACTTGTGTCGTGCAGTCCCTACCTAAACATAAACTTACGTGAGTGGCACAGACACGAGACCAGACTCAACATCAAAAAAGTGTTGAGCATTAAATACTATCATGGCGCGGTGCTGTTCTAATGAAGTCAATGCTCCTGGTGACCAGGACCAGGTCCTGACGAAGAGGACAGTGAGAGAGCTGCGATATCAAGGTGATATAAGTATTCACAGGTAGTTGTTTGTTGCTATGGTACAAAAGCCACAACCACCACCTTCAACAAGCCGCATAATTTGCTTCGTGTTTATTCGGGTGAAAAACTAAAACATCCAGTGCCGCTATGTTTGTCCTCTCGTCCCCCGCTGCAGTGCATTTGTTGTCACTTGAGCATCCACACGATACATCGTGCCCAAATTGATAAAAAAGAACCTAACCAAGCTGTGTACGGATTGAAAGTGCGCACGTTATTTGCAGCCACCTGTTGCACGAAAAAATTTGAGGCCCAACAAACTCAAACTTCATTTTTTTCCAATCAAACAAAAACAACGTAGCGAGAGAGAACCAGAGAACGCATGAGGTTGTAACCATGTAATTCAGCCCTTGGCGTTTCGCCTCTGATCTACTACTGCATACGATTTTTTTGCGTGTCTAAGCCGCTATGCCAGAATAAACTACACGGAAGACACCGACAGACCAACGAAGAGATGAGAGTTGTCTTCTCCTCCACTTCCTCTGTGATCCCACTTCTGCCTCTGCGAGTAGTGGGTAAAAAAAGTAAAACCTCTGCACCAAATTACCGGGTTTTTTCGTTTGCAACCGCGACTCCGTGCTGCTTTCAGAAGTTGTCTTCTTGGCAGCTCTTGGTGCAAGAGCACAGCGAGGAGGACTCTTCTATCCTATCATGTGATGGACAAAAATGTTTAAGAGCGTCGCTACGACGGCGGTGCGAGGGCGAGGCGGAGTGCAAATAAACATCGAAGCTGCTGTGGCTTCGCGCGTCGGTGTAGTTGCAAGAAGACGGAGAATACTGTGGTCTGCTTCCACCTTGGTGTTTCCCAAGAGCGACGTCGAGGTGCGACGACGAGACAGTACGACACCTTCCTGCAGCAGAAGACCAGCACACGTCGTCCCGCAACTACATCCGCGAAATTTTGCGGTGCAAAGTAAAATCATGTGTGCTAAAACGACTACGGGTTCTTCGTCCTCGTCTTCGAGTGGGGGACCGCCGAAAAACGGACCTTCATCTTCTCACTCTCCGGCGTGGGACGAGCAAAGCAAGAACAAGCAGAACACT
>JACKZZ010002398.1_pt1 | contig 31941 bp, 21 predicted proteins | sample 8027871 | NCBI WGS metagenome assembly JACKZZ01 (sample SAMN15724774, study PRJNA655200) | protist metagenome | isolation source: fluorescence activated cell sorting (FACS) single amplified genomes of... | place: USA: West Boothbay Harbor, Gulf of Maine | collected 2000-07-19
AGAGAAGAAAAACAAAGAAAAAGAGAAGAAAGAGAAAGAAAAAGAGAGGAAATAAAAGAAGCAAAGCAGGCCTTCAAGCTATCGTACCGGTACCTGCTGGCAATGACAATGGCACGATAAGCGTTTGAAAGTCCCATCCATACCTTCCTGACCCCTCTGAGTTCCGGTAAAAATAAGTAGTACATTTATTAAATAAAAACGAAAAATTGGCTGTTATTACGTGACAGGGGTATATATATTGAGATTAGTAAAATCACAATGGTACAGATCATTTCGCAGTACATGAAGGAACGTAAACCTTTAATGGATACAAAAGGAGCAGATTCATTTTCGCGGTACACGAGAAAGCTACATTTTTATTACTTAAATATTATCCTAAAATATATATCCTATAAATAATAGACGACAATATTTTTTTGAATTCACAAACCAATGTTAAGCCCAATTTGTGCATTTTTTGAAGGTCCGATTTTGTTGTCCTTTTGTCCACTTTGAAAGATGGATCCAGTGATGGTGTAACTATCACCTACTATATCCAAATTCATACCGTTTCCATAAAAGTTGCAACCCGAAACGATAAAGTTCGACATGGACGGATTATCAATCCATATTCCTCGCCCTTTATTGTTTCGCACAGTCACACCCGAAAGGACGAACGACCCAGTCCCATGCCAAGCTATCGCGTCGTTGTTGCCTCCGGCACTGTAGGTGCCGGAATTGAAAATGGTTCCACCATGCAGCGAAATTATGGGGGACGCATTCGCATCAACGTAAATATTGGCGTCCCCAGAACTGGCGGTCCATACACCGGAGAAGTCCACGTAACTGTTGTCATTTACTGTTAAACCCCTCCAGTTTGAATCCACCGTTGTTTGCGACAGAAAAATTTCGCGATTCGATCCTTGGCCATTTGAATTTTCCAACAAAAGCCCATTCTCCAGTGCGATCAGGTCAGTAGAAACGATGTGGACGCCACCATTATTCCCTGTCACATGCATCCCGACAGACCCTTTTATCCAGTTTTTATTATCGAACTGCCCAAAGATACGGCCTCCCACTACCCTAACTTCCGACCCTCTGCCCACCTTTATGCCCGTGCCATGCACATTCTGAAACAGGGGGTTCGTTATTTGGACGGTGTCGGTGACCAAGCCAAGGTCCAGAACATTCATCGGGTAAATTTTGGCTTGGTCGTCGGATATTACCAGGATATCGTTCACTGTAGATTGGACCAGCCCATTTGTAAAACGAATAGCGGTGGCATTCGGTGCCTTCGACACCACAGACGCAAGAATTGAGAACGAAGCAAAACTGGACCGACCCACAACGCCTGCTTTGTCTCCCCAAACAAACATGTCGGCAGGCGAACCCCAGATGAAGACCGTTTCTTCTCCTTCGCCCTCAATTTCGATTTGTCCGCCACAGCTGTCGAAAAAAATCGAGCCCTTTATCATGTAACGACCTATTGGGAATAAAATTTTTCCGCATGACCCACTTTGGGCATCGATGCATTTCTGTATGCTTGCCGTGTCGTCGGTGTCTCCGTCCGCGACTACACCTGGACAGTTCTTTACGTTTAGTATGTCCGCGGCCGACGCTGTGGCCAGGATCAAAAGAAAAACCTTGAACAACATTTTCCAAGAAAATTTGTAAATATCACAGCTCCAGTTGTTAAATTTGATAATAAAAATCTCTCGTAAGTTTTACGCGAAACACTTGATCGCTTTTCTTGTGCGTGCTGGTACTTTTTTGGAATGAAATGGTTGGTCTGTCTGTTACCGGTATTAAATCGTACCGGACACCAAAAATTTATTAGGAATTATTTTAGCACACTATAATTTATTACCGGGTTGTTTTTTTTTTAATTAATTTTTTGTATTTTTGTGGGTGGTGTGTGATGAAAAAAAAAAGAAAAAATGGAATGATGACTCTTCTTGGTTTTCTTGGCACTCCTCTACAGTCTTCCTGTGTGGCTCTTATTATTGGCTTATTAATTTTAGGATTGGGTACACTATTGAATGTTCCGGCCTAATCTCTGCTCTTGTGGTTTTACATTATACTCAATATCCTTCTTGTCACTTAGTCTTGACTATCATTCTCAGATGTACTCCATGCATGAACCGAATCGATAGGTGGATTGGTAATCCTTTTAAATGACCGAGATATCTTTAATTTATACTTATATACCCGCCAGTATTTTGTTTTTAATTAATACGTATATAATATTTGTTTTTTTAATAATTTGTTTTTATATTACCTTATGACGATAAGCCCTGACGTTTTCTACTGCTGGTTGGGTATTTTATTATTTCATACGGAATAGTTTGCCCATCAACACATCTGTCGCAAACAAGTACAGGGCGCTCTGTGTTTAGAAGCGAATACTCGCAGAAAATGAAGAGCGACTGATTGGGCAAGAGAGCCGACAGATCTACCCGTCTTCCGTCCTTCACAACAAGATTTCCACCAACACTTACAAACGTTGGGTAGTATATCGGCGCAACACCGTTGTTTCTTAAAAACAGGTCGGTCCCACTAGTGGCGCATTTCCAAGACACCTCAAAATTATATCCAAACTTCTCGGATGCTCTTGCTAAATCTTCCGGACTGTGGCCGTAGCAGTACCGGTCCTGATCAAACCCAAACATGTATGTCATGTGATCTTTGCGCAAGACGGTACCTTCAAGAATGAGTTTGAGGCCATTTTCTCTGCTTTTCCCCGCCCAGCTTATCTCGCCACCTCGAGGAGCAAGTTCCCATCGCCCTTCCCCCAACGCACGTGTGAGTGACTCATTCCAGGACTCCGTCCCTGAATTCTCGTCCAACCAAGTGTCATTAAACACTCCAAAATTTCCTAAGCTTCTAAAATTGCTGGGACTGTACAATTCGTGACCTAAACTAATGCCAACGCTCCACCTTAACGTGTCAAATGCCTTCGATGCATTTTCTAATAATGCTTGATATTGAGATTTTGAAGGGAATATTTTCCCACTTCGCACGTCGTCTTCGAAGCCTTGGGTTTTCCCATTGTAAACGTGGCCCTCCGCCCAGTGGCCAACAAAACCTTGCAAATAGGCCACGCGCTTGTCACCGTCTAGCTCTCCCCCTACAGCTCTCAGGAGTTCGTTGCAAAACCACGGGTAGCAAGAGTTGCAATCCCATCCCGGGTAAAGCACTTTTCGATTGTTTTCATACACTCGCTCGTACTCGACCCATTCCTCGTGTTTTTGTAACCAAGCTGGGAGCGACAAGGGTTCGGGGTTGTGGTCATCCCCGCCCGCAAGTGCCTCACAAGATGCACCAAAATTGATCCTCACTATAGCCTGGCGACCGCGCTGTTTAATCGCCTGCAATTTACTTTGCAATTTTTTGAAATCCCAGTCGTTGTATCCCCTAGACACGTCCCCTGGCAACAAGTAAATAAACTCCAACGACAGTGGAACGTTCAGCATTTCACCCTCTCGGCACACTAAACCAACCAGGGGTTTCTTCACCATTTTCGAGGTCAAACGAAGGAATGTCCTGAAAATTAGCACACTCCCTTTTTGAAGAAACCGGGCATTTATCTTTTTACGTGTATATAAAACAGATACGGTTGGGTACGTCGTATCACCACGGCACCCGTACCGTACCGTATATTAATAATTCATTAGTATAAATAATTCTTGCGAGCGAATCCGGAATACGAAAAAAATCATACATTTTTTTGTTGTTGATGAATTTCGCAAAAAAAACTTAAAATATTGTACTTGTAACAATGTCCTATATAAATGCGTAGAGTGAAAATAAAAGAGAACTTTTTTTTTTGGTTATTGGAAGAAATAGGTTCAGCAAAGAAAATAATAATAATTAGTCAATATTCAGTGGTAAAGAAGAGGAACATAGCACTGAGAGAATAATAAATAAAAATAATAATCGCCGCGAAGGAAGAAGAATTTTTTTATAGTAATAAAATAATAATTAATCATCCGCCACCCGCCACCAATACCACCACCACTCGCAGAAGAAGAAGCGAGAATCATCCCTCGCGAAATGAACTTTTTTGGATGTTAATTAAAGTGTGACAAGAAATCTTTTCGTAATAAGTCTTCTTTACAAGGAATTTAAAAACGCCGAAGGTGTGTTGGATAATCTGGACAAGCGCGTCAGGTTTGAAACATACGGGAATGTTAATAACATCATGCTTATTTTAAAAAAATACCCTGCTTCCATGGCGTTTTTTGTTCTTTTCGTGTTAACTCGTTCGGTTATACCTTGCAGTCCGCCGCTAGATGACGATGGCATGCTCTACAACGAAATGCTTTTCGCTGGGACCCACAACTCAGCTATAAATCTTGGTAAGGGGACCCCGTTGCGCCCTTCAGGAGCAGTTGGAGGCCGTTATCCAAGCGAAGCTCACCAAGCCTATGGTTATCAAGTCATGGACCAACGGTTGTCTATTTTGGACCAGCTCGAACAAGGGTTGCGTGTCCTCGATTTTGAAGTAGCTAGTTTGGAAAGCTCAGGTTGGATCTGCAACAAGAATTTTTTCAGCAACCAGTCAAACTCATGCAAGGAGCACTACACGCTGCACGGCCGATGTTTTTCCAACTGCCCTTTTATTGTATCGCATGGCAACCTCGAAGAATCAATTGGACTGGGAATGGGTTACACTTTTCCAGAGAAATTATTTGCTTCTGTCGCTGAATTCGTAGCCGCAAACCCTCTCGAGGTCGTGACGCTAGTTTTATTAGGTACGCATGGGAATGCGTTTCCATCGGAAGAGGCTGTCGTAGAACGTTTGAATTCTACTGGTTTGCTCCAGTTTGTTTACAACTTTGACCCAGTGACTGGGAAACAAGTTGATTTGGCCGATAACTACCCAACATTGCGGGCGATGCGCGCAACGAAAAAGACTGTGCTTGTTGTAACAAACAAAGGACCAGACTGGCACATTGCTCATAGCAATGCAAGTTTGATCTCTGGATCTGACACAGCAGGAACATGCACCCACCCCAAAACAAAGGTTCAAACGCGCTGTTTAGAGCTATGGGATAGCATTACTGTGGGCAACTTATCTCCGAACCAGGCAGTCCTGGACCAGTCAAATATTCATGGCCTCTTTGCCATTCCGAACCTGAGCTCCCGGCGCGGTCGGGCCGACAATAACACATCCTACACACGCTTGCCAAACATTCGGCACGATTTTCCGTTTGTAGAAGGAGGAAATCCCGCGCAAGCGTCTGCAGCAGCAAATGGCAGCCACATACGGCAATTAGAAAAGCGTTGGGCTGAACTTCTTGAACCATACGGGCAGGTTCCAAATTGGATCTTGGTCGATTTCTTCAACACGACGACTGCTGGGGCCCCAAAAGAGAGTAGCCGAACCCTGTTACCGAACACAGCAGAGGGCGAAGGTTTGGTGCGTGCTGTATGCGATATTAACCGGGAAAGAATTTTACGAAAAGAAACAACAAGGCGGCTTTGAGTGCGTGTAGCGTGTAGCGTGCATGGACTATGAGGTAGGCAGCAATTTGCCCGGCACCAAAAAAAACAAGGAAAAAATAATAAATACGAGGAGTAGACACAAATAAAAAAAGGATGGAGGCATTTAATTATGATAGGGTACCTGGTACCGTACATTATCCATATTCTTTTATAAGTACAAGTTCTTTTTCTGACTGAGTGAGATCCTTTTTTTCGTCGTGTCATTCCCACCGCATCAACCAAACAACCATTCATCTCCATTCCTTCATACCAAATACGTATTTCCCTCTTTTTTGATGTTGTTCTTGCTTTCTTGTGTACCTGTTTTTTGTTTGAGAACATAAATTCATCATAGGGCTTCTGTTAAATGGTTGGGCAGTCTATAGTGAGCAATGAGCTCGAATCGACTTCATGGAGCGTGCATATCGAACGAGGTTGACACGGTGCGTGAGTTTCTGCTTCGTTTGGACGGTGCGGCATCTCGCGAAGCCTCACTGTTGAGCGCGCACGATGAGAACGGTTTTACCCCACTCCACCTTGCGGCTGGAATGAATTGCGTTGAGATTGTAAATCTTATTGCAGCCCACGTAAAAGACAATCCTAACACTGGACCGAAGCACCCGTTGAACTTTGTGGGGCCAGACGGGTATTCCGCAGCACACTTTGCCGCGGCAAAGAACAACGATAGAATCATTTACTTGCTGGGAAAACACGGGAGCAACATAGACTACAAAAACGATAACGGCGAAACACCCTTGTACATTGCCGCCAAATTTGGGCATAGCGCAGCGCTTAACACCCTGCTGCAGTTGAATGCGCGAGTGAATGAACCGAACAAAGACGGCGAAACCCCAGCTTTCGTTGCGGCAGCGAACGGAAACTTTCTCATCATCAATAGACTTGTTCAGCACAAAGACGTGGACATTGACCGGGCCCAGACGCTAGGGGCGACGCCGTTGCTAATCGCCTCTCAGAATGGAAATGTAAATATAGTCCGCGCCCTTCTCGAAGCAGGGGCACAGGTTGATGTACCAAAGCATGACGACAACTCCACTGCGTTGATCATGGCGGCGCAAGAGGGACACACGAATATTTGCGAATTGTTATTAGAACATAAAGCGTCCTCTCGAAAGGAAAACAGCTTTCACTCGACGGCGCTCTGCGTCGCTGCCGCCTCTGGCCATGCGGATATTGTGAGAATGCTCCTCGCCAAAGGCGGCGCAAATCCCAACCACCAAGAAGATGGTGGGGTGACCCCCATGCACCTTGCATGTGAAGCTGGCTTTGTGGAAGTGTTACAGACCCTTTTGGAACACGGCGGCGAGTACGAAAAAAAGCGTTTGGATGGAAGGACATGCCTGGAGATTGCGGTAATTCACAATCAGTTGTCCTGCCTAAAGCATATTATGGAAACCGTATCGAACGATTTGGCCCGAAAGTACGGGGCTACTCCGAAGAAGAAGAAGAATACGCTTCCGGGCTACTTGAACAGCCTTGTTGCGACAGACGGCGTCACCGTCCTTCTTTCCTGCATTCAGCATTTTGATATTGAGATTGCGCGATACTTGGTGTATCGAGGAAAGGTTGATGTCACCCAGAAAAATTCAATAACCGGAGAAATGCCGATAACGTTCGCCGCGGAGCAGAATAAAATTGCAGTGGTGGATTTGTTGATCAAGGAAGCCAAGTTAAAAGGAGAATCTATCGTCAATTCGGCGAGGAAAAGTGGGAGTACGGCGTTGCACATTGCCTGTACCCATGGTCATTTGAAGCTTGTAGAGTACTTGCTCGGGGTAGAGGAGATCGATATAAATCGGCAATCGGCAATAGGTATGACCCCGTTGATGGAAGCGGCAAAAGGGCGCCATGGTAAAATCGTAAAAGTTCTGGCTTCCAACCCGGCTTGCAACATGAACATCGTGTCATCAATTGGACTGTCGGCGCTGCATTGCAGCGTAGTTGCACAAGACATTGCTAGCGTCGAAGCTATTCTCAGGAGCAAGAAGGGAAAAATCATGCCAAAGAAGAGTGGCACAAACTGTTTGCATTCATCGTGCGAGCGGGGACTGCAAAATATAGTTCAACTTCTTCTTTCTGTGGCCACGGACGAGGATGTAAATAAGGTTGATAAGAACGGGGATACCCCCCTCTTCCTCGCGATACGATATGGGCACCACAGAGTCGTGGAAATGTTGACGTCAGACGGGAGCGAAGAAAAACTCGCGGCTTCAAGCTTGGATTTTATCAATTCCAACGGAGAAAGTGCCCTGTCTCTCGCCGCAAAGATTGGACAACACGGTATGGTCTCCCGCCTGGTTGAATGTGGTGCCTCTTGCATGGAGGCAACCCAATGGGGTGCAGACCCTGTTCAAGCTGCGTTCAACAACGGACACCACGGTATTGCAGAAATGCTGGAGAAGGTACTTGAACGGGAACGAACCAAATTTAGGATTGCAGAGGGTGAAACTGATCAACATTCTCGCCGCCCATCCTCGGTTTGTCTTCTTCTCTGAGCCAGTTCTTTAGAATCAAGGTTTATATTTAGAGTTAGAATCGGCATTCCATGGTGAACGGCGCATCATTGTATATGGTGACCGGTAGAAGAGACATGGTAGACTGACTCTTCTTATTAACACCATATACCTACCGTACCGGTACCCGTAATAGCATAATAAAACAAACTATCTTCATCTTCTTTCTTCTTCTCATATTGTTGTAAAAAAAAAAAAAGACGACGACAGACAGACGACGACAAAATATAATAAATACATACTCGTACGTACATACACAATCCCAAACCGCGAGTGTTTAAACAAAATAAACCGATATGAATAAAAATAACTATTATAAATTGAATTTTTATTGAAGTATACTGTACTGTATAAATAACATTATCACAGCATCGCATCTCTTTGAAATGGTTTATATGCTGTGTATATATTATTACGTTGAAGGATTTTCTTCCCATTCTATTCGTTTTGTATTCTAATGTCCTCGTATTCCTATATATATACGATTTGGTAATTAATATATGTTAGGATTAGGGTAAGGAAGCTAAATTTAATTACTTATAAATAGCAGCCAATTTTCTTGTTTTTAATTTAAACTGTATACTATGTACTTTATAAAAGTTGTTTGTAGTCATACCGGTACAAGTGGAACAAGGAGATCTGTTTCGTATATCTAAAGGTATTTTTTTCCTCGTAGTTAATAGTTGTTGAGCCTACGAGTTCGAGGATAGTATCAGGACAGTATAGGATCAGGAGTCAGGAGTCATGAGCTTCGCAATTTTTTTATTTAGAGCTATTCTAAATAGACTAGCTAAAGAGAGGCTATCGTATTAGATTTATGGTGAAATAGTATTAATACGAGGAGTCTAAAATTAATATAAAATTAATAATGATGGTGTGTTTCTATTAATTTTTTTATTAATTGTTATTTATTTCCAGATGTTTATTTTAGTTAGATATCTGAGATCAAAGATCGAAGATCACAATACAAGATCGATGAGATCCTCCCTTCCACTAATCACAGAACCACAATTTCGGTAGGGCTGGACAAAATAATCCAAGATTAAGGATATATATATATAAATAGTATGTATGTTGTGTATATATATATAGGTATATTTTATCACTTTTTTATTCTATTTTTATATTAAATGATTTCATCTAAATCCCTACATCTACAATGACCTTATCATTCCAAATGGTCTCATTTCGTTATCCCTATATACATATATCCTTAATTATAGGTGGCTTGGCTTATCTCTGGTCCATCCCTGAATTTCGGTTCTTCTACTTCGTTCATCTTACTAGAATACTAACTACGTCACTCTATTAATTATTACATCATTATAATTATACTACAAATAATAATTACTATATTATTATTACAGCTTTATTCCTTTTTTTATTATATTTTATTACGAGCCTACTACGGTACAAAAGGACTGACGACTGAAGTGATAAAGAAGAAAATGAAATCGATAAAATGGAATGTAACCATCGCAAGACGTTTAATCTTCAATTGTTTTTTTGAAAACGGAAGGGTTGTTTCGCTAGGAAGGAAATATACAGAAAGAAATTGGACCCTTGTTGGAAAGACATTTGCTCTTTTTCTTCTTCTCCCGTTGTTGTTTTTTTCAGGGGGGTTTTGGGGGGTTGTGGGTTTTGATAAGAAGGTCGTGCCGTATAGAGCAATATCGTTTTCGTTCAAGGCGTAAGCAACTAACTATGAGTAAGATCACTGCTAAAGTAAAGAATCCATCGGACCAGGCGGCCTATTTGGCGTCGTTCCCTAATGGTGCTATGACAAAGCGCACCCTTGGTGACGTTTCATGGACGATTCGACAGGGTCCATCCACGAAAAGGGCGTCGAAGAGGGCAAAGCCGACCTTCCTCGCCGGGGGCAGCGGTAAAGTGAACTGGAACTCTCCGGAGGACTTGTGTCGCCGCGCTGGGCAGAACAAATACTACGTTGCCGTCTACAACAAGAAGAAGGGCGAGCTGGAGGTCTTCAACGCTGGGGAGACAATATTCCCGATGATGCAGCAAGTGAACTCGGACAAGACGCTGGAAGACGGCATCGCCCACGACTCGCTGTCCCACATGAGTTCGCGCGAGTCCAGGGCGGTGCTTACCCATACGTTTGGTAGTAGGATGGCGCAGAAAGGCCTGAAGGCCATCGAAATGAACGTTGTCACGGAGAACAACATTGTAGGAGTAGATGAAATCGAAAAGCATCTAACGGCGCACAGTGCTGCGAGGGAAGCGGCCGAGGAAGAGGCATCGGGGGGCAAGAGCAACGCTGAAATAGCGCTCGAAAGGAGCCGTCGGGATCTTCTTCCAGCATACCACTTGGATGCCGAGACCCCGGAAGCGGCCTACCCATTCACGGAAATGGTGACGTCGAAAGACAGCAGTTGCATGAAAGATTTGCTGAAGGAGTTGGAGAAGGCAAAGACAGAAGAAGAGCAAGTCGCCCTGAAGGAGAGCGGCCAGCTTTTTTCGCAGGTCATTCGCCGAATTGCAAACGTGCACGAAAGGCTGGCGGGCGCTGGCGACAAGGCCGAGCGCAGGATGGCGTTCCAGAAGATTCTTTTCCTTTCGTACCTGCAGCGGTTCTACTTTTTTGGGAGAAAAATCAAAGCCGACCCGGACATCACAGCCTTGGCCGAGCGCGCGAAAATGCCCGTGATGATGATGGAAAAGTTGTTAGGCCTGTTCGCGAGCAGGTCGCGAAGGGACCCCATTAGCGAAGGTTCTTTTGGCGATTCGGCGACCAAGAAGGGAAAGGTGTATGTTGTGGGGAAGGCGCACCAGGACAAACTTATTTGTTACCTGTGCATTTCGACTTTGATGGTGGAAGGCTATAGGAAGTACGACCCAGCGTACTTGGCGAGAGACTTAAAATTGAGTGTCAAGCAGATCAACGTGTACTTTAAGCACGTTGGGTGCAAGGTGGAAAAGGTCAGCAGAGGCGCGGACAAGCGGAAGAATAGTAGAATCCCGAACATCGGACAATATAGAGTCTCCTTGCGGACGCCCCTTACTTTTCCAAAGCCCCCGCGTGCGGCGAAAAAGTAAGCACCCAACTCTAACTTAATTTGCGCCATATATACGTGTACCAGTACTACTTAATACGCGTATATTCTTTAAATTATTAATTATAATTAATATGTTTTAAGAATTTAAAAATAAACACAAGAATTAATAAATCTCTTAAAAAATTTGTGGGGTATTAAGCCCGTGCTTTTTCGTGCCCGCGTTAAATGTATTTTCCCGCCTGGCCCATGCTTTTGACGCTAAGCGTGGCATCTCCCTTCAATGCACCGAAGGCGAACATTTGCTTGCTTGGGTGGGTGTCCAAGGCAATGATTGGAACGTGCAAGGGGTTTTCTATTTTTTGAAAGACAGCCCCCGTTTGTAAATTATATACACATACCTCACCATTGTCCGAGCCAGTAAATACATGTTCCCCCTTGTGCTTGTCAAACGCGACGGTGCTGGCATACCTTTCGTTGAGATGTCCCCCCGAGTACGTTCGGACGCATTTTCCAAGCCCAATGTTCCACAGCCGCACGCTGCTATCCATGACCCCAGACAAAATGTACTTTCCGTTCGCCGAGAACCGCGCACAAGTTGCGTTGAAAACGCTGCTGTCGAGCTGAGACTTTGGCGGGGGCACCATACTCTTCAGGCACAGCCCCGTCCCCGTGTCCCACAGCCGGGTAATACCATCGTAGCTGGACGTAACAAATTCCGTCCCGTCCCAATTGAACGATATCGAGGAAATTTTCTCACTGTGGGCTTCAATGGTTTGGACGCACTTGCCGCTGCGAACATCCCACAGCCGCACGGTCATGTCCGACGAACCGGACGCAATCAAGTTCCCGTTAACGTTCGAATCGATGCACACTACTTCACTGTTGTGCGAGTCTACCACGTCGTACTGGTTCCATGACCCTAGCGTCATCAGCACTTTCCCGGTGGCACAATCCCACACTTTTACCGTCTTGTCGTCGGAGGCCGTGCAAACGTAGTCGTTCGACCAGTGCCAAGCGACGTCGCTTATTCCTGCAGTGTGACCACCATCCTCCAACGATTTCTTCAATACGTTTAGCCGCGTGCCTGTAAGAACATCCCAGACAATTACCTTTTTGTCCAACCCGCTGCTACACAAAAACCTCCCGTTGGGGGAAAATCTACAAGCTGTAACCCCATTTTGGTGGCCGACCCACGGGGCCGGTGGAGTTTCCTCCTCTGTCATCTCGATACTGTCGCCGGACGGGGCTCCTATGCTGTTCGAAGCAGGTGCTGCCGGCGCCTCGCTCTCCACAGACTCTCGAATTGGCCCAGCAGTTGCGCCCGGCGGCTCCGTTCGGCCCCGTTTTAAAGGTCGTTCTTCGACCCCCACCGTCTCCTCCTTGACAGCAGGCGCTGTTTGGGCACTTTGGTTCGCATCCTCCGCTTTACCGTCTGGAGTACTGCTGCTGCTAATACTACAACTGCTTGTCCCCTCCATTGCGGTTTACGTATGTACACACTTTCCTTCTATAAAATGTATAAAGAAATACTGAATTGGGAAAAAGAGAAATGGCTTTCTCTTTTTTCTTTCTCATAATAACAAATCAATCAATGCACATTAATTTATTATGTACAGTAGTATATTAATAGTATTTAATTATTATAATAAAAAAAGGAGGAAGGAAGGAGGAGTGTGGGGTGTGGGTCAATCACAAAATAAAAAATTCTTCTTCTCAATTTGGTAGTCCTCGTATCCTCGTAGGGTACCTCTTCTTCTTCTTTTTTCTAATAAATGTAAATTGTTATAATTATATAGGAAATATATATTGTAGTCTAAATAAGTATATTTTAAAAAACGAGTTTCTTTGTTTCTTTCCTCTTCGAAAGATTTTAATAAAGTGATAAATAGGAAAAGAAACGAATACAGTATTATTTATAAGTATAAAGATGTTAAATAAATGAAATAAGAATATAATTATGTGTGCTTTGATCGTCTATTTGTTTTGTTATGATGCCTATTTCTATTGACAGAGCATTAAACTATAATAACAGAGCAAAGAGGCAGCGTTTCATGGACGAAGAAGAAAGAAAGAAAGAAAGAAAGAAAAGGGAAATTTTTTTTTACGGTTGGTTTGGGTGGAGGAAGGAAGGAAGGAGGATTCCAAGACATAAAGGAATAATACAATAAATAGATAAAAAATGCAATATTATATTAATGATAATAAAAGACATAAAACAGTATTTTATGTAATATTGATATATATAGGAATAATTAAATTGAAATGTACTCTATTGTTGTATACTAACTAGTTTAAGAAGTCAATGAAAGATAAAGAAAACGAGACGTTCGTCATCTACCGATACGTTGTATTTGTCTCTCCTATCTTTATGTTAAATAACGTGTTGTGTGACTATGTAATTTATTAATAAAAGGAGAATAGGGAGTAATACAAATTCTGAATAATACAAATATAGGGAAATAACAAGGACAACAATGAAATTAGAAATAACGATATTGTTGCTTTATATATTAAGGATATATAAATAGTCGTCTATATTTAAACTATGTATGTGATATGGGAATTATTAGACTAATTCTAGTTAGTTTTAGTTTTATTTATTTGTTTTGACTTTATAAATGTAATTCCTATTTACTATATTTTATTCATATTATCCTTAACCTTAATGATGAAAGAGACTTTATGTGCCGTTATTTTATAGGATGATAATTAAATAGAATACATATATTTATACTTAAAAAACAATTTCATCGTTTTTTGGCGTTTCATGGCTTGTTCATCCTAAATATTTATTTAATTTCTATTGTATTCCTTTGTTAAATAATTGTATCAAATCTTATTTTACTCTTTGCGTTCATTATTGGAGATAGGAATTACATACAAATAGCATGGGTTTATTTCTATTTGACTCTCGTTGTTTTAATTAAAATATTTTTACTAAAACATAATTCCATTTTAATATAGAAATACCATTGTCTTTTCCTTCCTTCGTTTCTTTTCTTATCGCTTCGCCACTCTAAAATCGTAACTCTTCTTTTCTTATTGTTACAAGAAGACAAGGAGGACAAATTCCAAACGAATATGTATATTTTATTTTAGGACTCTTCTTTGGGTTTGTTACACGACGGATATACAAAAGCAGAAAGAAACAGAAGTATCTGAAAACAGGAAAGAAAGTATCCAGATAGTAATTATCAATTTCATTTCAAAAGAAAGTTGATATTAGTTGGTCATCTATTTAAAAACTACGTACCCGAGAGAAACCCATATAAAATGTTTCGCAACACTTTCCAGTCGGGATTCTTATCCATCCTTTACAGTATCGGAAGCAAGCCGCTTCAAATTTGGGACAAGAAAGGTAAGTAAACAGCAGCGATCTAAGACTCCCCCGCGCGGCCCATTGGGCAGCGTATTCCCCACGCGCCTCTCCCCTTCCCCCCCCTTTCCCCCGATGAACACTAACTAACACAAATTCTCAATCAGTCCGCAATGGTCATATCAAGCGTATTACCGACTCTGATATCCAATCTAGTGTCCTTGAAGTCATGGGAACGAACGTAAGCACAAACTTTATTACTTGCCCCGCAAACCCGCAGAAGACGCTGGGCATCAAGCTCCCCTTCTTGGTTATGATCATCAAGAACCTAAAAAAGTACTTCACCTTCGAAGTTCAAGTTCTCGACGACAAGAACGTACGCAGACGTTTCCGTGCCTCCAACTATCAGTCGACGACACGAGTGAAACCGTTTATTTGTACAATGCCTATGCGCCTTGACGAAGGGTGGAACCAGATTCAGTTTAACTTGTCAGACTTTACCCGCCGCGCATACGGGACCAACTACATCGAAACGCTCCGTGTGCAGATTCATGCCAACTGCAGGATTCGCCGTATTTACTTTTCTGACCGCTTGTATTCGGAAGAAGAGTTGCCACCTGAGTTTAAATTGTTTTTGCCAATCCAAAGGAAAGAGCAACAGGCAGCTGCAGCACCAGAGGGACAACAACAATAGGGCGTTCATTGGTGGTTAGACGACATCGGGAATTGAGCATGTAATTTAAGTAGGTTTGGAAGGCTGCCACTTGCCGGCAGTCTAGGAGAAAAACACGGTTGGTGACACCAGAAAACACAATATACAGAGGAGACATACGACGCTCGGAGAGAGCGGTCGACGATGTGTGCGCGTGAGATAGATGATACGATGGAACCGCGCTTTCGTGCGTGCGTGCAGGGAGCCTGGGTAGAGAAAGATGCCTGGCTCGATGAAAAGCATAAACAAGGAAGGGGCGTTCAACTTGACGGGGAAAGGGTATAAAAGTATAATATAAACTGTCGGGAAGTATTTTATAATTTGCACATTTTGTTGATCAAACTCAAAATTTTAATGACTAAAATTAACTTCTTCTCAATTTTTATATATAAGCCATACATAATAAAAAAAAATAATAAAATATCAAACGTCTCCTTCTTCTCGACATAGCATTGAATAAAAAATGTGTTGAAACCGTCTCAACATTTTTATTCCAGTGGTGTGGAAGAGGTTCCACTTGTTGTTATCCTCCTGTACAATAACCAGGTGGATAGTATCTTATTATATTCCTATATAAATAAATACAAAGTACCAAAGGTATAATCTACGAGGATGTATTTGGCCAAGGTGGGTTACCGTAGTCGTCTGTAGTCTGATGTACGAAGTAAGTAATAATAGCTAATAATGACAATGTAATATGGTACCTCCCACCCCAAAAGAAGATAGAGGTGACAAATGAGATATATGATGTGAAAAAAAAACAAATTATATAGTATGTTTTAAGACTCTCATAATAAGATAATATAGCAATTTCTAAAATTATGAATGCTTTGCGATGCTCGTTCGTTTTAGCATTGCTGCAATGTATCGATAGCGTTGCACGCACTCTTCCTTTGTGCGAGTGCGTACAATATCAGCTATTTTGCCCCAGCGCTCATCTTTTTCTAGCGTTTTCGAGACCGTTCGAAGCCCGTGTTCCAAGCGCCCTTGCTCGACCTCGCTCCATGGTTTCTCGGCTGTTGCTTTCTTTTTAATTGGGACGTCGACGACCGAGGACGGGGCCTTTCGAACGGTTTTCATTTTCAGTTTTTTGACTTGCTTGACTACTTGACTGGCGTCGCGGGATCCGACCAGATTGGATATGCGATCCTTTGTAAGGGGGGTGGGCGGGAAAACGCGGAAAGTTAGAGAAATGCAAGGAGGGAAAGGTGGTTGAAATGGACCGAACGTGTAAACGGTTATGCTATACTTACCCATCTTAAATGGGTACCGCTGGGGTACTTCTTCATGCCCTTGATCAACAAGGCAATTTCTTCTTTGCTCCAATCGCCAGTCTGCGGACCCAGTCTTCCACGTGCCCGCTTTACCGCGTTTGCGTGATTTTCCTCAATCTTTTTCAAAGCCGCCGCACGCCGCAGCCGTTCTCCCTCTGCGTCTGGCGGAGCGTCAACGTTCCACGTCTTTTCTTCCGCATTTTTTCGGTCTGATTCCTTCTGTTGCTCCAGCAACTTTCGCTTCGCCTCTTTCTTCTTCTTCTTTTCCAGTTTAACTTTCGCCTCGTTTTCCTTCTCTTCCTCCGTCAGCTCCGCAACCTCCTTTCCGCCAGTAACCGCATCAATCGCCGCCGCGCGCTTTGCCAGCTCCTTTTTCTCTTTCTTGGCGGCTCGGTCTCGGTAATTCATGACGAAAGGGTACGCGCCGAAAGTAAACATCGAGAACACTATCATCCAATTCAGTGGCGTATCTTCTACTCCCATGCCATGCCTATTAAAGGCCTCTTCAAAATTTCTGAAGCCTTGGTTGCCATCGTCGTACTCCCCATTGTCGTACTGCTCACGCTTTTCCTCGTCGGACAGGACTTCGTATGCGTTCGCCAGCGCTATGAACTTTGCTTCCATTTCTTCCTTTTCACTCTCCGGGTTTTTGTCCGGGTGAAACTTTCGAGCCAACTTGCGGTACGCACTCTTGATCTCCCTCTTTGACGCAGTTTTTTCAACGCCCAATATGTCATAGTAACTTTCTAGACCCAAAACCGAGAGAAAAAGGGAAAACAGAACAAGAAGGACGCACAAAACATATCTCTGCCTCGAAACGAGCGACATCCTCCTCCCTCCTACAAAAAAAAAAACAACAGTCTATGTACAAGCGACTCAAACTAAATCAACAAGTTCTTCCTTCTTGACTATAAACCAAAAGGTTTCCATATATGTATCACAAACTACAAATAAACCACCGTGCATTTATAAGCCTTTTACTTCAAAAACTAAGTTAGACTCTTTATAAAAAATATTTACAATTATTGTATTTTAAATTATTGTTGTTGGAATAAAATAATAAGAGATATTAATACAGTGAGGAATAATAATATAATAAATAATAATAATAATAAGATAGAAGAAGAAGAAGGGGTATAATCATCTAATAATAAAAGAGGAGGAGTATAATAAAATAATAATAATATTTTATTATTATTATTATACTATTCCACTGTGGTGAGACGATGGGGGGTGGGGGGAGGATGATTTTATTTTTTAATAGTCCCACTAATAAAAAAATAAAAAAAGAACTTTCTTCTTCTTCTTCTTCTTCTTCTTCTTCTTTTATTAATTCTTCTTCTTCTTCTTCTTTTTCTTTCTTCTTCTTTCTTCTTCTTTCTTAATCTTCTTTTTTTTCTTCTTTTTATTTTTTCGAGGAGGAGGAGAAGAAGAAGAAGAAGAGGAGGATCGTTTTTTTTTATTCATTATATTATATGATGGTGGTGTGAGATGTATTAAATATTTATTTTTATACCATTATTATTATTAGTAGATCGATGATGATGATGCGTGAGAAGAATGAAAAAAACGAAAAAAAAAGAAGGGAAATTCAAAAAGCAATCAATAGAAGAATAGAAAAAGTTCTCACCCGTTCCAATTTTAGGCAATAGCATGGCACATCCACTAATAACACCAGCGAAAACACCACTCTTGAGATATTGCCGTAGATTCATATTCTCTGCATTGCTTAGTTACCAAAACGATCGCAAAGATGGCATCTTTTGCCGGGCAAGGTGGCTCGGAAAAGCGGCTGAAGGCATCGAGCAACAACTGGGATCCGCTTTCTTCTGACCGGTTATTTCTCCCACTGCCACGTGCGGTTAACGTAGAAATTTTTAGTTATTTCTCTGTCAGCGATATGATTTGTTTGCATTCCGTGTCAAAATGTTCTGAAATCTATGCAAAAATGGACAGCTTTTGGAAAAGACAATGTGAAGTGCTCTTGGAAGGCAAGCAAAACGCAAGCTTCAGTAGGCTACAAAGAGACCAGGATATATCATCCAAGTCGTGGCACGACACGTTTAAAGACGCTTATTTGGACGGCAAGCGGGGGTCCATTACATCAGAAGAACTTACAGGTCACATCTGGTGTTTCAGTACTTTAAACCAAGAACTCATGTTTAACGATGACCACAAACTGAATATGCCAGGGCACGACCAATACTCGTGGGGATTCACTTCTACACAGAAACGTTTTTTTGACGAACGCCTTGTCATACCAGTAATGTTGACGGAAGAAAATGTCGCCGGGGAAGAAATCGAAGTGGACAACCAACTGGTGGAAAATTCGAACAGCAGCATATACCAGTGTAAAGCGAGTGGGGTAGTCCCAGCGGTGTTTAATGCTGGGGATCGACTCATGCTTCCCGTAAACGTTTGCGGGGACATCGAGTCCCTGGTGCGTGCACAGTCTGGAGATTTAGTATACATCAGCAACTTCCCTGCGCATAGATGCGTTCGACTTCCTAATTGGGGCTGGGTTATTTACAATGATATCGGCGTATTTTTTTATACTGTCGAAAAAAGCAAAGTGCAATATAACGGGAGCCTGGCCGATTTAGTTGGCCGACGAAGGAGGCCAGTAATTTGTCCGGAAAACATGTATTTCGCGTTAGAATCTTTATGCGCTTTTCTAGAGTTAGCGCACAACACGGAAGTTCTGAATCGCCATCCAATTCTGAGGAACGCAGTACGCCAAATCTTGGGGAACAGGTACTACAAGAATTTGCGTTTCATCTTTCAGAAAATTGGTGCAGGCACGATGCCATTTGTTGAACTTGGTATTGGCGAAACAAAGGTATTATGGGATATGGGTAAAACTGAATTAATCCGACATGCCGAATATATCAGGCGTACCGTTGAGCCGAAACTAAATCCCGCCAACGCGTTTTAAGATTTAGGAACACGCACTTAAATGTTTAAAGGTTGTACTCTGTCACCAGCCACCACACATAAGTTTAGATGAGTCTGTTTTTAACGCATCTGAATTAGCTTTTTGATAAAAAAATATTTTTGTAAAATGTAGAGATAAGTTCGCAGTACATGAATTTTATTTTTTACTTAAATAACAGCCAATTTTTTGTTTTTAAATGTAAGATGTGTATCACCAGGAGTACATTAAACACGCTTCATCGCAGAGCAGGGGTGGATTGTGATTTTATAACAAGCGCTGGTGGCTGTCCCGGCATTCCTCCACTTGCCCTGCTATACCCCCTGCTATTGGAACCGTTTCTAGTTTCAAGTTTCGGCAAATTATCTCCTGATTCTCCATCTGAAGCACTTGGCGAAAGCTGGGTCGGAGATGAATTCAACGTTTGCCGTTCAATGTGGTGCACAAGTCCGTGCACCTGATCCCTCAAGCGTTTAATTTCTAAACGTTGCATCTCTAATTCTTGATTGTTGTCTTCTAATTGCTCCAACATATGAGACACCCGAGTTTTGGCAGACGCAGTTTCCATCAACGGCCTCGTGCTTCCTCTAATGAGCTGACCCCTTGATGATATGGGCCTCGGCTTTGGGGCCGTGAAGGTCTGCCGAGATGGTATTCCAGAGCGCGATTTAATGGCTCTCGTAGGAAGCTGGGCAGTTGACGAGTTTCGAGCAGGCGACGGCTGGGCCATGGGCGAGTCCGGAGGTGCGACAGAGCCGCTAGACTCTGGTCCTAAACCAAAAGACATAGACCCGCCCGAGGCAGTGCTCCAAGCAGAATTCGTACGTGGATCGTAGACGGGGGGCGGCCCCTCCGGTTCAGGAAGCTTTCGCCAGTGTACGTTGTCCAGCGCGGATCCGTTGTCTACTTTGCCGAGGGCCATGTTCAGCTCGGACTTGAGCTCTTCTAGCTTTCGCTTCTGCAGCAAGTTTTCCCGACGCAGGCTGTTGCACTCCGAGATCAACAATGAGTTTTCTTCCATGGACATTTTTGATTTTCGCTGCATTTTCTTACCAGCCAGCTTCAAAGTCTTTTTCAGGGTATGAACAGTTTTTTCCATGTAGTCCCGTTGTCTATTTGCCTCCATGACCGCGGCTTGTGCTTCTGCCGACGAGCCTCCCCCCCCACTTTTCTTGCCTGAAGATGCAGTGGCACTGTTGGCATCGCCCTCGCCATCTTTCTTTTCCGAAGGCTGGGAGGGTTTTGCTGTTCTCCTTCCTTTTCCCTTTTCCTTCTTCACAAACGTTCGGTACAAATCGTTCATAGAGCTTTCGTACTCTTTCGGATCCACGTAGTTAATGATCGTCGTTAATTGGTGAGTGAAGGCCATGATTTCGCGCTCACGGTCCCTCAGAGTGGATGTCAGTCCCTTAATATCATTTTGCAGCCCTGTCATTTTCATCTTACTGTCCCCCAAAGCCCGAGTCGTGAGCTTTTTGTCATGGAACTCGTTGACAAGCTCTTCGTACATGTCTCTAATATGCTTTTCCAACGCGTCGATGTGCTCGGCCACTGGCCCCTTTTCCTTCGAAAGCATTTGTATCCGATGGTTCAGAACGTACTTAAAGTTTTCCAGGGTGCTATGCTTGGATCTCAACCCAAGAATTGTGCGTTCTTTTTGCTGCAAAGAGACCTCACGCTCATCAAGTTGGCGTTCCTGCAATTTCAACATATCTTGCAGGTCGTAGTATGCCTTCTTCAAACTGGCGTACTCTTGCTCCCTTACTTTAGCAACTTCTTGAACTTCCTCCATTTTAGCCTGAAGCTTTTCGCACCTGTCCGTTTGTTGATGGAGCATTGCCGTCATTTTTGATACCATATCGTGGTACGCCTCTTCGTCTTTTTCGCGCTTCTTCTGAAGCTCCAGAATTTCTTGATCGTCGTCCTCCGTCTGCTGTGCTAATATTGTATTATATTCCAGCTCGTTCTTCTTCAACTCGTCGTTCAAAAGTTCAATTTGCTGCAGCCCTGCATTCACTTCTTTGACCCGCTGCTCTTCCAGTTTCTCCAGCCGCTCCATGTGAGAGTTTCTCAGCGCCTCGATCTCTTCCCTTACTTCTTGCTGCTGCAACTCCATCGCTTCGCTAACCTCGTCGTAGCGCGCAATTTCTACGGCAAGCCTGTGCTCGTACTCATTCTCTATTGCTTGCATACTAACGATGTGATTGGTTTCTCGCTTGTCGACTTCCTCCATATGCTCTCTACTGTACGCTTCATGCCTTTGGTTCAAGGTTTCAAAGCGGTCCCTCTCCACCGCAATCGCTGCGTCCATTTCTTCCGTCTTTTGCTTCAGCTGGTCATGCCAGACCTTGCTCTGCATGGCCATTTCCAGCTCGTTCCTACTCTTCATTTCTTCGATTTCTTTTCGTAATCCAGCGATAATTTTATCCTTTATGTAAACCTTTTCGTTATCCACCAAGACCGCATTGTAATTGAAGTGCACAGGGTCCGCCCCTTGCGTCTTCGATCGCATGGAAGCCGCGCTCTCAATCGCTGTTGCAAAAATGGTCCCATCGTCACCACAACTAAGGACGTAGAAATCGTCGTTGGTGACCACTAAATTATTTATTTGGCCATTGTGCACTTTTATCTCTTGGTAGTTAGTTGGGTCCGCGTGCTTTCCCAGGGGCCACGGGTACACACGAAGGCAACCAGTTGCGGTACCCGCTATGACGGCATTGTTTTGGTTGGTGATTACCACCTCCGTGATCAAATCTTCCCCGAGTATGTTGCACGTTGCGTATTCTGTTTCTCCCTGCTCGTTCCGCCTCACTTCGTAAAGCTTCTTGTCGTTCCCTGCGGCGCACACTATGGGGCGTTCTCGATCCGACGCGATCCCCGAAAAGGCGCACATCTGTATCGTTGTTTCGTCCACACGTTTTCCAGTTTCAACATTCCACCCGTAGACACTGCCATCTTCCCCGGTAGAGTAAATAAAGCTGTTGTCGTACCAGGACAGAGACCGGACCCGCCTAATGTGACCCATAAGCGTCTTTACCAGCTCAAAGGTGTACGTGTTGTAGATCTCAATCGATATGCCAAACGACGCCGCGAACAGGTGTCCCCCGGGGCTGAACCGCAGCGCTTTGCAGTTTTTCACGTTGAGAGGGTTGGGTCTTACGGGCTCTAAGCAGTCATTCAGCACGTTAAAGTATTGAATGTTGTCCTTGTAACCAACCAGCACTTGCAAGCCGCTCGGGTGAAACGCAACGCAGTAGGGCTCGTCGGTTTCGTTGTAATGGGACACTTGGCACTCCCATATCGACTTTTCATTTACCGACCTCGAGCTTTCAAAAGCCCAGACTTTGATGCACTTGTCCGCCCCACACGTCACCACGTGCGGCTTATTCTGGCATATGTCGATGTCTAGCACGCGGCCGGTATGGTAGCCGTGGTTCCTCATGGGGGTAAATGCGCCCTGCTCCGCCTCAAGCGTGTCAATATTTACAAGGGGAAACGTTATCAGCTGGTTGTCCGGTTGGGTGAACATCACGACTTTCTCATCCAGCGGCGATATTGCCAAATTGGTGATCGTCAGGTGCTCCTGCTCCGTGTAAAAGTACTTGATTAGCATAAAGGGCTCTTTTCGATCGTCGGTGTGCTCGTACACGCACATGTACCCCCCGAGATCCGTCCCCGTTCCGGCGACGACAAAGCCTTTTTTGTACGTCTCGATGGTTTCAAAGCGGTGGGCCGCCTCCGGGCTGGTTTGAACCTTTAATGATTGGACGATCTCGCTCGACGTATCGTTGATTTCGAACACGTAGCAGTTGCCTTCGTTCGTCAGCGCCAAGAGCACCCCCTTGCTCCTCATCCATGCGTGGTCGACAAAGTGGGTCTTGCTTTCCGTCTTTCCCGGCAGCAGCGCCGACGATCTTAGGGATAGGTCTTTTTCCAAGCGCCAAAGCTTCAAATGCTGTGGCCCCGACGTGGTTATCATGGAGGCATCTGCGGGGTTAACGCGTATGCGTGACGCCGTCACCGGAGCTTTCGTGTGCGCAATCAGCTTCAGGTTGCTCCATTTCCAGTACACAATGTAGTTTTCTGGAGCGCTACCAAGGGCCACCAAGAATTTTGTGTCCTTGGTGAAGCAGCAGCTGATGAACTGCCCTTTCATGTTCGGGAACGTGAGCGTTCGAAGGTGGGAGCCTTGGACTACGTGGTACACGCTCACTTGCCCGTGCGGCGATTTACCTTCTGCAAGCCGGGCCTTTTCGCAGAACGCCACACGCTTTCTATTGGGCGCCACGGCCATCCCTAGGATAGCTTCCACGTTGGGGTTCAGGTCAAAAAAGTCCATTTTGTGCTTGTCCAGCTGGTAGGAGCAGGCCTTTTTCCCTATGGGATGGATCACTTTGCTCTCTGCCAGGAAGCCTATGTTGTCACGAATGTGACCCGTCGGCCCGTACTTTGTCTCGTTCGCATATATCCCAAAACCATGCTCTACTTTTATTTCAACCGCAAGCTGCGTTGGTTTGCTCCCCAACGCGTCCGAAGACTTGGAAGCCCCCGCCTCCGACTTGGACTCTACCTTCCCTCCAAACTTTGACGACATTTGGCTGTATATATTGCAAAAGTGGTGCACTCCCTAACAGTATATAAATACTAACCACCAATGAGCGAATTCAATAGTATCTCAAACAAACAAATTCCCTATTTTTCTCTTGTGATTAATTCTCTCATATCTTTCATTTCTTTCTATTCTTTCTTTCTATTCTTTCTATTCTTTCTTTCTTCTTCTTCGCAAAAAAAAACAAAAAAATAATAATAATAATAATAAAAAAACGTAATAATCGTAATAAGGAAATAGTATTAGAGGTTGGAAGGACGGCTGGCGTTACCAACAAATAAAAAAAACAAAAAAACAAAAGTAGTAGTAGGAGAAGAAGAGGGTCTGACCTTCCTTGTTATATTTATTATAATACGAAGTATGAGCATTATGTGTTATGTAGTATGTATGTACGGTATTCCTGTACCAGTAGAACGGAAGGAAGGGATTTAATTAATACGATTATGTTGGATGTTGTGAACGTCTATATTCTATTCTATTCTTCTTCTTCTTCTTCTTTTATTTATTTATTATTATTTTATCAATAGTCCTCCAGTTCGTCGTCTCTTCTAGCTTATTTATTATAAGGTAGATAGTAGTAGCACAGCAGTTAAAACTATTTTCTATTCTTCTCTTTTTTTCTACGTGATGTAATTTCTTCAACGGTAAAAAGAAAGAAAAAAAGAAAAAAAGAAAAAAGAAAAAAAGAAAAGAAAAGAAGAAGAAAAAAAGAAGAAAAAAAAAAGAAGAAGAACGAAAAGAGATCCCATCATCAAATTATAGGTATATTAAAAGTATACTAAATATGTACTGATTAATAAATAGGAAACCAAATGCATTATTAATTTTATTAATATAACAACAGTATACAATTGAATGCTCTGTATATATAAATTTTATTAATATTAAAACAGTATACAATTGAATGCTCTGTAGTATATATATAGAATATTCTAAATTATTTCTATTTTACTTTATTTATCTCTTCTCCCTTCTCTCTTCTCCTCGTACTTCCTTTACCACTCCACCGTTATAATTTTCAAACTTTATAGTATATCCTGTGTTCATGTATTTTATTTTAAATTATAAAATTAAAGAAGCAAGTGTTATTTAATATTATATAATTAGCTATTACGTGGTATAGAACCAAAGTAGCTGTGTATTATTTCCTTCCTTCCCTCCTTCCGTGTTGTTGTTGTTGTTGTTGTCTTAAAATTTGGTTTTTCTCTTCTTCTTCTCTCTCTCTCTTCTTCAGTAATTCTTGGTGTGTGTGTGTTCTGTTAGAAGAGTTAGTTTTTGAGAAGTTAAAACATTTCTAAAGAAACAATTGAAATGAAAGAGTTGGGAAAGAAAGGTTCAAACAATTTGCATAGAGTTATTCCAAGCGGTCGACCAGTACATATTCACAACGTTTGAACTGAACGAACGACGCGAAAAAGGATCGGGTATCGTTGCTTAGTTCTCATTTGCGAAGAAGAAGAGCATGTCGTTCGGTGGGCGGCAATCGTTTGGCCGTGGGCGGGGAGGACCGACCCCATCCCGTAAAAAGAAGAAGGCTCCGACTTACTCGTTCCCGATTCTAAACAGCGAGGACATTGTGGAGTGCATGAGCGAGCTGGGAATTGAGATGGTAGAGAAAGATGTTACGCACCCGAAGCAGGTGGCCGTGCAAGAGGTCTACACGAAGCTGACGGAGTACTGCATGGGGGTCACTGCGGAGGAACTGAGCCAGGGAAAGTTCGCGGGGCTGTCCGCTTTATCGTACCCAGAACTTCACGAGCAGAGCGTCCCGAAGATTTCCTTCTGGCGCACGGTGAGCAAGCTTATGTCGGCGGCTCAGGTGCCGGACTTTTCGTTCATGCACGATGTCATCAAGCCCAACGGCGAGCGGTACGTTCGCAACCTGTCGGCCATAATAAACTTTGCAAAGTTCCGGGAAGAGCGCGTGCAGCATTACACAGAAATGACTGCGTCGACGGAAGCGCTCATGGAGGAGAAGCAGCAGCTGCTTCGGGAGCAGGCGAAGCTTCAGGACAAGATCGCCTCAATGAAGGAGCAACAGGAGAAGGACAAGCAAGAGATCGTGGACATTGAGATTGAGAACGTCGAGCTGTCCGAGAAGGTTGGCCAAGTGTCCGACAAAGAAGGCCAACTCAAGCACGACGTCGGGAAGCTGGCGAACGAGATCAAGGCGGTCCAGAGCAACGTCCAGGCCACCAAGTTCAAGATCTTGGGGGCCCGGGAGGAATGCGAGCAGCTGCAGAACCAGGTAATCTCTTCCCCCGACCGAATCAAGGGGGAGCTGGCGGAGATGCAGCAGCGGGTGATCAACCAGCGGAAGGAGTTCTCCGCCGAAAGCATGAAGCTGAAGGAGGAAGAGGCCAAGCAGGCCACCGTGGCCAAGCTGACCGAGGACATGGACAAGATCATGGGCCTGTTGGACACCGCAAACGGGAGCATAGCCGCCTTCAAAGTCGCCAAAAAGGCGCGGCAGGCGGCGGAAAAAACGATAAAGGAGAGCGAGGGGGAGGAGAAAGAGCTGAAGGCGAGGGAAGCGAACCAGGAAAACGCGGCGAGCAGCCTGAGAGAGAAGCTGAAGAAGGCCCGCCAGGACCGCATGGCGAAGGAGGCCGCGAGCCAACAGTGCTTAGAGGAGGCCCAGCGGGACTACCAGGAGCTCCTTCAGAACCGCACGGTGTCCCAAAAAGAGAAGGATAGGCTTAATAGCGAAATAAGACGGTTGAAAGAAGAGACGGGCATGATGCAGGTGCGCTTCGAGGACGAGAAAGAGCAGGCCATCGGCATGTTCAAGAAGCTCGAGAACAGCGTGGGCAACTACCACAAACGTCTCTTTGCGGACAAGACGAACGGCAACAATAGCGCCGACTTCTCGTCCTTTTCCTCGCTCGGCAAGTCCCAGCAGAAGCAGTTCGCCCGCTACGACTCCATGGACTCCGACAGTGACATTGACTCGGAAGGGGTGGGGCAGAAAGTTTCCCCGTTAAAGTTTGACAAGGTCCACCCTGCCATGTAAATTGGTGCAGGGAGGTCAATGCTGAGGGAGGGCCGCCCTAGCGTGCGGTCCCGTGTATAAAAACCAAAAATGTGAACCGCGCGAAAACGGCACGTAAGATAGTGGAGTGGGTCAGGAAACGTCTGTGTGTGTAAACTAAAATTCTGAACAAAAAATAATATTTGTTTGTGATAATGGTTTAGTAGTGTTTGTTAATGAGTCACAAAAGTAGTGTTAACTCCTTTTTAGTTGAAAACGAATTTCACGCTGGCCGCGCAACACCACAAATGGCAGCATTTTCCCCGTGCCACAGTCGGTCGGGCCGAGCCGAACAACCAACTCCGCTTGATTGTTGCATGCACCTTTAAACACGTGCACTGGTTAAGTGATTTTTAATGAAATCTCGTGTAGACTGTGGCGTATTAATAACCACCTTTCTTTCGTTTCGGCTCTGCTTCAAGAGAATTTTGGTCGCGCGCATCACTGCATTCAGCGCTTTGTTCGTGGCTTTCGAAGAACGCAAGAACGATGCAAAGTGTTCCCAGTGCTTGTTATTCCTGTTGAACCCGTTCTTGTTATCAGTACGTTGTTTTTTTTTTACCGTCCAAACCGGCGGTGGTCCTCGTTTCCGCCGGCGCGGCTTGACAACTACACGATCATCAGGCATCCGGTCTTCGTCGCTGTCTGTGTCAGAAGTGGAATTTACGGGAGTTGAGCTGTAAGACGACTCTGGGTCGCTACCAAGCACGCAACCTCCTTTTCGATGTTTAAACACCTTTGTCACTAGCCCATAAACATAAGCTTCCATGCCCGGAAGTTTCTTCAATTCTGTGCTAGATTGGTTTTTAATACTTGTTAAGTTTAAAACCAACTTTTGCAGTTCTGGCCCTACAAGGAACTCGAAGCGGATGCAGTCGCCTTTGCTCCAAACAACGCCAGAGCGTATCTGAGACATGTAGTCCTCGTTCAACTTCTGCATAGACCCGTACAGTACTTCGTGGTCTTTGGCCATCAAGCCGACCATGTAGCCATTTGACTCCTCTGGGCTGTTAAGCTTAATCGGACTCAATTGGGCGGCCAGAGCTTTCTTGTTCGCGTCAGTCGTTTTTTTGCTCTTCGTCGCCTGTTTTCCGAATTGGTGGTGGCACGAGATTCGCAGTGTTGCTACGATATGCTCTGGAGAAACCCCTAAATTGTCCACTGTAGGTCCTTGGTCCTGGCATAATTTTTCCTCGACTAGAGGGGCGTCCAAATGGTGAACATATCCGACGGATATTTGGTTATTTTGAACACAAAGCCCGATTTCAACTGGGGTTTCAGAGGCCGTGTTCAGGAACTGTTTTTGTTCCAGTTCCTCCCATGGGTGGTCCTTCGACAGCTGGACATAAACTCGGGTGTCGCCCCGGTAGTAGTAGGCAAATTTTTCTGCAAAATCTCTTCGTTCCTCCAGTTTGGTGGTGTGCGTTTTGCCGTGCGAAATTTTGACGACTGTGCCATGGAGATTATTGTACTCTGGCCCTTCGATGAGCGTGCGCGGCAAGTTACTCTTCATCTCTTTGATTCCCAGGGCTTTGTCGGCCACGCCCTTTGGTAAATCGTGAAGGGCGGCCTGAAAGAACTTCAGGTTTGGCAATTCCACGGGTATCGCTTGCGACTCTTCGCCTCGGGTAAACGAGAAGGGAGTGATTGCGTTTTGGAACGTTTCCGAGTTCACTTTCTTCGTGAATATAGCGACTGTATCATTGATGTCCATCGGGTTGCATTCATTGCAAGCAAGAAGGTGACTCCCTTCGCCCCAATGGGATACCCCGCAGTTGTTGTCGACGCCCCAAGTGCTGGTGTTGCGTTCGAAGACGCGGCCCCACCCGTGGCATTGGGCTTTGTTCATTCCTACTCCGTTGTCAACAACCAAAATGATCTCACGGTCGTTGTCTTCAGGGTCGATGTGCCAAGAGATAGCGACATGGCTGGGGGCGCCGGCACCAAGTGCATTGTGCGCAAGCTCCAGCATACTGTCGGCATGGCTTGTTGTGAACTGTCCATCTATCCGTAAATAGTAGCCCCAACTTGAGAACGAGCCCGCCATATCCGCAGGAAGTTCGTTACGCACGTCATAGAGCAGCCTGGTACTCAATCGGGCGCCAGTATTACTGCGCACATGTCTCGCTTCGTCTACCGCGTTGTGCGATGGTAGACGTTGGGGGAGTTCCGCATCAGGCAGCGGGTCGCTTGTGCCTGTTGGATGCGAAGACGTCGACGCCATGCTTCCTCCTGCAAAAACAAAAGTATTCGTTGGAGTTGGTTTGAATTTCGTTTACAATAAACAATAAATATATCTATTGTAGTTTTCTTAATTGTTTCTGTTTTTATTTGAATTAGATAAACACTTTTCCTTGTTTTGTAAATTATTGAAGTATAGTGTTTCTGTATTGATTGTAAGTGTGTACCAAGTAGTACGAAGTATATAATTAGAGTGTCCTGCCCCTTCTTCTTCTTCTTCTTTCTACTACCTTGGTACCAACAAGAAGAAGTATTATCTCTTTTCTTGCCATTCTTCCCAGGTCGTCGCGTATTTTCATACTTAAGGTATTTATATTATTCAATATAACATAATAATTATAACTAGACATAAATAGCTATATATAATATAATAATATAAAATTATAAAATAAATATTGTATTTATTTTATATTTCCTTAGTTTTATTAAAAAAAATTGAAGCAACAAATGAATATTTTATAATAGGTACACAGCACAGAGTGAAGGTCTTCATAAAAAATGAATCAATAATAAAATAAATAATAATCCTTTTTTTCTGTTGAGATAATAATATACTAATATATAGCATATACCTATTTAAAATTGTACTTATTTTTATTAATAAAAAAGATTTTTTGTAGAAAGAAAAAAAACAACAGAGCAGAAACCTTCCTGAACCCTGCCATCTTCAGCTCTATAACACGACCCCCCCCCCTCCACACACACATCAGGCCATCAGGTCAATTTCTTCTTCTTTTTCTTCCCCTTCTTCTTCTTGGCCTTCTTCTCCTCCTTCAGGGCGTCCATATTCACCTTCATAACACTTCCCAAGGACTCTTGGAAGTGAGCCAAATCGCCCGGCCGAACATAAGTCGATATCTTCTTCTTTTTCCCAACGGCACGAACAATGCAGCAGGACTCAAAATTTCCCTTCGCCCTCGCCTTCTTCGCCTTCGGCGGCGGGCCGACGTATTTTTTAAACGACAAAATGACCGAACCACTCTTCTTTGTATTACTGTACATTTTGTGTAGCTGACTAATAAAACTGTCCGGCTCCAACAGAACCATCGTTGCCTCCTCTTCTCTCTCTCCTTCTTGGGTTGGTGTGTGTGCGTGCGTGGAAGTACGTACGTTCTTTCCCTCTAAGATTAACCAACAAACAGAACAATTAAAAAGTGTTCAGTTTAATTATAAACACACGAATGATTCGTTACATAGGTATAGACTTTTATAAAAAAAATATGCGCGGAGCAACAAACTAGCTTCTCCTCACAAAAAAAATAATTATTATTATTATTTTATTATAAATATAATAAAAAAATAATAATAAAATACAGCAGTAGTAGTAGTAATAAAATAATAAAAAAATAAACTAACTATAATAACAACTAACAACTATAATAAATATTAATAATGATGAAGACGACGAAGAAGAAGTGTAGCACCAGAGTATTAGAAGAACCTTCGTGAGTTTTCTTCTTTCTTCTTCTTCTTTCTTCTTCTTCTTTCTTCTTCTTCATCTTCATCGCAACTTAAATATAAATAAAAAAGGTAATCTGATGCTGATGTAGGCTTTAATTAATATCTATTATTATATCACCTTCTTCCTTCCTGCATCATTCAATCATAGTCTATTGTCCTATATGTATATAGTTTTGTCTACGAGTATTATAAAGAAGTATTTTAGTATGACTTATTGTACTCTTAAGTAATGTATAGGACTATAATTAGTTTTAGTTGAGCCCTAATAGATTGCATCAACCAACCATTCATTTTTGATTATAAACACAGCAAAGAAAGAATTGCAAGCATTTTAAATTGTTTCTTTGTCATTTTTTATTTTTTATTCTAAAGTTTGGTTTGTACATAGCTACAGTAAGGAGGTAACTAGTTTTACTAAAATTATTGTATACTTTACAACTATAATTCTTCTATCTTTTTGTCCCCTCATCGTATGTCTATATTTAAATTATATATGAATAATTATAGGGATTTATTTATTATCAAAATAATAGTCTAAGAAACAAAATTATACTGTACAACGAAATACCAAGGAACTTCAAAATTTAAAAAAAAAGAAAAAAAATGAAGAAGAAAAAAGAAAGAAAAAAAAGAGAAGAAGAAGAAAGAAAAGAAGAAGAAGAAAAGAAAAAAAAGGAAGAAGAAGAAAAGAAGAAGAAGAAAAGAAGAAGAAATTATTATTATTATTAAAAATAATAATTATTTTTTGTTTTTTTGTTGATCATTGTAATCGACGACGCGATCGATAACACACCGTTTAATAGAATTGGTTACCTACCATATCATTGAACGTTATTACCTTGAAACAGCGAATTTAATCTCCCAAGCCAATAAATTGGTAATATTCACCTATATAAAGGTATATACATTATATGTACTTAAACAGTTATTTTTGAGAATTTGTGCCCCGGAGGAAAAATCCCATTTTGGAGCAGCTCGGAAGTGCTCCAACCCCCCTTGTATTGCGTGTATATGTTAAAATTTCAAAAAATATGAAATTGTTATGTTCCTCTAATTAGGGTTTTTTTCAACTAAAACGCATTAAACAGTTGGGGAAGATCCGAAAAACTCATACCTAAATGATAATTGTTTACCATTTTTGTTATTCCAGTGCAACTTTTGGTACGATATCACTTCAAACGCGAAATGAGCGGTTAAAATGAGCGATTTTGGGGTTAAAATGCGGGTTAGATACGGGTTATAAGGGGTTTTCCTGTTACAATTACTCAAAAAATCCTTGCATTTGTCGCGTTGTGATGTTTGTGGGCAGATTCCCACTCTTTAATATCATGGTTAGGTCGCCTACTTCCAT
>JACKZZ010014884.1_pt1 | contig 31873 bp, 16 predicted proteins | sample 8027871 | NCBI WGS metagenome assembly JACKZZ01 (sample SAMN15724774, study PRJNA655200) | protist metagenome | isolation source: fluorescence activated cell sorting (FACS) single amplified genomes of... | place: USA: West Boothbay Harbor, Gulf of Maine | collected 2000-07-19
TCAAGATTTAAATAAAGAAAGAGCTGAAGGTATAAAACATAGAATATTCGGAAGTACTAAATATGCAGCTAAGTTACAAAAAGAACTTGACATTCAAACTAAACAAGCACAACTGGCTCAGCTAGCTGCAGAAATAAAAGAGTTAGAAGCAATCTTCGACAAAGCAGATGACCAAGTCACAGCAAGAGAAAATATAGAAAATAAACAAGCATCTTACGCTTTGCTACTATCACAAAAAACTACACTGGAAGATACGATAAATTTAACAAAGCAACTTGGTATACAAGCTACATCAGCTTTTGAAAATGGCATGATAAAAGGTATACAAGGAATGATTCAAGGAACAATGTCCTTAAAAGATGCGTTTAAATCTATGGCACAAGGTATTTTACAATCCTTAGCACAAGTACTAGCACAAATGATGGCTATGAAAATTATGGGCGGAATGTTTGGAATAACTCCTATGGCAACTGGAGGAATCATTCCAATGGCAAAAGGCGGAATCACAGGATATAGAAATGGTGGAATAGCTACAGAACCTACCTACTTAGTGGGAGAAGGAAAACATAATGAAGCGGTTGTACCTTTACCTGACGGAAGAAGTATTCCTGTAAATATGAAAGGGGGCAGTGGAGGAAATAATGTAGTTATAAATGTAGATGCAAGTGGAAGCACTTCTTCAACCGGAAGCGGTGAACAAGGAAAAGCACTAGGAATGGCTATTCAAGCAGCAGTTATGGAAACGATACAAAGAGAGAAACGTCCAGGTGGAGTTTTAAGTAGGAGTTAATTATGGCATTTGGAATAACACAAAACAATGGAAGTAATATTACAGGGTTCAGTGCAGCAGTTCAACCTGATAAAGGCTTAAGCAGAAGCAGTACACCTAAAGTACATACCATAACTTTTGGAGATGGTTATCACCAAAGAATAGCAGATGGTATTAATAATTTAGAACAAGAATTAAGTGTTTCTTTCAGCACTAGACCTAAAGCAGAAATAGATGATTTAGTAGCATTTTTTGAAAGTTTAGGTGGAGTAAGTAAGTTTAAGTTTACACTAGAAGATAGTAACGAAGGAAGTAACGAAGAGGCAATAAAATGTATTTGTTCAACTTGGTCACAAACGTGGGCATATGCAAACTTTTATAGCTTATCTTGCACTTTTAAAAGAGTATACGAGGCATAATGGCAGAAAAAATAGCAGTAAAGGAACTTCAAGGATTAGAACAAGCTTCAGGGTTTGTAATTCTATACGAAATCGCATTGAATGACGATGGAAGTTCGCGTGCTTATCTTACTCGTGCTCTTGATGATGATTTAGCAAATATACAAATGTATGATTATGAAACTAATAATCAACTAAATACTTATACCGCTATTCCTATGCAGGCAGAAGGTTTTGACCATTCTTCTACAGGTACAGCAGCAAGACCTGTAATAACTTTTGCAAACGTACTTACTACTTTTGGAGATGCACTAGGAAGCTTGACTCCAGATGACTTAATAGGCAAAAAGATATATAGAAGAAGAACCTTAGCAAAATATCTAAAAGATGGTAGTGCAGACACAGGTTCAGGAAATACTCCAGTAGAACTACCTAGACAGATTTATATTATAGATAGAATAGAACAAGAAAGTGCAATAGAAATATCTTTTGAACTTACAACCCCTTACGATGTAGAAGGCTTAGTACTACCATATAGAGTAGTGGGTAATAATGCATGTTCATGGGTGTACCAGGGAGCAAGTCCTGTAAAAGTAGCCGCAAATACAGACAATGGCGGCTGTTCGTGGCATGAGACAAATGCATATATAATAAACAATGTTTTACACTACGTATATGTCAATGTAGACGACGAATATGTAATACCTGTAGCAGCTAGTAATGCAGCAAGTTCAACAGTATCCAGCATAACTAAAGATAGCTACTATAAAACAACAATAACATTAGGGTTATCTACTGGAGTAAGAAGATATAAAGAAGATGGAGATGTAGATACTTCAGCAGACAGCAGTACTATAAACTCTTTTTGGCAAGCCGTAACTACCAGTAGCAGCCCCGGAACTCCTTCATATAGTAACTCCAATTTTCTTTCTACTAGGTCATTTTCTAACTATAGTGCAGGAACTACTTATTATACTTATACTGATTATAGAGCAAACGATTATGTTAAACATTCAGATGGAACACATGATAGATTATGGAGAGCTACAAGAACACAGGTAAGCGCCAGTGTGGCTCCAGGGTATAATTCTTTCTGGGAACGTGCAGACACTTGTGGTAAAAGACTTACTTCATGTGCAAAAAGATTTGGATTCAATCCTATAAATTCAGGCAGTGCTTCTACAGGAAAAACTACAACAAACGCTAACGCTTTATTACCTTTTGGAGGTTTCCCAGGTGCAAGAAAATTTAAATAAACTTTTACCAGAGATATATGAACACATGGTAAAAGAAAGCCCTCGCGAAGGCTGTGGCTTAATAGTACAGAATAATAATGAAATTAAATTTATTTCTGTAGAAAACAAAAGTGAAGACGAAAATTCATTCTATATTGACCCAAAAGAATACGTTCGTCATTCGATAATTTCAAAAATATTATATATAGTCCATAGTCACTATATGCAAGATTCTCGCCCAAGCGAGCACGACAAAAACATGTCAAAAGTTTTAGGTATACCATATTTAATAGTATCAGTACCAGAAAGAGGAGAGTACATTTATGACCCAAGTTAAACTAATGGGAGAGATGGGACAAAAATTCGGAGAGAACTGGAGTTCAGCAGATAGCTCTATTCGTGATATCTTAAAACTTATAGAGTGTCAAACGGAAGGTTTAGCAGATTTTTTAGCTGAGTGCCATCAAAAGAATATACAGTTTTCTATACAAAAGGGGGAAGACCTCATTGAAGAATTTCCAGAATTATACTTAAATACTAATGTAGATGAGATAATTATAACTCCAGTACCTGCAGGGTCAGGAAAAGGATTAGGAAAATTAATAGCAGGTTTATTACTATTAGCAGCTTTATTTTTTCTACCGGGGACAGCAGCCTTATTTACTTCTTCTGCAGGAGCGGGAGGAGGAGCTGCTGCTGCTGCAGGAGCTGGGGCTTCAACAGTAGGGGGTGCATTTGCAGCCGGGCAAGTATCTGCATTTACAGCAATGCAGTACGGAGCTACTCTTAGCTTAAACTGGGGAGGAATGGCAGTAGCTATGTTAGGAGTAAATTTAGCCTTAGCAGGTCTTATGCAAATGAGCGCACCAGACCCTGATGATACTACAGATGACCCTTCATATTTATTTAATGGAGCAAAAAATCACATAGAACAAGGGCAACCAGTGCCTTTATTATATGGAGAAATGACTATAGGTGGCTCAGTAATTCATCAAGGATTCGCACCAGGTATTAATAGAAGCGGAAACACAAGTAATAGAAGCAGCCAGGCTTCAGGACCTAGAGGAGCCACTGGCGGTGGCGGCATAACTGGAACTCAACAACAAACGTACATCCCAGATGAATATATAGATTATAGTAATTATGATTTAATAGCAGAATTCAAAGACATAGTAACAGGAATATAAAATGGCAGATAATTCAAATAAATATTTAAGTAGCCCTTTTGGTCGAAAAACCAGTTCAGACTTAAAAGGTGCAGATAAAGATCAAACGGCTGTCGTCTATGATTTATTAGCAGAAGGTCCAATTGAAGGGTTAGCTAATGGGTTAGCTTCAATCTATTATAACGACGTACCTTTAGTAGATACAACAGGACATGAGATAATTAAAGGTAGAGAGTTTACTGCAACAGCAACAGCTAATAATACAACCATAACTCATAATACAATAGGAACCATAGGAGCATTAGAATTAGGAAATGTAACAGGGATAGCAATAGGAGCTAGAACTATATCTATAGCAGAAGCAGGACCTTCTTCTACAGGTACAATGAGCATGACTACTGGAGTAAAAACTCTTACTTGTTCTACAGCATTTTTTACAGATGCTATGCTTATAGGAGCAAAAAATAATCTTCCTACATATGTACGAATAGCAGGAGCAGGGCCTAATGGCACAACTCTTATAACTCAAATAATTTCTAAAACTAGTGCGACAGTTGTGGAGTTAGCATCAGCCGCACATACTACAGTATCTTCCGCTGATTTTACTTCTGACCATTTTACTAGTATATCTTCTATTAGTGGCAACAATGCTACTTTAGCTGCCGCTCCAGTAACTACAGCATCAAATACGACTATATTTATTTCTGGCCCTTCAATTAATAACTACACCAATGAACCTAAAAATTTCCAAAACGTACAGTTTGGATTTAGAAATGGACAAAGGCTCCAATCACCTATAGAACTTACAGGAAATGTAGGTAGTTCAAGCACTGTTCATGACGCTAATATAGAAATAAAGCAAGGAGACCTATATAATACATTAAGTACTTCTTTAGGTACAAGCTATAATGCAACAAACATAGATGAACCTGGTAATGTAAATCAAGGTAGTGCTTCAGATACTTTAATAACAGCAGCAGTTATGGGAGTATCTAACCCCTCTGAAATAGATGAAGTACATTTAACGTTTAACTTTCCTCAAATGCATGCTTTTAAATCAAGCGGAGCAAAAGGACCTTCATTTGTAGAACTGCAAATGTTCTTTGAATTTACAGTAGATGGAAGTAATTATATAAGAGCCCTAGCATTTGGACCAAGTAATCAAGAAGTTTTAAATAGAACTCCTGAGTGGGGTAATAAAGTTACTTTTGGACAGCGTGGAACTATTCCTAATAATGGATATGTAGCTCCTAGTAAAGCTCAGTATTCTGACTATATGGAAGAATTTGTGATGAAAGTAGAACAGTTCAAACCTTTTAGCAACTACAGAATTCGTGTTAGAAGATTAACGGATGATGCATTTAAAGATGGTAGCTTTCAACATGAAAACTCCTGTTTCTTAAAAACAGTAGAAAATATTACTATGGACAAGTTATCTTATCCTTATAGTGCATATGCAGGTCATGTAGTAAATGGGGAAGATTTTACAGGCGGAGTGCCTTCTAGAGCTTATCACTTAAAAGGAAAATTAATTCAAGTTCCTACTAACTATGTAACAAGAGATGAAGCAGTAAGCGGAGTAGCTTCGTACAATAGAAATATAAGTTCAGGAGCTGTGACTAGTACATATCAAAACTGGGATGGAAACTTTAGAGGAGACAGTTCTTTATCAGCTGCTAGCCCTCATGTAGACTTAGTCTATAGTAATAACCCAGCGTGGGTATTTTATGATATATTGCAAAATAATAGGTATGGATTAGGGCAATTTGTAGATAAAAATCTAATAGATAAATACAAATTATATCAAATAGCAAGATATTGCGATGAGCTCGTATCTGATGGAGAAGGCGGGTTAGAACCTAGATTTACAGCAAATATGTACTTAACAAAAGCTACTGAAGCCACTAAAGTACTAAAAGATATGGCAAGTATTTTTAGAGGAATGGTTATATGGCTGGATGGAGAAGTAGTATCTGTAGCTGATAGACCTAAAGAACCTGTATATACATTTTCTAAAGCTAATGTTATTGATGGTGTTTTTACTTACGAAGGCACAGGAGATAGAGTAAGAACAAATCAAATAAAAGTAACATGGAATGACCCAGAAGATAACTATAGACAAGCAGTAGAGTATGTAGAAGATGTACAAAGTATAGCTAAAACAAATAGAATAGTACGTGAAGCTAGTATTGCTTTTGGCTGTACTTCTAGAGCACAAGCAAATAGACATGGTAAATGGAAACTATTAAGTGCCCAACTAGAGAAAGAAACCTGTAGTTTTAAAACTGGATTAAACGCAGCAGCTTTAAGACCTGGAGATATTGTAGCAGTTCAAGACGCAGACAGAGATGGATTATCTTTTTCTGGACGTATATCAAGTACAGGTACAAAGAGTACCACTGTAATACCTCTAGATAGAACTATAGCATTACCTTCATACTCTTCAGATTATCCTCCTCAATTATTCATAATATACCCAGAAGGTGGCGCTTATTTATTGCAAGAACAAGCAACTATAAACAGTGTAGTCTATTATAGAGGAGATTTAGTATTAGAAGATGAAGACGGAGATGCAATAGATACTAATCCAAAAGCTGCAAATTGCAGAGATGATAGTGGAGCACAAGTAGAATTATATTGGTCTGAGGATGTAAGAATAGAGAAAAAAGCAATATCTACTTCTGCTGGAAATGTTTCAAGCTTAACAGTTTCTAGTGCATTTTCATCACTTCCAGACTCAGAGGTAATGTGGGCATTAAAGATTTTTAATACTGACGGTACAGAAATAGTAGGCAGTGCAAAAGAATATAAGGTAGTATCTATAAAAGAAACTCTTGACCAAGAGTACGAAATAGTAACAGCCGAATTTGCAAGAGATAAATTTGCACAGATAGAAAAAGGTGGTTCATTATACAAAAAACCTGAAGAAGCTTTACCTAATGCAAATGATTTAGTACCTACACCTACAGCACTTACAGGTAAGGTAGAAACATTTGACACAGATACTATTGGAGCCGCAAACACTGGTTACTCTGGTGGAAACTCTGTAACAATAGCTTGGAACCCTCCTTTAAATTCAAATAATACTAAGTATAAGTATGTTTCAGGTTATGAAGTTCAACATACCTTTGAGGGTAATTTACAAAAAGTAAGAGTAAACTCAAGTCAACAATCAATGACATTTAACAATGTTCAAACAAATACATATAGAGTTAAGGTAAGAGCTTTTACAGTTATTAATACTTTCTCACAATTTATAGAAACAGAAATAACAGTATCAGGTAAAGACTTATCTCCTCCTGGGGTTAATAATGTTGATAGAATACCTACTGGTGGACAGATTAATAGAGACATATCAATCAATACTAGTACCGGACTATTAGCTTTTGGAAGTTCTACTTATCAATTTATTTCAGCAAATCAAGAAATATATAATAACACCTCAACAAGTACTAGCACTTATCAACAATCCTTTTCAAATTTAGCAGACGGGGAGTATGGATATTTAGTATTTGATGCTTCAGCAACACTAACTGGAGAAAGACTAGTTGCAGTAGAACCATACACTGAAGGAACAAAAACTTATTGGAAAGAGATTTCAAATAGTACAGGTCTATCAAGCGCTACGGGTACAGTCAGCGTGCCTAAATTTAGTAATATTTTAACAGGTAGTGGAACTAATTTTTCTTCAGATTATAATGTAGGAGACCTAATAAAAATAGTACCTGCCGCAGCAACAACAGAAAACACAGGTTCAGCAGCAAACAACACAACAGCAATTACTCTAGCAGGAACAGATGCAGCTATAGAAGCTGGTCAAATAGTAACAGGAACAGGAATAAGTGGCACAGTAACAGTAAGTTCAGTGAGAGGAAACTTATTAGTACTATCAAGCAATCAAACTATAGGTAATGGAGTTACTTTAACTTTTACACCTAAGAGTGTTTTTGCAAATGTACAACAAATAGTTAGCACAACAAAAATGCTAATTGATAATGTTACTTCTTCTACCATTTCTGGTGCAGCAATTAAGAAACAAGCTTGGATACCAGACTTTTCTAAAGACACAGTACTTGCTAAGATTTTAAAAACAAACAGTACTACGTATAGTCTTGATACTACTTATGCAGTAACAGCAGGAGTAGCTGGGTCAGATGGAACAGCAGCAAGAGCCGTAAGACTAACAGCTGATACTTATGTAGTAAGATATGACACTAGCGGTAATGAAAGTACTACAGTAAATCTTACAGCAACAGCACAAGGAACTTCCGGGACAGTTACCTATAAGTTCTATTATAAGAAAGGTTCTGCAAGTGAAACAACAACTGGAGTACAAAGCGGAGCGACAAAAGCTGTACCAGATAATCAAGAACCAGCAATAGGAGAACAAACATTAGTAAGAGTAGAAATGTTAGAAGATGGTGTTGTAAAAGCTACTGATAGTATTTCAATTTATGCAATACAAGACGGCGCATCAGCTTCTGCAGGAGATAATGCAATAGTAGGTTTCTTAACTAACTCAGCTCATACTACTCCTACTACTTCTACAGGTACAGGATATAATGTAAGTGGCAATGTTTTAACAAGTGCTGGAGGTACTTTTAAAGTATATAACGGTTCTAGTGATGTAACAACTAATGCAGCTACAACTTATACAGTAACAGGAGGTGCCAATGATGGTAGTTTCCATACAAGAACTATAAGTAATCTTAAAATGAAAATTAATAAGACTACTGGAGTATACACACTAGAACAGACAAGTAGTAACTCTTGGAACGCAGATACAACTTCTTTCCAGTTAAATTGTGCATATACAAATTCTTTAACAGGTATATCAAATAATGGTACTATTGCAAATTTAGATTATACTATATCTAAGTCAAAAGCAGGAACTGATGGAGATGATGGTTTAAATCAAGCAGTAGTATTTATTTATAAAAGAAGTGCAAGTGGCTCTGGAATAACAAAACCTGGAGCAGGAAACTCAGTATATACATTTGATGCTAGAACTTTAACAGGGCAAGCTATAACTGATGGTTGGTCATTGACTATACCTGGAGGCAGCGGAAAATATGTATGGGTTACTACAGCTACAGCCTCTTCTACTACTAATACAGATACTTTAGTTACTGGAGATTGGGCAACAGCTACTATATTTGCGGAAGACGGAGATACGGGAGAAACAGGACCACGTACGACAACATTCAGATTAAACTATACAGCAGCAGCAAGTAGTGCTCCAACGGCACCTACATCAAGTAATACAAATAGTTATAACTTTAGCAATGGTACTCTAGGTACTATACTAAGTGGCTGGTCACATTCAACTCCTACTTATGCAAGCGGAAACTCAAATAAGTATTGGTACGTAGATGTAACAGTAGTTGAAGCTGCCTTTAATGGTAGTCAAACTATAAGTTTTGGAAGTACAACACAAGCAATTGGATTTAGTGGACTTGTAACATTTAGCGGAGCTGACTTAACAGATGGAACAACAACAACAACTCCTATAGAAGCAGGAGATGTAAATAGTAATGTTACTTCAATCAATGGTAGTGTAATAACAACAGGAAGCATAAATTCTACTAATTTAAATCCTGCAAACGCAGACGGTTCAGCTTTTACTACGGCAGGTACTAAAATAATACTATCAAATGGAGTGATAGCTTCTAAAAGTTTCAGAATAGATAGTAGCGGTAATGCTGCATTCTCAGGAAATTTATCAGGCTCTACTATTACAGGCGCCACAGGAACATTCGGCGGCACAGTAGAGATAGGCTCAGGAACTTCTTACTTCAAAGCAAGTACTAGTGGAATACAATTAGGAAATACAACTTTTAATAATGCACCTTTCAGAGTAACTCCTGCAGGGGCTCTAAACGCAACTTCAGCTACTTTAAAAAGTACCTCAGGTACTGCTTTAGATGTGGCATCAGCAGCAAATTCTGTTAGAATATTCACCCCAGAAGCTGGCGTTTCTGCAACAATACTTTCCGTAGGTGGAGATGGAGACAATGATTATATTCCTTTAAAAGTTGCAAATGATGGTACAGGTACAATACAAGGTTTTAATATTCTTACTATAGATGGTACAAAATTATTTGATGCTACTACAGGTTTTACTGAGTCAGCTTTTTCAGGTATAGCACAAAATACAGGAACTGCAGTATCTACTGTTTCTAAAACAACAACAAATTCTGCAGATGCAGATGCTCAGCACATAGATTTAGAAGGAGCACAGACTCTAACTATAAAAGCTAAAAAACCTTCAGACATGTTTGGTTGGGATACTAGTACTAATCTTACTTCTACGAAGGCTATGGCAGATATACCTAATGCAGTCACAATAACAATTAAACACAGTACAAGTGCAACCTTTTCTTCTGCGTCTACTATAGGGTCAACAAGAACTATAAGTAAGATTACAAGTGGTAACGCAACTACAAATACATTTAGACCAACACTAATGGTAGAGAGTGAACCCGGGTTTACTTTTGCAGAAGCAAATGTTGTTAGAGGAGACTTCTCAAACTCTAATAGTATTGCAGAGGGTAATTTCTTTGAAGTATCTGTTAGTCATTCTGCAAGTGCTGGAGACAACTATTATTGGGTAGTAATAGGTGGTACGGCAGGAGATAGAACAGGTGGAGTTAACTCGGTAAGTAATACAGCAGCTTCAAGAACTTTGGAAATAACAGCTGCTACTGGTGAGAGTTTTTATATAGGCGATGATGGAGATACTTCAGCGGCCAGTGGTGGAGATATTACAAGTGTTGTAGCAGGAAGTGGAATGACAGGAGGTGCAAATTTTGGCGCTGCAACTCTAAATGTTATAGGTGGAACAGGTATAACCGCTAATGCAAATGATATAGCACTTTCTACAAGTGGTGTATCTGCAGGAAGTTATACAAATACAAACTTAACCGTAGATGCTTATGGAAGAATAACCTCTGCTTCTAACGGTTCAAGCGGCTCAGGTGCAACGAATCTAAGCACTACTACAGCAACGAATCAAATTACAGTTAATTCTTCTACAGGAACAAATGCTGTAATTGGAGAAGCAACAGGTAGTATTGCAGGACTAATGTCAACTACTCATCATAATAAATTAGATGGTATAGCAGCAAACGCAACAAATACAGCAGCTCCTTACTATACATCTGCTATTGCAGTAGGAGATGGTGGACTCACACAAAATAACTTTACAAATGCAGACCATACTAAATTAAATGGTATAGCCACAAGTGCAAATAACTATTCTTTCCCTTATACAGTTTCTGCAAGTGCAAGTAATAACACTGTTGTGCAAAGACATTCAAGTGGTTATATATTTGCAAATTACTTTAATACAACTCCAAATGATATATCAACAGGAAGTATTACAAAGATTGTTGCAGAATCTGGCAATGATGGGTATATGAGACATGCTCCAGCAGCTGCAGTAAGAAGCTTTATTAACGTAGCGGATGGAGCTACAAATATAAGTAATACTAATCAGTTAACAAATGGTGCTGGGTATATTACGGCTTCAAATGCTGCCATAACAAACAAACTACCTTTAGTTACTGGCGTAACTGCTATGCACAATACTCAGGGCACACAAAATAGCGCAAACACAGTACTAAGAACTCAAGTCAATGGTTACGCAATGTTGGGTTGGATTAATACTACATCTGGAGCAACTGCAAGTACTTTAACAAGAATTTATTGTTCAAACGATAGTTATATTCGTTATCAAACTCCTGCAAACTTTGGAGTTTCAATTAGCCCACACATTAACTACAATACTATAGCAAATAAGCCAACTATTCCAACAAACAATAATCAGTTAACAAACGGTCAAGGATTCACTACGAATACAGGTACAGTAACTTCTGTCAGTGGGGGCACAGGATTAAGTGGTACAGTTACAACTTCGGGAAGTTTAAATCTAAATTCAGATTTAAGTGGTACAGTAAATAAAATCGGAGGAACAGCAGCAGGTACTAACTATTTTGATATGAGCAACAATACTCAATATACTCTAAGACTAGGAAGTACTAATCCTCAGTTTCTATGGAATTTTAGCGGACAGTTTCATGCGAATGGTGACCTTATAGCGTTTTCAACAAGTGTAAGTTCAGATAAAAAATTAAAAGAAAATATACAGAACTTAGAAGGAAGTCTTGATAAAACTTTAAAACTAAATGGAGTTAAGTTCAACTGGAAAGATAAAACTAAACCTAATGACCAATTAGGCTTTATTGCTCAAGAAGTAGAAGAAGTACTCCCCGAACTTGTATCAGAGGTAGACTCTCTAGGAGATGAAACAGGAGAAACTCATAAAGTAGTTAACTATCAGGGCGTAATTCCTGTACTCGTAGAAGCAATTAAAGAGTTAAAAGCTGAGATAGAGGAGTTAAAAAATGCCAATAGAAAGTAGCGGAGCAATCTCTCTAGGAACAGCAGCAGGAACAAATAGAAGTATCTCTGGGGAGCTTGGAGGTACTGAGCCACATTCATTAAGTGAATACTATCGTGATGGAAGTTATTCTGATGGAATAAGTATACCTGCAACTGAAACAGGCATTCCAACAGGAAATTGGAACGGATATACCTACACGGAAGAAATTAGATTCAGCGACTTCTATGGAGTAAGTGGTCCTGAAACAGGTTCTTTAGCTTCTACTTGGTTTACAAGCACAGGCCTACCTGTGACTCAACCTCGAATAGGTTTTTGGGGACATAAAAGTATCACGAGTACTTCCAGCCCTCAAGCAGGAGCAACTGTTGGATTTTATAATGACCAAGCAAATGATAGAATAGCTTTACGAGATTCCACATACGATAGTAGTGCAGCACAAACTTACAACTATTCTTATATTAGTTATACTGGATATGCAACTGAAACTTTTCAAGCAAAATGTCAATATGCTGTATCTGCCGGAAGTTTAAATTCATCGGGTTGTGCTAATAATCCTACTTCTGGTTCTCCGGCTACAAATACTTATGCAAGTATAAGTACTTCTACTTACAGTCCTTTATGGCATTGGAATGTAAATGCAACTTCAAGCAATACTAGTTGCACTCTTTCAGCCAGTACGGGCACTTCCCCTTCAAGTGCAAGACCTTACTGGACAATTGCAAATTCTGTAGCTACTGATACGTTGTCAGGCCCTGAAACTACTTTTCAAGGTACTACTACTTATGGTAACTCTGTATCTTTATCAGCGAGTTATGGAACACAGCAAGGCCCTGGGGGGCCTGGAGGCGGAGGTGGTGGCCCAGAGATCTGTATTCATGAAGATATGCTTATCAGTACTCAGAACGGACAAGAGTCTATACACGATATAAAAGAAGGTAGTCCTAAAATATGGGCGTGGAATAATGAAACATCTACAAGAGAGTTAGTAAATTTATTAGGAATTATAATTGTTAATCACGAAAATTTATATACAGTAAATAATTTAAAACTAACAGAAGACCATCCTGTATATTTAAAAGATTATACGGTAGCTTCTGTAAACCCTTCAAAGACTTTAGAGAACTACGAGATAAGTGCAGCACAGTTAGCTATCGGTGACGAAATGATGAAAGAAGATGGAACACTAGAAACAATAACATCGATTGAGGTTTTATCAGGGGAACACGTAACATATACACTAAAAACAGAACTTAGTAATTTTTATGCAAATAACTATTTAGTGGATTCAGAAATATAAAAATAAATATCCTAATTTATGAAGATCTATGATGGACACTCCAAATTTAGTTCTTGACAATAGGTTAAAATATTTGGTATAATTACAACATTGGAGGTATAAAATATACAATGAGTGCAGGAAAATATGACATAACTATCGAACAGGGCAGTGACTTCTCTTTGCAACTTACTGTGCAAGATGGAGGCATAGCAAAGAACTTAACTGGATACAGCGTCCGTGGGCAGATGAGAACAACTGTAGACGCGTCTGTAATAGTAGCTAGTTTTACTGGAACTATTACTAACGTTAGCGGAGGAGTACTAACTATTAGTCTACCATATACTACTACACAAAATATTTCTCCAGGTATGTACTTCTATGATGTAGAGATATACACAGGCGGTTCTGTACAAAAATTAATAAAAGGGAGCGCAACAGTATTTGGAGAGGTAACTAGATGAAGCTCTCAAATACTACTTGTATTGTTACAGGCAATGTTATAAAGATTATAGAAAATTCTAATAACGATATAACAGTTAATCAGATACAAGAAAACACAGTATTAGGTTTAATAATAAAACTTACAGAAAGTGTAGCAAGTGCTTATTCAGTAGAAGCACATGGACATATGACAAGTTCTGATGTTCAAAGTGCTGTAGAAGAGTTGGCTGATACTTTCAAAAAGCAAAATTCTGAACCAGGTTCTTATGTAGAGGGAGATCTTTGGTACGATACTGATGATGAGCAGTTAAAAGTAGCAAAAGATGTAGATGGAGTTTTACAATTTATACCTTTACTTACTGGAACTGGTAATATGGACACAATTAGTGGGGGAAGCTTCGTATGAGCACTTCAATTACAGTTCTAGAAAACGTTACTTCAGTATCAATAAACGAACCCACTACAAAAATAACAATAGATGAAAATATAACAAATGTTAGTTTATCTGCAGCACCTAGTATTCTTACTTCTGCAGGTTTGACTTTTACTCCCCATGGGACAGTAACAGCAGTAAATGTTCAAGAAGCTTTAGAACAACTAGCAGACCAATCCTTTCGGTCAAACGTAGCACCGTCAGGAAGTAATTTACAAGAAGGAGACCTTTGGTACAACCCTGATGATGATCAGTTGAAAGTATATAGAGAAACTTCTACTAATAACTTTGAATTCGTCCCCCTTGCCGCAGCAACGGGTACAATGGACAATCTAGACGGAGGACAGTTCTAGAAGTCAAATAGGAAAACATTATGGCACAAACAATTAAAATCAAAAGAAGTAGTAGCGCGGCGGCTCCTGGTAGCGCCCTAGCTGCGGGTGAGCTGGCCTATTCCTTTAATTCCAGCAAATTATTTATAGGTGACGGTTCCGCTAATGATATCATAGGTGGTGAGTTATTTGTAAATATGCTTGACCACACTGCAGGTACTTTAACTGCAAGTTCAGCAATCATTGTAGACTCAAACAGTAAGATAGACCAATTAAAAACAGCTAATCTTACAATAGGTGCAAACTCTATTACTGCAGGTTCTGGAAATGTTCAGATAGTAGCAGCAGGAGACTTAGACTTAGATTTAACCGGAGGCTCAATAGACACAAGTAGTCAAGCTACAGAAATCCTAATTATAGATAACAATGCAAACGCATTTGAAATCAAAGAAGGAGTAACTTCTTACTTAACTTTTGATACTACTAACTCAGCAGAGAAAATAACACTCGGAGCAAAGCTCGAAGCAGGTTCTGTAGAAATCGAAGGTACAAACTTTGATATTAATGGTGGAACAATTGATGGTACTACTATAGGGGCTAGTTCTGCTACTGCAGGTACATTTACAAATTTAACAGGCACAGGCACAATAAACTTTGCAGGTGCTACAGTATCAAATGGTGGTTCAGTAACTACTGTAGATATTAATGGTGGAACAATTGATGGTTCAGTTATCGGAGGCGCAAGTGCAGCAGCTATAACAGGTACTACAATTACTGGTACAACATTTACAGACGGCACAGCAAGTATTAGTAGTGGAGATATTACAGGCGTTACCTCATTAGTAGTCGATAATCTTACTTTAAATGGTAATGATATTACTACAACAAATTCAAATGGTAACTTAACCTTAACACCAAATGGAACAGGCACAGTAACAGTACCTTCAGGATATAAAGATAGAACTGGCTTTGGGGCTACTTCTTTAGTATCAAAAGAATATGTAGATGCAGTTAAAGTCGGTCTAGACTTTAAAGACTCAGTAAGAGTTGCTACTACAGCTAATGTTGACTTATCAAGTGCACCAGCTGCAATTGACAGTGTAACTCTTTCTTCTGATGATAGAGTACTTGTAAAAAATCAGTCTACTGGCTCTCAAAATGGTTTATACGTATTTAACGGTTCCGGCTCTGCAATGACAAGAGCTACTGATGCTGATGCAAATGCAGAAGTAACTTCAGGAATGTTTACTTTCGTAACAGAAGGAACAGTAAATTCTGATAGTGGTTTTGTACTAACAACAGATGGTAGTATTACAGTCGGTACTACAGCTCTTGCTTTTGCTCAATTCTCAGGTGCGGGACAAATAACTGCTGGCGATGCTATGACCAAAACTGGTAATACTCTTGATGTAGCAGTAGATGGCCAAACATTAGAAGTAAGTTCTGATGCTTTAAGAATTAAAGGTATTACTCAAACTGCTGCCGGTGATTTAATATTTGGTAAGACAAGTGGTTCAAACGCAGGGTATCAAAGATTAACTCTTGGTTCTTATGACTCTACAAATAGTGTAGGTCAAATGTTACAAGTTGGAGCAGGTAATACAGTAGCTTGGACAAACACAATAGATGGGGGAACATTCTCCTAAGAATTAAATTCCGCGTATATACGCATAGAAAAGGAATACCATAAATATGGCACAAACGATTAAATTAAAAAGGTCTGCTACTCAAAACGCCGTACCTTCAACATCATCATTAGCATTAGGTGAAATAGCACTTAATACTTACGATGGTAAGTTATTTATTAAGAAAGATGTAGGCGGAACAGAATCAATAGTTACTATAGGAGCAGTCGGAGCTGGGTCAATCGGACCTACCGAGTTAGCTTCAACAGCAGTAACAGCAGGTTCATACGGATCTACAAGTGCCATACCAGTAATAACAATAGACGCAGATGGAAGAATAACAAGTGCTTCAACTGCAACAATCTCAGGCTTATCAGCCAACTCAGTAACATCTACAGAAATTGCGGCAAACGCTGTAGGTATCTCTGAGCTTGACGTTACAGACGGAACAGACGGTCAAGTACTTACAACAGATGGAAGCGGTACTCTTACTTTTGAAACTCCAACAGGAGGAGCTGCTTCTGCAAATGCTTTTGCTACTAATGTAGCAAGTGGGAACGGTAGTACAGCAACGTTTACTCTTTCTAGTACACCAAGTGCTGAGTCAAAGATTATAGCATTTATTAATGGTGTATTCCAAAATCAAGACGCTTATACAATCAGCGGTACAGACATAACTTTTGATACTGCTCCAATATCTGGAACAAACAATGTAGTTATATATGTAATAGGAGATGTCTATAGCGGAGAAAGTGTACTTATAAGTAACTTTGATGGAGACTCAAGTACAACAGCTTTTACACTTTCTAATAATCCTGGAAATGAAAATAACACACAAGTATATATAGATGGTGTATATCAGCAAAAAACAACATATAGTGTAAGTGGAACTACTCTAACATTTAGTAGTGCACCACCAACTGGTACAGCAAATATAGAAGTTGTAATGTTAACTTCTACAACTGTAAATACTCCAGCAGCAGGCTCTGTTGTAACAGCTTCAATGGCTGACGATAGTGTTACAGGTGCTAAGATAGTAAGTAGTGCGGTAACAACAGCAAAAATAGCAGATGTAAATGTTACTACAGCAAAGATAGCTGACGCAAATATTACTACAGCAAAGATAGCAGATGACGCAGTAACAATCGGAAAGATAGCAGATGCAGCGTTAGTTATTGAATCTGAAGGTATAAGCTCAAACGACAATGACACAACTTTACCGACATCTGCAGCAGTAAAAGATTATGTTGATACTCAAGTAGCTGGAAAAGATGCTTTGAGTGAGTTAAGTGGAGATACTGATGATGTAACAGAAGGCTCGACAAATTTATATTTTACAAATGCAAGGGCAGATGCAAGAATAACAAATGCTCTTAAAGACGAAGATAATATGGCATCAAATAGTGCTACTCATATTCCTTCGCAACAGTCAGTGAAAGCATATGTAGATTCACAAGTTGCAAGTAAAGACGCTTTATCAGAACTCTCAGGAGATACTGATGATGTAACAGAAGGCTCGACAAATCTTTACTATACAGACGCAAGAGTAGGAACTTATATTTCAGGCAATAGAACTTATGGAAATATTACAACAACAGGTTATTTAGCAGGTCCTTCTACATTTACAATTGACCCTGCCGCAGTAGGAGATAATACAGGTACTCTTGTTATTGCAGGTAATTTACAAGTTGATGGAACAACAACTACAATCAATTCCACTACATTAACAGTTGATGATAAACTCGTAACACTTGGAAGCGGCTCAGCAAATGCTGGAGCTGCAAATGGAGCAGGTATTGAAGTTGATATTACTGGTTCGACAAATCCTTCTCTTACTTACGATGGTACGAATGATGAATGGGACTTTAATAAGGATATTAACGTAACGGGTTCAATTAGAATTGATAATGGTGCAAGTTTTACTGCTTATGAGGTTTATAGAGATAACATATTATACGGAAGAGTGGGTGGGGGCAGCAACCAGTTCACAATACAAGCTTCAAATAATAAAAATATAAATTTATTTGATGATAGTGGAGTTGGTCTTACAGTCAAAGATGGGGGCAACGTTGGTATAGGAACAGCTTCTCCACAAGGTATCTTACATATTGATAAAGGTGCTTCAGGTGATAATATAACAATTCTTGAAACTCACTCTGCAGGTGATAGTAAGTTAATATTCAGTCAAGGACAGACAGCAGGAAACTGGGCAATTGGATATGATGATGGTAGTGGTGCAGATGAAAACTCTTTAGGTTTTGCTTACAGGTCGGATGGTTATCCTTCTTTGACTACACATAATAAAATGATATTAACACCTGCAGGACGATTGGGAATTGGAACGACTAGTCCTGCATATAAACTAGAAGTTGAAAGCTCAAGTGATGCAGATTTAATTCAAATACAAAGCACAGCAAGTGCAAACAATACAGTTCTAAGACTAGGCATTAGTGGAGATGTTGCTACATTAAATGCCTCGGGGGGCTCAACAGGTGCTTTAGCATTTAAAACTTATGGCACAGGAAGAATGCATATTGATTCTTCAGGCAACGTTGGTATCGGAACAAGTGTTGTAACCTCTCCGGGTTTATGGTATGATGCTAATCCAGGTTACTTAGCTATATCACATTGGGCTACACCGCCTACACCTGCAGCCATGTTGCACTTATCGGATAATTCGAATGATTTAGATGTTCCTCAAATAAGAATAGAAGGTAGAGAAAATGCAGGGGACACAAAATTAGATATATCAGTTAAAGATGCAGGAGTTAGATTAAATTTAATTGAAGGACCGGGAGGCGATGCAAGTAACGGTTATGGTCTTATGGAATTTAAAACTAATGCTGCAATTAATACTTCAAATCCAACAAGAGGCGGATTTAAATTTATAACACCCGCTGATGCTAACAATTTAGTTATTACTAATACAGGCAACGTTGGTATCGGAACGAGTAGTCCGCAACACAAGTTAGATGTAGAAGGTGGTAATAACGTATTTGACTTAGCGAGATTTGGTAGTTCAGCAAGTGATAATTCTGAAGTTACAATCGGGTATTTTGATGCTAATGCAAACAATGGTATACCTGCATTAATAACTGCTTCAGACTTTGGTGGTTTAATACAGGGTGGAGAGCACGGACACCTTGTATTAGGTATAAGAGATAATGACGCAACCGATGCATTAGATATTGTGAGTGGTGGTGGAAACTTTATGACCGATTCCACTTACGACACATTAGTTGCTACATTTAAAGCTAATGGCAAAGTTGGTATCGGAACAGCTGTTCCAGACAGGCCTTTGCATGTTATTGGCCAAGTAGCTATAGAAGACCAATTAAACGCTACAGGTGCTTTATTAATTTCTGCTGAAAATTCTTCAAATAAAATATATTCAAGAACAGTAAACGATACTACAAGTGCAAAGCATTTAGATATTATTCAAAACTCTGCTGTAGCAATGCGCATAGCCGATTCAGGCAACGTTGGTATCGGAGATACTGATCCGCCTTCAACACTTACAGTTTTAGGAACTAATACTACACATGTTGCTTCAAATGGAGCAGGTATAGCCGGTTTACATGTAAGCAGAACATCAAGTAAAGGCGAAAATCTATATATGTACATGATTGATAGTAACGCAACTAGTGTTTCTTGGTCAGGCGTGGGAAGTATAGGTAGGGTAGAAAGTTACGGTAACAATGCATTTGAAATAGGAAGTCAACAAAATATACCTGTAGTAATTGGGCAAAACAATACACAAAAAATTAGAATTAAAGGAGATATTACAACTCACGCAAAATTTGGCTCAACATATATAGAATCTCTTTACACTCCTAATGGTGGAGTACAGAATTGCAGAATATTTGAAGACCATTTAGGAAAATGGGTTGCAGTAGGGTACTTTGCAGCCAATGCAGCAACTTCAATTCAAAGTACTTGGGGTTCAGTAAGAGGGGGCCCGACAGGAATAGGACAAAGTGAGACTACACAATTCAGTGCAGACTGGGGGGATTCATACCCAACAGAAGTAAGATATATGGGTGCTACTGATTTTAATAATTTCCAAGAAACAAAAACAATAGATTTTATACATGGTGTTCCAGTTGGAAGACCTTGGAAGCAATTCTTTAACAATGCCCATAGAATTCCAGATGGTGGTACTGATGTAAGTGTTAGTTTAATGGGAAAAGTACAAGGTTCAGTAGGTGCCTTAAAAAATGGTTGGGAGTGTAGAGGTGCTTATGATGGAAGAGGTCGTTGGCACAATCCATCTTATACACATCATAGAATGAGTGATGATACTAGTATTAATTGTGCTGATACAGCATTTACAACTCCTACATCAAGTCATTTTAACTGGAACGCTGCTTCTGATGCAAAAATATCAGTTCACCATTCATTTGATTACTCAGGTCAAGATACTGCAGGTTACTCAGCCGCCTTTGGTAGAGATGATACTGTGGTAGCTTTTTTCGATGACTACCCTAATTCAAGAAATAATATGCAGAGCAGTACTAATAACTATGGTACTGCAGTATATGTACTTATGAAATTACCGGAAATGCAATCAATAGGACTAGAAGGCGGTCATGCCAGAAGTCACGCACCAGGAGAAGTAGTACAAACTAGAGTTTATCAAAGAAATGCTGATGTATCTACAACAGGTGCACAAACAACGTTTGGATACATAGACTTTACACCAAAGTATGGCAACAGCTTACTTGAATTTAATATACACGCAAATACTGGTGCAAATGCTGATACCACTGCGGCCAAATGGCAAATTTATCGAGGAAGTAGTTCAGCAATTGGAACAAAAATAAGAGAAACAGGAAATCAGCTTTTAAGTGGATATGATTCTCAGGTAGACGGAATGCCGCTACCTTTTAGTTACACACAGTACTTCGAAAATTTAGATGATAAAAAAGTCAGAGTATAGATACACTGCTAGGTTTAGCTGTACTGGTGGTAGATATTATGGTCATACATATGGTGCGAGTACTTATGGGTACTTCTCAATAAAAGAAATAAAACAAGAGCATAACGCTAAAGGAATAGTAAACGACTAATGGCAAAAACAACAGTACCAGGATTATACATAGCAGATGGCGCAATAACAGCAGCCAAGCTTAGTAGCACCCTCGATTTATCAGGAGTTACTATTACTGTTGCAACAGCCAGTACAGGAGACAGCGATACTTCCGTAGCTTCAACAGCTTTCGTACAGCAAGAAATAGCTGCTCTTGTAGATAGTTCTCCAAGCGCACTCAATACCCTCAATGAATTAGCTGCAGCAATCGGGGATGACGCAAGTTTTAGCACTACTGTAACAAATAGTATTGCTACTAAACTACCTTTAGCGGGTGGAACACTCACAGGAAATCTAATAATCAATACTACAGGGTCTATACAGATACCAGTCGGTACAACAGCACAAAGACCAACAGCCGCACAAGGACAACTAAGATTTAATACTACTACAAGTAAGCCAGAGATATACAATGGCTCAGCTTGGGCAGATGTAGGTGGCGGCGTAGAGTCTGTAAATAGTGCAACTGGAGTAGTTGTTCTAACAACAGCAAACATTACAGAGAATACAAACTTATATTACACAGACGCAAGAGCAGACGCACGTATTGCAGCAGCAGATACCGATGATCTAAGCGAAGGCTCAACAAATTTATACTTTACTACTGCAAGAGCAAACTCCGCATTTGATGGCAGACTTTCAGGAAGCACTGGAGTTACTGTATCAAATGGAGCAGTTTCTATCGGACAGGACATAGCAACGTCTACAAGTCCTACTTTCCAGAACTTAACATTGAGTGGTACAGACTCAATTAAAGTTCCTTCAGGTACTACAGCACAAAGAAGTGGCTCACCTGCAAATGGAATGTTAAGATATAATTCTAGCACTAACGAATTTGAAGGATATGCAGACAGTGCTTGGGGTGCAATCGGTGGAGATACAACTTCCAGCGTAGACTTATATACAGCAACTGGAAACGGTAGTACTTCTACTTATGATACAGGTAAGAATCCACAATCAGAAAACAATACATGGGTATTTATAGGTGGTGTATACCAACCAAAATCAACATATAGTTTCAGTGGTACACAAATTACACTTTCAGAAAATTTACCAAATGGGGAAGATTTAGAGGTAATCACTGGAACGGTTTCAACATACAATCCAACGGATGCTATCTTGGGTCAGTACAACGTAACGACATCAAATACCGCGTCCTATGACACAAGTTTAACAACTGAAAATGAAAATAATGTTTTCGTTTTTGTTGATGGAGTATATCAGCCAAAATCTTCATATACTTATAGCGGAAGTACTTTGACTTTAGATGCAGTTCCTACATCGGGAATGTCACTTGAAGTATTGGTTACACGTTCAATGAATGCAGCAACAGTAACAACGGGCTTCCTTGCAGACGATGCTGTAACGACAGTAAAAATATTGGATGCCAATGTAACTGCGGGCAAACTTGCTTCATCTTTAGACTTGACTGGAAAAACAGTAACAGTTGCAACAGCGAGTGCAGGAGACAATGATACTTCTGTAGCTTCGACTGCATTTGTACGACAAGAAATAACTTCTTTGGTCGATAGCGCACCCGCTGCGATGGACACATTAAATGAGTTAGCAGCAGCTTTAGGCGATGACGCTAACTTTAGTACTACTGTAAATGCAAGTATCGCAGCAAAACTACCTTTAGCTGGTGGAACATTGACAGGTAATTTAAATTTTGGGGACAGTGATAAAGCTATCTTTGGAGCAGGTTCAGATTTATCTATTTATCATGATGGTTCTAATAGTTTTATAGCAGATGTTGGGACTGGCGTATTAGATATACAAACAAATGGCACAGAAATACAAATGACTAAAGGTGGAGCTGAACTTATGGCTAAACTTGTGCCAGATGGAGCAGTAACGCTTTATTACAACAACTCACCCAAACTAGCCACAACCTCAACAGGCATAGACGTAACTGGTGAAGTTCAAGGAGATACATTAGATATAGACGGAACAGCCGATATTTCAAGCACTGTAAGTACGGGGGGTATTTTAAATGTTAGACAGGCTGGTACGGGAGGTGCAACAATACGATTAGGAAAAGATAGAGCTGCTGATGGTAGTAGCTATATTGATTTAATTTCAGATGCTACAAACACTTACAGTTTAAGATTACTAAGAAACGGTGGTGTTAATGGACTTTCAAGTTTAAATCATATTGGTACTGGGGTATTAAGAATTAAAACAACAGATGCTGCTGATATAGTTTTTGACACAAACAGTTCAGAAAGAATGCGTATTGATAGTTCAGGCAACGTTGGAATTGGAAATACTGTCGCATCATCTATGTTTGCAGGAGCATCTCAATTAGTAGTAGGTAGTGGTACAGGTGACCAAGGAATAACAATTTATGCAGGTAATAGCTCTATAAGTAGACTTCATTTTGCAGATGGAACATCAGGAAACAACCAATACGCAGGATTTATAGCTTACGCCCACAATGATGATAAATTTCTTATTGGAACTGGTGCTACTGGCGGAACAGATGTAACAATTGATGGTGGCAAACTTGGAATTGGAGTGGGCAGTCCTGCTCAAAAACTTCATGTGTCTGGGGGCAATGTTAGAATAGATACAGATGCTAACTCAACATTTACAATTGGGGATGGAGGTACAGATGCGATAACTCTATATGGAGGCACGGGAGATGAACTATATATTGGAGCAAATAACGCATATAAATTAAGATTTAAAACTGATGGCAATATTGTCATGGATAATGGTGGAAGTTTAGGAATTGGAACAGCTGGTCCAACTGCAAAACTTCATGTATTCAAAGGAGAATCAGGCGCAGTAGCAAACAATACAGATAGTACTCTTGTTCTTGAAAATTCGTCACATACTTATATCAATTTCTTAACTCCTGCATCTAAAGAAGCTGGAATACTATGGGGCGACGATGCCAGTGCTAATACTGGAATGATAACGTATTCTCATGTTACAGATAATATGACAATTACTGCGGCCGATGACATTATTTTAATGGGCAAAGTTGGAATTGGAACTTCTGCTCCTGCACATCCTTTAAGTGTACAAGCAGCTAATGCTAAAATTACAGCCTGTTCTACAGCTGATAGTCAGGTAATTGGATTTCAAGCCAGATATCTTCTAGACCATGCTACTCTATATGGTAGTTTTGAATATCATACTGGAGACGCTCAATTATATATTGATAACAATTTTACTGGAAATAACGGAGTATACGGTGATATTAATTTCCGAAACAAAGACAATGGTGGTGGTTCTTTAGTTAGTAGAATGAAAATTAAAGGTTCAACTGGCAACGTTGGAATTGGAACAGATAGTCCTTCAAGCAAATTACAGATTATGGGTGGCACAAGTGGTGTAGACCAAATAAGCCTTTCAAGTAATTTATCTGATAATACTGTTAAGTATGCTGGGTTGGTCATGACCATGTATACCAATAACACTGCTGCTCTAATAGGTGCTAAAGCAGAAAATGGTAATACATCATTATTTTATGGTTCTTCAGGTTCAGACCATAGAGGAGTTACAAAGCATATTTGGTATACAAATAGCAACTATAACTCCACAAGTGGCAACACAGAACGCATGAGAATAGACTCATCGGGCTTAGTATCAATCAATCCTATAAATAATTCTTATAATTTTAAAGTGTTTGCTACAGACACTGACTCCTTTTTTGGAGTTAGAGAGGACGCAAATAATAGCGTTATTCTGCAAGTGGATAGAAGTGATGGATATACAGGATTTTTATATAATGGTCATAGTATGGCTTTAAGTATAGGCGGTGCTTTATCAAAGGCTTCAGGTTCATTTAAAATTGACCATCCATTAGAATCTAAAAAAGACACCCATCATTTAGTACATTCATTTGTAGAAGCACCACAAGCAGATAATATTTATAGAGGTGTTGTAGTATTAGAAAATGGAAGTGCAACTATTAATTTAGATACTGAAGCAGGTATGACTGAAGGAACTTTTGTATTACTTAACACAAATACTTCATGTTTTACTTCAAATGAATCAGACTGGGATGCTGTAAAAGGTAGCGTATCAGGAAATATTTTAACTATCTCTTGTCAAAATACATCATCAACAGCAACTGTATCTTGGTTAGTAATTGGTGAAAGACATGACCAACATATGATTGATACTAACTGGACTGATGAAAATGGTAAAGTAATAGTAGAGCCACTGAAAGAAGAAACAGAATAATGAAAGCTATACAAGAACAACAAACATTAATAGAAAGCCTAACAGCAAGATTAGATAACGCAGGACTATAACATGGCAATACAAAAGATAACAGGTGACGTAATAGCAACCAGCGCAGTAACAGCGGACAGTCTTGCGGACACTACTATAACTGCGGCAAAGCTGCATACAACTTTAGATTTAACTGGAAAGACAGTTACTGTAGCAACAGCTTCGGCTGGAGACAATGATACGACAGTTGCAAGTACAGCTTTTGTAGCTACAGCAGTAGCAAACTTGGCAGATAGCGCACCCGATGCTTTGAATACACTCAATGAGTTAGCTGCAGCACTTGGCGATGATGCTAACTTTAGTACTACTGTAACGAACAGTATTGCTACTAAACTACCGTTAGCAGGTGGAACAATGACTGGGGATTTAAATCTTGGTGACAACGACAAAGCAGTCTTTGGAGCTGGTTCAGACTTAAAGATTTATCACACATCTACAGGTAATCACTCAATTATTGAAGAAACTGGTGGCGGGAACTTAGTAGTTAGAACTAATGGTTCACAAATAGAATTTGATAAAGGCTCTACAGAATACATGGCAAGGATGATACCAGATGGTGCTGTGGAACTTTATTATGATTCTGCTTTAAAACTAGCCACAACCTCATCAGGCATAGACGTAACAGGTACAGCTACAATAGATGGTTTAGTTGTTGATGGTAACAATGACATACAAATTAACAGAGATGGTGTTAGTGCTGCAAAAATATTTTGGAATAGAAGCGGAACTACTGATGCATATTTAGAAGTAGATTCAGGAGAAAATTTAACATTAGCAGTTGATGAAGCACAATTAGGAAGCAGACTTTTACTCTTAAGAAATAATCAAACAAATGTAGTATCAATTTCATCTTCAGGCATAAACGTAACAGGCACAGTAAATAGCGGAAATATAATAATAACAGACGCAGGACCACAAATTGATTTTATAGATAGCGACAATAATCCGGATTTTAGGATAAAAAATGGAAATGGTACTTTAAGGTTTACTGATACTACAAATACTGCAGATAGACTTTCAATTAGCGGTATAGGAGACATCTCCTTCTACGAAGATACAGGCTCTACAGCTAAACTATTCTGGGACGCAAGTGCTGAACGATTGGGTATTGGAACGACTAGTCCACAAGGAAAATTTGTAGTATCTAATTCAGGGGCAGGTGGTTTTGAGTTTGAACCTGATACTACTGCTTTTAGTGTTGCTAACTCAAACTATATAGCTTCTTATGATAGAAGTGCATCTGCTTATAGAGATATAGTATTTGATTTAGGTGGTGTAGAATCTCAATCTGTTAGATTTAAAGCAGGAGGCTCCGTTGGAATTGGAACTAGTAGTCCTAGTGGAACACTAGATGTACAAGCAGCAAATGCTGGTCAAGGCATTAGATTAACTGCAACTACTGGCACAAATGGAGCTTCATATAAAGCTACTACTGGAGCAGGCAATCTTTACATGGGTATTGATACATCTTCAGGTGGTTCTTTTGGCAAAGCTAATTCTGCTGTATTGTGGTATGACGCAGCACAACCAATGGTTTTCGCTAATAACAACACAGAACGCATGAGAATAGATGCTTCAGGAAACGTTGGAATTGGGACGATAACTCCTTTAGGACTCTTAGATGTACAAGGTGCTGTTTACCCAAATATAGCTCTTTCTTCTGCACATGGTTACAGTGAAAATAGAAACTGGAGGTTAATGACGAATAACTTTGGGGATGGAAACTGGGGAGGCTTTTCTATCGACCAGACCACTGCCCAAGGAGGATCAACCTTTGCACAAAAATTTGGTATAGATAAAAATGGTAATGTTGGAATTGGAGGCGATATAAACCCCTTAGCAAAACTTCATGTAAGTTCAGGTACAAGTAATGTTCCTGCTGTATTTGAAAGTACAGATGCTTTTTCAATAGTACAGTTTAAAGACAGTGGCTCAAGTGGAACTGTTGGTGCAGGAGCACAAGGCAACAATTTAATTTTTTATTCAGGCGATGCACTAAGAGCGCAACTGTTATCAAACGGTCAGTTTTTAGTAGACTCTCTTGGCATAGCTAATCCAAGTTTTGCATTTAGTAATGATACCGATACAGGTATGACAAGACCTACAGGTAACACTTTACAGCTTGTTACTGGAGGTACAGAAGCAGTACGTATTGATAATTCAGCAAAGCTACAAAGAAATAACTTTGGAGTAAATATAAATGAGCATATGCTTAAAGTAATACAGCTAACAGGTCCAGGCAGTGGTTCTACTTTTACAAGAACACTAGATGTTGGTACTCATTTTGGAATGGGGTCTCAAGGAGGATTTGTACTTTTTGCGCTTCATGGATGGCAACAAGATGCAGCTGCAGGGATGATTCAGTGGTGGAATAATGGTAGTGGAAATGATACAGGTATTAGTACAGGGGGAGTACAACTAATAGACTTTTTTACACAAAACGGAATAACAATAACAGCATCAGCAGGAACTGGCCTTCATGAAATAGATATAACATTTGCAAGTGCACATAGTAATCCTCATGGCTGGCGAATGGCTGTCTGGGCATAGGAGAATAATATGAGCTTAACTTACACATGGGAAATAAACGATATGAAAAGAAATTCTAGTGATGGAGGAGTTTTTCTTATTGAGTATAGAGTATGGGCATTAGATGCAGAAGAAAAAAGACAACATGGAGTATCAGGACGCGTTAGCTTGACTCCTGATCCTACTTCAAGTTCTTTTGTTGACTTTGAAAGTTTAACAAAGGAAGCAGTAATTAGCTGGGTCCAAGAAATAGTGAATAAAACAGAAAAAGAAGAGGAAGTAAAACAATTGTGGGTTAAGATGTTTCCTGGAGCATCTGAAGAAAGCTCAACAGTGTCTCAAGGTACACCTTGGGGAATATAAAGGAATTTAAATGGCAATAAAAAGAATAACAACAAATCTAATAAAAGATAGCGACATCGCAACCGTAGACATTGCAAACAATGCGATTACTGCTGCCAAAATTACAGATGGTAATATTACTACTGCCAAACTTGCTGACTTAGGAGTAACCGCAGGAAAGCTTGCGGGAACTCTTGATTTAACAGGTAAAACAATTACTGTCGCAACGGCGACCACAGGGGATAGCGATACTTCTCCAGCTTCTACAGCTTTTGTTCAACAAGAGATTGCCGCTTTAGTTGATAGTTCGCCTTCAAGCTTAAATACTTTAAACGAATTAGCGGCGGCACTTGGGGACGATGCGAGTTTTAGTACTACTGTAACGAATAGTATTGCTACTAAACTACCTTTAGCTGGTGGTACATTAACAGGTTCCTTAGCTATTACAGGTACTTCTTTAGTTTCTGATGATCAAACAAACGACTGGGTTAAACAAAGTGTAAGTGGTACAACTTCTACTTTAACATTTGGTAATACCGAATCAACAGCTGGGCAGGCTAAGTGGGAATACACTAGGTCGAATGGAAGATTTAAAGGTTATATAGGAGCTAATGCAGTAACTAACTTTATGTCTATTGAATCTTCAGGCAACGTTGGTATCGGAACTACGAATCCAGCTCAAAAACTTCATGTAGCGGGTGGTCAAGCTAGGTTTGATGACCATATATCAATACAGCCTACAAAAAAGCTTTTCTTAGATGGTGGTAATGATACTTACATAGATGAAGTTGTAGCCAACACAATAGCTTTCCATAATGGCGGAGCTGAAAGAATGAGAATTGCTCTAGGCAACGTTGGAATTGGAGATACATCTCCTTCAAGTATTACAAGTTCAGTATCAACACTTTCATTAAATGGTACAGATGCAGGAACTTCAGGCGGTCTAGCATATAAGGTTAATGGAACAGATAAAGGATATCATTATGTATCTTCAAACTTTCTACTACACCAAGCAGTAAGTGGTGTAGGTCATAGATTCTTGGCAAACAACACAGAGGCTGCAAGAATTGATACCTCTGGAAATCTGCTTGTAGGTACTACTGCTTTAACTCCCGGCAATGGTAATACTGATACAGGTCATTTACTTAAAAATGATGGTAGGCTCTTTGCAAGTAGTGCAAGTAATAGTCAGTTCAATAGAAACTCAGATGGAGATATTGTCACATTTAGACAATCAGGAAATTTAGTTGGAAGTATTAAAGCTGACGCAGGGTCAATAGGTATTGGCTCTGGTGATTGTGGTTTACTATTTTATGATGCAGGTAACCGAATAATTCCACGCAACGGCACAGGAACGTCAGATGCTTCTTTAGATTTAGGGTATGGCACTGACCGCTTCAAAGACCTCTACCTATCAGGCGATGCTAATGTTGGTGGGGTGTTAGAACTTAATTCTAACAATAGCGGCTTTCCTACATCTGGTATGGTTTTAAACCAGAACAACTTCGTTTACTTAAGAGGTGGCAGTAACGGTCTAATCATGGGTAAGGCAGGTGACAACGAGGCTATGAGAATAGACTCATCAGGACGAGTTGGAATTGGTACAGCTTCACCTCAAACATCTACAAAAGGATTACATGTAGTACATGATGCAAATGAAGGAACACCATCTTTCCCTAGTGGAGAAGTTATTATTGCACAAAGAAACTTTAATTCTTCGCAAGGTTGTCATATAGGCATCATTGGGGGTAGTGCAGGAGATAGTGCTATTAATTTTGGAGATAAAGATAACTCTGATGCTGGTATTATTAGGTATCATCATAATGGAGATTTCTTAGGGTTTACTACTAATACAACAGAACATTGGAAAATGCTTGCTAATGGTAGCTTTCAACCTACACAACAACATACAAAAGATATAGGTGGAGTAAATGCAGAAGTTAGGAATATTTATGCACAAGGATTATATGTAGGAGGCTCGGCAGCAGCAAACAAACTTGACGATTATGAAGAAGGTACTTGGACTCCTACAGTAAGTGGTGGTACACCTGGATATCAAGTTAGAACTGGATATTATACTAAAATAGGAAACATAGTTAGATTAAGATGTTCTATAAAACTTAACGCTTGGTCTGGCTCAGCTACTGTTAGTATAACAGGTCTTCCCTTTTCTTCAATTGCTACGGCTTATAACCATGACTGGGGGGCGGCACATATGGAAAATAAACCAAATGCCAGCGTTTGGGTTGTTGGTGCTACTGGTTCCTCAGTATTTTTTAGAAGACAAGACGCAGCTTCTGCAGATACACCACTTGCACATACTGATATAGATGCAAATACAGGAATTATGTTTACAGTTGTTTATCAAACTGCAGCATAACAATTTAACAATTATACCTATCGGAGATAGGCACGGACAAGGAAAAATAAAATGGCAATAACAAAAGAATTAATAGAAGATAAAATAGAAATTGTAGGAGACTACAAAATTATACAAGTAAGAACAGCTACAGTCATCAAAGAAGATGGCGTAGAACTTAGCAGGTCTTTTCATAGACACGCATTAGAGTGTGTAAACTCTGTGAAAAACGATGATGACTCTTGGACTCATGCAGATACAGATATATCTGGAGAGTCGGCAGAAGTTCAAGCCATAGCAACAGCAGTTTGGACAACAACAGTTAAAAACGCTAAAAAAGCAGCGAACGAAGCAGCGGATATTTAAGGATAAACAATGACAACTAAAATCAAATCAGGACTAATAGCAGATAACGCAATAGTAAGTGCGCATATATCATCGGGTGCAATATCTTCCGCACATTTATCATCTATTGATACCGACAATGTATCTGAAGGTTCTTCAAATCTTTACTTTACTACTGCGAGAGCAAGAACTTCCCTAAGTGTTACAGATTCAGGCGGAGATGGGTCTTTAGCTTACGACAATAGTACTGGAGCTATAACGTACACTGGGCCAAGTGCTGCAGAAGTACGTGCGCATTTAAGTGCAACACTTGCCAGTGGAGACGGAGGTATTGCTTATAATAGTTCAACTGGTGTAATTACATTAACAGGTGTTAGTGCCGCAGAAACAAGAGCTCACTTTAGTGTCACTGACGCAGGCGGCGACGGTTCATTAGCATACAGCAATGGAGTATTTACTTACACTGGGCCAAGTGCAAGTGAAGTACGTGCGCATTTAAGTGCGGGTACGGGTGTAACTTATTCAGGTGGAGCCATTAGTATAGGACAAAGCGTAGCAACTACAGCTTCTCCAACTTTTGCAGATATAAATGTTACTGGAAATATAAATGTTACTGGCGACTTAAATACTGTGTCAGTAACTGATTTAGATGTCACAGACCAAACGATTACTTTAGGAGCAGGACAAAACGAAGCAGCTTCAGGTGGTTCAGGTATTGTAGTAGATGGTTCAAGTGCAAGTCTTTTATGGGACGAGGCAAATGATGAATGGGACTTTAATAAAGCAATTAATGTAACAGGCACAGTTACAGCAACAGATTTATTAATTGATACAGATGTTATTGTTACAGATTCTACAAATGACCGAGTTGGTATTAAT
>JACKZZ010004802.1_pt1 | contig 31861 bp, 32 predicted proteins | sample 8027871 | NCBI WGS metagenome assembly JACKZZ01 (sample SAMN15724774, study PRJNA655200) | protist metagenome | isolation source: fluorescence activated cell sorting (FACS) single amplified genomes of... | place: USA: West Boothbay Harbor, Gulf of Maine | collected 2000-07-19
GTAGAATGCTTTTTGCCAACTGGATGAATATCCTGTGGATGGTGTATCTCAGTATGAAAAGCAAGCAGGAAGGTTGAGCAGGACTGCTACGTTTTATTGTCGCTACTTTTTCAAAAAAGAACAACTAACTCAAAGTCAGAATCTTCATCCTGGTCCTCCTAGGTTCGATATCGTGTTCGAAGTGCAGCGACTCAACATAACTACACCAGGCCTAGGACAAAACTAGCCCGCACCCAAGTGCATGGAGATGGAGGTGTGCGGCGGCTGTCGCTGTTTGTTTGCATTGCATAATCGCTCCTGTCGTCCGACTCGGATCTCGATGCTGCTCTTGATATTCTCGGAAAAAGAAAATTGCTCGGTTTAGTAGAGAATAGCTCCTAGTACGCGACACGTGTAGAAGTTGAGTTGCTAAAGGAGTGATCGAAGGCTTCCTCTGTAACGGATAGATTGAATGCAGAGCGAGTTGGAAATATGTTGCCAAGAGAGACACTATGAGACAGTCGTGGCAGGAGAGTTGAGCGAGTATGGAGCGAGGAGCGGCACGAAAATGAATTGTGACTCCTAAGCTGTAAAGACTTTTAACTTTGAATTTATTTAAGATGATGCATGTGATGGCACACGTCGACTCGATTAAATTTTGGTCGCAGGTTGTAATTGCAGCATGCACGACGTATTTGCTTGTTGTTCCCTCGCATGATTCAACATACGAGTCGCAAAAAAAAAAAACAAACTCTATTTGTTTTCTGTAAGAACTACTGTCTGTACTAGTAGTAGCGGCTATAATGCTGGCAGCATGTGTAGCTACGTACACCCTGGTGGAGTAGAAGCCTTGTTGATCTTGATCCCTTGATATACTTTCCTTCACCCGAATAATTTGGAGGAAGAGCACCACGATAGGCTATGTGATAGTGATACCACCCCGGTGAGTGATATCTTTCTAGGCTAGGTGTAAGTATGTGATTCAACCTCCGAATTGTTGTTCTTAGTGTTGCGTAGAATTTTCGTTCAACAGCTGTCTTGAGAATGACCGACGCAGGGTGGGAGCTGATCGATGACGAGAAAGTCATCGCTCTGCGGAACGAACTGAAAAGCCTCAAGGACCAGCTAGAGGTACAATTCATTTTTACTTTTTGTTCTGGATTGATAAAGATTTCTTGACACTAAAGCTCCTCGACGTCCGACAGGAGCATGCATCATGTATGATATGCATATGGAAAAAAGATCTAAATCCGAAATAGTAATAGTGAATGCCCGCAAAATTGTGTTGAATCAATATGTCAGGCGGAGAAACAAAAGACACTGGATACCGCGGCCCGGTTTGAGCGCGAAGCCGTAGAGGCTGCCAACGAGCATGGCAAGAAGCTGGAGGCGCAGCGGTCGGAGGTGGACTCCTGGCGGCAACGATTGGATGAGGAAAAAACCGCGAGAAAGGAGCGGGAACTGATGCTGCACGAGCAGCTAAGTAACGAGAAGAAGCAGCTGGAGACCGCGCTGAAGGAAAAGCAAAAACTCGCCGAAGAATGCGCAAACCTGAAAACAGTGCACGAGGTAAAAGAAGAAGACTTGATTGTGATGTTGGGGTTGTTCAGGAACAATCTAGTGTTTGATATGTTCTTTCAACAGTTATCATGTAAGTACGACAGGTTTGTAAGTACAACAGTACGCAGCTGCTGATCTACGTTCATCATGTTGCACAAAAATGTCTCTACTACTTGTCGTGATGGGCCCCACTTGGCTTTCGTGTAACTCCGCATCGAGGAGCGCGACGCACGAGCAGCGTCCTCGTTTGTATTGCCCACCGCCGAAGATTCTTGATTCTTTTTACTGCATGATCAGGCCGAGTCCAAGAACGCCTTGGCAGCCACGGAGAACCAGCAGAAGCATTTTCACAGCATGTTGGACCAGGAGCGAGCCTCCGCTGCCGCGTCCATTCGCGACATTGTCGAGAAGCAGCAGAAGCAGGAGCAACAGGCGAGCCGGGAGTTTGCCAATCAGCTGGACGAGTTGAAAAAGCAGCTTCAGGAGGAGAAGAAGCAGTCCGAACAGAAGCTGCAGGAGGAAAAGACCAAGGCGCACGAAGCCAAGCGGAACTGGCACAAGACCGCGGAAATCGAGAAGCGCACCTTCGAACTGGAGAAGCGACAAGCCTCCGACGAGCTGGAGAAGGTGAAGCAGCAGCTGGCGCAGGCCGAGCGCGAGAAGTCGATGCTGGAGCAGGCGAAGCGGTTAGACGAGGAGAAAAAGCAGGAGCAGGTGCAGTTCTACGTGAAAAAGAACGAGGTGATGGAGCAAGAAGTGCAGAACTTCAAGCAAGAGGCGGTGACCAGCAGGAAGGAGCGGGACGCCTTCGAAAACGCGGTGGGCAATCTGAAGAACGAGCGCGACCAGCTGAAAAACTCGGCCGCCGGGATTGAGGCGGAGTTGAAGCAGTGCAGGGAAACGTTGAAGTCTCTGGAAGCGAGCAACGCCATGCTCAAGTATAGCTGTTAAACACTTTTTCTATGAATAGACTCTACGTAGTAACACTTTATAATTTGATGTTCTTTTTCGTATCAGACTGAGACTGAGGCCATCCGCCATCAAGTCGTGCTGTATTAATTTTGATTGTATTTTCACCGTGCATTTACCAAGATTTTTACCGCTAATACCAGTACGAGGCCACCACTACTAGCCACCCATGACAGACATCCATGCGCTCTGACCTGAGTCAATATTTCTATGCACCAAAGAAAAAGATGAAACTCCAAACTCCTAATGTTTCAGATGTTCCGCGAGCTCTTCGGAGGAAGCAACGAAGCAGTTGGAAAAGGAACTCGAGAAAAAAGCGATGGACGGGTCCCAATTGCACACCGAAAACCAACAGCTGAAGCACCAAATCGAGGAGCTGAACCGGTCCATAAACGCGTCGAACCAGCAGAACGAGGCGATCGAAAGGGATAACAAACAAACGCTCGAGAAGATGCAAAAAGCAGTGGAGGAGCTGACCGCCGAGAAGAAAAAGGTCGAACACGAACGCGACGAGGTCAAGTCGAATTACGTGGAGTTGTATCCACAAAAAAAGACCCATCCCCATAAAAATCCACCAATCTGTCATCTTCATGCAAAACATGCTGTATCAGTATCACATTCAAATCTCGCACTAGCCATGCAAAAAATGGATGGGAGTATGGGTGTTTTTTCCTGGATACGTTGGTGGAGACCACCAAGAGGTCGCTGGAGGCCGAAAACACGAAACTGCGGTCGGAGAAGGAGGAGCTAAGTCAGGAGATGTCGCAGCTAAAGACGGAAATGCAGGCACAGCAGAACGAGCTGGACATGTATCGGAAACTGCGGGAGATGGACTAAAAATGCTGGTATTGACAAGAAAGACTCGGTGTGTTTTAGCATCTTGCTCACCTCCCTCGTCGCATGATGCCGCAAACCATTTCTAATTTTGCAGAGCTGCAGCCAGCGTATACTCTGACTCAATACAAACAGCTACATTAACTTTTCTTCATCCTTAACCTTATGCAGAGCTGAATTTTTAGACATGGGTACTCTACTTAATGTCACCGCTTTGAGCCGTCGTCGTCCACGACTACAACTTACCCGCGTAGTAGCCCCGCGCTTTGCGCTCTTGTCTTCTTGTTGCTCATCAAATGCCCTTGTTCATTCTATGCTGAAAAGCTTCTACCAGCTAGTAGTACAGGAGCAGACCCATTTTTGACTTTTGGAAGATTCCTAGCCCAGGCTTGTTTCCAGTGAAACTGTTGATCATACGAAGAAAAGGACTTCTAGTTTTTTTCTTACATCAGCAGATAGTACAAGCGCATATGTACGGACTTCAACACTTCCACCCGTACGCGTACATTAATATTTCGGACAATTCTATCCAAATTAAAGCCCAAACGAGGAGGAGGACGAGCCCGCGGCGAGCAAAGTTAAACCTCGTTCGAACTGCGCCTCAGCTGTAGAGCTTTCTGCGTCATCAGTTTCGTGGTCAAGAGCTGACTCTGACTCAATTAGATTTAGATGTGTTGAACATGTAGGAAGAACTTCACACGATACAGCTAGCTGTGTTTTTGACTTTTGGACTCCGAAATTTTTCCCAACAACATGAATGAACATTTTTCACAAGAACAAAACTCACACCAATAGACCGGGCTACGTTTTGAAAAGCGAAACTTTCCGGATAGTAGCGAGAGGAAATCTTCCACTTCCTAGTTGTTAAAGTTACCCCCTGAATGTGAATGTCGCATACATTTGAAGTTGATCACTTTTCTTGTTTATCGCAAAAGTAAAAGATATATAGATGATTCCAAAATTACAGCCATGCTCTTGGTCTCTATCTCAATCTCTATTCATCAGTAGAGCAACATCGAAGCTCACCGCTGCAGCGGGAGCAGTAGCTGGCGTCTTTGCTGCTGGTAGAAGCTCTTGATGTGACGATAAAGAGCAGGCAGGTCGTATTTTTTCTGATTCCTTCCCCCGGTTCATTTCCCTATTTCCCCCGACCGTTCTTTATTTGGAAATTAAATTTGAATCGCAAATTATGTTGACAAAAATAAGCTATAGCCTAGATAGATTCCCCACGCTTGAAAATTAGAAGTAAACCTAAATAACGTTGTAAGTATCTATGTAGTGTCAGTGTCCACCACGACCAGTCCGGCGGGTAGTTTGCGGTGCTGGAGTTAGTCGCGTCTTCGTTGTGTCTGAGAAGACACAACAAGGAAGGGTCTTTTCTCTGTTGTGTCGCCGCATCCAGGAACGGTCTTTGTGTGTTATTGGAAAGAAGGCAGCGCTGCCGGCCCCGGCAAGAGGAAGAGCGTGGGCGTTGACTAAGACCCCGCCGTGGCGATGAAGGTTCTTGTTACGACCACGCCGCTGATTTTCAATTTGATATCGCAAGCGCAAGAACAAATTAATAACACGTCGTAGCTCTAACCCCAGCAAAAATAAATCGAGACTCCTTCACAGCGGTGGACTACAGGCATTTACTTGACGCTAGTACTGAAGGCTGCCCTGCGACTTTCAAAAAAAAACAAGAGAAATTCAAACTGATCCTCATCCTTCCAGATGGTGGAAATAACGTGGATAAAGGAGGTGTCATTTTTTTTGGTCGCCCACGAAACTTCGGGTGGATCCTCGCGCCATCGTGATCCTTGCTGTTCCATCTTTTCGTCTTCGTATCCATATTCCACGTTCAAAATCTTCGAGTGTTGCATTTTACGCAGCTGATGCTGAAGATGTTTAGTGAAAATAGTCCTCGTTGCTTCTTGTTGGACCCCGTCTGGTCTGGGTAAGTTTATTTTGCCTATGGTGCTTATTGTTGTATGTACTTTTCTGAAGAATAAAATGAGGGATTTTTTGAGTTCAATTTCAAACGAGGATAGCTGGTGAGCGTCATTTCCATTCTTCTCCTCTTTTCGCTTTCCAAGAAATGTTTTCTATTTTGCGACAAAAACAAGTAAAAATCTGTTCTAACCGATATGCCTGTATCAGTGCATTCGAACAAGAGGGAACAAAAATAGATAAACAAAAAATACAAGCATCTTTATGACCCTGGCCAGCACGCAGCACGACCACGTTCGTCCCATCGCAGAGCGTGGCGCTGCGCTAGTGATTGTCCTGCCAAAAAATTATGACGGCTAACCGCAAAACGTCAAGATGGGCTTGCCTTTGAGGCGTTTTCGCATTGAAGATCGTGTGCGTCGGCCAGCTCGTGCACCTCCAGAGTTGTTGTGTGCGAAACGCATCTTCAAAAATCTCTGTTGACGTCCTCAGCCTGTCGTCCTGCCGCTGCTTATGAAAAAACGCTGCGCGGTGGGTGAATAAACGTTGTTGGGCGGTGAGTAATCACCGGGGGAAAATAGGAGAAGTTCTTGCGCCTACTGGTTCGAGGAGGAAGCTTCTGCAACGAGCTTAAGCCTTAGCCTGCCAAAAATGACACTCTGGATCCTGCAGAATGTGGTCCTCTTTCGCAGTCCGTACGAGCGGGTTTTCATCGCTCCCCGGGCTTCCGCCGGCTACTGTGTCTGGCTCGCGTGCACGATTGCGATACTGCTCTTGCCAATTTTCCTCGCTTATCAACTGGTGCAAACATGTAGCTCATCTCCCTCTCAGAGGCAGTGTGAGAAGTAATTTTTTTATTTTTCATGAGAAGCCAAGTCAAGAACATCTTCTTGTTCCCACGACAACATGGTCATGTTGTATGAAGAAGTCATGGTCATGTTGTATGAAGAAGACACACAAAGGAAATGACAAAGTTTTGTTCGCGCCGAACGGCATCGAGCCATAATATAAATATATCGCACACGACGACTTGGTCGCCGTGAGTGTGACACAAGAATCTCTGAGGGCTACATGTTTGCAGTGGATATCGTTTACGCTTCCGGGGGACTGTGGATAAAAGAGGCATTTTACAGGGAGCAGCCGTACTTTGTTGGTTATTCTTTGTTCTTTTTAAAAGAGCAAGTTGCTCGTGCTGTAGCTGTACTGTGGAAGTGCTTGTTTTGTGGATAATTTCGTCATCAATGTCAGAAAGTGCACCGTATTGTGATGTGCTGCAAGTGCGAGACTTCGCACTTCCAAACGACAACAAAACGTGAACATCAGTGTTGTCCGATTCAACCACGACATGGTCGTTGCCGTCCAGGGAGACAATACCGCCGGTTTTTGGAGCACTATCCCATGTGAAATCACTTTAGGAAGAGGAGCACATGATCCACATCGATCTCCCAGCCGGAGTTCTAAGATTTGTAATGCGAAGACGGACGACGCTGCACCGCGCGCAAGTGCGCCACGATCTGTGCCTTCTTGCGTTTTATTTTCCGTGATGCATGTACTCCAAAATCAAAATGTAAATGACCCTTAGCATTGGAGCGTAAGTGCTACTCCTAGACTCGAGAGTGGTTTTGCATAGCATACGTACGGACGTGAAGCTAAACGAATTAAATGCGAACTCCGTGAAAGTGCCAGCTGTCAGGTACTTCTTAAGTCGTTTTACCGTCTTCTTTGTTGCTCGTCAAATGGTAAAGCGACGAGCAATTTGCGTTTGTATCTGCTACGAACACATAGATGAAGAATATGAAGAAAGTCTATCAACGTCAAGTGATCTACAGTGCGTACTACTTCTGCTTCATTTCATCAGGTAATAATTTCTGTCCCGCACCATTTTTCAATGCAGGTATCAAGAGCTCGACAAGGACGTTGATGGAATACCCGACGAGCTGATAGTGAAGGTCTCGATGCCCGTTGCAGAGCCAGCCAAGCGAGTGCTGTTTCTGGGCGCGTTTCGGTACCAGTTATCCGGAACCGTCAAAATGAACATGAAGGGCCTCTTAGCCTGCGACGAGTCGAGCGGGCTGGGAGCGTCAGGTATGAAGATAGAGATAGTACTAGACATCATCGGCCCATCACATCATCGGTACTGTACCGATGATGTGATGGGCGGCTCAGCTGCTTTTTCCAGGACGATCTTCTTTTTGACCAAGTTGCTCTTGCTTTCACGTTAGTCTGTGCAAGGAAAAAATCATACATAGCTGCAATTTCTTGTTGTGACATTGATTAGACGTCGATGAGAGATGTTCTTTCTCCGGGGGAAATTGTTTTCTTCGAATTTTTTTTGTCCAGGTGTCACACTACAAGGCAGTGTCGAGCTTAGCCAAGCAGAGGCTCTGCGTAGTTTATCGGAGCCACGAACAAAATACATCGCGAGTCCCCTGGCCTGGAGCTGGGAAAGCAGCACCGCCTACACCAAGCTTGACCCCTTCACGTTCCCCGCGTTACTAGAGCAGTACTCACAAAGGAATGAGACAATAAGGTAAGCAGATCATCTGTTTCCACCAGAACAACATTGCATGTTTCGAAGATGACCCCCTTTCGCGTTTCCTCAAAAGATGTAGTTGTAGCTGTCTTTTAGACATGACAACTTGAAGCGAAAATTTCTTTCGTCTTTGGCTTCATCGGCAGGCTCCGCCCCGACCTCCCGGCGGTCTGGAGCTACCAACCTTCGAACACCTTTGATCTCGAATATCATACAGAAAAAGATGTCTACGAGTGTCGCACGTTGCCTAGGTTGAAATCGATGCATGTGCCGCGCGCTATTACTGGAGAGTCATTCCGATTAATATGACGCAAACTGCATTTGTATTGCCAACTTGCTAGTAGGGATTACCACCCTATCCCTAACTCGACTTCGTGCGACCACTACGAGCTTTTATTTTTCCGTACCATGTTGCAATGAGGGCCCAGATACCGAAGCAAGTCGTGTACTACACGCCCGGGGCGCTGGAGGAGCTGAAGCACGGGTGGGTGCACATTGCCAGTTTCCTCTTCCCCGTGTACCTGCTGATCTATATGCATTGCAAAGTATCGCACTCGTACAAATTCACATACCTTTTTTTTTTCAAAAGGCCTTCAAATGCTGCCCCAAGTATAGAAACTAGATTTGTCATGTTTAGACCTGCAGTACTGATGAATTTCTAGGAGTGCGATACTTTTGCACGGGATAGCCTACGCCTTCCTGCGATTTCTGTACACCAATCAGATCGTGCAGACGTACTGCTGCACGCAACTTCCCTACGTAAACTCGAAGGCGAGTGGTGGGGGGTAGAGAAAGGCTCGGGGCGCGCTGATGCAAAGCAGGGTCTTTTTAAGAAATCAGTATTCCTCTCCTTACTTATTCCTCGTGGAAAAAGAACATATACAAACGAAAATCTAAAAGCAGGCGCAAGGAAACGGCGGCTGCATAGAAAGAAACTAGTTTCGTTTCTTGGCCGAGGAAAAAAGATAGGGTAAAGATTTTGGTTGACCAGAACTTCGTTCTCTGAATCCTTTGATACCTCGTGTTAGTGTCCTCCGAGATGGTCCAGAACCTCGTCACAATTTAGATTCAAATAGAAACAACAAAGGAGCACGATGAACAAAGTACGTGCCTCGGCCTCATTTGTAGATTCACGGTTTGGGCAGGTAGTAGGATATGTTGTAGTGAAACAAGAACTACGAAGATCTTTGGATCTTTCACATTTCGCAAGAGTCGAGGAATCGAACGCTAAAAAATGCATTTGTATGTTGCCTGCAGACCTAGTACCACAAAGATGGCTTCTAGTAATAGAGCAGACGGGAACATTCCAAAGCCACGGGAGATGCTACACTCTTCGCCCTCCTAGCCGCGTTGCTACGCAGGCTTGCGCGTGCGTCACGCGTAGTACATTTCGTGTGTTTATTATGGCACCGTCGAAGGACTTGGCGGGAATTAGTTTTTGCAGCGCACAGCGAGAACGACTTTCATAGAAGCTGAAGCGGCCGCAGTCCCTGCTACGACGCACACACGCACAAAGAACAAGAAGAGCACGACGGGGGCAAGACATGATGCCGTCGTCTAGTTCTCTGGAGAATCGTGCGATTGTGTGCATCTTCGTGAATGTGCAAAAAAAAAAAATACTTGGAAGCGCGGTGAACAACCAAAATGTTGAAAATCTCCAAATATTGAGCTTCACGCCGGTGGTCGTGTAGAGTACGTAGCATCACGAGAGCTGTGTGCGGGAGGTCTTTTTGGTTTGGTTGACATACAACAATATTTCCTTCAAAAGAGCTCGAGATAAGAAATTTATAACCGCCGCTGCGTGGAGGAGTGATTAAAAGTTTGACTGAAGCACTAGTGCTCTACCACCTCTAGTGCTTTTATTTCTTGCGTATGTTCTCACTTTGCATGAGTGTTGTGGCTGTCCCATTACTCGCCCCTTGCGATATAACTGTGGAGGTTTGTTGAAGTTACATCAAGCTGTGACGAGGAAAATGATGCTCTTCTTCCGGCCGCATGATATCCCGATCTGATTTTTGCAGCAGAGGCAGCTTGAGTAACAGTTGTGTCAACAAGCAACAGGTGTTTTGCGTATCGCCGTGGTCGTCGACAAGCTGGAACTACAAGTCGAGCGAAATAACGAAGACTCATGATAACTAGCAGGAACGACAACGAATGCCTGAATCGAAAAAATGTATAAACTTTGTAAGGCAAGGGCAACATCTTGTGATGTGCTGATCATATTACTGAGACCACAAAGTCGTGGCCCGTTTCACGAGTAGTATTTCTTTTTTACAACACCTAAAGAAATCAATTATTATTTTTCGACGTCGGTCTTCCACCTGCTCGCCGGTACCGGTACTAGTTGCCATTTCTTGTAGTTCTGGAGGAGAAGGTACTTAATAGGCAGGAGTGAATCGTCGCGCTGCCATTGCAGCATCTCCAGTTTCATCAAACACAAACTGTCCAAAAGCATACAGGTCGACGGAGTCCTCGATCCGATGATGTTAGTGCGAGAGCAGCCAACACAACAACTGCAACAAACAATACAACTGTAGGTCGGGAAGCAGGGCGGGATGCTCTGCTTTGGCGGGTTACGTCACCAGCACCTAGTAGTAGATGAAGTCTCGATAGTTTCAGTTTGCAGGTAAAACATGTTGCAACTACAGTTATTTGTATTTCTATTTCTGTCATAGTCATAGTGGAGATACGTAGCGCGAAAGATCCAAACTGAAACTCCTGCAGATCGATTCAACGAGGAAGCACTTTGATATGGACAAATAAAAAAGTGCTGAGAGTCGTGTAAGTCGTACCTTTTCCTCTTCCCGTTTCCTCGTACACATTGACTTTCTTCCACGTCAGTTATATTTTCTCCAGCTGCCCTGCCTTACAACATCTCTCGTCTCCGAAATTATGCGAGTGCAAACTTCGACATCCCCCGCTACTACTCATTTCAAAGGAAACCGCATGAACATCAACACCAGCTACAGCAATAGGTGGAATAGCGTCGACAGTAGTGATGAAATAAGTAATGCTAATGGACCCTGTGCACGAAGACAAGTTTCTGCTGCGCGCTGTAGTTCTTCTGCTTGTGTGTGGGCCGCTTCATGATCTGAAATTTGTCATCATGCAGACAGTTGTGCCTCTTGTTAAAGGCAGCTGGATATTGATTGACTGCCCATGAAAAAAGGAAATGGAAGTGAGGGGTACAAGGTGAAGTAGCGGTTGTGCACTCATTAATTTCATATTCGGTTCATCTTCTCCCGGCTCGCTGAGGATGTAGCACAACAAAATCCCCAGAACGATATCCAAGAAAAAAACTGACGCTAGGTGTAAGTGGTCTGTCATGCAGGAGAGGACGCAACGTATGATACGCTTGTCTTGCGGGCAAGCCATGGACAACATCCTCTATTTCATATGTGCTTTCACCACGTACTAGCTGCGCATAACAGGCTTCCTCTGTCAAAGTAGTGCAGACCAAATTTATAATTGGCAACGCGCTCCTGGCTCGACTCCGAGACACCTAGTACACTACCGACGTCTCAGTTTTTCTCCTCGATACACGAAGGGCCAAAACCATTGCGGCGGCTTCTCGAGGAAAAACCGAATGGTGAGCGTGAGCAAGGTATGAACTGCAAAAGTGTCTGGGTCTGGAAACTTGTGATGCTGGGTGGCGTCTCATGATGAGGCTACAAATGCTGGCCCAGCATGACAAGTTTCTGAGCTCCTAGGTGTTGCCTATTCTGCATGACAAACTGCGCTTCTGCATCACAGAAAAACGGAGCTCTGGGGTGACATGCATGACAAGTTTAAGAGTCACGCCAGACAAGCATGACAGACATGAATTCTTCCAGACCCAGACATTTTTGCATTTGATACAAGGAGCTCTTCTCCAATGCCACCCGATTATCCGCGATCTGCAGGTCCTTTTCCTTCTGTTTCATCTTTCGTTCTTCTTTCTTACTGATCGACTGCGGTCGTTGTTCCGACGATGAGTTGATGCCGGTACTACTATTCGTTTTACCACTAGTATTCGAGAGCTTCTTATCGCCACGTCGTAACATCGCCGAAGAAGAAGTAGAGTTCTTGCCGTTCGCAGCTGTACTTCCACGTAAAGCGCTCTCGGTGCTTGGTTTCCGCGATTCGGTTTCGCTTGGAGGGCCGGAGCCCGAGCCGTCCTCAACCTGTGGTGCTGGTGCACCTCTGGCGCCTCCGACTGATCTAGTTTTGCCTGTCTGCTTCCCGACTGTCTGCTTCAACATCTCCTTTGCAGTGGTAGTTTCCTTCGAGGAAGCCGGGCCTTCGCGGTCGTTATTTTTGGCGCGAAACAATTCCACTCGACAGTAGCTGCTGTAATCCGGTCCGTATTGATCTAACTTCTTTTGGTAGGCGTTGCTGCGTCCGTAGAGCTGCACCGGGTCGTGCAGAAACCGCGACAAATCCATGGGTGGTGCGACCTCAACCTTGTTCTCGCGGATCACGTCATCACACCAAAAAGTGCTAGAGCGTTCACGGAATTTGGCATGCAGAAACGCACGAGAAATAATGATGCCTAAATTTGTATTGCATAGCATGCATGATAGCGAAAATTTGTCATGCATGACTGCAATAAGTACCTCAAAACTAAAACCGCTAGCGTTAACACTTTTTTGCTTGATATACGTCGAGCATCTGGCTCCGGGACGGAGGTAAAGGGAGCGCCATGTTAAGTTCGCGCTCTAGGTGCGCACTGGATTCTTCCTCGATGTTCTCTTGTTCCGAAATCAGCTGGCCCAGCAGAGACGGAGAGGACCCGCCGCCCCGGGCGTCGTTCATTACCTCTTCTTTTTTACTCGTGGCCTTATTTGCAGTTGATGTCGATGATGATCTTGATGTGTTCGGGTTTTTATCGCCATTTTTGTTATTCGTACTTTTACTCGTCGAAGCTGCAGCTCCATTCTGCTGGTGCTGCTCTTTCATTCTTTTCTGCTCCTGTTCCACAAACGCCGCACTGGTAAGTGCCTCTAGCTCGATGTCCGCGTAGGTCGCAGTCGCCTGGCTCCGCATCAACTATGAGGGTGCAACACAACTAACTTGATGTTCCCCGGTCGTGCAGCAGCGTCCCACTCATTTATTATTCTTGAAGTGCATAATTTAGATTTCTAGCAACAGAAACCATCTCAAGAAAAGTTAAAGTACTGCCCTTGCATGACCAATCCATGACCATGCCCAAATAAATGTTGTACTATTACTGCAGTTTGGCCTTGGAGTGCTTCCTTCAGAACTTGCCCTGCATATGCAAGCATGGCCGAAAGGCCCAGACAGGATTTATTCGCATTTTTGCATCACAAAAAATGCGGGACGACAGATGACACGACGGGGAATCATAGATAGGCTCTTGTGCACTCTGATATCACCTCCAGCGTGTCGAGTACCCGGCCGTCCTCCAAGATAATCTGTTTTTTCTCCAGTTTCTGTTGCGCGCTCGCGTGCGCAGACCCGATGGCCACCTCCTCGTAACTTGCGGAGCCGGAGGAGCTTGCGCCGGAGGTGGTAGACATAATCACGGCGGTTTTCGAGGTTTGCTTCACAACTGGAAGTCCGCTCAAACTGGGAACATTCTCCGCTGTTGGCGGCGAAATCGCCGGCGGAGGTGCAAGTCGGGAAGGAGGCCCCGTGGCACCAGACGAGGAAATGGTCGTAACCACCCCAGCTGCTGCCTGCTGCTTCGGCGGCGCGCGGGTGGGAGGTCCGGACTTCGCAGGAGCCGCCTGACCTAGCGCCGAAACAGGAAGAGCGTTGTTAGCACTACTACTGCCCGGTGCGGGAGCAATCACCAACTTTGGTTTCTCCCCAGCCGCTTCCGCCGCGCGCTGCTTCTCCTTTATTGCGTCCGCGTAGGTGAAAAACGGCATCTCTGCCGTACTGGGAAACGCGTAGTCTTGTCCTACTACCACTGCGGCCGCTGCTGCCGCAGCGGCGGAGGCGGATCCGGTTGCGGCTGCGTTCCGGAGATGCTGAAGGTTGTTTTGCGTCATCCAGTCCTGCATTTCTCGGTCCACAGATTCCCGAGCCCAGTTGGACTCTTCGAAGTTATTCATTTCTTGCAGCGGACCACCTCCCGCCGCGTTGCCGTTTCCGCCTCGGTGCTGCATCTTGTTGTTTCGATTTCCCGAAAACGCAGAGGAGGCCTGCGACTGCTCCTCCCAGTTATTATAGGAGTTGTTGGATTTATTATTGCTGTTGTTAGTGCTGTTGCCCCTAGTGCCGTGTTTATTATTGTTATTCATGCCCTTCGCGGAGGTGTGCTTCTTCACACCAGAAAGCTTGTTCGGATTGTAGTTGTAATTATTTAGCTCCTGCTCGTTGTCGTAGTTATTCTCATAGTCGTAGTTCAGTTCGTATCCCGGTCGGTTGTTATTCCCGTGACGTTGATGGGGAGCAGCGTACGACGAGCCGTCTTCGAGAGGGGAAGAGCCAGGACCGTAGTGAAGATTATCCGCCATATTACCTCCGAAGGCTCCCGCGGTGATGCCCCCGCCATGATTGTTGTATCCACCGCGCTCCTTTTTTCCGGAGTTCGAGCCATACGCCTTCCTACCGTTGTTCGTCCCTGACTGCTCGAGTTGCATTAGCAGAGACTTCGCATTATTGCCATCTCGATGATTTAGATTTTCTCTCTTCGACCCCCGAGAGGACTTGTTATTGTTCGTGCCTCCGGTCGTGGTCGGGGAACTTTTCGGCAGTACACCGTTATTTCTACTATTGCTGTTCTGCTGTTGATTTATTCCACTACTTCCATCAGCCCCGTACCACTCGTCGCTTTCGCGACGAGAAAGTCTCCTCCGGACGCGCGTGTCGTCCACCAAATCTCGGGGGTCGACGGTATCTTCTAACTCTCCATAGTTGTACGAGCCAACATCTCGGTAGCTGTTGACGTTGTTTCTGTTGTCCCCACGTAGATGTCCACCTCCACCTCGAAAGTTGTTGTGGACTCCAGCACCCCGCCCCCGAACGGAACTCCGGTTGGAATGTTTGTAGGTGTTATCTTGGTCGTCATCTGAGCTGGACAGTGCGTCCTCGTCGGACAATTTGTTAACATCGGACGATAGATAGTTGTCCTTTTCATCATTCTCATTGTCGCTCGAGCTGGGGTATACATTGCAAAAGTATCGCACTAGAAGTGGTAGTTGCGATCCTGTTGTTGACAAATGTCCTTCGGAAGGTCCTCTGTGAAAAAAGTCCTCTTCGGAAGTCCTGCTGACAAAAGTCCTCTTCCAATTTTTCACCAAAAAAAAATTGGATGCAACTGGTACTAGTACGATACTTTTGCTCTCATGCATATCGGGCTCAAATCCGCGTCTTCCTCTTCGGCTTGCAGGAGCGCAGTCACCAAACTCGTGCTTTCTTGCTTCTTCACCTTATTTTTGGACTTTGTAGCGGTCCCGCCAATATACGAGCCGCCCGTGATGGAGTTTAGGAACGACGGAACGGCTTTCGACACGGTGTTTTCTCTTTCATCACTCATCGTGCCATAAGACGACTTCGACAATTCGGACTGTTGATCGTACAGCTTCTGCTTCTTCGCTTTCTTCTGGTGGTCTTTCGAAGCTCTGCTGACACCGGAAGCGGTGCTATCTTTATTCTTGTTTCCACTTTTGTTCTTGTTTGCGCCTGCGGAAGTTGTTGTACTGGCGCCGCCTCCAAAGTCCCCGAACATGTTTAGAACTTGCAGCGTGTGCGGATCCTCTTGCTCCTCTTCCTCAGACGTAGAGGACTTGATCCCGGCAGTGTCTAGGTTCAGGCCCGGAGGGGCGCGTCCGGTGACCGCGGAATATCAAAAGGAAAAATCCCCCCTCCCCATATCGAAAAGGAGATCCGACGCGACGCTGGAGTTGCGCACACAAATCAGGTTTGTCTTGCAGTAGGGGGCTGCACGCAGATCGCAAGCCTAGGCAGGGGCCTTTTTGTGTAGGCGCCTAGCATGGTAGACGGCTGCCCTGTGCATACTAGTCCTCACAGCATTACAAAGCGCCTGCATAAGGTGGCGGACAGCCAGCACCTGGTGGCTTCCTGCAAGACAGGTGCTATTTGTGGTCACAAATCTGCATTACAACTGTTCAGACGGATCATGCGTTTTCAATGTGGGGAGGGGATATTCTTCGTTGCAATACGGAATTCTGGAGGTTTTCGCAGAACCGGTCAAGGACGGTATTGCCCACGTGGTTTTCCTCCGCCGATTCTGGGTCGTTATTATTGCCTCCAGCAGCGTCGTGGAAGTTATCGCGATTGCCCCCGGACAGCTGGTGCTGCAGGCTACCCGGGTGGTACTCGGACGAGGGGTCGTAAAACATCAGATTGTCCGTTTCCGTATGGGGGTGTCAGGATTGAAATCGTCAAAGTTGAAATGATTTGTCATGCATAAAATGCATGACGCGAGGCACCTGTGTTGCAGAGCAGGCAAGTGAGGCCGATTGTACGCCTGTTTGGGGTTAGGGCTCGAGCTGCTAAAGTAGCATGAGAACATCAGTCTTCTTTGCCTAAACAGGATGACAGACTGGATTTAGAGATCGTAAAATTTGTCATGCGCCACATGGAAACTGGGTGCCAACTGGCATCCATTTTTTGCGTGGCAAATCATTTCAACTTTGTCGATTTCAAACCTGACAGTTCCATAATCCGCCTGTCCGAGGTAGTGCTCCGCCGAAAACTGCCCCTGCTCCGAAAGCGGAATGAAAGGCTGGGCGCCCGCGGAATAGCTACTGTACCTGTAGTAGGTGTTGCTTTTCTTGTGTGGTCATCAATACGTACGCACCAGGCTATGTCTTATTCATTGCGCATTGTTTAAATTCTAAATAATCTCATCTTCATCTTAATTCACGACACTGCTGGTCACGGACAACATTTGCGACGACACCATCATGACCAAGACCAAACAAGGAGAGAAATAACACACATCATATCAAGCATACAATGGAAATAAATAAAAGTAAAAACAAGTACGAGCCCGAGGCAGCTCCGGCCGCGTCGCCGCTTCCGGCTCCGCTCCCACCGGCCATGGGGTTGTAGCAATGTACGGTGTTGTTGACTTGGTTGTGAATGTAGTAATTATTGATGCTGATATCATTGTACTGCTGGTTATACTGGTTGAACCCGTGCTGGTTTCCGTCCGCGTCGCCCGGTTGCGGTCCCGCCGCTCCTGCGCCGCCGTAAAGCATACCACCGGCCGATCCTGGTTTGTGGAAGCCCATGGCGTCCTCAAACCCCTGCGGAGAAGATGCGGGTGGTCCCTCTCCAGCAGCGGTACCTCCGTGGTGCCCATGTGGTCCGCCCATGCCGGCGGGATAGAACGGCTGCGCGCTCGCCCGCGGTTGGCTGCCAGACGAGGTCGACGTAGCAGACGGGTCGTAGAATTGCTGTCCAGGGGCGGCCGCACCACCGGCGCCAGCCAACCCCTGCGGGTGAAACTCGCGGGCGTCGCGGGCGGCGGACAGGGAACCTTTTTTGTTCCCCGCGTGCTGGTGCTGCTGGTTCACCGTCATGCCCGGCGGCGGGGGCGACTTCAAATGTTTGCCGCTGCGGCTCACTCCGGGCAGGATCTGCTCCTCGTCGACGTTTAGCCTATTTGTATTTGGTGCACCAGCTCCACCGCCTTTGTTCAGCATGCCGGAGCCTTTTCCGGCAAACCTAGGGTCGTTGTCCCCGAAAAAGTACGGCTTCTTACCCGAGTTTGTTGTGTTACTTCCGTTCGAGCTGTTCGGCGCCGGAGATGACATGAGCTGGTTCTTGCGCCTATGCATCGCAAAATCAATAAAAACTTCTAGTCAGACCGCACACGACCACGACGCACGAAAAAATGCAAATGGACGATAAGAGAAGCACGTACAACTCGGTGCACCATTGCCTACTTCCGCTGGAAACAAAAAAGAAAAACCGTCAGACCAACACGCAGCAACGTGTTGCATCGCAAATCGTGGTGTTGATTCTTGTTTTGCACAAGTGCGTGTGAAAGGGTTTCCCGAGCTTTTATTCGCGAGTACAGGTGGATATTTCTTTCCATTTCCGTTCTTCCCCCCAGTACCGTTTCCATTTGCATTCCCACCGCCGGCGCCCATGAGCATGCCCATACTGGACGTCGTAATTAAATCGGCTCCGTGCCCGTGGTAGTTCTCGCTGGCCATGATGGATTGCTGCCGGACCAGCCGCCCCTGGGAAACCAGCTGCTGAAAGGAGGGGTCCAACTCGCTCAGGTTGGTCGCATCGTACGCCATGGCGGCTTCCACGGACAAAGCCAACCTGGCTGCGGTCTGCACGTCCATTTTCGTTTTCCCGAATCCCACCGCGCAGACGGTCGGAAATCCGCGGCGCCGCACGGTGACCGCCTGGACCTGTATCCAGGAAAAAACACCAACGACCCCCATCCAATTTGTCATGCAAAACATGCATACTCGGCATACCGTAATAAGCGGCTAAAGTGGTAACTCTTTCCGAGCCACAAAACAAGAAAGCTATTGCGTCGCGCCGTGCGTGGTCCCCATAACACGAGCAGAAATGAAAACCCTTGCACCAGGGCGAGGCGCTCCCTTTCTATTCTTGCGGAAAAAAGCCAAAGCTTCAAAGCGCTCCCTTTGCGGAAAAAAACCAAAGCTTCATCAAAGGACTAGCTTCCTATTTACGCGCTCGAAATAGGATATCTATTTCTATGCTTTTCGAAAATGCAAAAACATAAGCTCCCTAATGGCCCGCGCCATTAGGGAACTGCTTCAGAGTTTTTGCATTTCCACTTGCGCATCATCGAGTGAAAAACACCCAAAATCTCGAGCCATAAGTTCCATAGTTGCACGTGCCAATAGGGAACTTATGTTTTTCGAAAATGCAGAAACATAAGTTCCCTAATGGCACGTGCAATTAGGGAACTTATGCCTCAGAGTTTTTGCATTTTCGCATGATGGAGTGAAAAAAAACCCAAAATCTCGAACCATAAGTTCCCTAGTTGCACGTGCCAATAGGGAACTTATGTTTTTCGAAAATGCAAAAACATAAGTTCCCTAATGGCACGTGCCATTAAGGAACTTATGCCTCAGAGTTTTTGCATTTTCGCATGATGGAGTGAAAAAAAAGAAAAACCCAAAATCTCGAGCCATAAGTTCCCTAGTTGCACGTGCCAATAGGGAACTTATGTTTTTCGAAAATGCAAAAACATAAGTTCCCTAATGGCACTCAGAGTTTTTGAATTTGCGCATCTCATCGTCATCGACTAAATAAAACGCAAAATTTCAAGTACGGACGCGCGCGGTTTTTCCCCAGGGAAAAAGCAGAAGGAGAGAAATCCTGCAGCACCTAGCTCGGGAAGTCGGAGAATGCAGGAGCTAGCAGTCGCGCGGTAAAAGTTTCATTCGCTTGCTCTTGTTCTGTGGGCCGTACCAAATTAGCCGCTAATTACGGTTTTTCGAGTAAACTCCACTTTAACTTTTTACATGCAAAAAATGGATGGGGATGGGTGTTTTTTCTTGGATAACCTGCATCTTCATCATACTGGCCTTGTCGCGCTCCAGCGGGTGCCCGGACGGAAGGTGCGAAAGCCACGACTGCAGGACCTGATGAAAGTAGAGCGTTTCCGTCAATAAACGGTGATAGATCGTGTTGGACGTTTCCATGCTCATGATGCTTGACAGGCAGCGACGACAAATAGGAGATCGAAATTTTGTAATGCGCGAGCATGCGCCAGAACCTGTCACACTCTACTCACTACATCTTCATCTACAAGCGCAGCGACGCCAAATCAAATCGAATCAAACATGTTCTTCTTTAACTTTAATTATACCTTATGCAAGTGGTCCGTGGACCTGGTCCAGGACTCAAAATCCGGTCGAACGCCCAACTCGTAGAGCCAGTTGCTCACACGATACGTAATCTGCTGCTCTTCGGGCCCGAGACAGCACCCCAGCAGCGGCCCCAGCGCCGGGGCGTCCTGCGGGTTCAAGTTGACGACGAAGAGCATGGTGAATAGGGCGAGGAAAGAACGGAGGAGAAATCGGAACGCTGGCAGAGAGGCGGCGGGTGCGGAGGATCGGTGAACCAGGTTTTTCTGCTTGGATAAAACTTCCCGATGTTGTAGTTCTACTTGCTCCTCGGGGTAGAAAGTACCTGCTCCGTGTTCTTCGGTCTTCTCGTTCAAATCTGTAAGTTTGGAATCTCCGAGCTCGACGGCAGCTGTACTGGAACAAAGATCTTGACCACGCGGCAGAAGTGTAGGTTTAATATTAGCAACGGGTACAACTACAACTGGTGGTCGTGATGATGACGCAGAAGTCCTCGCGGCACAACAGCTGCTCCAGGCACTGGAGCTGCTGGTAGTAAAATCTGTCGCGTTCTTGTAGACGAAATCCAAAAAAGAAGCAGCGGCCGAGGGAGTTGTAGTTGTAGTTGTACTAGACGCAGCGTTGCTGTAGTTCGCAGAAGAAGTAGTAATGTTGGAAGTAGAAGATGAACAAAATTCCAACGACGAAGGCGAAAAGGTAGATAGATCGTGGCGGTCGTCGTTGCTCGGTTGCGCGTATGCGTTGCAAATTACATGTCATTGCTTCAGACTCAAGAGAGATCAACATGCCGGCGCAAATTTGGTGGACCGATGAACATGCTAATAAACTTGTTCTTGTTGATGGAGAACCACGACGAGCAGCGCTTCTACCACTTGTCGAAACCAAGCAGATGCACATGCACCAAGAGATACAGACTTTGCAAAGTAATCCCGTCATGCTTTGTCTCTGTCTCACCAGCACGATGGACCTTAAAAATCTCCTTCATGCACCAAAACGGGAAATTACGCATGAAAAAAAAAATTACTGCAAGAATTATTTTTTGAGTCCTGAGTCTGAAGCTCTGAACTTTCTGCAGTGGATACAGACTCAGCGAGGCACATCCAAACGCGGTGTGTGGTTCACCAATATTGGGAGATGACTTTCAAAGAGTACTATCGTAGTCCAGGTGCTGACATAAACTTAATCTTGAATGACCCTTAGATGACGTAGGTACGGCCAAAAGAAGGACGATTTATTTTTTCTGTTTGCTTTGGTGGATTATCTTTTCTTTGTCAGTAAGACGACGACTTTCGACTCGGAAGTTGTGCATAGAAGAAGAAGCTCCTCTTCACGATTGCTTGAAACTATAATAACTCAGACTCACCACCAGCTTTTTGCTTGTATAAGTTGAGCAGTGATGATGTCAAGGTCAAACAACTACTCGTCTACTTGCTGCAACGCAGAGATGAAGTTTTAGTAGAAGTAGCTGCTGAAGCTGCTGCTTGCAGATGATCTTCATTTTCACCTCACTCACTTCTTGCGGTAGCAGTGAAAGTCAAAGCTGAGAAGATGGCACCAGGTACATGTACTTCAAGATGAATGAGCAGAACGGTAGTAGAAGCGCAATGACAAGAGATACAGCCTCAACAACTTTATCCAAAGTCGATGCTGGTTTATTTTTGGGCGGAATAACAAGGCGTGTGCGATTTTTTTTTTTTTTGTGTTAATATTGTCAGCTGTAGCCGGTGAAGACAGGATGCAAAGGCAGTCAACTTCTTACTACGTCCTGCTTGCAGATAGCAACACGCTACTCGGGCAAGAGATTAAGATTATGGTGTAGACTTGCTCTTATTCAAACAAGATAATATTGGAGGCAACATAGGAAAAGGATCAAGAAGCCCCCATCTGGCCGCATTGAAAAAAAAAAATGCTACTGAAGATGGTTTTATGTCATGTAGGAGATCTTGAGAGCGCTTCGTGAAGATTCGATCTTTCATCCGCAGGTGAAATTGTTCGTACTAGGACCACTAGTTTTTCCTCCTACAACTTGATAGTACTCTTGTTACGCTTCTTACGCTGTTGAAGATGTTCCCTTGTTGCTGACGTACGAAGTTCGAAGCGGCCTTCTCATTCCCTATTAAATGGGGGTGCTGACACAGACCTCTACTACTCCTGCTAGAAGCACTTGCTGCAGCGCCATCCATCGAGTCAAAAGTAGTGTTATTCTCAACGGTCCCACGTAGTGCTACGAAGAAGAAAAAGTTGTGCTTGGCGCAGCTGTACTTGTACTTACATCAGTCGTAAGGTTGAGCAGGCTCTAGAGATTCTCATTTTAAGATGGGACGCTCACGACACGTGCAAAGGTTGCAAAGTCAGAAGCCAAGAGCATTCATGCAGAGCGGATCTTCGAGTTCGACCGGAGAGATGGCAACCTCTATATTCACAATACTACGTATGAAAACTCCTCCGCTTTACTTTATTTGCTTCTCAGAAATACGAATTCACGAACAACGAACCGCCAAAAGGCCACGATATCTCGGTGCAATTCTTCTTCTGCCGAGAATAATGACGATGACCACAGGCGGAGCTGCGGCCTAATCAAATCATCGCTGTCATACGTCGCGATCTCAGCCAATACCTTCAGGCGCTTATTTCTAGAATTCATCTTCATGCGTTACCGTTATCACCTAATAGAAACCTGTCGTGGTAAGGATTTTCAGTTTCGACGTGCCAAATACGATTAAGTAAGTAGCCTGCTGCTCGACGATCAACCGTTGTTCAGGACAAGAACGATGAGCAGGAAGGCTACGAGCACTTCATTTTGCAAAAAGAAACTGAAACTTGTGTTGTAATAAAAAATCGCGAATCAATAGTGTTAAGACCTCCACTGCTTCGTCTCCTGACTGCATTTTATTGAGAAGTAACTGCTACTCCTGCCTTAACTTCGCGAGTGACTGCTGATCGCTAGATTTCCTAACTTCGGTAAAAATTTTACAAGTTTGTCTAAATTCTCCAACGGTGCAATAGAGGACGCGTGTGTGGTTCTCCCATCGCTAGCGGACGATGATCCACCTGCTGCAGCGGACCAAGCGTTGGAGCTGCATGAAGATCCGCGTGCGGAAAGTTGCAATGGTAGCGGAGGATTGGAGTGGTATGGCTTTGGCGGAGGGGAGGGCGAAGATGATGCGACGTCGATGCGGTACGATGTTCGTTTATGATCGGTAGAATTTGTATGATCATGTTGTCCGTTTATTTTTCCATTTTCAGCCACCTCCGTGCCCCCGTTCATCTTCCCGCTTCTTCTCCCGTTCACGACGTGCTCTGCCGCCGAGCTCAACCGGAGGGAGGAGGAGCTCATCTCCGCCGGCCAACAAGAACTTTCGTGCTCCAGCGGACTCCGCCGCGTGTCCGTGGTTAAAATTAACTGGCAAAAGTCGCGGGCGAAATCGACGCAATTCTTTGCATTCAAGTCGTAGTCCGGCCCCTGCCAGTTGTTCTTCAGCTCGTCGCAGTTGTTGACAAAAAACTTGATGTCGTCCCGTTTCCAAGTGGTGTACCCAACCAGTATCGATTCCGCGTAGACGTGGTCCCGCTCCGTCCGCGGCCGCACGCGCGAGATCCCGCTATGCAAGAAAAAAGCTGTGCAAGTGGAAGTCTGTGATGCAGGAAATGCAAAACTTAAACTTCTGCTTGTCATGGTGGATGTGCGTCATAGGCAACTTTTACACGTGTTTCCAGGTGCTAGCTGCGCATGGGAGGGTCTCTTCTCTGTAATGCAAAACGAATTTGTGATGCTGTTCTTCCTACGAAATTACACTTACACAGTTTTTTTCCTGGATACCCGCTCCCCTCCTCACAGTAGCCGTACTGGTACTCGTCCCCATAGATCTCCACGCCGGTGTGGAAAGCGCCCACGTGGGGCATGCCGAGCAGCTTGTCAAAAATGAAGGAATTCACGGTTTCGAAGGTGAAGAAATTCCCGACCCGGACGTGGTTATGGGTGTGTCAGGATTGAATTCGATAAAAGTGGAAATATTCTGTGATGCATAAAATGCAAGACACGAAGTGACTGTCTTGCAGGGATTGCAAGTGAGGCCGATTGTGTGCCTGTTTCGGGTTTGGGATCATAGAGCTGCTAAAGTAGCATGACAAAGGATGCCTTCTTTTGCTAAACAGCATGACAAACTGGATTATGATGATATCGACATTTGTCATGCGCCGCTTGGAAACAATAACAAATCGGGCTTCCAAGAAGAAGAACTCCTGGCATCGGTTTTATGCATCACAAATTTTCCAACTTTGTCAATTTCAATCCTGACAGTTCCATAGTGGTACACATTGATGTAGACCGCTTTGCGGAAATCTGGTACGCCGCCGGCGAGATCCGAAAGATGATCTTCATGGCTCGCCAGAACCATCTCACTCGGAATGTGCCCCACCGTGATGTCTAGGTCGGACGCAGAAGATCCGCATCCGCGTGGTTCTACTACGGGCGGATCGGAGTTGTTGCTTGGTGATTTCGAGTAGTTCGACTGCTTCGCTTTTTCTTTGCTCGTGCTGTGAAGATCATCCGCTTTCTTTTCGTTTTCCCCCGAAGATGAATTGTTCGCCGGCGGCGGCCGTACAATCCGTTTCGCGCTGTGGTGCTCGGACAAGAGGACACAGATTCTCGGCACTTTGTCTTCTTCGACAACGGATTTGTTTCTAGAAGTCTTACCTGAAGATGATGATCCCATCGCACCACCGGCTCTGGTATTCTTGTTTGTTTTCGAAGCAAGATGATGGAGTCCTGGAGCAACGGCGCCTGTGGTTGTTGCCGCCTGCTTTTCGTGCAGCCGGGGGGTCATCAGCCGGGAAGAGGGTAGGCTGTTGCAGGTGCTGCTAGAAGACGAGGAGACGGAACCTCGTCCAGTGGCAACAGAACTTGATGTCTTGCTCCCGTTTCTACTGGAAACCCCGTTCCCGTTGCTCCCTTCCGACGATGCACCGCCGTGAGGACGAGGACCACCCGCAGCATGATGTTCCGCCGAGGATGACCTCCACGCATCTTCCCCGCATTTTTCCGCAGTCGTCGATAGGAAATCCGCCCGGTCCCCCAGCTCGTCTTGTAGACCGCCGTCGTACAACAAGGCAAAAGGTCGGGAATTCCGCGGTCGGGAGTCGCGCTTCGCGGGGGAGTTCGAATTGCTCGGAGGCTGAATGAGGTGTTCATCTTCTCCGGCAGTGGATGTTATTGGCGAAGCTTTCTCTCCTGCCGCGGTCTTCTCGGTCTTCTTCGAGAAGACCTTCACACCTGCCTCGGGAGATGATGACACAACAGCCGGTCGTGTCGCAAACTGGTCGCTACTAACGCCTCCTTGGCGGTGCGATCTTGAAGATGTCGCATGATCACCAGGAGCACTCGGCGGTGGTTCCTGGAAGTAGAGAAAGTTCGTCGGGCCGGTTGGCGGAGACGTGCCCGGTTTGGAGGTGCTACCGAAGGAGGAGGTGGAAGCCGAAGCGGCAGCTTCATGATTTGCGAAAGTTTTGTTTCCACTCGTTCTCGTGGTCGTCCCATCTACAGCAAGATCAACATGTAGTTGACGAGGAACGTCTTCGAGAACGGTCTCCGTGTGCCGGAAAACCGGTTCGAGATCGTCGGTGATTTCGTACGCTCCGCAGTTGTAGTCCTCGGAGTCTAATTTGTGAAAATCCTTCACCAACGCAATGAGGCGCGGGGAAATTTCCAGCTGCGCCGCCAAGCCCTGCTTCAGTTCGATCGCCTTGATGTCGGGATCGAGGTTTCCGAGGTGGATCCGTTTATGAAAGCCTCAGGTTGGAAATCCTCAAAGCGGAAATAATTCGTAATGCAAAAAAACGACTCCAGTTGAAGTGCCATTTCTAGTCGGCGCATGACAAATTTTCCGGGCACTCAAAGCATGTCTGTCATGCTAGGTAGGCAAAAGGGTGCCCTTCTCTCGTGCTAATCACCAGCCCAATTCTGAACCCTTAGCAGGACAATTGTCGGTCTCCATTGTGTCCTCTGCAATAGTCTTTTTTGCCTCGCATTTCATGCATCACAAATTATTTCCACTTTGAGGATTTCCATTCTGAGGCTTTCATACCGTTTCCCGATGGCTTTCGGAGCCAGTTTGTTGTGGTTCACAAACGAAATCTCCACGGTCTGTGGCATCTTGATCCTGTTCGTGAACGAAGAATTTGCTATACACCTTCAATCCACGACCTATTCTCTTGTTGGATAGCGCGGCTTCTCACTACTTTTATCTACTTTATAGCAACTACCTCTGAACAAGAGGACCAAGAATGCGGTACTACTAGTACGTATCTATTCAGCCAGCTCCTCTTCAACCTCGGCTGCTCGTCTCGGCGTGCACATCAGCCTACTTGGTGTATTGTGGAACTTCAAAACATCCGCAGGTCGTCGAGCAATCGCGTCTGTGCTCGTGGCAGTAACGTAGGTCAAACACCTCTCCGACACAACTTACTACATCCACTCGGCAACAGGCACACTCCACGAAAGTGATTTTATCCACGATCGGGCCCTTTTCTGGCAGAAGTCAAAAATAAGGGCAAAGAAGCACCTAGGGACACGAAAAACGCGTGTCTTTATTTGACACCACTGCGTAGAAACTTACACTGTGATGTGGTCTATTTTGGTATGATGCTCCCGGCTCTGGCTGCTCTCATGTTGCTTGCATCAATTTCAATATGAATATGATGAATTGAGCAATGGATCACAAAAAAACTCACATCATCGGAACAAGAAGAACTACTGCCACCCTAGCGGTTCAGGTGCACCACTATTTTGGAGAAGCGATGACTCAATCTGTAAACTGCTCGCGGCCTGGCGCGGGTGTGTTTAGCTTCATTTTCCTTGTGCTCCATCTTTCTAGTCCTCCGGCTGAAGATCATAGAAGCTGCAGAAGGAGCACCAGTTTCATCACAAAAAATGTTTGCTTCCATGATCTTGTTCACAATCCCCGTTCGAGCAGAGAGTCCGGATCCAGGTGCTTCGCGGTGCCCTGCGGTCGGAGCTTTTGGAAAGCGTTCTGGCCGAAGACTTCCCGCGTGTGCGTGATGTTACCCGGGATGGTGATGTTCTGTTGCGGCAGGCGGGTGAAGGTGATGCAAAAACGTTGCACGTCGAAATATAGCAAAAAATACGAACAAGTGGAAATCAGCGGACGGGCGGGTCGTTTTCATGAAGTATAGTGCACGTGGTCGGAACTAGTACTACAATGCGAGACGAAGATTAGAATCCTCCAGTTGTTGATATCTTGACTACGCGACTAATCCAAATTCTTACCTTTTCCTGGAGCTCCTTTCCCAAGTTCCCCATGAACGCATCGAGCGGATCGTCGTCGTTGTGCTCGCCAACACCTCCAGACGAAGAGGATGCCACCGCTGTTCCTGTCCCTGCTTGGGCAGAACAAGTGCCACTTTGTCCCGTCACTGCCGCACCGTTTGAACTTAGGAACTGCGGTGGACCAGCACCTGGGGCTGGATTGTTTTTGCCATCCGCGGATTTCTGCTCAAGCGTGTTCAGGATGATGCCGTCGAGGTTGCGGCTGATTTGCTCTCGTAACTGTGCTGCCGAAAGTGGCGGGGTTATGGCGAGCAAAGTCCTCGTGGCCCTGCAACAACACACGACACAATGTATAGTGTTCTCCCAAATGCAACGTGGGGACTTGCTCAGTCGCTCATGTTTCGCCTCGGATGCACAAGGCCAGCGATGTAATCAAGAAGGAGAAGTCACGACATTGACATGTTCTGCATTGAGATCAACTTATTACTTCATCTACATGCAGCACAAGTAGACTTTTACTTTCCAACATACCACTCCCCGCCTTACCAGTTGCAGCGACGAGCTGACCGTTGGTCTGTGGGCGTCAATTTTACACTAGTTGTTGACAGCACTGTGGTAAGAGGTTTTGATTCGACAATGAGAATCGGACAAGAATTCATTCTGTGCACAGGAAGTTGCAAGGTAGGATCTCCTTGTATGCACAACATCATGGTGGTCATATCTTATGCCATGTATTGAAGGTTCTTGTACAGGTTTCTGCACAGTAGTTGTAGTTTCCAGCAAAAGTTACCTGGCCCACCAGCACTTGTTCCGGCGGCACTGGCAGCTTCGGTTTGACCATCCTTGTGACCGGCAGAGGGACCCCACCTGTTTGGATAAATGCTGGGATTTGGTTCTTGAAATTCCTGCTGCGACTGCGGGAAGAGGAAACAGACCGCGGCGACCGCGACCGTGACCTACTGTAATTCGTGCCAACATCTACAACTCTGGCGCGCCCTCTTCCTCGACTGCGTCTAGGTCTAGTATCCCCCCGCCTGCTTCTACTGTCGCGGCCTCTGGTACCACCACGGTAGTTGCCACCACGTCTACTGCCGTGTTCACTTCTCTGCCGCTCAGCTCGCCGGCTGTTTTTCTCCGTTCGCGAGCGCGACGAAGGTCTCATACTCCGATCGCGGAGGTTGTCCTCGTCCCGCCGTCTCGTCCCGCCTCGCCTTTGCTTGTCATCCCGGGAAGTAGAATTATCACGAGCCATGATGCCACGGCGCAGTCTTTGTGTCGTGAGGGTTGGTCGAAGTAGTTGAAATTCTAGAAGATAATCAAACGCAACACGCTGTTGTAGTTTGTTGGCCAGCTCAGATACTGATCAAAGAACGATAATGATATACATGGATGTTCGACGATAATTGATTTCTGTTCCTGTGACAATCGTACGCGAGTTGTTGCACTGGCGTGGTCTCTAGTCGGACTAGCAACGACTAGAGGACATCGTGAAGACACAACTACGACGCTATTACGTCGTGCTGCGTGAGATTCCTGAGGTTGTGAGTAAACCAACTAAGACATCAAAGAACGCTGCTAAGTGTCATTTTCTTTCTGCGATCAGAGACCTGGTCGTGTACGCTCCAAAAACAAACGACCACTACACATCCTTCCAGGAAAATCATGTTTCCGGATGTCAAAAAACGAGCCTGCTGAAGAACTTTACATGCCCTGCGCTTCGCCAGTACTACGCCCTTACCTGCGTCTGCCTGGCTCTGCAACTGTTTGTTGTCCACCAGCTCCAGTTGATATTACTGAGTAGAATTGGTTCATAAAATTTGTTCTGCTCTTGGCATTTCATGACAGGTGAAGTTGATTACTTAAAATCTTCATGGTGTTGCTGGCCGTATGACAATTCATTCGCATATGAAGATGACAACGGAACGAATCGAGCGCGCGGCTCTTCATCGTTCTTGCCACAAGCTTCTGCTTGCTCATCTTCGCTAAGGATCATATGGAAATTGAAACTACTGAGCGATATCTTTGCAGTGCTGATAACAATTCATTCTTCTTGTTCTTCTGCTTCTGGTTGAATATTCCATAGTACAACTGTGTATTCGTCATATTTGCAGCACTTTAGTACTCGGATGCTCAAAAAGATACGTACAGAAAAAAAATGGTCTACTTTTTTGTCTCCAATTGTAAGCTTGCGCGTTTTCGTTGTCATTCAGCTCCATCTGGTTGTACGTCTTTCGTTGTGATATTTTGGAAAGATAAATGTCTGAACCTGCTTATTGTCATTTGGGTTAGTTTTAAAAAGTGTGAAAGCTTCGATGCGTTAGAGTGTGAATGAAAATCGTGAACAGCGACGAGGACGAGCAGCACAGTAACAGCATGCTGTTTCTTCGTCTAAAAAAATTAAGTATTCTGAATAGCAATAGAAATTCATATGCATTACGTTTACGATTAGTTGTACTAGTGAGAGTCGGAATAAAATAAGCCAATAGGGCTACTAAAAGATGCGTACTAAAGATTAAGTTGCTAGAAGCTCTTGCTCATCACTTATCATCGGCTAGCAGATCGTCCTCCTCGTCTTCGACTGGTGTCGAGGAAGATGATGAAGAAGAGGATGATGATGATGATGAACTAGATGACCCCGAGGAACTTTTATTTGCCGACGCGCGAGGATTGTCTCCCTGCGGATCATTTGGTGTTGTCCTGCTATTTTGTGCACGCGTAGCAGGATCTCGCTGCACGTGAAGACTTACGCCAGCAGCTTTGTCGGTCGCGTTCTTCGGATTGGATGTAGCAGGCACAGAGGAAGACGATGCAGGGGCAGCTGCGAGCGGAGCAGTAGAAGCACCAGCTGCGGTCGTCGTTGTAACTGGCTGCTTCGTCATCTTCCCAGACTCTTGCCTCGATCTGATCCTCGCTTGAGTCGCTTGCGAAGGCTGTGCCGCTATTGATGACGATTTTTCTTCTTTCATTTTTCCACCAACTCCAACACTTTTCATCGATAGCACTTGTTTCTTCATAGAGGTAGCTCCAGCACTAGCTTCTGTTGTTTCTCCCTTTTTACGGGACGAGCTTGCAGCCGCTACCATCTTCTTCCGAGCGTTATTTTTTCCTCCCTGCTTCACGGTGTTGGTCGGTTTCTTTGTTTGTTTCATCTTCGCATTCGCCGATTGTATCTTTTGCTGCGATGCGGTCTTCTTTTTGGTCTTCATTGCAGCGGGGGCGGCTGCTTTTTTCATCTTGCTTGTACTTGCGGTGGTCCTACTTGATGCAGCTGCCGCCGCACTAGCCGCTGGTTTCTGTTGCACTGTCTTCGCAGCTGCTGCTTTTCCTTTTTTCAAGTTAGAAGTAGACGCGGACTTCTTCTTGTTATCACTGGCTTGATCCGCTGTAGAAGCGGCCGGATCTACTTTCATCTTCACGTCAACAACGTGATCTTTTTCTTTATTCCCCTCGTCATTCCCGATCTTCCCGAAGAGATCTATATTCGTTTCATCCTGCTCTCGTTCTAGCGCTTGGTCGAATTCTATTTCTTCGTCCAGGTCTAAATCCAAACTGTTGTCTATGTCGTCGTTCTTCTTGCTCCTCTTTCTCCGAGGTGCCCGCTTTCCCTTGTCCTTGCCCCTCGTCTTTCCCCTGCGTTGCGCGCTCCCAAGTTGCGAGGCAGCCGCAGCTTTCGCTCGCTCTGCTTGCTTCTCCGCTCTGTTTTGCGCGCGTGCGTCCCTGAGTTTCTGCACCGAGGGCTTTACAACTACAACCGGGCGGACTACTTGGGAAGAAGAACTACCTGCTCCCGCTCCTCCGTGCCCTGTCGTGCGCCTGTTGCCGCTCTCACCTTTCGCTAGCTCTGCTTGCTTTTCAGCTTTCGTTTGTGCGCGTAATTCCTTCCGTCTCAGGTCGACCGGAAAAACCTTTTTAACGAGACGAACCACCGCGGCAGGGGAGCTAGTGCCTTTTCCTGCTCCGTGCCCTGTCGACGAAGAAGATTTATCGATTTCTGCCTTCGCAATAAATTTTCCGCCTGGACCCCGGGCCTGCGCAGCAGCTTTGGAAGCTTTACGGCTAAGCGATCTGTGCAACTCGCCGTCAATTTCCTCCTCCGATACATTTTCGCCCCCGTTTGCGATCTCTTGGTCCAATAACTGCTTCTCGCGGAAAAACCGCGCCAGATCCGCCGTGTACATCCTGCTGATCTGTGTCTGCTCTTGCTTCTGGGCGTTGCCCTTCGCATCTTTGAAATTTGTTCCATCATCACCTGCTCCGCCGAGCTTTCCTTGTTTTTTCCTGCTATACTTCTGCACAGCACTCCAACCGCCGGTGGCTTTCCGATAATATTCCTCCCAGTCGATGTTATTCACGGAGAAGTACTCTAGGGAATTCTGAAAATCCTGTGCAGCTTGCAATAGCTGTTGGTCAGAGTCTTCTTCTTCTTGTTCGGCATAATAGGGAAGAGGTGGCGGAACATCGTCTCTCCCTCCACTCGTGTTACCACCAACAGCAGTTGTGCGTTGTCCTTCCTGTAGCAGTTTCGGCGTGCGGGCAGGAGCCGTGTGAAAGTTACCTGCTCCACCTCCCGTGGTAAATAAAATCTCGCCCTGGTTCATCTTCATTCCGTCATCTCCGAAGTCCTCTAGATTGTTGCCTCGCTCCATCGTGGTTGTGCCATGATTCCAAACCGCTCGTCCGCCCTGTTGCAAGAAGCGGCCAGCGCCAGCTTGATCTTGTTCACCAATCACGTTTCCCTCGTCATCTTGAAAATACTTCACAAGCTTCTGCTTCCCGTTTTTGCTGTTGTAGGTTCGCAACTCCACAAAGTGCCCCTTCCCCACGCATTCCAGCTCGGAAAACAGCGTTTCGACCGCGATGTCCTCGGGTTGCGCTACAAATCGATTGAGAGCCCGGGCTTGCGACATCCACGGAAGAAATTGCTTCAACTTGTAGTTGTGTGATGTACTAGTTCTTTGCGGTGCAGTGTAGTTCGTCCCGGCAAGAATGCCC
>JACKZZ010012879.1_pt1 | contig 31756 bp, 32 predicted proteins | sample 8027871 | NCBI WGS metagenome assembly JACKZZ01 (sample SAMN15724774, study PRJNA655200) | protist metagenome | isolation source: fluorescence activated cell sorting (FACS) single amplified genomes of... | place: USA: West Boothbay Harbor, Gulf of Maine | collected 2000-07-19
TTTCAAGACTGATATAGCAAATGATGCAAATTTATTATTTGGTGCATCATACCTTAAGGGAAGTAGTTATTGCCAAGATTTTCCAATAGAACACTTTGTGCCATGCGATAACAATAACCCTGCTTATGATTTCTATGCAAGATTAAATTGGAAAAGAATAACTGCCCAAGGTGAATTTGCGCAAACCTTTAATGAATGGCCCGGCACTCACAATCCACAACCACCACTTGATCAGTATGGAGCTTCTAAAGTTACGTCTTTTGATGCTGGCTTAAAGTATCTTGCTCCAATTTATGGCAGAGATTATGATTTCTCTTTAAGCTTTAGTGAACTTTTCGCAGGACCTAACGGTTCTCCATGGCATAGACAAAGTCAATTTGTTGCAGGCTTTGCAACTTGGTTTAAAACTGTAAAATTATTTGCTGAGTACGTAAGAATTAATGGTTATGCTCCATTAAACTTTATAAGCGGCAGCTTACCTGACGAGCCTTTTCCAACAGGAACTACACACAGTCAATCTGGTGTTGTTAACAATACTATTGTGATAGGAATTGATGCGACTATTTAAGTTTTCCTTAAGTATTTTATATACACTTACAATAGAACTTGAAAAAAAATAATAATATTAATATTTTATTTTAATACAAAATTATTTAATAAAGCTTGCAATTTAATAAGAGATTTTTATTAATATGCATTTTTTATAATTCTGAGGGAGTATTTTTCATGCCATTAAAAATAAAAGAAATAAAAGCTAACGAACATTTTGAATATAAAGGTGACGTTGAGCTAAGTGGATCAATTGGCAAGAACGCAACAGTAGTAGTTAAAGACGGTAGCCTAAGCGTTGGTGAAAACATTGGCGATGAAGCAAATATTAAATTAGAACAAAAATCATCTAATATTAGCGTGTCAGGCGGCTCTATCTTTTTCGGCGGTGTTAGCTGCGTTTCAATTGGTGGATCAAATAAAGTTCTAGAAACCAAGGGTGATATTTGCAATAGTGTTAAAATTAACACAAGCAGCGCCTCACTAGAAGTTGCGGGTGACATTGGCACTTTATGCAAAATCAAAACCATAAGCGGCGATGTTAGCTCAAAGTCCATTGGCAAAGGCTCAACAATAAATACCACCAGTGGATCTATAGCCATCGCAAATGTTGCTGACAATGTACATTTCAATTCAGTAAGCGGTGATTTTAGAGCAGATAAAGCTGGGAACAACACCCATGTTAGAACTACCAGCGGTGATATTACTACAGGCGCAATTGGCGATGACTCTACTCTAAGCTCTGTAAGTGGCGATTTTAGAGTTGCAGGAATTGGCAGCTCTTCTACACTACGTTCTACTAGTGGCGACATAAGTGCAAATTATATCGGTGAAAATTCAACAGCAACTACAGTAAGTGGCGATATAAACATACGCAAAGCTCCAGCAAGTGCTGATGTATCATCTACCAGTGGTGACGTAACTCTTAATGGCAAAAGACAAAAGAGAGAGCGCAACAATTATGGATCATCATCAATATTCATGAATGGCATCAGCATAAGCGGCGGTAGCTTTGGTGGCGGTCGTGTTATTATAAATGGCAGAGACCTTAGTGACATAATGAGAGAACAAAATAGCAGCCAAAGCAGCAGCGATGCACCAGAAGAAAAACCTGTGCGTTATATGAAAAAGTAATTTATTGTTCTTTCAGTTTTTAGGTTCCGACGTCCTGCGGCTTGACCGCAGGATCTCTTTAAAAATGCGAATGACTACAGCAAGATCCCGCGATCAAGTCGCGGGACGTAGTGTTTACTACTACGCGGGACGCATGGTTTACTACTACGTGGGACGCATGGTTTACTACTACGCGGGACGCATGGTTTACTACTACGTGGGACCGCTGATAGGTGGCACATCAATAGATTATATTCAAACACCACCTACATTACTTTTAAAAAATACAAAAGCAGTATAAAAAAGCATAAAAACTGTTGGGTAAAAGGTAAGTGCAAATCCTAGCGCCCTTCTTGCTGCGCCTTTTTTATAATTCAGAAAAAACAAAAGTCTGCCGAAAATAAAACTAGATGCTGCCAAAGGTATAACTGAAAGGTAAGTTGCTGGCATTAGCACGGCCCACGCAAGATAGGTAATAATCGCAAGCACTGATTGCTCTAGAGTGTTTTGTAATACAGCTTGCAATATGTGAGCTTGGTCACTACCTACTCTTAATCCGCCGCCATCTATATCTTCTGTAGAAAAAAACCTATGTCTTGCCATTATTCCGATATGAATAGCAAAGCATAATCCTATAGCCATACATGAAGCAGCTAAAATCATTACCCTTTCAGATGTCGAAGCATTTTCTATACAGCCGAATGGATTACAGCTAATACCAACCAGAATCACAAATACTGACACCATACTGGCCACAACCATACTTGCAAACACTGCTCTTTGCTTTTCCCTAAACTCCATAAATAATTCCCTTTGATTATTTATTACAGCTATACCCTCATAATAAGCCAATATGAAGAGAATTGAAATGATTCAAATGCAACCAACAATAGTCTGCCACATCACACCGACGTCCCTCAGCTTGGCCGCGGGACGTCGGCTCTAGGGTGTGGGTGGGGCGTCGGCTCTTGGGTATGCGCTGCTGGGCTGTCAGCTATAAAGTGTGGCCTAGGATGCCGGTCCTGGAACGTGCTAGCTTTAAACAAAACCTTTTTATAACCAGCATCAATCTCCAAAATAGAGATTTTTTCAAGCTTATTATTGTAACCAAAAATTACATTTATTGTTTTATGATAGCACTCTTCTAAAGGATCGCATAAATTATAAATGCTGAATAATCTAACAAATTCTTTTATATTATCTGGCATATAATATTTAGACAACCTTACTAAGCGCCTATTGTTTTTAAGTACATAAGGATTACTGAGTGCGTGATTAACTTCATCTAATGAAAAACTTATCCTCTCGTGAAATCTCTTGTATTTTAAATCAAAAGAAACATAAGAATCATGCTTAATAAGTTTTAAACTTGAAGATTGTTTTTCTTCTTTAGTTTTAATATTAGCTAAAAGTAAATCCTCTAATTTAAGGGGTTTAAAGCGAACATCAAGCCGTATAGACTCTGGCTTTCTAAACATTACATTACTCCTTAATGCAACACCTTTACTTTCTAACTAAGCTCTTTTTAAATTTGCATTTAAGTTTGTATTGCTAGGATCGAGCTTAACTAAACTGCCGGTATACATATCAACAAAAAACCCTGGCCAGAAGAATACATTTAGAACTGAGACTGGTTGAAACTTAGTATTTACTGCTAAAGTTTGTTGCTGAAACCCGTCTTTTTTAAGAGTAATCGCTTTTCCATCTCTAATATTCTTAGGTAAAGTAATAGTAGCTGGAGTTGTTCCATATTCTGTATTATCAACTAATATTTTAGCTCCTGCAGGCTTTGATTCTACATGAACCTGTCTACTATTATCGCCGGCAATACTTGCACAGCCTGAAAGAATTAATAGTGTTGCTAAAATGACTACGCCTCAGAACTTGTTCATATTTTCCTCTACATTAGAATTAGTAAAAATTTTTATCTAGGTTTTGTATGTCTCGAGGAATCTTATGGCAGCACCTGATAGGGGTCAAGCTTTTATTCAGCATCTTGTTTTATTAATTTACAAAATGCCAAATAAACACTCTGCGTCTAGAACTTAGTAACTTTTAACAATTACTTTAGTACCATGCTTTGCAAAATTATATCTTATCCATTTTGCATCACTGACTTTTAACCTTACGCAACCATGGCTTCTATTACCATCAACTACATTGTATGACCCATGAAGCCCTATATTGCCATTAAAGAACATGCAGTATGGCATTGGTGCGCCACCCCTTGGTTTTGGATACCTTGAAGATTTACAGCCTTTACTACCTAAAGACTTTATTCTGAAATGACCGGCAGGTGTTCTACAAGATCGTCCTATATCTTTACACCAATTACCACCAGAAGTGGCAAGACCTGATCTTATTAAATTACCACTACTTGAGTAAGCTCCCCAAGCGTGTTTTCTAGGATCTACAATTATAACTTTTTCACCGTAAGCTTTGACTTTAGATGGCATTCTTGAAGAATATGATGATTTCTTACTACTTGATTTGGATTTTTTATTATGTGCAACTTTTATATGCTTTTTCTTAGGTGCATCAAACTCATCTTCATAATAATATCCTTGAGCAATATTTCCACTTTTAATACCCTCATGTTCAGTTAATGTGTCGCCATAGCTATCAAAGTAATTTGTTGTTGCGTTAGCGCTAATAGAGAACACAATTATCGATATAGAACTTAAAATAACAGACAAGTTAAGCTTTCTCATAAGACCTCCTCGGTTTTTTTCTAGTTATGGATTCATTTTAACTCACAAAATAATGTTAAGTGTGAAAATATGTACACACTCTGGCATCATATTATATACATGAGGCCTTACTGTACAAATCATGCGCTATCAGTTCTCTTTAATAAACATAACTATATGTTTTTACCTGAAAATTTAATAAACTGCTCTATCGTGTTGAATAATAAAAGGACTGAGCAGAAAATGAAGGAAACACATACTAGAAGTTTTTTAAAAGCACTAAGCTGGAGAATTTTCGCAACACTTACAACCATAGTCATTAGCTATTTAATCATTGGGAAAATTAGTTTTGCGATATATATTGGTTTATTCGAATTCGTCTCCAAAATAGGTTTATTTTATATGCATGAACGCATTTGGAATTCAATCAACTTTGGAATGTTTAACTCCAAAGATAGAGCGCCTGCAAGTTAAGCGTAAAAAATTTAAGATTTCCTTAAGCATAAGCCTGCATAATATTTTTTGCCTAGTAAAATAAACTTCACAAAGGAGTCATGTTCTTATGCCATCATCAAAAAAATCCCATCATGAAGAAAAAAGAACCGGGGGAGAGCTAAAGGATTACCAAAATAGCTTAAGACAAGCAATTAAGGCACAAACAAGACTAGAAAGAGAGCTATCAAAATCTAAATCAGATACGCAAAAATTTAGGAAATTGCATTATAGCTCCCTAAAAAAAAATAATGATCAAAAATCATCTCTTGATAAAATCAAAATTTCACTACAGACAGCAAAAGGACAAAATAAAATCCTTCAGCATAAACTTACATCTTCAGAAGATAAAATGCATATTGCATTAACAGAAATAGGGGCACTAGAGAAAGAAATACAAAAACTTAAAGAACAGCTTAAAAAAACAAAGGATACAACTAAAGTAAACCAAAGTTCTGAGCTAGAGGTTACGCCTGAAGCTTCACCCGCAGAAAAAACTGCAAACGAAGATCAAAGCTCCGAGTATAGCATTTTGCACCCTTTCAGTTGGATTGGCTATGGAGGCACAAAAGCAGAAAAAGATCCTGGACCATCAAGAATTGATCTATTAGATGAAATAATTCAAAGTAACACAAAAAATGCCATCGAAGCTAAAAACACTCCAGACACTTTTAAACTAAAATAGTTGTCACCATATACGTGGATAAAAGATCCTGCGGCCAGGCCGCAGGGCGTTGATTACAATAAAAGAGGGGCTATAAAATTAAACGTTGCTTAAATTATCTTGCAAAAACTCCTTCAACTCTGGGGAAACTCTTTTTAATTCGTTAGAGCCGCGGGTAATTTTTGCAATACTAACTTTTAATTCTTCTGAGAGCTTACGCTGAGTAAGCTTATTGTCGAGGAGAGATTCAACAATTAAACATCTGGTTTCAATACTTGATTTTTCTTCAGGTGTTAAAAACAAACTTAGCAATTCAGATAAAAGTTTTTCATCTTTAGTTGCCATACATAAGCGCAGTAAATTGCGCCAACCTCTATCATGCATAAAAACCTCAACAACAATATCAACCAGCTACAATAAAACCAGGATTTTTAAGAGAGATTTTATTGTAACGCATATATTCATTTTCTTCTAAGTCTCTGATAGACATACCAACTTCACTTACGATAATATCACCTGCAGCTATGTCCCACTCCATAGTTGGCGCAAATCTTGGGTAAATATCAGCAGCGCCTTCAGCAATTAAACCAAATTTTAATGCTGATCCTGAAGTTATAACAGAGACTTCAGCACCCTTGTCACGCAACCCATCTAAAAAATTCTGAGTCTTTTCACAGCCGTGTGATCTAGATACAACTGCTTTTAATTTTTTTAAATCCTTATTTGATGGCTCAAGCTTTATGTGCTTATCATTCAAAATTTTATATGCGCCCTTACCTTTTACTGCATAATATACTAAACCTAAGGCAGGAGCATTTATTACACCTACAACTGGTTTATTATTCTCTATTAGGGCTATATTTATTGTAAACTCACCATTTCTTTTAATAAATTCTTTTGTACCATCGAGCGGGTCCACAAGAAAAAAACAATCCCAATCTTTTCTAGCTTCATATTCGATATTATCTACCGACTCTTCTGAAATAACTGGAATATTTGGATATTTCTTTTTTAATGAATTACAAATATATGTATGAGACTCTATATCGGCTTTAGTCAACACAGAAAAGTCATCTTTTCTCGTAACATCGTGAGAAGACTCACCATAAATTAGCATAACCAGCCTTGCTGCTTGGTTAGTTATATTAATCAATTCATTTATATCTATATATTCCATTTTCTTACCCTATAAATTCAAATTGGTTATTGCTCTTCTATAACGCTATTTACTATACTTCCTAAAACTTAATGAATTACTATAACATCTTTGGAGAATTATTACATATGAATGGACAACTTATACTTAACAGCAGACAGCGCCTAGACCTTGAAATGTTGCTAAATAATGCTTTCAACCCACTTGATGGCTTCTTAAACCAAGAAGACTATAATAATGTACTAGAAAATATGCGCCTCACATCTGGAAAACCTTGGCCTATCCCTATCACTCTAGATATCTCTACTAGCTTTGCTGAGAGCTTATCCATAGGAGATAGCATAGTACTACAAGATGCAGATAATACACCAATTGCAAATATGACAATAAATGATAAATGGAAGCCCAACAAAGAAACAGAAGCAAAGCAAGTTTTTGGTACTAATGACTTAAAACATCCAGGTGTCAACTATTTACATAATCAAACAAAAGAATGGTATATAGGTGGAAAACTAGAACAACTAACTAAGCCCAAACACTTTGATTTTCTAGAATTAAGGCATACACCAGAAACACTAAAACAATTATTTTTATCTCTAGGCTGGGAAAAAATTATCGCATTCCAAACAAGAAATCCTTTGCATAGAGCTCATATGGAATTAACCCTAAGAGCTTCAAAACAAATTGGCGGTAATATATTAATCCACCCCGTAGTTGGAATGACAAAACCTGGAGATATTGACTATATAACAAGAGTTTATTGCTATAAAAAAATCATGCAATATTATCCCGCAAATACTGCGCTTTTAAGTCTTCTACCCTTAGCCATGCGCATGGCTGGTCCCAAAGAAGCTTTACTACACGCACTTATTCGAAAAAATTATGGTTGCACTCATTTCATTATTGGTCGCGACCATGCGGGCCCTGGCAAGGATTCGAACGGCAAAGATTTTTATGATCCTTATGGCGCACAAAAACTAGTAAGATCAGTCGAAGATGAAATTGGTATAAAAATGGTACCTTTTCAAGAAATGCTTTATGTTAAAAATAAAAATAAATTTTGCTCCAGAGATGAATTAAGCGAAAATGATGAAACTCTTTCAATCTCAGGAACTGAGCTAAGAGAAGCTTTAAAATCTCAAAAACCAATACCAGACTGGTTTTCATTTCCTGAGATTATCACTGAACTCAGAAAATCGCATACTCCAAAACATAAAAAAGGCTTTACTATATTTTTTACTGGGCTTTCAGGAGCAGGTAAAACCGTCCTATCCCAAACATTATTATCTAAACTTCAAGCCTATGGTGTAAAAAACATAACTCTGCTTGATAGTGATTCCACCAGAAGAATTCTAGCAAATGATCTAGGCTTCACCAAAAAGGATCGCAACCTAAATATAAAACGCATCGGGTTCGTTGCAAGTGAAGTTACAAAAGTTGGCGGAATTGCATTATGTGCTGCAATTGCACCATATGAAGATGGTCGTAAAGAAAATAGAGAGCTAATTTCAGAACATGGCGGCTACATTGAAGTATATGTTTCAACCTCTTTTGATGAGTGTGCAAAACGCGACACCAAAGGCTTGTACTCTAAAGCTATTGCAGGAAAACTTAAAAACTTTACCGGATATAATGACCCTTATGAAGCACCATCAGACCCAGAAATAACCATTGACACATATAACAAATCAATTGAAGAATCTGCAAATATAATTTTCGATTATTTAATAAAAGAAGAATATATTCAATCAACTTCAAAAAGCTCAACTACAAAAACAAAAGAAACCGCATAAGGTCACTATAATATGAACATAGATAACTTACTAGATAACTACAACAGCAGAAATATGTTCGTAGTTTTAGGCTTTGCCCGCTCTGGCACAAGTGTAATAACAAGGGGGCTAAAAGCCCTTGGCGTTGACTTAGGAACCGGGGCTCAAAAAGAAACCAATAATAACAAGTGGAATCCCAGTGGTTTTTTTGAAGATGAAGAAATAATTTATCACATACACACAAATATTTTTGAAATATTAGATTACAAAGTTAGAGAAATACGTATTATTGACAATCATAAGCTTTTAGATAAAAAACTCCAAGCACCAAAACAAAATGCTAAAAACCTGTTAAAAAAACGTTATTTAAACACCTATGATTTTGGCTTTAAAGATCCAAATACAGCAAAGCTTTTACCTTTTTGGCAGGATGTTTTTCAAGATCTTAGCTTAACTGAGAAATATATAATAGCATTACGCAATCCATTATCTTCAGCTAGTTCTTTTTCTAATTTAACTAACATAGATCTTGAAGCTAGCTTAATATTATGGCTCACGCATATTATCCCTGCAATTGATGAAACCAAAAATAAAAATAGAATAGTAGTAAACTATGATTCTATGCTTAGCAATCCACAGCAACAATTAAAACGCATAAAACAACATTTGAATATTAACTCTAAAAAAGAGAATCTAGATAGTTTTGCTAATGAATATCTAGATTTAAATCTCCAACACAATAATTTTAACGAAGACGATTTAAAGAATCATTCAGCATGCAAAATAACTCCACTTTGCCGAAGAGTTTATGGTTTATTAAACAAAGTTGCTAAAGATGAAATATTAATGGAAAGCGAAACATTCGAAGCAGCCTGGGATAATATAAAAATTGAATTCGATTATATTTATCCCATTTACTGCTATATTGACACTTTACTTAAAAAAAATTCTAACCTTAATACTAATCTAAAAAACATTAGCAAATCTATAACCTGGAAAGCCTTGCACCCCCTAAGGATTATTGATGATAAATTAAGAGATTCTCGCAAGAAGCACCGGAACAAAAAACGCTTAGATACTGCTTATGAGTGAAAAAAGGTGCGCATATGATCTAAATTAGCACAAACAATCGATACATGTCCTTATGTGAGCACAGCACAATTAAGTGTCATGATATAATGACTTATATAGCTTCATGCTTTAAATTGGCAAATGATCTAGGCACAAGGAACAAACATGTTAACTGAGTCTTTATATAAATTCTTTATACCTAGAAAGTATTTTGAGCCACAAAAGACTTTTGCGCACGCCAAAAGTGTTGTCCATGGTGGGTTAATTGCAATTTTGGCAGCACCTAGCTTTGCGCTTATCTATTATTTACTAGGTGACACAAAAGATGCGTAACAGCTCACGCCCCCTACCCAAAACTAGGTAAAAGTGAGGGGGCTTCTTCTCCAGCAAAATAACTTTTGATAAGATCACAAAGGTATGCAAATGAGTTTCTTCCTTGAAATTTACAAGTCATATTAACTGATGCACTTCTTGCCACAAATTGACTGCCATACTCAGACCGGGTGCCAAAGTATTTTTTACGCCAAATCACAATAGGTCTTATGCTTCTTTCAGCATGATTATTTGTAGGCTCGATTCCATCAATTTCTAAAAATGTCCAAAGAGCATTAAAGACTTTGAGAAGGTTTTTACAAAACCCAGCAGCTTTTAATGCTGGATCTGTATATGAGCCTTGCTCAAGTAATTCACCAATACGGCGGCGAATAGGCTCTGATTCTTGCTGCAGGGTGTGTTTCGATATCCTGCCATCTTTATATTGATGCCATTTTTCAAATAGCGATGATTGTTCTTTTAATAGATTTTTACAAATTCTGGCGATGAGCTTATCTTTTTTCTCAGATAGTTTAGTAAAATCGCGTTTTATATGAGCCCAGCAGATTTGGCGCTGGCTGCTATCATAAATATTATAAGCTGCATACCTATCAGTTATGATGGTATTTTTAAAATCCCCAAATAAGCTTCTCAAGGCTTTGATTCCGCGAGAGGGTTGTATCTTAAAATATGCAGCAGCCTTTGACATGAATCCCCAAACCCATTGATTTTTACCATCACGCTTATGGCCAGTTTCATCAGCATGAGCTGAATGACTTTGCTTTATAAATGGTAAAAGCTCTTCAACTGGCGTTTCCATTGCTGCATTAACAATCTTTTGTTTATTAAATACTGTACCAAGGCTTATGTGAAAGTTGAAATGCTCTTTTAAAAATCTTTGTTGTTCTCTGCGCGATAATCCATACTTAGTAATAAGTTCTGACATAAAGCCTGTTAGTCTTGGGCCTGTAATACCCCATGTTATGCCGCTAGGCAAGTCTGCAACATGTTTTAATTTGCATCCAGTGCAACATCCTTTTTGCAGTTGATATTCTGTAACATTTAACTCCAATACTGGAAGCTCATGAACTTGATGGCGCATAAACTCACTTGTTGCTTTTATTTTATCGCCGCAAGAGCAATAGCTAGGTAGTTTGCACGTTACAATATCATCAACCTCTTCAGTAGGTAGTAATGATCGGAAATGACCCTTATGACCTTTTTGACCACCGCTTTTTTTGCCGCTAGATTTTTTATTATTTTGCTTCTTTTTTTTAAAGTCTGATGATGGCGGTTTTGATGAGTTAGAAGAGTTATTGTTTAGTTGTTCTTTTAGTTGGGCATTTTCAATTTCTAATTTTTTATACTTAGCTTCAAATTCTACAAATTTATCTGTAAGAAACTTAATTATTTTATGACATTCTTCTACTGTTGTAGGCAGTGCATTCATATAAATTATGCATTCCATTTTGTAATGCGCAGAATTTACAGGATTTCTAGTAAAATTCAAGAGTTTTAGCTCTAATTAGGAACGAAAAATTTGCGCTCACTGAACTTTAAATGGGGTGGCACGGAAGAGAGGCTCACGCTACGCGCAGGCACGAGCACAGCGGGATGCTCTGAAAGTGACGGGACCCCTTCTCAAATGTTAAATGCAAATTTTTTTAGAGGGGCCCTGAGCTATTACAAAGATGCGAGCATAGTTGCAACTATTGGCTTGATTATCTTTATCGGACCCTGGATTTTGAAAATGACTAAAAATCTAGGATTTACTAGAGAGTCAATGCTATTAACACTTTTTATTGGGTTTTTTACAATCGCTTTAAATCAGGGTGGGGCCCACTCACCTGCGGCCTTTTGGCTTATGTTAATTCCATTTTTTGCAGTATACATGGGAAGCCATAAAGCTGGCATATATTGGTTAGCGCTCACTATTACAGCTATTCTAGTTATTTATCATTTGCATACAAAAGATATTTTATACCAAGTAGAATTTGTAAACAATGAAGAGCTACTAAAATCTGTATCTATTATTGGCTTGATACTTATAATCTATTCATTTATATATATTTTTGAGCAACAGGAAATTCATAGAATTTCTTTATTGCAAGACTCATTAGCTAAAAGAAAAAGAGTTTCAAAAAAACTCTTAACCTTGGCCCAGTACGATCCCTTAACAAATTTACCAAATAGATCTTATTGCAATGCATTATTAAATAGAGCAATTATTCACGCAAAAAAAAGCGCTGAAAGTTTCGCCATCTTATATATTGACCTTGATAACTTTAAAAATATTAATAATCTTTTAGGTCATGACATAGGAGGTCTGCTCTTAATAGAGAGCGCGAAGAGATTTCGCAAATGTCTTAAAGAAGGTGATTCAGTATGCAGACTTGGCGGAGATGAATTTATCTGCATTATCAGAAAGATTGAAAGATATCTAGATGCAGAAAATGTTGCAAAAAAAATTATTATTGAGCTATGTAAACCTTGCATGATTAACAAATATTCTATTAATACTAGCCCAAGCATAGGTATTGCAATATTCTCAGATCAAAGCACAGACAAAACTTCTTTAATTAAAAGCGCTGAAATTGCCATGTACAGCGCAAAAAATCTAGGGAAAAATACTTACAAATTTTACACCAAGGAAATAGATCAAAAGCTCAATAGAATGGCAACTATCGAAGAGCACCTAAGTAAAGCTATTGAAAACAATGAATTTACTATGGCGTATCAGCCACAGTTCAGCCCGAAAACACTTGAAATAGTTGGCATAGAAGCTTTATTACGCTGGGATAACTCAGACTTAGGGAAAATAGGCCCAGATGAATTTATTCCCATCGCAGAAAAAATGGGGGTTATCACCCTTATTGGGGATTGGGTTATTAAGCAATCTTGCACTGATTTACAAACATGGTTAAATGCAGGACTCATTAGCTCTAAAATAAAGCTTGCTATAAACTTATCAATTATTCAAGTAATGCAAAAAGACTTTCTGGATACCATTTCAGCTCACTTTAAAACTGGCGAGATTAACACAAATTTAATTGAACTTGAGCTTACTGAATCTATGATAATGTCTGATTCTGTTGAAACTATAAATATCTTAGAAAAGCTTCGAAACCTAGGCTTATCTATTGCAATAGATGATTTTGGAGTTGGTAATTCTTCTTTAAATAGAATTGCAACAATCCCTGCGGATATTTTAAAAATTGACAAATCATTTGTTGATAGTATTCCTCACGACCGTAAAAGCGTTGCCACAATTAGATCGGTGATATCTCTTGCACATGGCTTAGATCTTAAAATAGTAGCAGAAGGCGTTGAAACCCATGAGCAATTTGAATTTTTAAAGGAATATGGGGTTTATGCGATTCAAGGATTTTATATCAGTGCTCCTGTTAACAATAAAGAAATACTTAATTTGTTAAAAACAAATAGTAAACTTGCCAGCAAGCTCACCAAATAGTCTGAACACCCTTTCGCCATAAATCTATAAAATGCTTGCTTTCAACACTTAGATTACTCAGAATTATAATAAAGTGATATAATGTTTGTATCGTACTTTGAAATTGCAACTCAGATATAAAAAACCTTAAGGGGGTATAACATGAGATCAATTTTTGGAGTTCTGACTCTTGCGGCAATGATGCTGCTTCTTGGTGGCTGTACATCTTTAAATGGTTCAGGTGGTTTTTGTAGCACGCAGTATGGCTGCAACAAAACCTCGACTTGTGCCACAAGTCCAAACTGCCAATGCACAGATCCTGGGTGTTATTCAGGGTGTGGCAATTTTTGCTTATCAACTAAAAGATGCTGCAGCGCATTTGGCAACCAGGGTGCTCTGAATTATTAAAACCCTAGCCTAAAAGCATGTTACGGGTGATCAAGTTCACACACCATGGGGCATGCTTTAGGATCACTTGAAATGCACTCTGAGTGACGTGGATTGCCGTTAAAATAGCAGTGCGTTACATACTTATCTAGTACTGTATCAAATATTACTATCACATCTTGGCCAAAATCATATAAACATAAAAACAATCTATCTGTCCAAGTAGCAGCCTGCATAGTAATGGCTTTTTTAGAGTCACCCTGACCTATCATTTCAAGTGTATTATCAGTCTCAGGCAAGTCTATCTTAGTTCTAGCAGTATATTTATATTGAGCCCAAGAGTTAGATTGCTGATGAGACTGTATATCTTCCGGGTTAGGGCAGTACATCTTAATATGATTTGCATCTGAAAAGACATTTACAGACAAAAAAAGCAATAAAAACATAGGGTTAAATAATTTATAAAATTTCACAGTTTTTCCTTTAGTAAAGTTAATTGATAAATAGATAAATTGGCTATAAAATGGCCCCTTTTGAACACCCAGGTAAAAATAACAATGCGAATACTTTGTGTTATACCAAGCAGAATTAGCTCTACAAGATTACCAAGAAAACCACTACTACCAATTCAAGGGAAACCAATGGTGCAGTGGGTTTATGAAAATGCTAAAAAATGCAAAGTATTCTCTGATGTGGTGGTTGCAACTGATAGCGAAGAGATTGCCAAGGTTATAGAAAACATTGGTGGCAAGTTTGTCCTGACTAACAAAGATCTACCAACAGGCTCAGATAGAGTTGCGGCAGCTTGCAAAGACTTTCCCGATGCAGATGTCATTGTTAACTTGCAAGGAGATGAGCCTTTTATAAAACCTTCTATGCTTGAAGAACTAGTTTCACCTTACCTTAATGGTGAAATGCCAGACATGGCAACTTTAGCCTACCCGATAAACTTAGAAAAAAATTATAATAATCCTGGGGCTGTAAAGGTCATCACAGACTTACATGGAGATGCATTATATTTCTCAAGAGCTCCAATTCCATACTTTAGAGAAACCACAAAGGCGCCTGTTTATCATCACATAGGCTTATACGCTTTTCGTCGTGAGTTTTTATTAAAATATACAACTCTTTTGCAAACTCCTCTTGAAAAAGCAGAAAGCTTAGAGCAGTTGCGCGCCATTGAACATGGCTACAAAATTCGAGTCACTATTACTGAAAATAAAACCCTAGAAATAAACACTCAAGAAGAATATGAACAAGCGCAAGAGTTTACCTATACCGAGTGAAGAATAAAAGTAAAAACTTGACCAACTGCCTGCGCTGTGTAATATTTAAATAAGTCAAAACCTTCCTTTAAACTCTCTAAATCCAACGCAGGTATTCACGGAGAGATAAATTTAATATGACAAGGAAAACAGGGATGCAGAGTAACTTTACTAACACACTATTAAGTCTTTTAGTACTTTCTATCTCAGCAAATATCTATGCTAAAAATACCTCTAGAGACGGCATAAAAATCGGGGATAGTTTCGGTGGCGGCATAGTGTTCTTCATAGATAACTCTGTTACGCCAACAAGAGGGTTAATTGCAGCTTCACACTCAATCCCAGAAGGAAATTACACCTGGGGCGGGTTTAATAATACAGTACTTACCTCCCCAGCGTTATTCAGCGGAGAAGATAATACAGAAAATATGTTAGCTCAAGAAGGCGGGTCCCCAGCTGCTGAAGCAGTTACAACACTCATGTCACCATCTATATGTGAACCACCAATAATTTCTTGTACAGGCTGGTATATCCCATCTCATAGGGAACTTGCAATACTTTGGACTAACAAAGATTTAGCAAGGATTACAAATTTAAGACCTGCCAGCTATTGGAGCTCAACAGAATCTGTTAAATTTCCTAGCCGAGCATGGTTTGCTACCTTCAGCAGAGGTGGCGTTAGTTATCACGGAAAAACTGGTACCAAGGTTCGCGTCTACCCAATCAGAGCTTTTATATCCTAAAATGGAGCTACAAAAAATGAATAATAATCTTTTTAAAGCTCTACTCAACATATGTATTTTATTTTCAACAACAAATATTTTTGCAAAAAACGTAGCTCTTGATGAAATAAAAATAGGTGACACTGTTGGTGGTGGGATAGTTTTTCTTTTAGATAATTCGCAAGGTGCAACAAGAGGATTAATTGCAGCTCCCCAAGATATACCTGGTGGATCAAATTATACCTGGGGCGGCTTTTACAACCGGGTTTCCACAGTATATGAATTGTTTACAGGTCTTTCAAATATGAGCGCCCTATTCTCCCAAGATGGTGGATCTGAAGCTGCTACTGCTGCAGCATCCTTAAATCCAGCTCCACCCTGCCCTGCACCAATTTTATTCTGCACAGATTGGTACTTGCCGTCACAAAATGAGTTGACGGCCTTATGGGCAAATCAATTTATTGCTGGGATAACAGCTTTTGAATCCGAAAAATATTGGAGCTCCACTGAAGGTGACAATTACCATACTGCATGGTCGGTAAATTTTAAAGGTAGAGACACAGCAACTAGTGACGGCATGATTGGCCCAGTAAATAAACAGTCAAAATATGGTGTTCGGCCTGTTAGGACTTTTATATATTAAATATCAAGAGATTTCTATAGTTGACCAATAATGTTTTTACTATATCATTACTCTCTATGACATACAGTAAGCATAAAGACCCAATAGGCATTTTCGATAGTGGAATTGGTGGATTAACACTAACCGATGCTATCGTAAAAAAATTACCAAATGAAAATATAATTTATTTTGGTGATACCGCACACATGCCATATGGTGAAAAATCCACTTCTGCGATTCAATCTTATTCAATCAAAATTGCTGACATGCTCTTAAAACAAGACTGCAAATTGATTCTCATCGCATGCTACTCTGCAACTTCTGCCGCATATGAAATAGTTAAAGAATATGTAGGTAATAAGGCAATTGTTCTGAATGTCATTGACCCTATGGTAGAGCATCTTCATAAAAACTACACTGACAAAAAACTTGGGCTTATTGGCACAAGACAAACTGTAAACTCAAACATTTATAAAATGAAGCTTGATAAATTAGATAGTGGTACCAAGCTAACATCTCTTGCCACAAACCTTTTGGCTTCTGCTATCGAAGAGTTTGGCAATAAAAATGTCATAGATGGCATACTAAATGAATACCTATCACACTCAAGCTTAAAAAATATAGATGCACTTATTTTGGCATGCACCCACTACCCTGTTGTTAAAAACAAAATTAATAACTTCTTTAAAAAGAAAATAGAAGTCATAGACCCATCAGAAATTGTTGCTGAAACCCTAAAAATTGCACTTGATGACCATAACTTACTAAATAAAAACAAAAAAGGCACCAAATATTTCTATGTATCGGATTACACTGAATCTTTCGCCAATGGCACCAAAATATTCTTTGCTGAAGACGTCAATCTAGAATATTATCCACTCTGGGATCAAGATTAATACAGCCCCAAGCCATTGATTTTTTGATCTAACCCTGCTCAGTTGCTGGTAATCTGCAACATTATCAACAATAATTCTCGATATTTGCTCTATAAATACACAATTTATGGTAATATTAAAACTAAACATACTAATTTTTATTAAGTGGAGGGTGGGTGCCATGAAAAAATATTTTGCAATTCTCACTATAATATTCGCAACTTCAACAATGACAGGCTGTACTGCTGGCCAAAAAAATGTCGCTGGAACTGCTGGTGGCGCTGTTGTTGGTGGTCTTGCTGGTAGCGCCCTAACTGGTGGTAGCGCTGCTGGAACTATTGTTGGTGCAGGACTAGGCGGATGGGGTGGTTACGAGCTATCAAAACCAAGATAATAAAAACAATAAATAGCTCGATAACCTCATAGGCAATACTAGTAATTTTCGGTATTGCCTTTTTTGCGCCTTTATTATACTACCAACCCATAAAGAAACAAATAACCTATGAGTTAAAAGCTGCGCAATGCTGGTTTTTCATTTATAATTTGCCAACTAAATTTATTTTGAGGTTTAGACTATGAAACTTAAGATTGGTGATAAGGCGCCAGACTTTATCCTACAATGTGACAGCGAAAACCAAAAATCACTAAAAGACTTTACTGGGAAAAAAGTTGTTCTTTATTTCTACCCTAAAGACAATACCCCTGGATGCACAAAACAAGCATGTTATTTTCGAGACCATTACGCAGAAATAACAAATCAAAACGTAGAAATTCTTGGTGTGTCTAAAGATGGCACAAAAAAACACCAGGCATTTAAAGAAAAACACAGCCTACCGTTTCCACTGCTTGCAGACACCGAGAGCAAAATGTGTGAAGACTACGGCGTAATCAACCCTAAAAGCATGTTTGGAAAAACCTTCCTAGGCATAGAAAGATCAACATTTTTAATAGACGAAGAAGGCAAGATTCTTCAAATTTGGCGTAAAGTAAAAGTTAAAGACCACTTAAAGCAGGTACTAGATGAACTCAGCAAATACTAAAAAGAAAGTTAGAACAGCTATAAATCCAACTCGCCAAGAAAATTACCCGGAATGGTATCAGCAAGTAATAAAGGCTGCTGACCTTGCCGAAGTCTCCCCAGTACGAGGCTGCATGACAATAAAACCCTGGGGTTATGCAATATGGGAAAATCTCCAAAGAGCCCTGGATGACAAATTAAAAGCTACTGGCCACAAAAATATTTATATGCCACTTTTAATTCCCATGAGCTTCCTAGAAAAAGAAGCAGACCATATCGATGGCTTTGCAAAAGAATGTGCGGTAGTAACTCATACTAAACTAGAAAAAAATGCCGAAGGCAAACTAGAGCCCGCAAGCCCACTAGAAGAACCTTATATAATACGACCAACATCAGAAACTATAATTGGCGAAGCTTTCTCAAGATGGATTCAATCATACAGAGACCTACCATTACTAGTTAATCAATGGGCCAACATAATGCGCTGGGAAATGCGCACCAGAATGTTTTTAAGAACTTCTGAATTTTTATGGCAAGAAGGTCATACTGCACATGCATCCGACAATGAAGCAATTGATGAAACATTAAAGATGCTGGACCTTTACGCAGACTTCGTCGAAGAATATCTTGCTATGCCTGTTATTAAAGGTGAAAAATCTGAAAGTGAACGCTTTCCTGGCGCTGTGAATACGCATTGCATTGAAGCTATGATGCAAGACAAAAAAGCCCTACAAGCTGGGACATCACATTACTTAGGACAAAACTTTGCAAAAGCCTTTAATATAAAATTTTTAAATAATAAAGAAAAAGAAGAATTTGCTCACACCACATCATGGGGAACATCCACTAGATTAATTGGTGGCCTAATCATGACTCATAGCGACGACAATGGCTTAGTCTTACCACCAAAGATAGCGCCTTTACACGTAGTCATAATCCCAATGATTCATAAAGAAGAAAACCGCAAAAATCTTGAAGATTATTGTGAAAAACTAGCTAATGATTTACGCCAACAAAGCTTCAACAATAAAGCTGTTTTAGTTGAAATTGATAATAGAGATTTAACGGGTGGCGAACGCGGCTGGAGCTGGGTTAAAAAAGGCGTACCATTTCGCATTGAGGTTGGTACCAAGGAACTTGACAATAACACTGTATTTGTTGGTAGGCGTGACAAAGACTACAAAGATAGAAAAGTCTTACCTAGGGAAGATTTTATAAATAACGTGCAAAATGAACTGAATGAATTACAAAGTTCTCTTTTAAAGCGAGCCCACAAATTTCAACAAGAAAATACTGAAGTTTTAAATAGCAAAGAAGATTTTTACACTTACTTCACTAAAGGTAACCAAGGGTTTGCTCTAGCACACTGGAATGGCAGCACAGAAATAGAAGAAAAAATCAAAAAAGATTTAAATGTGACTATTAGATGCATCCCCAAGGTAGACAACAAAGAACCTGGTAAATGTATTTTTAGTGGCGAAAGCAGCCCGCAAAGAGTAATTTTTGCGAAAGCTTATTAACTTATTGCAGACAGGTACATTAATGACTCGCCATTGATAATATGTTAACCTACCCTGCAATTATTTCTTTTTAATTTTATGAAATAGGAAAAACCATGCTAAATGATTTAAAGTCAACAATTGAGCAACTTTCAGCCTCCGGAAAAGGCATTTTAGCCGCTGATGAAAGCACACCAACAATTACAAAAAGATTTGCTGCAGTCAATGTTCAATCAACTGAAGAAACCCGTTGTGCATACCGAGATATGCTAGTAACCACCCCAGGAATAAATGAATACATAGCTGGAGTTATTTTATTTGAAGAAACATTAAATCAAAAATCTCTAGATGGAACTCTATTTCCAGAAAAATTAAAGCAACTTGGAATTCTTCCGGGAATTAAAGTTGATAAAGGATTAATTGACCTTAGCAATACCAATGGTGAAAAAGTAACTCAAGGCTTAGATGGTTTGGGTGACAGGCTTAAAGATTACAAAGCCAAAGGCGCAACCTTCGCTAAATGGCGCGCTGTTTATTCAATTTCTGACAAAACACCATCCATGCTTGCTATAAAAACTAATGCAGAAGTTCTTGCAAGATACGCTGCTATCTGCCAAGAAAATGGTATTGTGCCAATCGTAGAGCCAGAGATTTTATTAGATGGCGATCACACTCTTGAACAATCATCTAAAGCTTGCGAGTGGGCTTTTAACTACTTATTTAGAGAGCTAAAACTAAATAAAGTTATGCTAGAGTATATTGTATTAAAACCAAGCATGGCAATTCCTGGTAAAGCATGTCTAACAAAATCATCCGTTGAAGAAGTCGCAAACGAAACTTTAAAAGTTTTACGCCGCACTGTTCCTGCTGCTGTTCCTACAATTAACTTTTTATCTGGTGGCCAAACATCAGAAGATGCAACAGCTCACCTCAACGCTATGAATAAAGCTAGCAACAATCCTTGGAACATAAGCTTTTCATATGCAAGAGCATTGCAAGAAAAACCTATGAAAATCTGGGCAGGTGACAAAAACAATGTAGCAGCTGCGCAGCAAGCTTTTTTACAACGAGCAAAATTCAATAGCTTAGCATCACAAGGCAAATATACATCTTCTATGGAAAAAGAAGTAGCTACACACGCTTAGAAAATAAAGCCTTGTGTTAACATGGATATCAATACAAGGCTTTAACTAAAAGGATTTAAAATGTCTATAAAAAAAATCAACACCCAAGATGCAAAAGATACATTTGCAGATCTTATTAATATAGTGGCTCACGATAAAGAGCGTATTATGCTAACAAGGCGCGGCCATGATATTGTTGCACTGATTCCTGCAGAAGAGCTACAACTACTACAAAACTCTCAAGACAAGCTAGATGTCAAAGAAGCGACAGATGCCTTGAAAGAAACACGCAATGGCCACTACCATACCCTAGAAGAGCTTAAAGCAGACGCGGACTCTTAAAACTGTGACAACTCCATACAATATAGTCATATCGCCTACGGCTTTTAAACAAATACAAAGCCTTAACGCGAAAAATCGTAAACTTATAATCAAATTGCTAGAAGCCTTATCGGTAAACCCAAGACCTCCAGGGGCAAGTAAAATTTCTGGCTTGATCGGGCTTTATAGCGAAAAAATGCATAGCACAAGATTGATTTATAAAATAGAAGACCAAGAGATTTTGCTGCTAGTTGTAAAATCTTGCTAATAAAATAACTCTAGTCTTTGCGCTGCGTGCACTTTCTTTCTTGCGAAGGCTAGGATTTATTCGCCAAAAAAATCTTGACAAGTCTTTGCGTATAACCTATTGATTATATTCAAATTTCACCCACAATCCAATCGTTTAAATATACCAGATAAAACCCACCAAAAAACACTTCTGTGCTATAACTGACCTATAAAACTATAAAAATGTCATTTCCAACGGGGACAAAAAACAATTAATAACTGACTTAAAGGAAGCTTTTAATAATGCAACTACCCAGATTGATATGGAAATAGAAAAAAAATTAATGGCTATGGCTATAAAATATGATCCAGATATGAATAGCGATGATATTTAGAACAAGTGCTGTATAAAAAACTCAGGCACCCTTTCTTCTAACCAATAATGTGGTTGCCAAGGGCATTTCCCAGAAATAAATCCTAAGTGCCCCCCTTGGTCTGTTAATTCAAATATCGTTGTTTTTGAAAGCTCATGATGTTCTGGCAATAAATCCTTTGTCATAAAAGGATCATCTTTTGACTGTAGCAATAAAGTAGGGATAGCTATCTGAGACAAAAATTGTCTTGAGCTTGATTTAGTATAATAATCATCTGCACTTTTAAAACCATGCATAGGAGCTGTTACTAAATCATCAAAGTCTTTTACTGTTTTTAAATCTTTTAAGCTCTCAATTGCAAATGGTGGCTGCTTATCTTTAAATTTCCAATGCATTTTTTTTGATAAAGCTTTTAAAAAATGTCTTTGGTAAATTTTAGAGAACCCTTGGTTCATTCTTTCACATGATTTCGCTAATTCAAAAGGAACCGAAACTGCAACTGCAGCTTTAAGTGGATTTTCAATTTGTGACTCCCCAAGCCACTTTAACAAAACATTTCCACCAAGTGAAAAACCTATAGCACCCAGCGGAATATTTGGTTCGCGATTTTTTATCAAGTTTATTATAAATTCAACATCTTCAGTATCACCAGAGTGATAAGCTCGGGAAAGCCTGTTGCGCTCACCACTACAACCGCGAAAGTTTATAAAAAGAGAGCGCCAACCATTGTTATTCATGGTGCGCATCATGCCTTTAACATATGGTGAGTCAATTGTACCTTCAAGCCCATGCAACATAAAAATAATTGGCTTATTTTTATTTTCGCCTGACCAATCACAATCAATAAAATCACCGTCAGGGAGCTCAAATCTCTCTCTTGTTATATTTAAGCCTTTTATTTCTTGCCTTAACAAGGTCGGCCATATTGTTTGTAAATGTGGATTTGAAAGCCACCAAGCCGGCTTAAAACTATTATGCATGATATTTTTTACTACATTCGTGTACAGCATTTACCAATACAGATACTTTACTAGGATCTACATCTTTATTGATTCCGTGACCTAAATTGAAAATATGCCCGCTCCCTTTACCATAACTTGCGAGTATTGTTTCAACTTCTGCAATAATTCTTTCATCTGACTCAAATAAAATGTCAGGGTTCAGATTGCCTTGCAAAGCAACTTTATCTCCAACTTCGGCTCTAGCATCTTTAATATTAGTATTCCAGTCTAATCCTAAAACGTTACATTTAGTTTCAGCCATAAGATTTAGCCACTTGCCGCCATTCTTAGTAAATAAAATAATTGGAATACGCTTTCCCTGAGTTTCAATCCTTACACTATCTATGATTTGTTTTGCATATCTTAATGAAAACTCTTTATATTGAGGTGTATCTAGCATTCCACCCCAGGTATCAAATAGCATTACTATCTGTGCGCCAGCTTTTATTTGAGCTATCAAGTGTAGACTAATAGAAGCTGCAAGCTTTTCTAGTAACATATGTAAAGTTTTAGGATTTTCTGCCAGCATAGATTTTATTTTGGGGAACGCTTTGTTAGCTGATCCTTCAACCATATAAGTAGCAACTGTCCAAGGGCTTCCGCAAAAACCAATCAAGGGTACTTTGCCTGCAAGCTCATGCCTTATTAGCTTTATAGCTTCTAGGACATAACCAAGCTTTTCTTCAGGGTTCGGGATGATTAAATTTTTAATTGCTCTCTCATCTTGCACAGGATTTTCAAAACAAGGACCTTCTCCCTCTTTAAAATAAAGGCCCAGCCCCATTGCATCAGGTATTGTCAAAATATCTGAAAATAATATAGCGGCATCTAAAGGGTATCTTGCTAAAGGTTGTAACGTTACTTCACATGCAAGTTCTGGGTTTTTACATAAATTTAAAAAACTTCCAGCTTTTTGGCGAATTTCTCTGTATTCAGGTAAGTAACGCCCAGCTTGGCGCATTATCCAAACCGGGGTATGGTCAACAGGATCCCCCCAGATGGTGCGTATAATTGTATCATTTATAAATTTTTTCATTATTTTATTTAGCCTTAAAAATAGGTTTAGGTTACCACTGCATAATGGCGAACAATTTAAATAGCCAAAAATGGGTATTTATACAACAGAACTTCAATTAAAAGATACAAAAACTCTTAAAAATATCCACAATCAGCAATAAGTGATTAATTTTACGCCACCACAACATTATGAATTATACAATAACCCGACTTAAAGTTTTTAGTGTTTTGTTGTATATTATACTTGATTACTTATTCAATAATTTTTAAAAGGGATTTAAATATGCGTAAACATATTTTATTTGCAGCTATTGCTGGTTTTATTCTTACAGGGGTTACAGCTTGCGGAGGAGACGACGCACAACAAGCTGATCAAGCTAACACAACTGCAATGGCAAATGATAATGGCATGCAAGGTGAAACTACTTTAGTGGTAGAAGAAGAAACAACACCACCTATGGAAGTAGCGCCTGCACCAGAAACTGCTCCACCTGCAGTGCCTGCCCCACCTGCAGAACCTGCTCCACCTGCAGAACCAGCTCCAAAAGCAATGCCAGCTCCAGAAGCAATGCCAGCCCCAGAAGCAATGCCTGCTCCAGAAGCAATGCCTGCGCCTTCTGCAGATCAAACTTGATCCAAATAGTACCAAACAAGGGTCTGTCATTTGAAAATTTAACAGCATTCGACTAAATCTAGGTTGTTAAATAAATAAAATTTTGATTATCCTCGCGAAAGCGGGGATATAGACTCACACTCTATGCTTACTTTCACAAAAAATTTCAGTTACGAGCAATTATTTTTAACTTAGAGCTTACCGAACCAAGAGATAATATCTTCAGAGACTTCTCTGACGCTTCTTTTATCAGTAAGAACACGGTGATCAGAGATCTTTTCATAAATAGGTGATCTTTCGTAGTGTAATTTTTCTATTACTTCTTCTCTATTATTTACTCTTAACAGTGGGCGACGACTTTCATTTATAGTTCTTTGATGTTGATGCAATAATGAAACATCTAAGTAAATTACAAGTCCATGCTTTTGTAACGTTTTTTGAGTTTCTGCAGCAACAACTGAGCCACCACCTGTCGCCAACACTATATTATTTAAGCATGCCAGCTCATTTATAACTGCAATTTCTCGCTTAATAAAGCCCTGCTCACCTTCAATGTCAAATATCCAGCCAATATCCACACCAGTGCGCTTTTCTAACTCGATATCTGAATCATAAAATTCCATATCTAGCCTTGAAGCAAGAAATTTACCCACACTGCTTTTTCCAGCGCCCATAGGGCCAATAAGAAATATATTTTGATATTGCGATTTTTTCATAATATATATACTACCTTATCTGAAAATTAAGGTCCTCAAAAAAATAACTTTAAAGCGCCCAAGCATTAATCAATTATCTTCGGCGTAACAAAAATAAGTAACTCACGCTTAATTCGTACAATGTTTGTATCCTTAAAGAAAATACCAAGCACTGGAACCCTAGCAAGAAACGGTACTTTTTTTAAACCATGCTCTTTATTGGTTTCATATATTCCACCCAAAACTATAGTTTCACCACTTTTGACTCTTATGCTAGTAGTTATGTGTCTTGTGGTTATAGATGGAACGCCTAAGATCATTCTATTATTTGGTTTATCTTGATTAACTTCTATCTGCATTAACACATTATCATTTGGCATTACTTGCGGGGTTACCTTTAAACTGAGCGCAGCTTTTTTAAAAGTAACTGAAGTTGCGCCACTACTACTACTTTCTTGATACGGTATCTCTTCACCTGCTTCAATATAAGCTGTCTTTTGATTTGCGGCAACAAGACTAGGGCTGGAAATTATTTCTCCATGGCCTTCTCGCTCCAAAGCCGATAAAATTAATTCAAGTTTAGAATTACTAGAAAATGGCAGAATCGCTAATTGGTACTTAGCAGATTTTGATATATTTTTTTTAGCACTATTATTGTTAAAAGAAAGCTCGAACCCTAAATTTTTTTCATAGTCACTATCAACACTTGCTATTTGAGCTTTTATAAGAATTTGTTTTGCAGGAACATCTATTTGATTTATAAATTTTTCTATAGCGTCAATATTAATTTTCCAATCTAAAATACATAGTATGTTAGTTCTATCATCTGCCGCAATAAAACCATCTTTTGATAATAAATTATTTTTACCATTCTTTAAAAGCAGAGCAATATCAGAGACTTTTGCATAATTAATTTTCCATGTTCTAGACTTTAAGCCACTACCAGAAGATTTAGCATTAGCATTTTCTTTATTATAAATCTTGTACTCTGAATAAGAACCAATATACCAAACATTACCAACCAACCATTTTTTGTAATTATTAGCAACCAGTAAAGCATCTAGCGCCTCAACTGTTTTTATGTTTGATAAATCTATTGTAACCTCGCCTACAACTGCATCAGATATAACAACATTAAGCTTCAAAAACTTTGCAATACTTTGCAAAACATCCTGGATATCAGTTTTCTTAAAACTTACCTCAATATTATCATTGTTGGCTTGTGATAAGGCAGATACATCGTAAGGAAATAAAATTAATATTATAAATAAATATTTTAATATTGACATATAATTTAAAACTCTAAAATAATGTTTTTATTTTGATTTCTTATAATTAATCGCTTGTTAGTGAGACTTAAAACTTTACCAAAGCCATTTCCTAAATCGCATCCAGGCTTAGTAATTTTTAAATCACCATCTGGCAAACGCAAAACACCATATAAATCATTATTCATAATGACACCCAACCATTTAAAATCAGTTTGATTAAGGTTTTCAAAAATCATTGGGACCTTAATCGCATATACTCTCAGCAATAATTCAACACTTACAGTATTTTTATCAGAACACTCTAACACTATGCTTTCAATATTTGCTAGTTGAGGATTCCATAGTATTTTCAGGAAAAGGTTTTTTAAATTATTCTCGCTAGAGGAAAATATTAGCTTAAACAAATATGTATTAACCGAGCCTACCTTGCTTGAATCTAGCGGTGAAATTTCCGTTAGATCCAAACTTAAGCTTTCAAAAATATTTACTATAAAATTTAAGGCATCACCATAAAAAAATGGGGCAATAACTTGGTATGATGCACTTCTCTCAGGCACAGTTATTATTTTGTTATTTTCTGAGTATAGCTTTTGATGCAAGATACTTATCTTTTTATTAAGAAGAGATAATTCTTGTTTCTTAGGAGGGTAATAAAATATTTGAAGCAAAAATACTGCTACAATGGCTAACAAAACAATATATAAACTATAAAACTTCATAAAAAAATCTACACAAGATAACTGGCACTAAAATACATTGCTTTATTAGCAGACCAAATTTTTATTAAATGCATACCTTGAAATTTTTGTAAAAATCCTAGAATATCTTTGATTGATTTTGCTTTACACTTTATTTGATATTTCTTTTCAACAAAAAAAAGGTTTTCACAAGTAGTTACATCTTTGCTAAAAAAAATATTTGTGATTTTCTTAATATTGCGCAATCCTTCATTAATGCTTATTAACTCCAAGATAATCTCATCTTCAATATTTAAAGCTTGTTGCGCCTTTGGCTTTTTCAAAGTAGCTGACAATTCTTGTTCTTTTTTTTCAAGTGCCGATACTAATAAGGCCAACCTGGCGCTTGAGTATAAACAAACGGCAAATATAATTATCAATACTATGAGCCCGAAGTAAAAAAATTTTTTTTGTTTTGCATAAGTAACAAACCCCCTATGTGGTAGCAAATTAATAGCTATCATAAATTTACTCCTCTTAATGCAAGGCCTAAACAAACAGCAAATGTTTTAGAAAAATCTTTATGAGAACTTTTAAGCTTGCTATCAATAAATGTCTTTGAAAATGCATCTAACGCATTAACTCCTAGCCCTTCCAAGCATTCACTTTTATTTTGCATTATATACTTATCATTACTTATTAATTTTTCATTTACTTTTTTAGCGTCATTTATATCAGCGAGCGTCAATATTTTTTTTGAAATTATCTCATTGTTATTCATATGCATTACATCGAAACTATCAGCTCTTGATCTTAACAAAACGAAACTTGCATCATTAGCTATATTGTGGCAAAAACTAAACGTTTTGATTAACGCATAAAGATCAACATCCACTATACATACGTTAAGTCCAGAGGCATCTAAAATGTTAATATAATTCTTTAATTCATTGCGTTTTGTGGCTATTAAAATCCACTCATTATCATTAGCTTGTTTAGAATAATCAAAAGCTATTGGATCAGATATTTCTGTAAAATATCCACATACTTTTTTATTATTTTTTAATACTTCACTGTTTGTTAAAAATATCTTTTTACTAAAAATTAATTCTTCTGGGATTGACATACCAGCAGTGCAGCCATAAGAATTTGTTTTATCAACAAGCTGCTTTAAGCTACTAATTACAATTTCAGTTTGCAAAACTTCACCTGATTGAATTGCGCCTTTTGGCAAAGTTATTGATTCCGCTTCAACAATAAATACTTGCTCATGTTTTTTTTGAATCTTTAGAAGTCTTAGCTCATTTGAGGTTATTTCTACACCTAAAGATTCATTTATTTTATAGTTGTTAAAAAAAAACAAAATATACTCCTTGTAACTAAATAATTTAATATGGAATTGGGGTCATGAAAGACAATATCGACTGAAACCAACAAAAAGATTGGACTCAAGCTTGAGGTCTTGACAGATATTTGAACAAAAAATAGGGGATAACTATGAAAACGAGAGATTTGATGCAATTATATAGATAATATGCTGATATAATCCCTTCTTTTGTAGTAAAATGCAACTTTATATTAAAGAACTTTATAGCTGGCTATGACAACCATTCTTAAAATCATCAGAAGAACTTTTTTGCTAGGATTAATCCTAGCCGGTATAGCCGTTCTGGGCCTCGCTTATTATATCGAGTTTAAACTTCCAGATATAAACGCCCTCAATGAAGTACAGTTACAGGTTCCATTACAAATCTTCACCCAAGATGGCAAATTAATCGCTCAATATGGTGAAAAAAGACGCATCCCCATCCCATATGAAAAAATTCCTAAACAACTTGTAAATGCCGTTCTTGCCACAGAAGACCAGCGATACTTTCAGCACCCAGGAATAGATATACCCGGGCTAATGCGAGCCGGAGTAAAACTTATTAAAACTGGCAGAAAGGAACAGGGTGGAAGCACCATCACAATGCAAGTTGCAAGAAGCTTTTACTTAACCAGACATAAAACCTTTGGACGCAAAATTCGTGAAATTTTATTAGCCATAAAAATTGATGGCGCACTTAGCAAAGAAAAAATTCTAGAGCTATATTTAAATAAAATATTCTTAGGCTCAAGAGCCTATGGCGTAGAGGCTGCATCACAAGTCTATTATGGTAAATCTTTAAATGAGCTTACCCTTGACCAATATGCAATGCTTGCAGGTTTACCCAAAGCACCGTCTGCTCTAAACCCTATTGCCCACCCTGTAGCTGCAAAAAAACGTCGCAACCATGTTTTAGGACGAATGTATGAACTAGAATATATTACAGAGGGTGAGTACAGAACCGCACTTACAACACCACTTGAAACAAAATACCATGAAAAACGCATAGAAATTTCTGCACCATATGTTGGGGAACTAGTAAGACGCCAATTAAAACAAATGTATGGCAAGCAAATCTATACTAGTGGCTTTAGAGTTTACACAACCATAGATAGCAGCACACAAATTAGCGCGACAGAGGCTGTCCGAAACAATCTACTTGGATATGACCAAAGACACGGTTACAGAGGCCCAGAAGAAAACCTAGGCACGCCAAGCTTAAATAACATGGAAGAATGGGAAGAATCACTCGCTAAAATACCCACAATAAATCGCTTAGAACCAGCAGCAGTTATTGATATCTATGAAAAATCAATAACAGTACTTCGAAAAAGTGGCTCACTGGTAAACATACCATGGCAAGGTTTATCTTGGGCAAGAAAACAAATCAATGAAGACTATCTCGGCAGAAGACCTAGAAAAGCCAGCGACATAGTGAAACTTGGCGATGTTGTTCGCTTAATGAAAAAAGAAGATTCATGGCGCCTTGCACAACTACCAGCAGCAGAAGCTGGAATTGTTGCTCTAAATCCAAATAATGGCGAAATCCAAGCTTTAGTTGGTGGATTTGATTACGGTAGTAGTAACTTCAACCGCATTACTCATGCCAACCGCCAGCCAGGCTCTAGCTTCAAACCTTTCATATATTCAGCTGCCTTAGAAAAAGGCTACACATTAGCAACTATAATAAATGATGCTCCTGTTGTCATAGAAAACCCAAGAGACAATAGCTTATGGCGACCACAAAACCATAATCGCAAGTTCTATGGACCAACAAGACTAAGAGACGCTTTAACCCTCTCTCGTAACTTAGTTTCTATTAGGCTGCTTGACTTAATAGGCATAACATATGCAACCAACTACTCTAAGCGGTTTGGATTTACCAAAGAACAATTACCACAAGGATTATCACTAGCCCTTGGAACTGCAACCGTAACTCCTTTGCAAATGGCAGCAGCTTATGCAGTCTTTGCTAATGGTGGCTTTAAAGTTATTCCATATGTAATTGCAAGCATCAAAGACTCTCATAATAAAATTGTTTATGAAGCTAAGCCATTAACATCATGCTCAGATTGCATGCTTGATGAAACTTTTGGAATTTCTAATATTGTACATTTTGACGAAAACCTCGAAGAAAAGAAATACGCACCAAGAGTTATAAGCGCACAAAATGCATTCTTAATTACCTCAGCACTACACGATGCACTACAGCATGGAGCACTTGTTCATGCAAAAAATTTACAGCGTAAAGACTTAGCAGGAAAATCAGGCACCACCCAAAATCAAGTTGATGCTTGGTTTACAGGATACAGTACAGAGTTGGTTGCTATTGCTTGGTTCGGCTATGATCAAGAACAACGTTCTTTACATGAATATGGAGCACAAGCTGCTCTGCCTATGTGGATTGAATTCATGCAAAACGCCTTAGAAGACCGACCTGAAAACCCAATGGACCAACCACCTGGCGTAGTAAGCGTTAGAATTGATCCTAAAACTGGCAAGCGTGCAGCTAGCAGCGATCCTATTGGCAAGTTTGAATTCTTCATGACACCATATGTGCCGGACGATGACGAAGATGCCTTTGCAGTACAAGACATCCCAGTACTATCTGAGCCATATGATTTCGAGAAGCAAGGAGTTTACTAGCGGGCGGTAGATCAACACTTCTCCACTATAAAATCAAACTCAAATCTGCTATCAGCAAAATTTTGTCTAAGCTTGTCGAATGCATCTTTTTCGTGTTCTAATATTTGTTTCTTCATAAGCTTAGTTGTTTCTATAGGATCATAAATTTGTAATGCTTTGTCTTGCCAAGAGAGATTTTTTGCGAGAACCAAACTAGCTTTAGGATAAGCAAGATCTTCGATAGAGTTCTTAAGATTAAAGTGTTGCAAAAAAGCTTTGTAGACCATCTTTATGCCGCGATATTTGCTTTGAACTGTATACCCTGCAATATGAGGCGTTGCAATTATTGCCTTTTCTAAAACCCCAAGATCTATATGAGGCTCATTTTCCCAAACGTCTAAACACCATATCAAGTGTTCGCCATAAGCTTTTAAGTCCCTAAAATCAATAGCAGAGCCTCGCCCTGTATTGATTAAAATTGTATTTTGTTTCTGGCGCAATAAAAAATCTTTATTAATCATGTGATAAGTTTCATGTTTGCAACTTTTAGTCAGCGGGGTATGTAAAGTTATCAAATCAAGATCCGTAAGATCTTCTAATGCAACATGAGGGAAATCTTTTTCAACAGCTGCTCTTACAGGGTCGCATTGTACGACTTCAAAATTTAAATCTTGTAGTATCTTTACAACTTTACTACCTATCCTGCCAACCCCAACCACACCAGCTCTAAGCTTATCTGTAGTTAGAAATTTTAGTTTTTGTAATCTTGCAATAACACAAATAATA
>JACKZZ010008911.1_pt1 | contig 31747 bp, 34 predicted proteins | sample 8027871 | NCBI WGS metagenome assembly JACKZZ01 (sample SAMN15724774, study PRJNA655200) | protist metagenome | isolation source: fluorescence activated cell sorting (FACS) single amplified genomes of... | place: USA: West Boothbay Harbor, Gulf of Maine | collected 2000-07-19
AATATTTAATGTTATACTTATTTCAATATTCGGAGATTTTGACCTTTCTAGTTGGGTTATAAAGCGACCATCTTCATCAAGTTCGAGATTTAAGTCTCTCAATGAAGTCAATAACTATTTCAAGATATTTCAGGATACTGATGAACTGAATATTGTGGTCCACAACTTAGAACTCCGGAACGTTACTATTAATGGTACATTTTTGCACTTGACACAACAAAAGAAAGATTTTAGTGTCCAGCAATTGGGAATGGAATTTGATCACAAATTGCCATATAATTTGGAGAGATTGAGAAACAATGGGGATCGTAACAAAACCGGTGTAATTATTGATATAGGTTTGATGTAATATTTGTAATATTTAGTTGTGACGTTTGTTTACCGTAGGTGGCAATATTGGCTACGTCTCTATTTTGCTTTCCCGAATTTTCCCACATATGCTCATAGTAGTATTTGAACCCAATCCCATTACATTTCTGTGTTTGGTCTTAAACCTTATTCGCAACGATGTGAAAGTTTTTAATTTGGAGGACTTTCACAGAAATCGTGATACCTTAGCTACTACACGTGAGCAATACTTTATGCACTATTCTTCGTTACCGCATTATCCTGCTGGAGTATTAGCAATCAATGCTGGTTTGGGTGATTCTCCCGGCTCATTTGATCTGCTATACACACTTGAAAACTCTCAGAAATCTGCTATTTCGTTTGATTCGTTAAGTGAAAATAGCGTCAGTGGTGGTGATTCACTGAAGGCTTCCATTCACAGGTTAGAGTCAGATGCATCACTCAATCACGCGGCTAAAGTAGAAGAATTAACTCGTCTTAGGCGAAGACGCGTACCCGTAATAGATCTCAATATTCTATTGGATGAGTTGCATGTGGCACATGAGTTGATTGAATTGATGAAAGTGGATTGCGAAGGGTGTGAGTTCCGACTGTACCCCGCTATTCGCAATCTGTTGGTTGCACCACTATCATTATTAGAAAGCAGTCGTGACGGTGGGGGTGGTGGTACTGTAGATGTGCCCCGACCTCAAGTGAAAAGTCTTGTGGGAGAGCTACATTGGGCACTGATGAATAACAAGACGAAGACTATGGCACCAAAGCCTTCAGTAAAAGAGCTTGGTGGTTGAATTGTTGACTGAGTGGTTATGTGTGGAAGAGATAATGCGTATGTCTGAAATTCTGTAGCATGGATTGCACGTGTATGTCAGTGGTATATTTAATACTTGACATAGTTATTAACACACTGTATGCGTACTTGTTTGGTACAGATTGAAAACACCTTAGCGGTGCTGAGGGATCGCGGATGCGAAATACAGACAGATTTAGACTGCTAGTCGTTTTTTATGAAAATTAAATATACACGGTATAAAGTCAATAATATTTCTTTTTCAACTTAGATTTTTGAGCCCAGGTTGTGGACTGTGGATGTGTGGTGCTACTATGGGCTCCTTTCCCCATCCTTTATATCGTGTTTTTGCTGTAAAGATGTGAAACATACTTATATAATAAGTATTCATTGCATCAGTTGTTTCATAGTATTAAGTAAATGGTAATGGTTCTTAGGAACATAAATATAGTTTCAAGCGTCTACTTTGTATTTGTCGTTGTTTTGTAATTGTTCTTAAGTTGTGTATGTATATGCATTTTAGTTGGTACTTAAGTATAAAGTCATGTAAGTATTTTTCGTACTTCGTAAAAGTCAAGAGTTCTCGTTGCCATGTGTGGCGGCGTCTACTTGTAGGCTTCGTAGAATTTCGTAGGTACAAGGATGTTTCCAAGTCTTGGTATCTAGAAATGCGAAATGGTGTTGGGTAGATTTCGAAGTATGAGTATTATACGGAGTCAGTTCGTCTCAGTATTGAGAGGGTCTCTCCTCAGTGGAGGATGTCCCCAACCAAAAAGTGCATATAGAAGGAGTTCGAAAAAATTACTTTTCTCCGGCATAACTATGCGAGTACTATCTAGTTGTAGACTGTAGTATACAAGCGTAGTGATGACGAACTTGGATATACCCCTATAACACAAGGATGTCATACAGTTTGACTGCGGGAAACGGCTACTAAGGTTGCGTAATTGCAACGCTGGCCATAAATCTCTTTATTAGGACCTAGTTAGCTAGTTTTAGACACCTGTTGTGACTTCTAACTAAGGCAGATATCATTCATGGTTTATATATTCTTATACTCTCCAATAGGTAAATCTAAACCACTTCTCATTAAAGTGCCCAATCGACCGTCACACTCTTGATGCAAACAGACAACAACAGCGATTCACAAGAATGGCTGCATTACATAGAGTAAAATGATAAAATACCCCCCCATAACTGATACCCGCATACCACCACCACCATCATCCATGTACTCACAAGAAATAAATAAGTAATATCTTAACTTGTGCTGCCTCAGATGCTCCTTCTCTCTTCCTATTGACTCATCCATCATATATCTGTAGGGGATGCTTGACTGAATGGTTCAGCAGGAATATCTTCATTGGGTCCAAAAGAAACACTGGATTTCAGATTGGTTTTATTCGTGGCGGTGGTACTGGAGCTCGGTACAATGTCGCTAAGAGAATGAGGCGAGTGGCTCACTTTTTTGAAGAACTGACTGGTTTCAGTCTCTTCACCTGACGAAAGAAGATAAGGCAGTTTTATATAACTTCACAAATACGCCATCTTCAATACTACTTATTACATCACCACAAAGATGTGAATTTATAGAGCAATTATATAATGCAACAGTACACATAACTGCACTAACCTGTTTTGAGGCTCTTCTTGATGGTAACAAGTCTGAGTCTCGCATCCTTGCGGGGAGTTGTTCCTAGGGTTTGAGCACCACCCTCAAGGTATCTCATTAAAACGAGCTCATAGTTAGATGCTTCAACCCTATGTTACAATATGTATACAAATATAGCAATTCAGTGAATTATAACATAATAGATGTGTTCTCCGTTTAATTGCATAAGCTTCCTTCCAATCCCTCTTAGTACTATTCGTCATATGGTATGCGTACCTCTTCTGAACAAGCGACTCTCCCTCCCAATAACAGCGCTCCTTGCAGCGACGGCCATTGATCTGTAGAAGTTAACCATTTCAAGAGCAACATAATTGTATCACAGAAAACACCGTAAGTCACGTTTCAAAATAAAAGAGAACAATATGCAAGTAGTTGCGAGAATGGTAGTATGTATGAATGATGTATGTATGTGTTCAGCACCAACCTCTGTCGGTGTGTAATCACTGCCAATCTCAAAGGAGTAATCCGTATCGACAGGTCCGGCCTTTTCCTAGATCCAGAACAGCAGTTTAAAAATGTATCAATTAATAAGATAACAAAGAACATATGTATGGGTAAGCATGTCAGTGCACAATGCACTGCTTGCTTGGGTTACTTTATCCTATTATACAATATGTATACCTCGATCCTGACGGCAGAGAAAAAGGGAGGATCCATGGTGATAGTGTGACGAATAGATGTCTGAGTAATCATGCCTTGAAGCATGCCTACAAATAACATACAAATGCGTTATGAGAGCAATAACTAGAACCACAACATATGATACGATGTGTATACACATCGTATATACACCGCACTTTACTTGGACCTCACCTGTCGTGGTATCAACCTCTCTTTCCCAGACACCAGACAAATCCACTCGTAGGGACGTACTAAGATTGCGCTTGAGCTTGCCCGAGTCATCATCTGTAGAACTGGAAGATGATACGGCTGCTACCGATCCTATAGTATCTACAGAGGGAGTAGGAGTCTTTTCCCATTCTAGCGCACTTGTATCGCTGGCATCACTAGGCATTCGTTGCATTTTCGTTATAGATGGGGTGGGGAGTGGATCTGAATAGATATAAATAAGTGATAAAATGTAATTGTTGGGAGATTAATCAAGACTAGGTAATTTCATAATTCTTTGAAGGTAACTTACTTGGTGACGGAGACGTCTTCTTAAACCATGAAGTACCAACAGTTTCTTGCTTCGTGGCATGGTCAACATAAGAACCCACCTACATAGACATTACCGCAATTGTTATGTCAAACAGATAGCGTTGAATAACAAGTACTAGAAACACAATCACATCGATTGCTGTTTTAATCTTTATTACCAGTACAAGAGTAGGTTCCCCACCGTCTTCTTCAATGTACCTCGTCAGTACCAGTGAGAAGTCATCATCTTCATGCTTCCTACATTTGGCACATCCAAGTAAGGTATATACGAAAGGCAAGTAAGCAAGGTAAGTACGTTTAGTGATCATATCGACAGATTACAAGAAAATCTACCCACCTGACAATTTTGAGAGTGGGTGGGTTAGCATTGGGTATCCAAGTGACCGTATCTTTGAAATTGCGCTTCATGATCTACCGAAGAAACAAAGCATATCCCATTATCACACGATGCCATTGACAAGGAAAGATGGGTGAATTGAAGTAGTTGGTCTGTACTAACCTTTGTGTCCATGGGCTCAGCATCGACAGTGTACAAAATATCACTATTCAACGGCCCACCTACTTCCTGCACGCGGATTGCATTCATTTCTGCATTCATCGTCAACGTGTGTACCATCGCCATAGAAGCGGCCATTTTACGCTGTACGAAACCAGCACCCTGGGCACCTGGATTAATATATTAATATTGCACAACAGCAGTCAGCATGAAACTCAAATTATAAATATAGTATGAATATAAAACAACAACAAAATTGCAATAACTTACCAACGTACGAGTCAACATTGTGCGTGCGTTCTCTAGTCCACACCCCACTCAAGTCTCTTCGATCGGGCATGGACAGCTGGACACTTGCCTCAGTAGTTGATTCAGCTCTCAGGTCTTCTCCTTCCACTGCGAGTCTTACAGTGGCCGGCTTTTCGTTGGGAGAAGGACCTTCGTACTCAAAGAAACTAGTAGTCTCAAGCGTCTTGCCTGTGGATTTGGTTGTCATAATACTATCCTGACGAATGCATTTACCACCATTTTCCAATCGACGACGCACCACCACTTCTATGTCCTTGTCAGGTAACAGCACTTTCACCATATGAAGGCAGTCTGCTCCTTCCCAAGTCACAGTGTCAAGCCATTTCTTTGGGCCTAGTTCTGTTTCGCACGAGTCTCCACCAATCACAAATGCCGAGTCTGTCACTAGGGGGCCACCCTTCTCCTGTAGACGGAACACCGTCAACTCATCATCCATTGTGATGGTATGAATCATGGTCATAGACATAGCTAGTTTACGCTGTACGTACGCAACCCCTTGGGCCGTTAAGAAAGCCTCAAAATTGACCACTTTAGTCCTCTTCCACATTCCCGAGAAGTTAGCGGTAGGCTTTACAGCAACAGATGAGGCACACACAGTCTTCCGACAGGCTAAAACAGATGTCGTGGAGGACTCTGATAGAACAGTAGAGGATGATTTAGTTTGTGCAGCGTCGACACCACCTTTGTCAGCAGTATTATCATCCAGGATCTGCATCAACAACACTAGACCACAGAGTAGGATCGGTGGTAATTTCATATCCATTAAAATCATACCCATCACCCCCAACACAATAGCTATAATAATAATCTTTCGGTTGCCAGCATACATGGCAATACAATTTCGTGCAAGTTCTGACTCCAAGAATGACTTCTTCTCGGCTCCTTGAGGCGGTGTTACTGTAGCAGTGGTGTCCTTGGCCCTAGCCCCTTCTTCTTTCTCTTCCTGCTTTAAAGCAGTAGACTCTTGAGCAGATTTAGATTCCTTCGGCTTCTGCTGTAACTGCTGGCTCTCAAATTGTTCAATTTGAGGCTTCAAGAAATTGGAAGTCAGTTCACTACAAAATAACAATGTGACATATTATGACGAATGGTTAGTTGGACACTATACTTTTATTAGCACAGTACGCAATACACTGTTGTCAGCGCAGCAGCAGTAGACAACGATACCAGTATTTTACTTACTCAAAGTGATCTCTTAGTAAGTGGTTTCCAAGCACTAAGTAATCGTGTACACTGAGCTTGCGCAGTCTCTTACACACTATGGTTTCCAATGGAGAAGCTACTGGCTCTGCTGGAAGCACCAGTAATGCCTATCAAATATCAATCAATAAAGAATGTGAATGAATATGACATATGTTTATTTGCTTTGTACAAGACGATTGTAACAACCCTCCATACAGATATAGCAGCTGCATATCCTTACCGGTGTATAAACTCCTCTGTCATACACCTTTTTCCAAGCAACATAACTCCTAGAGAAGAAGCTGGGTGTGCGTGAAGCTTTCTTTTTCTTGGCCTTTTGGCCTTCACCTCCAGCAGCTGAGTTCTCCCGCTCTACTTCTGTGGGTCGCTCCAGTGTATCCAATATAGAATCTTCTCGAGGTGTTGGGGCAGTATCATCGGCAAAAGCAACTCTGCTGCTTGTGTAAGAATTCGGTGCCAAGTCTCCACTCACAGGAAACCTTATCGGAGCAGAGTATAGAGGGTTGAATCTCTGTACACACACAATACACGTTAGCAGTTAATGTATTAATTCCTTTATCATCATGTAATGAATCAGATAGCGACAACATCTACATGTACCATATGACCAATCATACAGTATACATATATAGTAGAGGTGTGGTGAAAGACAAAAGGGGTGGAAAACTTCATGCCTCACCAGTAAAGACTCTGCAGCCATCTCCTCGACTGACAATTTCTTATTTGCCCCAGATATTTTCCCACTGAAACTGGTACGTCTCTCAGTCTTACGGAGGACATCGGCTGATGCCTCAACTGGACCAGACGCTGCTAAATCTGGGTTAGGAGCTACTACAACGAGAGCGGTGAAGTCTCTGAAATCCAGAAGAAGTGTAGGATCAGTGAATCCGATAATATAACTGGAAGAAATGGAGTCAAGAGGGTTCTGACTTTGAGCTTTCTGTTCAACCAATAAAAGCATCAGTAACATCAGTACAATAATATATAAGCTAATTAATACTAATTATGAAGATGTGCTCACTTCACGTACACGTTTCTTTCGCTTCACAGCCTCAGCAATCAATTCAACATCCGTATCAGCTCGAGTAATAAAGGGACGGAGATTGCCTCCAGTATAGCCCGATTTCGAGGTAAGTACTAACGATGACAGCGCGATAACAAGCTATCACCAACCATTGCATACACACATGCCACACAGATGAGTACCACAGGTAATATCAGCATCACATTCATCACAATCATCAAATAGGACTCAAGTCTATTTGTTTGTATAGTTTTATATCTGTATATATACGTTGCTTGTGTGTATTTCCTTACCGCTGAACAGTCATCAGGAGAGGACCCTAACACTAGTATATCTTTTCCCTGCACCAATAACTCCCACAGAGTCCACAGATGAGGTAGCAGTCCAATGGTACCGAATTGAGAAATGATGTTCATACCATTAGTGAAGGTTGCAGCTGCACCCAGGCCCACTGAAGCAAAGTCAATATATGATGGGCCTGCATCGGTCTTGGATAGGGTATACGGAATTGCTACTCCAAATTGAAATATCTACCATCACAATGACACCATCACAATGACAAGCACAACCATACAAACACATAAGAAGCGAATAACTTGAGGTGAATAATTTAAAATGTCGCATGTATAGTATTATTATGCGTATGTTGTATGTTCGTGTATTTCTTTACCTCCCCAAAAAGAGGTAGAGAGAGATTACTCTTCCATGTAGAACCGTCATCCACCAAATCCAAGTCCGCCCAACTACTCCTGATCTGATCCATAGCCACTTCAAATGTTTTATACACCTTTTCTACATTAGTCATTTCAGTGGAATCAGAATCATCATCTCCATCTCCAGAAGGGTGCAATACATGATATAAAGTGGACTCAATGGTGCTCAGAATGCTATATGCCAGGTTAGGAATAGGAAGGAGTGATACAATTACAAGCGCTTGTTTGTTTAGTGTGGACACAGTCCCTTCAGCTGTTTTCTTCAACCCCACTGTCTGTCTATAGGCCACATAACAGTACACAAAAGGGGAGGCAGCAATAGCAGGAGCCACATCTGCAAGAGCAGGTTCTTTCTCTTCGCTTTCCCCTTCTATGGCCTCAGATGAGGGGCGCAGTTTACTAGTGCGAATTACAAAGCAATACAGATAATCCATTGTCTTTTCTTTATCATTAACTGTTTGTTGAGGCATGGTTAATGCAATGATATCATTAACCAGACTCTTGGGCAGCTGGAAGAACATAAGGTATAGTATAAAGACAAAACAAGAGGACATATTACTGCCGAATAATTCACCCTAACCCTATATATATACATATAATTTATCATAACAGGTCTTACTTTCTTCGGATAGACAGCATCTACTACTGGTGATTGCCCCTTGCTTTTCTTAATAAGTAGCATGGCATCGACCCATCTGACCTTCCCACTCCCAGCGCCATCCATACTGGAGCGATCACTATTGACACTTCCTGTAAAACTCCCTCGCTTGGTAGCGGGACTACTTTGCTCAGATGTATTGGATTGGAATGTTTGTAGTTTTGGGGGAATTACAGGTGCTTGCGATTCAGATGCGCGTAAGGTGTCACTTGCCAGGCCACCACGCATGACAGATTGGTAACAATTGGTACATGCCTATACATATAGTGTATGGTTATAATCATACATATTGCATTATTTTTAACACGGTTTGTAATCTTCAAATATACTTACTCTCTTGAGAATTCCATTGATGACAAGTTTATTGCTACAACATTTCGAACAGAATACTTTCCCACAGTCTCGACAATGATGTTTTCTCGTTGTCATTGAGAAAGATTTAGAGCAATTCATACATGTTTTAACATTGTCACTGTCGACCCATTCGTTCTTGTGACGCTCCGCAAATTCCTGGGCATCAAAAGTCACACCCACTTTCCGGGATTTTTCACCTGTTAGAACTTTCTTTACTAACTTCGGATCTTGAGCCATTAAAAAAAAAGTCTCACACTATTACTTTGTATGAGAATGTTTGCTTTCGCTTGTGCTGAGCAAAAGAGTCACCAGAGCTGACGAGGTGATATTTTGAAGCCTGAAAACAATGTTTTACACACTGAAATAGTCAACCTACTGCGAACCCAAGTTATTATAACTATCGCTGTAAAAGATGACAACGCGCATGAACATGATTGTTAAAGGTGGATCTTTGGTCATTGGTGGATATTGTTTGGGAGTTTTGTCTGAAAGATATTTGCCGACACCAGTGCTGCCTAATGGCCTTCCCCGCTCTTGTTCCCAAGGTGACATTGTACTCAGCGAACCAAATATAACTGAAAATGCAAGTGAGGTTTTACGTACTGAGCTAGAAAAAATAGTTGGTAAAGAAAATGTTGTTAGCAATGGCAGAAAGTTGTCTGCTTTTACTACAGGTGCCAGGATAGGAAAGGGTGAAGCACTAGCAGTCGTTCAGCCAGGTTCTCTCAAAGAGGCGGTTAGTGCATTAAGAGCTTGTGTAGAAGCTGATGTTATTGTTATTCCTCAAGGTCGAAATACAGGGCTTACTGGAGGATCTGTCCCTCGATCAGACAAATGCTCACGTCCAACGGTAATACTTAACACAAGCAGACTGAACAAAGTGCACGCCATAGGAAATCATCAAATGCTCTGCTGTGGAGGAGTGGGGATATATGACTTACATATTCGTGCAAAGTCGCTAAAAAGAGAGTCACATTCTGTACTAGGCTCAATATTTCTTAATCCAACCGTCTCGGCTGGTATCGCATTCGGCTCTGGAGGCACGCAGATTCGTAAGGGGCCTGCTTATACTGAACAGGCTTTATGGTGTTATGTGAGTGCAGACGGTAAGGTCGAAGTCGTCAATACCATTGAAAATATATCAGCGGGGACTTGCGAAGAAGAGTTGCTAGATAATGTGGAGAACGGATTAATGAATGCTAGTACTAAGCGTACTCCTGCATCTGATGCCAAGCGATACAGAAAGCACGTCTGTCAACTAAATAATGAGGTATCTCGATGCAATGCTGATACATCAGGCATAGACCCATGCCGATCCGAAGGAAAAGTGCTGATATTGGCATCAGTACATGACACCTTCCCGGAGCCATTAGAAAAAGTTACATATTGGGTTAGTTGTAAAGACATGGCGACTGCACAGGCACTGCGCTGTGAAGTGTTTCTAAACAACCCTGAAGATTTGCCTATTTCTTGCGAATACATGGATAGAGATAGTATAGATTTAATCGATTCAGCTGGGAGAGGTCTTTGTTGTCTTCTATCTTTTCTCGGGATTGGAGACCGTCTGTCTTCATTATGGGGTGTCAAGATTATAGTGGAGAGCTTACCCTTTCCACTGTGCAGTACACTCCCCGATATGGTACTTTACTATTTGAATGGATTCTGCCCGCCTACATTGCCACCACGAATTCATGCACTTTCTAAGCAGTATGATCATCATATACTAGTCACCCTGGGTGAATATGGTGATGATTCATTACGTAGAGCTGACAATCGCCTAAAATCCTTTGTGCTACAAAATCCCGATAGTGTTACAATACACCAGTGCAATGCAGAGGAAACTAACAAATCGACTTATTTCAGATTTGCAGCAGCTCCTGCATTCCGAACTTACTGTGTAGGGCGAGGTTTACAAGGTATATCAGTGGACTACGCACTGCGAAAGAATGACTTTGAGACTCCTAATATTGAAGAGCCTCTGCTGCTTACAGGGAACGCAAATGAACCAGTTGCTCGCATGAGATACAGTCATTTTGGATGTAACGTCGTCCATGAAGATATTGCATTTGACAAAACCGCAGATGTTCGTAACTGCCATGTTGAAATCAAGAAATCAATAGAGAGTCGTGGAGGAAAATTACCTGCGGAACATGGACACGGAACAGAGTATGTGGCACCAGTTGCTACCCAGGAACGGTGGCATAAGATGGACCCTTGTAATGTAATGAATGCGGGTATTGGGGGCACGGGATACGAAAGAAAACTTAAGTAGATGTGTATGTCAGGAGACTAACAATGAATACAAGTCAATCCTGTATGTGGAAAATATCGAACTTTGGGCCTGATTTTTACTTTTTAAATTAGTGCATCTTAATAAATAATTGAGTCAAGTTATACTTCAAGTAGTAACAAAATTATTAATGATTAGTTGTTGCTAGTGTCTGCTTGTAACTTGAAAATATGATCTATGATAGGAGATGTGATAAGGAGGAAAGGAGACAGGAGGGTTTATTAGGAATGTCCATCACTTAAGTAAACTTAGACGACGCCTAAAGTCTGAATCGATATAAAATTAGATCTAGGTATTAAGCCTTGCCTAAGTGTCAATACCTAAATCAACATTCATGGTTAGAGGTGCCTAAGGACCTAAGCTTAAGTCCAAAATGGAAACCCCTTGGACCTGTAGTAACCAATAGCCAATCCATACAATGTAGCTAAACTCTATAACCCAGAGCCGTATAGAACACTCACACAAACCCCATGCATACACATCCTCCTAGGCACGTAAATTAAATGATGCTTAGCCCTAAAATTAGTAATAGGCATGTTTTTGTTAAAAACAATGCCTTACTCTTCAGGTAAAACTATATAGGTCCTCAAGCCCGAAAGTTTAACATCGAGGAAATATTAATGAAAATGGGGTCCAAAAATAGGAGATTGGGTATTATGCGGTCAGTCGCATGTCCACATTAAGCTCCGACCAAAGGTCTGGACCAATGGTCAGGGTTGATAGAACGTTGTACATATTATACACGGGGGTTCGTAAAAGCATGAGGTTTTGATTCTCCCTTAAAACAAACGTTTACAATGTTGCGCATATTATAACAGGCATTTTTCTCTGATTTTCCCCTGTAAAGGTGAGAACAGAATGTAATTTACGAACTTTGTTGTCCTTACACTTTACTTCTAATTTTTTGCAGCGTTTTTTGTGATGTGATATAAACAAGAGGTTTTATATTCGTCTCCCATGTACAATGGGAAATGCTTGCCAAGAAGACAACGAAGACTCTTCCCAGGTGTGCTAATCATAGACTTTCGTTGTGTTTTCTCACTCCAATCACCAATAAATAATGAAACATTTGCGCCATATTTCTTTTTTATATCATTGATCAATATGCTTTCACTTCGACGTCTCTCCACATACACTTGGTATTTGAATAAAATTCTTTGGTTCCACTAATGACATCACTTTTTCCGTTTATGTATTGTTCATAGGTATTCAGGTCAACAGATTTAGAACTTAGCCCTTCTAAACGCTTCTCCAACTTAACTACCTCCGCATTTCTCTTGTGTCTTGTGTTTATCTTCGTAGTTAGCGTAATTCTTTAACTTTCAAAAAGTTTCCTTCTATTAGAATAATTTAAAAAATTGTCTTCAACAGAACCAGTAAACTTAGCAGTGTCAACTTTCCTGGGTCAATGTAGGCACATGGTTTTAGCAAGATGCTGTTCTCCTCCTCAGTAGTTAGTGCATCCGCATATGCAATTTCATCGACATTTTTCGGGGGGGTTGTCTCTTTTTCGTTTACGATAACGTTCCTGTGGTTTACCTTTTTACTGTAGGCGCGATCTGAGATTCGCTGGAGTTTTTGTTCGGGACTCAGGTCATCCAATTCTATTTCGCTTTCTTTTCTTTTACGTAACCTTGCGGTATGTTTCATAGCATTGCTTTCTTATTGAGCCTCTGTTGCATATACTAATGACATGGAATCCCCATCCGTTTGAATCATATGGTCAAAACGATACGATGTACCATAAGGTTGTCGAACTTTGCGGAAATTGAAATACTCTTGCCATTGAGCTCTTGATTCTGGAGAGGATGTTTTTTCATTTATTTAGCTTCCCTTGTCAACTAATAGATCAAGCATGCTAGTGGTATCAATCTGGATATGTTGATGTATTAATGATTTTCTTTTGGGAAATATTTGAATGTTTTTCCCTTTATCTTGCAAAACTTCAGTCATGTAGTACATCGGCTTTATGAACATGTACGGAGATGTCCTCGTCAAAGCACACAAAGTATCGTAGAAAGCTGCATTTTTTCTTATTTCTGGTATATCCTCGTAGGGTAGAATATTGCCTACATGAGTTTGGTACCACTCCGAAATGTAAGGTATCGCATGTAGATGGTTTTTTTTTGTGACAGCATATCCATTCAATCCAGTATCCTCCGTTCTTTTTTCTGTTCTCTATTGTCATCCTTTTCGATATAATATACCCTTGAAGAGTCCTATTAATGAAGGCTTTAACTGAATTGACAAACTGTTCCTGAACATGATTATTGAAACACATCACAATATTTTCTCCTCGAGTTAAATTATTTGTGACAAATTGGACATGTCTAACTTGGGTTTCTGAGGACACAATTGTAACATTTCTTTTTGCCAATCAAGGGCAGGATCGTTGTCTTGCAACTTTCTTCCCCCTTTACATTTGCGAATCTTCAGTGTCTTTGATGCACAAATGTGTGGCAAAAGATTCACAAACATACAACCGAATCCAACACGTAGTTGAAAGAATTAATGACATGGTAACTCAAGAGTATATGTTACTGCGAAAATGGCAGTTAGTGAGATTGAGTGAGGGCGAGGACATTCCTCAAATAACTGAGAAGTTTGTGAGTTGTGCAATGGCACTTTCAGTACCTTACAGGACTATTGCAATATGTTTGTTACCAATCGTAATTTATACGATTATGTCTTTAATAAATGTAATCAATTTATTTTATTTCTGGATATTTTACAGATATTTCCAATGCCTTTGGACAGATACATTCTTTCTTACTTCATACTATCATTAAGATTGAAAAATGTCAAACACACGGTTTCATCCAAGATACATTGTGGCTGCGGTAGATGGGTGTGACCTAAGCTTGGATTTTGAAAAGTGTATATTTATTTATAAATTGCACACCACTCGGAAGCAAACAAGAACCTGTGAATGCATAAGTAACTCCAAAAAGCCTTGATATAGTTTGATTAGAGAAATGAAAGGCGACGGTCGCTCCACGCTTTACAAAAATGAGCAGAGAAAAATCAGATCCTTACTTGACCCTCTGTTTGACTGTGTTGGGGATACAGTTTATATGAGCTTGAAATCGAAGGTGGAATTGGATGTTATGAAGGATAGGGCTATGTCTCTTTTAAATAACCATAATTACATGAGTCCCGTAAATTCTGTAGCAGAGAGAAGCTACGCTGGGCTTGAAGAAAAGATGCTCATCAATGGGCGCCACAAAGAGAGGTAGGCTCTTAATTACGACACGCATCTGTTATCCTTCATCGATTGCATTAATATTATTCATGTCAGTGCACTACTTCAAGACTTGTGGTTAAATTTAATTCATGAAAATGAAAAATCCAAGCTGACCCTGCGTAGTCAAGGCGCAGACGAGTCTTCGCCGCAAGTGGACTTCTCCATGCCTCATCGCATGCTGCATCTACTCCTTCGCTTGTCACATACACCCACTGCTTCTGGAAAGAGATCGGATGTGATGTATTTCCCAGACCCTTCTTTGGAGAGCGAATTATTTGATGATAAGAGTGCCTCAGTATCTATGGATGCTGGTGACGATGAAGACGAGGATGGGGATGATGGTGCTGTGCGTGAGAATATGATTATATCGTGGTTACAACAATGTGCCGAGGAGGATGAAGAGGATGAGAGATGGGAGGAATGGGGGGAAGACAGTGATACGGAAGGTGAGCGAGAAAAAGCCCAGTGGCAGTACACAGGTACTGATGCACCACACACATCTAAGCCAACAGCAATTTCGACAGTTTCTCAAAGCACACGTAAGAAGGCCTTACCCTCGCAATCTTATTATGCATCTACAGTAGAGGATGTGGATCCATACAGTGATAGGAGTGGAAGTGGTGTGTGGTGGTCGGAGAAGGCGGGCTTGAGCTATGCGGCACCCTTGCCAGTAGTCACTACCGGTAACGTCAGTCGTGTAGGATGTATGGGATCTCATGCCCCACCCCCACTTACAGACATATTTACATCATGTTCTCCTGGTTATAGCAGTACTTTACTCCCCCCTTTACCGTTATCCACTCCAGATGGAAGGTACTCTGGTTGTGCAGGTAGTATGGGTGCAGAAGTTGTCTGCTGTGAAGAGGACGTGTGCCGTATGGTACTACACGCTCTGTCTGGCACTCCCTCCCAAATGTTTGCATTTATTCATCACGAGCATACTACAGCAGCAGGACAGCCACAAATCCATCACGCCATTGATCCACTATTAGATCCTTACGCCTTTGATTACACATCTCGCCGGCCCTTTGTTCTCACGTATACAGCAATGCAAACACGACTAATTCATTTATCCCGATCAACTTTAACATGCATGCTGACTTGGTTCTTGGATCTCATGAATAAAGCACAGGAGGTGCGAAGAGGGTTAGAGTATTTGGAGGCTGTTCAAATGCAAGGAGAAGATGAGGAATACACTTCAACAGGAGGTATGATGTCTGATGGGAACAGGGAAAAAGAAAATTCTGGTTCAGATGTTCACGAACATGTGTGTGTCCACTCTGCCTCGGCTTCGTCTCTTAGTGTACAATCAGAAGTTTTAAAGTCACTTCGAGAGTCCTTCAGTTCTTTTGAAGCTGCCACTGCTCAACTAGAAATGCAGTTGATTCAGCAACTACATACCAGCACCTCTATTGCCGAAACGACAAGCGACACCACATCCGAGTCTTATACAAGTAGTAGTACTGGTACTAGAGTAACACTCCTGAGTATATTTACCAATCTCAGACCGTGGGAGAGATTGTTATCCACAATAATGACTGGACTAACGCAAGCTGCTTCAAGTGTAGACTGTATATCGACAGATGGTCCTATGGAAAAAATGCCTCTTCGTTTATCACTCGACCCTTCTTTGAATAAGCATGGGACAATAGAAAGCAGAAAAAACAACCGTGATTGTATACACACCTGCAGTGTTCTATCTTTGCTAGCTCAGACACAAAATGATGCGGATAACATGTTCTTACTGATGACACATCCGCGTACTGTGAATGCTTGGAAGGGGGAGCGCACTACTATAACGAATTTCATTCCTCACTTCGAGTCATATTCGTGTCATTCAAATCAATATGGCGAAGACGAAAACTACGATTATGACAAAGAAGAAGACGGCCTATGCAGTAGCAGCGATAGAAACTATACAAGTCGAAGTAAGGATATCTTTTTTTCTCGACAAAGTGGTCACACCGTACCAATTGGCTATGAGCTGTACTCCTCCCTCATACAAGAAGTATGTTGCACCATGCAGAGGGTGTATCTGTCCGAACTGGTAGCGTTTGCTGCTGGGACGGAAAGTAGTGGTAGAAATGGTAATGGAGGCCGTAAGAAGTCGATAGGAAAAAGTCAATATGATTGGATACGCCAACATGAAACAGGTATTTTATGTGTGTGATTTTATGATTATCGTAATTGGTACTGGTCATCTATTTTTATTTGTTTATATAATTCAGTGATTTGATTGTTTTGGTATTGTTTAACAAGGCGGAATGGAATTAGATTTTGTTCCTGCTTTTATGAGGACTTTTTTTGCGCACGCTATTAGTAGTGTGACTGACGTACAGATTCTTGCCAACGAACACCTTCGATCTACCACCAACAACATTGGGTCACATTTACCTACCCATTCCAACAGGTAGGTATTATATTGGCAATGTCAAGTATAAATCTAGTTCTCTCTCTTTCTCTACGCTCCTAATGCTTTTGGTATTTTATCTCTCCTAATACTATAAAACAGGTTAATGACAACGAGTGCGGCAAAAGCTTTTAGTTCTGTAAAATATTTATCTACCTGCTGTAGTAATGCTGAAAAGGACTTACCAAATCCCTCCTCATTACTCGTTTTATCCAAATCTTATTTGTCTTCCTACCGAACGCACTCTACTCCTGTTCCTAGCCACTCTGCAACAAGTAAAAGCAAAACAACCGCTGTTGACGCCTACTGCGGGCGCCTATCCAACTATCAATCTACTACACTTACTGCTGCTGCTGATGTTGATGTTGATGATACTAGACCATCTTTCCAGCGACAGGCATTTTTAACCTCGGCAGCTGTTCCTGCTGGTGTTGTGGCAAGAAATAGATCGCAAATTTCCGCAGCAGTCGATGAGAATAAGTATGCCATAAGGCCCATTAAATTCGAAAATGAAAGTAGTGACCCCGCAACAGATAAATATCCATTATTAGCTGATACGATGACGCCACTGTGTGACATATACCCCTCTTCTCTTCTTTTGATGCAGCATCTTTGTTATAGACCTCTCAGAAACACTCTTCAAGTGTGTCAACAGCGTGCAGTGTCATTGCTCCTCAGTACAAAGAGATATGACCTGTGTGCTTACTTCAGATTTGTTCGACAGGCTTTTCTACTTGGAGATGGGGCTCACATCTTCGAACCAGTGCGAGAACTTCTTCTTCTGCCCAGTGTCAATACTGCGCTCTCTCCTATGGTGCGTCAGCGGCAACAATATGGAAGTAAAGCAGGCATGGAAGCTGTGTTGGATTTAAGACCAAAAGAAGCCGAAATTGTGAGGTCTATCTGTAGTTTAGTAGAAAACAATGTTCATTCCGTTCTACCCAGTGGAATATCCGAAAGCATGGTGTCCGTGGATGCCATAGTAGATGGCAGTGAAGAGAATGGTTTTAATCCATCTATGGATAATAGACATTCAAGAGAAAGAACCAACAAAAAAGAATCCTTATCTGGAGGAGGGGGACATCGAGTTTTGTTAGTGGACTATATCCTTCGAACACTGTCGGTGCAGATTCATATGGGGACAGCACTAGTGGATATTATCAAAGGACCTCAAATTGCGTCTTATAATAGCCTACTGAAAGTATTGCTACGAAATCAAATATGCTTGTGGAGTTCTGAAATTTTATGGAAGAAAATTACTACTGCGTACTTACCACTGAATGTGTTTTGTTCCCAGACCAAGCAAGATAGAAGAAGTAATAGTCCAGGTGAAGCCATGCAAGAGGGACATACCATTGGAGTCGCTTCTCTCTTGGACCCTCCACAGATGATACACACCTGTGCTTCGGGTATTCAATGGCTGCTACATATTTGCAAAGCGTTGCATTCGTTCCATCTGAACCATCTACACAACACACATTTACGTGCTATGGAGGAATCTATCTCTAGAGCGTCATCAGTAGCAGATCTCATATCTTGTCATGCAAACTATTTACAGAGCATATCTGAGTGCTTGATGTTTTTATCTTCCCGCATTGAGGGTGTGGTGAGTGCTGGGCTGTATGCGGTTGGGAGATTAGATGAGGCATTTACGGCTGCTGAGGCCGCGCAGGATACTGCTCATGAGTCTCTTTTGACACGGGAGGGTCAGACAGTTGATGATAGTATCTACTCGAACAACAAACAAAAGAAGAGAACCACGGCGTTTTCTAATACTTCTACGGTAGGAATATTGAGGTCCAGGTTAGCACATACTTCCCGTGCTTTCGGTGTGGTTAGGGACCGCATCAAAGACCTCATATCAACTCTTGATGATGTTACCTCTGACGTGGAACCATTTTTGGCCAATACTGTTGTTGGGAAGCAAACAAGCAGCATGGTTGGAAGGGAAGGAAGTATAGCAGCAGATAATTCCGATAGTAGTGTGACAATTCCTTGGCATTTGACACTGTGGTATGCAAACTCTCTCAAAGCTTTGATTGGAGATGATGCAGGGAATAGGCTGAGATCATTATGATAGTGCTATACTATAGCTAGTAGATTTTTTGTCATCTGTAATACCCATCGTTCGAAATCTCTGAGGTATATCCAATATGCTGATTATTTGTTATGTCACTCGTACTACTACTACATAATGCACAATAGATACAAAAAAGGACTGGCGCTGAGGTAGTAGATAGTACAAACCTTAATTCAGACTTATTTCGAACGATCCAGACTACTAAGGTCAGATAAAAAGTGGCGTATGTCACAAGAAAGTCAGTTTGAGAACAACAAATAACGTGATGACGTAACAATTATAGTAGTGTGTTCTGTACGTATGCGGTTACTCTCCTACTTTTGACTGTGGTTTGCCCCTATGCTTAATCAAGGGTTGATTTACTAGTAGTAGTTAACAATAAGCGAAATTTTTGAATGATTTCTGCTTATTTTAGGTTCGTTTCAAGCATTTAAATTTAAATTTCCACATATAAATGTTTCATTTTATAATATTTTATATACGCAAAAGAAAGCACTAAAAACTTAAAAGTACTATATTTGTAGTAATATTGTTGTACGACAAGAAACTACTAGCGACAATTAAGATATAGCCATTTCTTCTACAACAGAAATAACTCCGTACTTTTATTTGGTGGGTCTCCCCCATGATATGAAGCTGGTCTACGAGGATTTGGGGACGTATAAACGTCGTGAGGAGGGGGAGGGTGAATCAGAGGGTGTATATGACGTATTGGAGGAGACCCACTGGCTCCATTAACAAGAAATACCCGATCATGCAATTGTGAAGAGGAGTGAAACCTTCCATATATTTGAGATTGTTGACCACTTCTTTTTAGTGGAGTTTCTTCATCTATAATTGATTCTAAGGCATCCATTGAAGAGTCACCATTGCTGTGTTCAACAGTAGGTACGGAGTATATAAGTGTCCCTAGTCATATCACAATCATCAACAACAACATCGTCGAGAACACAAAAGACATGTTGTGCCACGATAACTGATATCATGTGTCCTTTACCTGCAAGCATAAGGGTACATCCAAGAATTTCTCGAAAATTTAAAACCTCATCTGATTACATAAGCACCAACAAAAGCATTAATTTACACAACATACAATAATAGTCAAAGATGTCGAGCAACGAGTTGAACTACAATGCCAATACTAACCCAGCAAGAAGTAAGCTAGCACCACTGTCGCCACACCTTCTAAACCAAAGAGAATACTAGCCCGATGTGGGGGTAAGTGCATCTGACCAATTGTGCCAAATAAATAACCAAAGCCTTCGGTGCACCCAACACAAATAATCATAGGCCACCCGAGCTATTTGATTGATTTGAAATATTAATACATATAATATAATAATGTTATTTAATATTCTTATATACGAATATTGAAGGCATTGTCACGTTATGCCTTACCTGCACACCCAAAAGAGGCCAAGCCCACATATGGGGTTCTATTAAAAGAGAAAAAACAGTTGATATCACCGCCGTAGTTCCTAGTTCAATAATAGTAAGGTCGATACAGTTAACTCTTTGGGTACCGGCATCAGCAGCTAGAATACTTAAGCAGCATGCGAACATACCGCCCAACAAAAGCATTTCACCTATACCAAAACTGTTATCAGGCCCCGGATCTGACAGAAGGTAGGTTCCAACACCACTAAGCAATACGGCAAACCAAATTACTAGACCAAGAGAAGAATTGTAACATGGTAAAAAAGCCTCAGCTAATGGTGTGACAACGACAAATAAACTATTAATGAAGGCTGCTTTTCCAGCAGTAACAGTCATCACTCCATATTGCTGGAAAGTGGACACAGAAAAGTTAAGCAACCCACACAAAATACCCCAGGCCCAAAGGTCAAATGTGCGCTGTCTTATTGACGGAAAATAGGATTTTGCCTTTATTAATATCTGCATGTCTTCAGCACTATTTATATCTTCAACGTCAGTATTCATCGAGGATTTCATTTTGCCCCTTGCCATTGCAATGACTGCTGTTGAGACGATAAACCTCCATGCATTATAAGTAATTGGACTTGCAGTATCCTCGGTTGCTTTCCTCATGCCGACGAAAGATAGACCGAATAGTATAGTTGAAAATACACATTGCAATTCGCATATCACTACTTTGGAAAAAAATCCCATATTACACTGGCTATAAATAAGCAGTAGAGAGGCTTTTGTGATGTTCTGCCACACCGTCAGACCGTCGGATTTTGGATTTCATTCGTCTCCTCAAACATAACATGCAGCATATCAGTACAGTGTCTAATATGATTGGGGAAATCACCTCCACAGAGCATACTTTCCAGGTACCTTTGGATTGGTCATATCCTTCTGGCGACACAATCACTTTATTTGTGAGAGAAATTTCCAAAACAAACCAGATATCAGCCACAACCCCGGCAGTAATGTTTCTACAAGGTGGACCCGGATTTCCTAGTCCACGCCCCACAGGACCGCCTGGAGGTTGGATAAAAGTTCTTCTTGACAAAGGAAATCGTGTTCTTCTTCTGGACCAGAGAGGTACGGGACGAAGCACTGCTATGACACCACAACGACTCTCTCGTCTTGCTGACAGTAAAGATGGTGTATTAACGCAAGTGATGTATCTGAAAAATATGCGATCTGATGCGATTGCTGCTGACATTGAGCATGTGAGAGTTTCGCTATGTGGACAGGGGAAGCTGTCATTGCTGGGTCAATCCTTTGGTGGCTTCTGTATGTTATCATACATGAGTCGATATGCTGATCACTTAGATAAGTGTTTATTTACCTGTGGACTTGCTCCTATTACCAGAGATATCCGTGACGTGTATATAGCCACATATCGACGTGTGCTCACTCGTAACAAAAGGTTCTATGCTAGATATCCGCAAGATAAAGCCAAAGTGAAAGAAATAGTCGCCTTTCTCCACCTGCACAGTTCAGCCCCTCTTTCTTCTCCTATTCAACTTCCTGGAGGAGGTCATCTCACTGTTCGTAGGTTTTTGCAGCTTGGCATTATGCTTGGTATGACTAGCGGCATGGACAGCTTGCACTTTCTGCTGGAGGATGCTTTTTTGGTGACCCCTGCATGTGCAGGCAGTTTACAAGCTGCAGTCCTCAACGAGAATTTTTTGTATGCTGTAGAACATGAGCAATCTGTCTTTGAGTCTTCACCGATTTATTGGTTGATGCATGAAAGTATATATATGAATGGCGGTGGAAGTGTATCAGGCTGGGCTGCGGAGGAGGTGATGCACTATCCTGAATTCAATGATGCTTTTGATTACATAAAAGTCATCGAAGAGACAGAAGCTAAAGTAGCTGGAGGTGAGGATAGTTTTCCTTGGATAAATTTCACCGGTGAGATGGTGTACTCTTGGATGGGTGAAGATTATGTGCGCCTAAGACCTCTGCAAGAAGCTGCCAGTGCACTTGCGCAGCTTCCCTGGGAGAAAGAACTGTATGATTTGAATGCTTTTGCCAATTATTCCAAGAGTAAGATAGGATCTGTTAAGTGTGCCGCACTTGTGTCCTATGATGACATGTATGTCGAGAGAACATTCAGTGAAGAAACGGCTGCCCTCTTAGGTGGGGAGGACTACTGTAAGATGTGGATCACTAATGAATTTCAACATAGTGGGATTCGAGATGAACCTGATCGAGTCATAAAGATGCTGTGGAGTATGGCAAAAAATGAGGTTAATATTCCCTCTTAATATTTCATTAACACAGATGCATCTAATTATTGTTCTCCGGTGGGAGTAGCGAAGTACTGACTGCTGGTCTTGTTTTCTACCTGCCGATATCATCTTCAAGTTTACGTTTGGGTTGTTGTTGAAGACAAATTTAATAATAATAATAATAATGATGATGATGAAAGCAAAAGTCATGTTTTATTTCGTCGAAAATCTTTAGCAGATGACGCTGAAGAAACGAACCACCACTATTGTTGATGTGCGGTTGTTAATTTAGTAATATATTATATAAGAATTCATTGCATCAGTTGTTTCATAGTATTAAGTAAATGGTAATGGTTCTTAGGAACATAAATATAGTTTCAAGCGTCTACTTTGTATTCGTCGTTGTTTTGTAATTGTTCGTAAGTTGTCTATATACTGAAGTATATACTAGTATACTTCGTATTATTCTTCTTTTTTGTATAGCTTCATTCTTGCTTCTTCTAAAAGTAGTAGCTTTTACTTGTTATTTTTGCTTTTACTATATTGATAAGAACATTATTGCTAACAAAACAAACACTTTTAATGGTTTTATAATTTTTCAATCAATTGTTTCAATTAAATTATAGCTACTTCAAGTATAATTTATATTAAAATCTATTCTTCATCTAGCCGAGCAATATGTCCAATACCAATACATAATTGCGAGCCTTGCTTTCTACGGACCGCTACTTGGAGAAATTGCTTCATTTACAACATTAATAAAAATTCCACAGTTAACTTGCACTTGCATGGAGGAAGCACTATGTATACAACTACTACAGTAAGTCAGGATTAATGTTACATAGCTAAATGCTACGCGCCAAGTACCAAAGGCGAGTGACTGTTTTACTTGAAATGAGCATAGTCATATACTTTTAGTTTGTAATCTGTGCTACCCACTACAAGAGCCCCCGTGGTATCAATAAACTGCAAGCAGAATACAGGATGGTAGATATCCAGGGTTAACAGCGATGATCGTGGAGGACGGGATAGCGAGGATTCTCTAGAAGAACCTATCATACGCACATCCCACATCTATAACAACGCACATAATTGAAAACATAAAGAAGCAGGCAGGCAATTAGCAAGCAAAAGTAGGGTAACAACAATTAAGTAGCGAATCGTAGCATGTCTTCATAATAGTAAATCATGAGAGGTCTTTACCAACCAACCAACCAATTCATTAAACAACCTACCTTGACTGATTTATCATACGAGCCTGACAATACTCTGTAATCGCCATCAAACTGTAAAGCCATCACAGAACCTCTGTGTCCTGTGAAGGTATGAGTACAGGAGGCAGATCGAGCATCCCACATCTACACAAGCGTGTACAATGAATCGAATAAGATCTAACTTGAGTTGCTATCGAAGTACCTTATATTGCTATATTAAGTACCTTAATATTACTGTCACCAGATCCCGAGAAGCACATATTCCCATGAAGAACCACCGAGTATACCTGACCGTTAGGGAGAAAACCACACAAACGCAATTACATACACACAAAACCATATTGACACACTACCACTGAAAGGATGCATACAAAATTCCTTCCATGCAATATCGATTTATGGCTTCGAAAACTCGTACTTATTGTTTTCCACTTTACCTCTTTGCTATGTCCCAAATAGGAACTGAGAAGTTGACGACTTTCTACGTCCCACCGCTGTATATCACATTGTCGACATCCAACAGCAACCACATCTCCTCCTGGTCCAGATCCCGACCGAGCTGGTGACGATTCATCTAAAGCCATACAATAGAGTGCATTACCCACACCTACAGAAACCACATCGAGAAATTGCAGTATTAACTCACATTAATATAATTACAATGAATATAGGGATATCAATTTAAGTATGTTTTTCATAAATTATTGGCTTACCAGCTGATATGCTTGTCAATAAATCTCCTGTCGCAGGATTCCACACCTTCAGTGTGGTATCATAAGAAGCAGACACCACTCGAGGTGATGCAGCATCTACCTCATTAACACTGCCTCTGCGAAGAACTGCTAAAGATGATACCCACCCATCATGGCCTCGCAGAGTGCGTTGACATTGCTGCGATGCGGTATCCCACACCTACATCACATGAACGTCATTATCAATATACGGTAGTCAATTGATACATATATCTAGCACATACCTTGATGCACTGGTCATAGCTGCCTGAAGCCATCCATCCACCAACATCATCGCAACCAACAGTCCACACTGGCCCCCCGTGCCCATGAAATGTCCGTAGACGAGTAGGTGATGGGGGTGAACGTGGGAGTGAGGGGATATTAAGGTAAGATGGACCAAGTGGAGGCGAGTTATAAGGAGAAGAAGAGAAGGGACTGTGTTGCTGTCTGGGAGGAGAGCATGTGCTCGAGGTGTATGAGGAAAACGAGGACTGGGGAGAAGTAGAATGTGATGGTAACTCGGCCCCAGCCCCAGCACTCGCAGAGCGACTATTGATACAAGTAAGTAAAAAGGCATGTAAGCATTGTCATTGTGTTATAGTATTGCACTCATGTATATATATTTGATAACGTAGTTATAACCGAAGAAGATGTAACCGTAGCAGTAGTTGTAACCCGGACTTACTTGTATCTGTATGTCGGTGTCCAGCTGGGCCACACGTTGCTACTTCCACTTCCACCTTCAATTAACTGTGCTAGTGGAAGCGTCGCAGGAGGAAGCAACATAGCTGGTTCATGTTGTCTTGCTGCCCCCCCTGGGCTTGTTGTACCACCACTACTACCGGCACTTTGAATGAGATGTGCATGTGTAGTAGGTGATATATCCCATAGTATCACAGAACCATCATCAGAGCCTATATATGCGTAACACACACCAACACTGTTAATATAATATGCTGTGCTGTACCAGTCCATCACCTGAAAATATTCTTGTCCTCCCCTGCTTCGCTGTGGCAAGTGCTAAGCATGTAACTGTACCGTTATGCCCGCGACACATATGCACATAGGAGCAATCCCTGCGGAGATTCCTGTCCATGACATGCCTTTCGCCATAGGCACGTCCCCACTGCACTTTCTCTCCCCTCTGCTCCTTGATATCAGTACCATCATCATCATCATCATCATCATCATCAGAGCTTTTGATGTTGCCATTAAATGGAAGCTCAGAGCATGTTCTCATTATACAAAACCGTGTGGCCTAGTTACAAAGCGAGCGAGAAAGTATAATACAGTTTAGTTCTGTTGCATGCCTCAAATAATATGTGTGACAATATATATGAAGGCAATACACATGTGGTATGATTTGAAAGGAAGTTTTATACTTAATCAAGTCGTACAGGAATAACAGAAGAAATTCAAAAACACAAACAGCTAGACATACAGCCAAACATTTGTAAAAGACGAGCATACCGTATTCGCCCCCCACTCTTTCTCGAACTTAGCTCTCCATAAACTATTCAGAGCTGTCAAGTTACGAAACCTGGTGCATGTCATGGCTAATGATGCCTATCATTGGTATTGGATTATAATACGAATGGGAGTGACAATGAAATTCTTACCGTCGTGACAGCAGGTGCGAAGGACATGATACGATAGACCATCTCATCTGGTATCCTATTCATATGGCAATATCTGGATATCTTGCCGTTTTGTAGCACATATAATTGTTTTTTTGTGGTTTGTAACTGGGTCTATGTATGGTATGTAAAAAAGAGGTATTTAACATATGTAGCTGTGTCATATAAAGTAAAAAACAACAACCTGCAATTGGGTGTTAGCAACGTCACGATGATGGATAATATTTTCCAATTCAAGAACACGTGCACGAAGGTATTCATCTTCACTTTGCTTCAACTGAGCATGCTGCTCATTCCTAGCTCTGTGAAAATATCAGACATTGAGGGTACATAGATCTAGATATGAAGTCAATCACCTGATACTAGCATACAGAAATTCAAATTGTTCGTCCTTGATCTAAAAAGAATTACAATATACGATATGTTATAAAAACCAAAATTACTTGCCTGCAAATCCTCTCTCATCACACGCATTACGCCTGACATACACTGAAGTTCATGTTCCAATTCACGGATTCTTATCAAAGCTTCCTCAAACGTCGATACCTCAACTATATCACAACTATCTTTCACGGGTATATTCATGTGATAACAACGATGGAATTTCGCTTAATACCTATAACAATCCTTAATACAACAAAATCTGTCTATAACGGACGCTTCAAGAAGCCGTGGTTTCAGAACAATTCTCAAAATATGATTTGATCTGGCGTCCTGTGATTGGCCAACAACGCAACGACCCACAGGGTGAACATATCCTTTCACATCCAACAAGAAAATTCTGGACAAATCATTAATTAATAATAGTGTATTTCATGTGAGAGTAAAGTTGAAACAACAATGGATGGAAATGTTCAAACTTTTGAAGGTGAATGGGATGAGGATGGCGTTTACGTATACCAGGCTTATTGTAACGAAATTGCGGATTGGGCTGTGGAGCATCAAAGGTTTGGTGGGCCAGGCTTTAACGCCCAGCGAATGACCTGGATAAAACCTTCATTTGCATGGGTGTTGTACAGAGCAGGGTATGGTAGAAAGTATAACCAAAAACGTATATTGAAAATCAAACTTTCACATGATGCGATTGCCAATATTCTAGAAGAATGCCAGTGCAAACATGGCGGAGGTGGGAGCTTAGGACGAGTTCAATGGGACCCAGCTCGTGATTTATACTCTGCTGAGGGCCAAGAACCTCGTAAAATGTTGCGAAAAAGGGCTATTCAGATTGGAATGAAGGGTAGACTGTCAGAGCTCTACGTCGCCTCCGCACTATCCATCGAAGATGTAACAGAGCTTTCAGAGGAAGTCGGTAAAGCACATAGCCTGTTGGTGTCTAGAAAAGGAGCAACAAAATTTGATAGCCCCATGGAGAATGAGGAACTATATGGGCGATTACCTCATGAGAGAGATTATGTGCCCCGGTGTTCTCAAGCCACTTTAGAACGACTTGGCATGATGCCCGGCGAAACTGCCGTTGCAATGGCTGGAATAGGTAGAGGGAAAGTGGGAGCGCGTAAATAAAGTGTGGTTGCTCTGACATTTGATTTGAGATAATACAAGTACTAAGAAGTACTTTCTGTATAAGTAGTTTATTTGCTCTCTATACAACACAGATCGCAATGGATTTTTGTCAACTACATTTTACTGGTAATTCATGGTCACAGTGTTATATGTATGTTTTATACTCAATGCTTCTGTGCTTCATCCAAGTTATACCCACATTAAAACAAAATACTGTCAGATTTATTCTTATGTAAATAACTCTCTTCCTACCAGCACGCAGCACCCAGTGGGAGTGATAGCATAATTAAAAACAAGGCTAATTTAGAACTTTAGGAGGAAGTATGATTTATAATATTTGGTCATCATTGTTACGCGGCCCTGAAACCTAATAGCTACCCTTTGAGCACTAGATTGACTTTCAGCGGATTTATTAATTAACATGCAGCTTAGTATAATTATGAAACTAACTCAGGACTAGACAGCTAGCTATGACCAACCTAAACCGATTTGAGGGGGTTGAAGATACAGATACATAGCATACAAATACTAATTTCCCGATCCACTTTCATATTTCTAGTAACTAATTTCTGGATGAACCTTCTCCTCCATCGTATCTGAGTTCTCTGATTAGTACCGGTACTGAAGTAGGAGGAATAATACCCACTTCTGTCACTACAGCAGATACATTTCTCATGGGTGACAGGTCATAGCGAAGGTGCAGAAGTTCATATAGTGGCGGAGGCGGGGCTTCAGAAGTACTACGCGAATATGCCACAGAAGCACCTCCACTGGACCATCTGCTGTGTGGGTAATATGTATTGGTAGTTTCGGTGGAAGAAGAATCATCAGTGGGTGGATAAGGACTCATCAAAGCTAACGGGTCTGCTAGTTCATTGCAAACAATAGAATCCATCTGTACTTTATCAGAAAACTTATACGATTCAGAAGCAATAATTACTGGGACACGTTGATGACTAGCTAAGCAGGCAATCATTCCAGACCCCGCGGGAGCGACGACGGTACCATTAGAAAGTAGGGCTGATGCTCCTGCAATAAATATTAGTGATGGATATGTCATCACTGACAACACGCTTTAACTATATATGTTTCCATCTCACCACAAACAGATGCATAGATATACGAACAACTTACACACCTAAAAACACCCTTGAGGCTTCCTTCATCGCCGCGGCGGCTCCAGCCATGGATGTGTACGCTACCATACTGTCCCAGTCACTGTTATCCCCTGCCTGCATGCGTTCTGCTTCCTCACTAACAAGACTCTGTATAGTATGCAAACCGTCCCATCTTGGCATAGAATCAATCACAATCACTCGAAAAGATTTCGACTTCTTCGCATGTACCAGCAAAGCACGCACAAGAGGAGAACTACCATAAGTAACAATCACGTCACTGTCTCGAATGATATCTGCACTGTGTTTGCAGATACTGTCTCGGGCGAATATAATACGCTCTTCCATAAAAGAGTTCAATTTTTCTATCAAATGAGACTTGGCGTCAGCCTCAGACTCATCAGGTAGGATTTGGGAAATGACAAATCGAAGATATTTGATAATGTTACCCATCGCCATGGAGTGAGCACGACTATTAGACACCAAATGTTGAACCTGTGTGTACATATGTATACAGCAACGCACAAAAAGTGAGGAAGGAAAAACAAATATAAACAATAAAGAATATAACAATCGAAGTAGAAGAATCAAAAACAGTAAGAAGTCTTACTTGAAGTTTTATATGCTTATCTAAATCCCAGCTTAAGGAAGTATGTGGGGGTGTCTTGTAGTCCTCGATGACGTTACAGAAAGCAATTAGCAAAGCTTGAGCTCTATCATCATCGTCATGAATAATTTCCGATAAAAAGAGTTCGCCCAGTTTAATGATTGCTGGATGAATAGAAGAAGAGCCCTCCATGGTAGTGTTTTTACCAGCGGTACGGACCTTGGGAAGATGATCGAAAAGAGCCAAGCGAGGTGGCTGGGGAGTACTGCCCTGGCGTCCACCAGTACTAGGCTTACTGTCTGATGCCACCTGCTGCTGCTGCTGACCCTTCTTTTGTTGCTTTTGCTGTTTTTTCTCATACTTCGGCTGGTACTGTGATTTTTGTCCCGCCTCTGCTGACTGTTGGGGAGTATCTTTATTGGATTCGGAACGCATATTGGTATATTTCTACGGCAAATGCTTATAAATGCTGTTCGCTGAGCATAGACCAAAGAGCAATGACTTAATTTCCTGATTTCTTTGTGGAGCAGGGTCATGAATGGGACGGGTCGGTGTGTTTGCGGTGAAATGTTTTCAAAAAGAGGATTTCGTCCTCCACTTTGCAAACTCTAACTGTAAACAGGTGTGGAAACTGTTGGTGGTGTATGAAATATCCCATCCTGTGTTATTGTTAAGTTACTGTATTTCAATATACTTCTCGTGGAAATGATTAGCAAAGCAGACCGTTTTAAAAATCCCACAACAACACAGCCTTTGACAAAAAATACAACCATTAAAAAGAAGCAGGGCACTGTGCCGTCGTCCAAAAAGATATCTCCTGGTCAACTCAATAGTTTACCAAAAGAAAAAAATGAAGCCACCGCTCAGTTAAGAGATCTATGTGCGGCTGACAAAGCTAAGGTCGCAAAGTTGGTGGCGCAGGTAACATCCCTGACTGTAGAAAACGAAGAGTTGAGAAAAAGAGTCGAGGACATGACCCGTGAAAAGGAAAATATGCAATTGATTGATCGTGGTGATACAAACGAAGAGTTGGCTAAAAATCTTCTAGAGACTGTGGAAGAGAACCGGGTGCTGGAATCGAAACGGACCGAATGTCTCCGACTCCTTCTACAATATCAAGAAAAAATTACACATCTCGTGAGTGAGACGCGCACATCCCGTCGACTTGCCTCTGAAGCTAAATCAGAATTTTCCATCGCTAGGGACGAGGTGCATCGCCTAGAAGCCCTACTAAGTCATCAACGTTCTACTGTCGAAGCCTTGCGAAGTGGATCGGAGCACCTGGTGGTGATGGAGGATGAGCTACGAGCCTGTAAAGAGCAACTACGAGATAGAACAGAAGAGACAAATCGATTAGAAGAAAAACACAAACAGGTTGATAGCAATGTTAAGTTTCTAGCCAAGCAGTTGGATGAGCTATTGCCTGAACTCACACATAAAAATGAACGCATTCGATCCCTGGAACAACAACTACAGCTAGCTCAAGCACCTAAAGGAGGAGCAAGTTTTTCGACGGTAAGGGGAGATATGATTTCTAATGCATTGTCTACAACAGAAAAGACTGCACAGACTCAACACCCCCTCCCTTTCCAATATGACCCCCATCACCACAATACGAGTATGATAAGTGGTGACAGTACGTCTATTCCTAATTCCTCAGCCTTCCAGCAGCAGCAGCAACAACAACAACAGCAGCAGCAGTCACCACCATCTACGCTAGTTGGTACAAGTCAAGATTATGTCAAGTCTTCTACCGTCTCGTATAATTCCTCCTATGCATATCCACAGAATCATCCAGGGATGCCACCCATGACCCAACCTTCTCAACAGGGCAATACCTCAATAAACGACCAGAAGTTGTCAGAATTTTCTCCCAATCTCCGATCATCGCTTCCTAATGCCCTTCCCAGAAATGTTCTCCAAGATACACATCCTCTACGAGCCAGTTTCCCTGCAACATCATCAGCAACAGGCACATCAGGAGCAGCAGCAGCTAATGGTAGTAATGCACCAAGTAATCACCAAATAGGTACGACAAACGAAGAGGAGGAATTACGAAATCATTATCATCAACAACACCTAGCTGCCTGGGGAGATATGACTCGAGAAGGTGTAGACAGTCATGATATAACTGCCGATATTGTAGATTCACCTTCCGCACATAAAGATGTACCTCCAATGCGAGTCACTAATGAGAGCTTTCATTCTCAGCAGCAACAGGGCTTTATGCCAGGCCCAGCACCAATGGGATACGCTATGCAACATGAACACCCACATTCCGACGGAACTACGAGTAATAATCAACAAGCACGTACTTCATACTCATCGAATCCTCTTCCCACTGATACGAGAACAAGTAATGACAGTAATCCTTTTAGTTCTTCGATCACTACAATCACCCAGGCTCCATATTCTGAAACCCCCACAGTAGTGTCGAAGGTAGTTGCGGGCTTAAACCAGCAGTGCATGACCACTAATGTCCAGGAACAGAAACAGACAGAGGAGTGGAATTTTGAT
>JACKZZ010007489.1_pt1 | contig 31739 bp, 13 predicted proteins | sample 8027871 | NCBI WGS metagenome assembly JACKZZ01 (sample SAMN15724774, study PRJNA655200) | protist metagenome | isolation source: fluorescence activated cell sorting (FACS) single amplified genomes of... | place: USA: West Boothbay Harbor, Gulf of Maine | collected 2000-07-19
CCCAGTGGTACTAGATATGAAGGTGACTGGAGGGACAGCAAGATGTGCGGTAAGGGGGTGCATACATGGCCCAGTGGTACTAGATATGAAGGTGACTGGAAGGACAGCAAGATGTGCGGTAAGGGGGTGAAGACCTATCCCAGTGGTAGGGTTGAGCAAGGGCAGTTTAGGAACGACGAGTTCATAGGATGATGACGAAAGCACCATTCCTGTACCCGGTAGAACCGTCAGCTCTCTCCCTCCTTCGCTGTCGTACCCCCATCCCATCCCGTCCCTCCTCTTACTGCTACTAGTACTAGTACTACTTCTGCAATTGGTGCTCTTGGATCCTACTCCTACAGCAATGATATAATATAATATAATTCTGTCGCACTGTGTCTGGAGAAGTGGCTGGTGGTGTGAATCATGTCAATATTATATATACTGCCTGCTGCTGTTGATGGTACGATGGGACGGTTGATGGCATGGGTGGCGGCTGGTAGTGCTGCTGCTGCTGCTGTCTCTATTGTTGTTGGTATTGTTGTCATAAGAAAAATAAATTACGAAGTATATGGATTAATTACATTAATTGCATAATAAGAGAAAATAAATAGCAGTATTAAAATATTTTTACGGGCGGGCGAGGCAAGTGGCGATGGCATGATCAATTAATCGAGAAGCCTATGGTAGTGCGTAGGGCAAGAAGCTGGTTAAGTACAAGTAAGTATAACGTGAATGAATGCTTATTCATTTGAATTGATCGATCATATTCGTATTCGTATCGCCCTCCCTACTCGTCGCGACTCGCAATCCCTCTGGAGCTAAAGCTGGCGCTAGTGCTAGAGTGAGAATCGATCTCGATCTTCTCTTGTGGCGCTTTTATTTCTGCCCCTGGCCCTTCGCTTTCAGACGCTACAGACTCAGTTCCAGGAGTTCTAGTTCCAGATTTTGACTTGAGCTTGATGGGAGGACTACGGACGCCTTTGCGCAGTTGGCTCCCAGGGTCAGCCAGGCGTAGATACTCAATGTGTTCATTCCTGTTGATACCGTACGGAAAGAGTTTATCAGCCTCCTTCTCAGTGAGCTTGTGATGCAGCAATGCAGGTTCCCCCGGATTCCAATTGGCAGGGGTCATTAGCACAGGGCTGCCATTGAAGACCTTCGAAGATGAGGCATCTGTCATTTGCAAGCTATCAATCAAGCGAAAGATCTCATTGAAGTTACGACCTGAGGTGATTGGGTATGTAAGTATGGCTCTCAGTACCCTCCCAGGCCCAATTATGAGCACTGATCGTACAGTAGCAGGGAGATCATCTCGATTATGGTGATGGATAATATCTCCACGTCTCCCATTGCCGACTCCATCTCCATCTACATCTCCATTAGTAGCATGTCCATTTCCGTTATCAAGATCATCACTATCTGCTGGCCATTTAGCTGGTGCTTCTAGCATATTTAATGCAACACAGACGTGCCTGTCAGTATCGCAAATGATGGGGAAGTTCACTTCAGTCTGTGCAAGAAAAGATATATCGTGTATCCAGTTCATATTACTCTCAATGGAATCACAACTAATGGCAGCAATTCTCACACCTCTCATTGAGAAATGAGGCTCCAATCTAGCCATCTCTGCCAGCTCAGTAGTGCAAACTGGAGTGTTTGCTTTAGGATGAGAGAATAATACCGTCCATTGCTTGTCAGGATGTCCAGTCATAAACTCATCCAAATTGAATGTACCACTTGTCGATTCTTGACTAAAATCCGGTACTTTATCACCGAGACGCATCATGCTTTCGCTCCTCTTCTGCAACAGCAGTCGAATTGAAAATGCAGAATAAATTCAAAAAGGATTAGGGTCGCGCAGAAAATACGGCTTTACCAATTAAATCGTAAATATAATGTAACCATTATTAAAAAATCTACTGAAACCAAAGAATAGCAAATATTTCTAGTCTACAGTCCACTGGTAGGGTCAAATGGAGTGTTTGTATTGGAAACTAGGGTAGGTTTGCGTCGCCATATATGATCAGTGCTAAATGCATCTACATTTCCATCTTGTTTTAAATCAATTTCTTCCAGTTCTCCTATTATGCTTGTCCCAGTATCAGTCACAGACTCATTTTTACCACCATATATATCTCTAGTGAGCTCTATGAACTGTCCTGGAGTGAGCTCTTCGGGTCGCTTGACAGCCCATTTATCTGGTAATTCGCTGATATTTTCTTCCACAAGAAGTTCTTTTAATGATTGTCGCAACATCTTCCGTCGTTTACCAAAAGCAGTATTCACAACTAGCCTCAATTTACGACCATCTACCGTGCTAAGAGCTTTATGTGGATTACGGAAGTCAATAGTAATCAGAGCAGCATCAATTTTTGGTTTTGGAAAGAAAACGGATGCTGGGATTTTGAAATCTAATTTCGGTGTTCCATATAATTGGAAGACAACTGATAATATACCATACGATTTCGTACGTGGTTTTGCCACAATTCGTTCAGCCACTTCATATTGCATTGTCACTACAGCTGTATTGATGCAATTTGAGCTATCAGCGAGTGAGAACAAAATCTGAGAAGTGATATAAAATGGTAAATTACCAATAATTGACAAGCGGCCGCCTTTTTGTGATGCCATTTTGCTCCATTTACACTGCAATACATCCATATGAAGAACATTCACACCAGGTAACTTCTCTGCAAGAAATGCTACTGCACGTTGGTCTATCTCTACTGCAGTCATTTGAGGATAACGCTCACATAATTTACGTGTCAAAGCACCAGGACCTGGGCCAAGCTCTATTACTCGCTCTCCATTGTCACTCTCGTCCTTGAGGGCATCTACGATCTTCCTCACATAATTTTGGTCGCTTAGGAAATTTTGTCCCAGACTTTGCTTTGGTCGGAAAGTACCAGGGGGAAGAGTGAATGGGCGATCTGCACTTTCTTTCAAAACACTATGCAAACGACTACTACTCATCACAGACCCAATCAGCTGCAAGCGTGGGATAGGAGCTACAAACCCACGAGCTAGTCTTGCCAAAAGTGCCATCACTGTCAGCCAAATACAACTACAACAGCTCACACGCATGCAAAACCATAATTTTATCATTTTCCGAAAGTGCTTGTTCCGGTGTTGGTGTGGCTAGGTTGACCCGAGACCCGAGCGAACAGATTTCGAAGAGGCAATCACACGAATGAGAGAGGGAGAGAGAGAGAGAGGGTCTTGTGTGTAGGTATGGATTGATGGCAAGAGAGATTCGTTTGACAGAGGGTGCGGTGAGGTATATCGTTGAAAAGGCTGAGCAACCTGTAAGCTTCGAACCTATTCTGGAGGTAATTGATGTGACTGGATACTATGCAGAAGGGGATGGTTCTAGTCGATTAACTGGTTGGAGGATTATTCTCAGCGATCATGCGTTCGCCATTAGTTGTGGCCTGCCTAACTACCAAACAGAAGAACCATGGGAGTATTCCGCAACTCACAGTCGCACTAATCCTAAACCTCCTATGTTTGCTGATGATTTCATAAGACTTAATGCCTATCATTTTAAGAACGTTTTACCAGGATCATATTCTAATAATGGAGGTAATAGCAGCAGCAGTAGTAGCAGTAGCAGTAGCAGTAGCAGTAGTAGTAGTACTAGTAGTAGTAGTACTAGTAGTAACTCTTTGAAACGGGTGCTCATGATCGATGAGTGGACACTAGTCTCTCGGGACAAAAACACCATTCCGATTTCACATCCTGCTCAACCTCAACCTCAACCTCAACCTTTACAAGTTGCTATATCGAACCCAATTACTGAACAACGCATACATGTGCAACGAACGGTGAGGATGGGAGCTGGGGAAATTAACCATATTACCCAATTGGTTAGTGAACAATTAGCGAAAAAAGTTAATGATAATAATAATAAAAGGCGCAGCAGAGAGGAGAGAGATGGAAGTGGAGGTGGAGAAAGAGAGTCAGTGCAGCGCAATCCACATAAAGCCGCTCGTCTTGAAGGACAAGGGCAAGGACAAGAGCAAGAGCAAGAGCCTGGACTCACTCCTGGGGAAGGAATACGCAACAATCATACAAATGCGCACTATTACTTGTCACCGTTCGAAAGCAGTAGCTGTTGGTTCTGCTACGAAACTATTGCTATGGGTGCACTGCGAGTAGGCATCGATGGGAGTAAATTGCGATGTCATTTGCTTTGTTATACTCGAGAAAATGAAAATATTACTTGTTTACATCTGCGTAACTTTGAACAGCTTTCACCTACACATAAAAGTCACGTAAAAGCTGTGTTTATGATGAGAATGGCTGCTGGAAATGCTACTGCTCAAGAACCTGAACATTCACTCCGTCGCAATGCTTTGGGTAGACTAGGATTACAGCTACTCTACCGACGGGCTGCAGAAGATATCAAGACTGAGGGTGAGGCGGTGGAGATGGAGATGGAGATGGAGATGGTGAGTGGTGAATCTGAAGGTGATAACACGCAACTCGCGCGGCTGAAGGTGGAAGAGAAGGAGGAAGCGAAGAAAGAAGAGGAGGTGGCGGTGAAAGAGGGTGAAGAGGTGAAGGGAGATGTATACGGGTCGACTAATGATGAGAACATCGACACAAGGCAGCAGGCTCAGAATAGTAATAGTAATAGTAATAGTAATAGTAGTAGTCCCGTCCGTTTCATTGAACTCAGCGAGAGTAATAGGAGACTGAGAGTGAGGGGCAGAGAAATACACTTGAAGTACCATTGATTGTTGTTTACTTTTTACTTTTTATCTATCTTTATTATTTGTGCTTTCAATTCATCTTTTTTTTTTAATGGTTTCAATAATCAGAACTACTATTTCCATGGATTTCATTTATTCATTCATTTTCAAAATATACAGACAGCTTTTCCGAGAAAAGTTAGTAAAGTGAATAGAAAAAAGAACGGTTCATTGAACAAGAGTCGACCCTTGACACTAAGAACTCTACCAAATATCCACGCGATCAGTTTCATCGAGCCACATATCATCACCTTTAGTGACATTGAAAGCCTCGTGGAACTCAGACATATTCTTAAGAGGACCATTAGTTCTGAATTCATTCGGACCATGAGGATCTACTGTCACAAGCTGCAACTCCCGTTCTTTTTTCGCATTTTGACGCCAAGCTGAGGCCCAAGCTAGGAAGAAGCGTTGTTTAGGGTTGTATCCATTTATTTCCTCAGCTATCAACTCAGCACCCTCCCCTGTTGCAAGTGCCCTTTGCATAGCGCGATAGGCTAGCTTTAATCCCCCAAGGTCTGCAATGTTCTCACCGGCCGTCAGACGACCTTTCAGTGGGACCCCATGTACAGTAAACCGCTCAGCTTGGTCAATCATTTTCCCAGCACGTCGTTCATACTCTGCAGCATCCTCTGGTTGCCACCAGTCGCGTAAATTACCCGCAGAGTCGTATTTTCGGCCTTGGTCGTCAAATCCATGTGTCATTTCATGGGATACGACAGCGCCGAAGGTACCAAAGGCAGCAGCGATATCCCCCGTATGATCGAAGAAGGGCGCCTGTAAAATTGCAGCCGGGAACACTATTTCATTTAATAAAGGATGATAATATGCATTGACAGTCTGAGGGGTCATTAACCAACGCTTTGGGTCGGTAGGCTTGTCCATTCTGTCCATATCCAGCTTTAAGTGGAAAAGCTTGGAACGAATAGCATTCCCAAGCGTATCACCGGCAATAATAGAAAGATTACTATAATCCAGATATTCGTCAGGAAACCCAATTTTCACTTTAAATGCATCCATTTTAGCAATAGCTTCTTTCCGAGTAATATCCCCCATCCAAGCAACCTCCCCCAACCGCTCCCGTAGCGTCTCTCGTACAATTTCCACTATATATAATGCCTTCTCCTTGGCTTCTTCAGAGAAATAGCGAGTTACATATAAGTCACCTAGTGCATCGCCCATTGCTGATTCAAGTTCCTGAAGGCACTGCTTCCATCGTGGCATTCTATCCGTTGTTCCGGCTAATTCCTTTTGAAAGAACTCAAAATGCGCATCTCCAAGGGCCTTAGGCAGATGATTCGAGTACGCCTTAAGGGCATGAAAGAAAAAGTAAGCTTCTAAACAACCACCACTAGTGGCACCGGAGGCTAATGAAGAGCCCAATTGAAGAGCTTTCAAAACACCTTGTGTGCCAGAAACATTAATAACATCGAATTCTTGTCCTTTGCCTATAATAGATAGGAAGCGGGCTACATTTAGAGGCCTTCTGTTGTACATGTCTGAGCCACTTGAGAGATAGCTTCCCCACGTCAAAGGAGTTACCTTGCTCTCTGAGAGGTTGTCCAAGTCCTGCACTGTAGTTTTGTTGTACTTATTCTCTGGATCACGCATGGCCGTGCGGGAGAGGTGGCTTGAAGCGAGCTCGGTCTCGAAGTGTAGCACCCGCTGCGCTGCTGCCATGCTTCCTTTTACAGTGGTATAATCTGCCCCACAGCCTGACTTTAACTTTAACTCTGTTGACACCACACGTAACACCTTGGCAATATAGATCACATATTTAGCTCGAATCTCTGCTTTGTCATCATCCAAGTAGTAGTCACGGTCAGGCAAACCTAAACCTGATTGAGATATATTAGCCAATGTATCGCGACTTGACTTCATATCAGGAGAAGAATAGAAAGAAAACAATGTTTTTACTCCATACTCAGACAAAAGTGTAGCTGCGGTAAGCGTAGGATCAGCATGAGCATCCATACAAATGTCTAGCATAGGTTTAAGAGGAGTAAAACCGAGTGCTTCGATGGACTCTTCATCCATGAATGTTGAATAATACGTTGTTAGCTTAGTTGCATTGGATGATGCTGTACTACTCTGGTCTTCTTCTCCTTTAGCCTTAGATTGCTCGAGCTCTTTTAGCAAATCTTGAAGTCTCTGAAGGTTAAGGTCACGTAGATGCACGAAATTGTTCCAAGAGCTGTATTCTTTCGGTATCTCGTGCTTGGATTTCCAACCTCCATTCGCAAAGTTATAAAAGTTTTTCTTTCGGTCGGCGGTGATATCGAAGTTGCCTGGCTCACAACACTCGCATTGCTTGCCCCAATTCACCCAAGGCATTTCAATTCGGTACCTAATCGGGATTTTAAAGTGCAAAGGTAACTTTCCATGGCTTTGCCTGGCTTCAGGTTGGTTATCCAGGTTATCCTCTGGCCACCCCAAGTGAGTGGAACCATCAATAGCCCCCCGTGCTGCCAAGGCCTATGAGGTTAACGCTTGAAAATTGTGCGACAAGTTTGACTTTAGTTATTTTTAAGCCTACGCACCAAACCTATTCTATTATCTATCTATCTATTCTATCATAATGAATCTATCTATCTACCTACGGATATCTGCGGATATCTATTTAACTTCTCTTCTATAATTCTATAGAAGTAGCTCTCCTCTCCTCACCTCACTTCCTTCACCATACCTTGTATCATTATGATTATAATTGATACGAAGTACCTTGGTAGTTCACAGTCATATCGGTATCTGTATCGGTATCGGTAGCTGAATTAGTGTAGTGGATGGATAGTGGATGTTAGCCCTTCTCTCTCTCGCTCTGACCCTTGCTGGTCCTTTTTCAAATCGAAATGACCTCCCTTTAACTTCTTCTGATCCTCCTCCTCCTTGAGAACCAACTTAAGAGCCAACACGTTGTATTGATAGTACACCGCGTTAATAAACAGCCCAATGCCAATTACGCCTACAATAGCAGCAACGAAAACGTTAATACTGAAATCTGCGTAGGTCATAATTAGTGTACCAGCGGTGCCCGCAATACAACCGAGGTAGAATTGTATCACCGGGTATAGCTCTAAGTGGCCTATCTTAGCTAGGAGCTTATGAACTAGCTCTGATGTATCCAATGAACATACCTGCATGACGAATAAGGTTGAGTTGATCATAGCGAAGAAATGAAATGTGATAGCAAACCAGAATAGAATATTGATAGTGTCATCAACATGTGAATTACGAGATGAGTTGTCATTCCCGCTGAATAAGAGAGCGAACCAAATAGTCAGTAATAGAGCACATAGTAAGGCGATGTTCGTCTGCTCGTCCTTGATGCGTTCCTTGATATCTCCTGAGTCCTTGTCAGGGCTCTTTCCCCATCGTATCCATGCAAATGAATACGCTTCAAAAACCAACTGAGGCTTCAAGATATCGAGGAAATGTACATCATATTGAGGAGAGAGAGTTTTCAATTCGATCGCTGTTGTTGCCATCACGTCAAAGGAAAACCGAAAAAAACTTTTGTTTCACTAAATTGAATTGAAGTAGGACTATTCTTATGTGTATAAATGTATAATATGGTCATATGATCGGTTAGTGTGGTATATAAAGGACAAATATGCTATGAGATGCTGCATAGAGTCGAAAAAGCATCAATGGATACAAACGATTCAATTTACCTTAAAAGCGATAATAGGCACTTTTAATCTACAAATAAATACGTAAAATGTCCTATAGTTTCTGTTAAGTAAACAAATTGCGTACCTCGTACACTAATATGACCAGTTATCAACGAAAAACCTGAAATGGAATTGGTCGTTCCTAAAGCTAGGTACAAAACCGTGGTTTTCCAACTAAACCACGGATCTGAAAAACTGGTTTTCGTTCGAGAAAAAAATTAAACAACCATATAGTTGTTGAGCAATAGTAGTCTAATAGAGACATTTTGGTTGATTTCATTTAGCAAATAGTGAAAATGTCATCAACTGAGTCTTTAAACAAGACGCAAGATGATCCACATTTCCAGAAGGGAGCTGAGGTTGCTGCGAATATATTGGGTCCTATTGCAGGCGTTGCTAATTTTCCAAATCCTACCGATTTCAACACGGGAAGGCATGAGAAGGCTCAAGAGTGGGGAACTGGAGTAGATGACGATGGCTCACTGGGTTCACCTGTTTCTCGTCCTGCATCTGAGCAGGATAATACTAACAAGGGAGTTATTGAGGCTCGACATCATGGAGAAACGTCTAAATTCCTTCATGGAGAACAAGATCATTTAGTGGATGAAAACGGAGTGGGACGCTATGTATCTCATGCACAGGAAGCAGGCGCTAAAGTGGCAGTTGATGAGGTAGAAGGTGATGGTGACGGGGATGCATTGAATCAAAGTGTTGATTCACTGTCTGCTCCCCCTGCTGCTGCTCCCCCTGCTGCTGCTCCTGCTACTGCTGCTGATGATGATGATGTTCCAAACAAGGGTGTTGAAATTGTACATCCACCTGCTAGTAAAAAGGCAGTGGCGCCTCCAATAGCAAAAAACCCTCAGTCTGTCGCTCCTGGGCTTGGGGTTGGTATGGGCCCTCACCTCAGTAGGGGGGTATCTAAAGAGCAATTTGAGCCTTTTGGAGACTTACTTCAGAACTACGGTGGGCATGTTTCTCGGCATCCTGTTGGTCATAATACGGACATTGACCGCATGAAGCCATCATATCTGCATTCTCCTGATGAGAATGCTATCGTCGCGAAAAAGAATATTCAATGGGTAGATGAGAAGAGGGAAAAGGAGGAAGTGCTTGCTCTTAAGGAAAATAGTGTGAAGGCCGCATCACCCAATTCTGTTGCACAAACAGTGGCACAACCAGCGCCTACCCCATCTACTGTTACATTTGCCCGCATGCCCGGTCCGATCTCTGAACAACAGGAACAAGAAGCAGAAGTAGACGGAAAAGGTCCCATTTTAAACGGGCCTAAAGAAAGTGCACCTATCGCTGTAAGCGGTCCTGGTATGATGTCCAAGTTCCTGCGGGGCGGGCAAGACATGATGGTGGATCATTTCCGTCGTAGTAGGGAGTTCGATTCCAATGCATTTTCTGCTGCGGAGGATGAAGATAAAGATGGTGTTCGACGCAGTGGTAAAGGAAATAACAAAAGTAAAATCAAAAGCAGCATAGTCCGCGATAGTTTAGATGTTTCACCCGGTGATATGGATGGGGATGAAGATGATGAATGGGTATTAGATATGCATCAGGAGGAGAATGAAGACTACGCTGATCTGGAGGAAACAGAGGCTGAGAATGCGGCGGTGATACTGCAAAGTAGGTATCGTGGCTATGTCGGTCGGCGTGCCGCTGCCGCCCATGAGCTGAAGGTGGAGCGGGAGAAACTTAGACAGAAGGATCAGAAGCAAAAGAAGCAGCAGAAGCAGCGAGTCGCGAAAGGTGGGCGAGAGAACGATAGTGGTGATGATGATAGGAGCGGAGGAAGTGCTAGAGGCCGAGTACAGGGACAAGGACAGGGACAAACGACAGTGAGACCTGGGGTACAACACTCAACACTGCAACAGCGTTCTACTGCTCCTACAGCTTCTGATATCCTTCTCGACCCGAACTCGCCTCCCGTCTTCAGAGCAGTAAGGAGACAAGTGATGGCCCTTATGGAGGCGAGGACACCCGATGGTCTTGCCCCTCCGAGGATACAAAGGAACCTCAATATGAACATGCAAGGTATGCAAGGTGTGAAAATGGCTCTTAATGGACAAGGTCCTGGGTCATTTTCACAGCCGCGTGAAGCTTCTGTTAGCACTGTAGCTGAGGTGGATAGGTCCCCGCTTGAAGCTCCTAATTATACTCCCGAGCGTCAATCTACCATAACAAACGACTTTGACGATGGTAATGACGACGACTCTCTTATCGAGGTAGATCCGCGTGTTGCTAAGGAAGTGTTGCAGAGTAGTGCTACACGATCGCAACTTATCATCAATAGTCCGCAGAAGAGCCCATTGAAGGGCAGCAGTAGTCGTGGTGTTGGTGCTCCTTCTGCTAATGAAAGCCATAAGGATGAAGTTGATGCTATGTTATTTGATGATGAGAATGACAAATTGGACGGTGGTGAAGAAGACGATATTGATGAAGACTCCTTATGGGATGATAACTACAATGGTGAAGATCATGCCTTTGATATGCAAGCCAATTATAAAGGGATGGAGGGACCCGAAATGGGTATGACGGACTCATTTTATCTCCTTAGTGAAGCTGAAGAGGCTGCTCAGCAGGCTGCCGTAGCGGCAGCGGCAGCATCTAAGGCTGTACAGGCGGTTAGACTAGCAAGTCCTACACGTAGTCCTCAATCGAAACCCAATAATGTCAATAATAACTACGGACAAAAGCAACTAGGCGCGCGTCTAAGCAAAATGAGCAAAATCCCAACAAAAAAACAAAACTCAGATGACTCGTCACAAGCTTCACGTGGGAATTCTATGCAAGGTCAAGGGCAAGGGCGTGCACCTGGAATAGCTGATCTAATGCGGGTGGTTGATGAGCAAGGAGCGCTGAGTCCAGTCAAGGTCACTACTATCTCTCCACGACAGCAGCAGCAGCAGCATCATACTCCCCTACCTGACCGCAGTCCTGGTCAGAGTCAGTGGCAGCAACAGCAGCAGTACCAATCTCCAGAGGCGCAGATGAGGGCAGATCAACGCCAGTTCTTTGAGCTACAGCAGCAACAGCAGCAACAACAACAACAACAACAACAACAACAACAATATCAGCAACAACAACAATATCAGCAGCAACTGCAGCAGCAGCAGATGCAACGCCCATCAGGCCCTGATTATCCCCCACGCGCTATGGGTTCAGAGAGAGAGAGACACCCCCCTGCCCCATCGGCAAAACCAAGGGGGGGATATGGAAATCATTTCGAACGGAAACAGAACTTCGTTCCTGGTGCTTTGCCTGCTCAAGGGCAGCGGGTGGGTAGAGAAAGAGAAAGAGAAAAAGAACGTCGCGTATCTCCGCGACCGGGAAATTCGCCTAGTTCAGTCGCTCCTTCTGTTCGTTCCGATCCTCGTCAGCATCAACACCAAAATCCACCCCCATCAGAACCGTACAGCGGTGATAGAGGGAAACTTGATAGGGAAAGGGATAGGAGCCGTGATCGAAGTCCTCGGTCTGATGTAAGGGAAAGAGGAAGAGAGGGAGTGCAGCGACGAAGGGATACTTCTGATGAGCGCTCTTACGATGGTGATCGCAGACGTGAGCGGGACCATGACCGGGACCAGGATCGTGGTGACAGGGATAGGGATAGAGATAGGGGAAGAGATAGGGATAGAGAGCGGAAAGAAAGAAGACAATCTCGTTCAGGTTCTCGCGAGCAGTATCCCGGTGAGCGGCGCCGCGCTTCACCTGCGTCTCCTCAACGCGGGAGAGAAGGCGGCCTTCCTCCCCGCCGCAAGGGTCCTCACGACCGCCATGGTGGTCGTGAGGTTCATATGGAAAGCTTAGAAGAGAAAGCTTTACTAGCTGAAATTGAAGCACTTGATAAAAAGAAGAAGCAGGTCGAGAGTCCCCAGCGCAAGAGTATTGATGAGCAAGAAGAATTCTTGAAACAGCAGAAGGAGGAAGAACAGGCAAAGGTAGCAAATCAAAAGAAAGCAAAACTGGCATTTGGGCCCGGTGCGCGAGACTTCAAGCCCCCTCGAGCAGCCCTGGCTCGTAAAGAGGCAGCGGAACAGGACAGATTAGCAGCGCGTGCAAGGCGACTTGGGAAGGAGAAGGAGAGGGATGCTGGTAGTGTGGCGAGTGAAAACAAGAACCGTGGTAATAAGCAACCTAACGCCGGTCGAGCTCGTGGAGGTAAAGAAAACGATGAGAATTCTCGGAACGCTAACGGTAATGCCCAGGTAGGAGGTGGCGCTAGACGACGTGAAAAGGACCATGACGGCCGCTCACAGTACTCCCAACAGAGCAAGAACTCTGACTTGGCTGGGCGTGGTGGTGGTGCCGGTATGGGTGCACCTTCTGAAGGGGGGTATATGGATGACTACAAGAAGAAAGCGCAGTATAAGAACAAGCCTAGCCCCAGGCCTGCCCAGCAACAACAGCGTCGACGGGGGCGTGAAAGAGACAGAGACAGAGATGATGATGACGATGACAGGTCGCACATCTCTGATTTGTCAGGGCCGTCAGGGCGTGGACGCTCTGAAGGTCCCCCGCGCCGTCAAGCGAACAACAGAGGAGGTGATAAGGGTCAAGGAAATGGGCATGGACATGGGAGGAGAGATAACAACTATGAAGAGACGTCTTCGCTTCCACCCCTTGTTCCACAGGCGCAACAACGTGTCCGCAGCGGACACGGCCTTAGGGACAGAGATAGGGATAGGGACAGGGAAGCAGTCACATCGGCACCATCTCGTGACCAGCAGCATGAAGAGTACACTCGATTTCCTCCGCCTGACAAATTAAGCCATCCAGGTTACGGTGGTGGCGGTGGTGGCGGTGGTGGCGCGGGGATGGGACTTCCGCCGAAGGCTAGCCAGCAGCAGCAATTGGATATGTTCGAGCAGAATTACAGTAATAAAGGTAACAAGCGTAGGTGATGGGTATTTACTTCGTAAGGTATTTCCGTATTAAATTAAATAATCAAAGCAAAAAAAATGAATAAATACATAAAAGCATGTTGTACACTGAATACTTCGGATAAAACTATTTTTACACGTTCAGTTTTGTAGCTTCGAAGTGAGTGACTCGACATCGCAACTATTCGTACTTGAACGACTGCGGCGCCTATGAAAAGTGGGCGGGTAGGTAGGCAGGCATGTGCTATAGGAATCGTGGGCCGCCTCTACCACGTCCTGCCTTGTCCTGGAAGTACCTCTCAGGGTCCCTGAAATCGCTATCTCTATCCCTGTCCCTATCCCTTGACAAGTCTCGGTCGCGATCCCTGTCCTCTCTGTCCCTATCTCTATCTCTTGCCTTTTTAACAGCACAGAATTGCTCGAAATGACCCTTTTTCTCGCAAACGCGGCATACGTGTTTCCTAGCCTTGCAGTCGTGCTTAGGCCCCTTACCCACGTGCTTGCCGCAGTTCCAGCAGTGGCCAGGGGTAAGACCAAGCAACTCCATCCTATCCCTCTGCCATTGTGGCACGCCTTCAAACTCTCTGCTCCTATCCCTATCCCTATCCCTATCCCTATCAGCTCCCACAGATCGACCAAATTCATCTAGCAGCGGCCCCAGGCCTGGACCTGGAGCAGAAGCCAGTCCACGTGAAGGTACTGATGACGAGCCACTGTCACGCTCTACATCTCTACCCCTCTCCCGCTCCCTCTCCCGCGCGATCCACTTATCTTCTTGATCCCAACTCCTCCCTCTTTCAGCCGCAGAATGGGTGGGACCGAAGTCACTCTCGCTGATGTGGCTGGGTCTGGCTCCACCTAGACCAGTACGCTGCATGTACTCATCCTTCTCGCTCTGCCTCCTTCTCTCCACGTTTCTATCCTCTCTTTCCCATAAAGCCTGCCTCTGATCCTGATATAACCTTTCGGCATTAGCAGCACCACTACTACTACCCATAAAGGCGGAATTCGAACTGGTACCAATAGTACCGGTACCAGTACCAGGATCATGCGAGGATTGTGCCGAGGGCTGGGCAGCAGCTACGCGCACGATACGATCGGGTAGTGGTTGTTGGTACCGCATTATACGGTTATACTCACTCACACCTGCACCTGCACCACCAGTACCAGTACCGGTACCGTAAAGAGTAATCGCACTATGATTCATATCAGTACGGTCAGCGCTTGTGCTAGTGTTGAGCACAATGGTCCGCGAGTCGGGAGCGATTCGCGATGGGGGGTAGAGTAGGGGCTGCTGGGGGTACCCACCGCCTTGCGTCACATAGCGCCCCTCAGGGTGGCCGACTAAGCGGACATGTACAGGTACAGGACCCGGACCCGGTAATAGTACTGGCCCTGGTCCAGGTCCATGCCCATACCGAGGGCTAGTAGGGCGGGTGTCTAGGGGATAAGACTCGCCAGGGAAGACTATCGGCTTTAGTACTGGTGCAGGCGCCTCTCGCTTGACTTTGATTGGGGAGTCGGGACCCATTATTTCATTCATAAAGTCGTCTGCTTCCCTCTCAAGCTCCAATTTCCGCTTACGTTCTATGTCGAGAGCTCGGGAACGCTCGCGTTGTTGGCGTTGCTCATCCTCCTGCTTCTGCCTCTCTCTCTCCCGTAACTTTGCTTCCTTACGCTCCTTCGCAGCTTCGTACATATTTAAGTTCTTATGGGCCATTCCGGTCTTCGACCCAGCTGACGAGTCAAGCGGGCCGTGGGCGCGGATAGCGACAGGGCCGGGTCTAGTGGCCACACCTGCACCTGCACCTACCGTCACCGACCCAGGTTCCTGGCCCAAATGAGTATGGCGTGCGTTGCCAATCCGTATTGGTCCTGGTCCCTGGATAGGGGTAGGCCCAGCATAGCGAGAAGCAGCAGTAGCCGAGATATTTGCGGCAACAACCACAGCATCTACTCCAGCCGAGCTAATCTTTCTCTCCCTTTCCCTTTCCCTCTCCCTCTCCTCCGCAGATATGCTCTCACGTCGCTTCTTCAACAATCGCGCCTTGGCGGCGGCAGCGGCCTTGTTTTGTTGGAGAGTCGTACCCCTACCAATGCGATAGTCGTCAGAACTATCGCTTTCTATATCAATTATTTCATCCAATGCGCGCTTTCTAGAGTCGCCCCCAGCGTTCGCAGCAACTACTGCTATCGCTGCACTACTACTACTGCTGCTGCGACTTGGCACTGCAGATGAAGAGCGTGAAAGCGCAACTGGTGTAGGGCGTGTGGCGAGGGACCGGTTATCGTAAAACAGTGGTTCCTCCTTCTTAGGCTTTGATACTACAGCACTATGACGGGTATCAATAAAGATTGGCTCAGTGGACAAATGCTGCGGCCTCTTACTGTAGGTGGCCACATCGGAAGGTTGCGGTTGGTGTGCGTCTTTAGTGACTGAGGACTTATACAGGGGTCTGTCCACGTCTCGTTCTGTGTCTTCCTTCGACTCCGCTTTAACTGACGAAGATGAAGATGAAGATGAAGAAGAAATTGGGGGCGAGCGGTCATGAGTCTTGCCATTATACTTGTCTCCGCTTCTATCTACGACGATGGCGACAGGGGTTGGTGCCACAATTTCATGACTCCTATAAGCAGCAGCAGCAGCAGCAGACCTAAAATCGACAGAACCATCACGTACACATTCAGGTCGGATTTCAGCATTTAAGGCAGAGGCCTTAATGTAGGCGTCCTCCCGCGAGCTACAATAAATGCTCAGAGAATGAACGGATTTATAATCACTGCGCTGCTTCGCCCAAGAAAATGTCCGGTATTTATGGTGGCCGTATTTGCTCCTTAAAGCACTGGGTATTGCAACGCGATAGGAAGTGTCGCGCGATAATAAGCCGACCTCAACGACAGTATCAGAAGGCACCACCGGCACCACATTCTCAACCTTCCCGGCCTTCACCGGCACAGAGCTGTCAGATTCATTGGAGCCATCCGAATCGTCAGAACTAACACTATTTGAGCTCGTAGGAGAGATGACTTCACCCCAGCGACCGCGTACAGCTTCAATGTCTATAGAAACACCTTTAATTACCACAACTTTACGCTTGGATTCCTCCTCCTGGTCATCACTGCTTGAACTGTCGCAGCTTGACAAAACCTCGACACCTCTGTTCTCCAACAAAAGAAGAGTGCACCCTGAGTCCTCGTGTATTTCTATTCCAATAGGGATAGTATACCGCAATGGGATGAATAGTTCCTGCTTACAGCGACTACAGCTTGCAATAAACCCTCCACCTCCAGAGGACCCACGACTTCTACCTGAGCCATTAATGCGGCCACTGGAGCGGGGGCTAGTTCTTTGTTTCTCTTTATCCGTCTTACGTCGGTCACGAGCGGTAGGGGGTACTAGGGCTTCTTTCCCCTTCCCTTTCCCCTTCCCACTCCTGGACGCATCATCATCCTCCTCGTAGTCAGAAACAGAGCTACCGCTATCACTATCACTAGGCGCCCATGGAATAGGCGCCTCGATAACACCAAGCGCCTGGAATGCCATAGCGTAAGCCCTTGCTTCTGGTGACTCCCACGGCACCACCTTTAATGATTCTCCTCTCATGCTCTTACCATCACCAAGGCGTCCTAGTATCTGTACAGTGGGGATGAATTGGTGGTTGGTACTGGTGTAGCCTGTTACACGACCAATTTGACCATCCATAGATTTTTGCTGACACATGACTAACTGGTTTCTCCACGACGATAGCGGCAATTCAGTTAACATATAACTACGAACTTTCGCAGTACGCCCACCGCGCCTACCAGCACCAGCTCCAGCACCAGCACCCAAGCCGGCTGGACCTAGCCGAATCATCTGTGGCGGCTGTGGTGGTCGCGTTGGACGTCTCCCTGGATCTTCGAAAACATGTCCACCAAAACCCGACAAGTCCCCATCACCATCAAGGAGGTTGAGGTCATTAAGAGTGCCTAATGTAGGAGATGCGGCACCAGTAAGGCCTAGGTTAAGATCCCACCCGTGCGGTACTGACTGTCCAGGCTCTAACCCGATGTCAGAGAAGGTCACAGACTGATCATCGTCCCACTCACTCACTGCACCTATACCAACGCCAGAGGCAGCACTTGATGTATCATCCTTCCGGCGCGGCGGAGAGGGAGAGCCGCGAGATGACTCAGGCTTCTTCTTATTACGTCGCTCTTCATCTTTCTTCATCTTCTCATCCTGCGCTAGTTTCTTCAGTCGGTAGTTCTCTCTGTCCCGCTCCCGGCGCACTTCCCTTCGGCGCTCGACCTCTTGCTCGCGGTCTGCCCTCTCTTGCATCTCCGCTGCCCGAGCGTGCTCTTTCTCAACCTGTGCATAGATCACTTTATTACCCAAACCACCCCCAAACCCACCTAATGAATCCATATTCATCTGCTGCACTGGTTTACGGGTGCGACCAGACAGAGTACTGTTTTCACTAGCAGCAGCGCGCCATATCTCTTGATTCGCAAGGCGCTCTGCTTTTCGGCGTTTCGATTCCTCGTATTTGATCTGTTTCCTACGCTCCTCCTCCTCTTTTTCCAGAACGCTTTGCTGAACGAGTGGATCAAAGTTAGCATTATGTGTATTAATAAAGGTAGAGTGACGAGTCTTTCGAACGAGCACGTCAACTTCAAAGTTATTCGAATCGTCATCGCTAGAGTTGCCGTCATCATCAGAGGAACTAGAATTCTGGTTTTGGTCGCGTCCGTCGCCAACGCTCCCGTCCCTTTCTTGTAATTCCCTCGCTACCACGCATACACTATTCCTCCGCGGATCCAGAGGACTTCTTGGACTAGAGTTATTTCTAGGGCTTCTAGGACTGGTGGCATTTCTTGGAATGGAAACAGCCCCTGGCTCAGGTTCAATGTCGCGTTCCACATCTCCTGCTAGGCTTTCGTCGCCTTCATCAGGAATGATAGTCTTATCAGCAAGGGCACGGGGGCCAAGTATATCAAGAAGCGGTTGTCTCATAGAGTGCTGCACGAGGGTTAAACGCACAAGCCCCGAAAGAATAGGACCAGCCGTACTCCCATCGCCGGCCTTATCATCATCACCACCACTACCACCGACATTATCAGACTCAAACGCCCAATCTCCATGGGATTCGCCACGTTCTAAGAAATTTCCCACCGCAATGCGGTCCAAGTGAACGATAGGAGACTCACAGCGCGGGGAGGAGGTGAGAGGTGATGGTGTTTTCGCCTCCTCCCTTTGCTCTATCTCCCTATCCATCTCCTTCTCTCTCTGAGCTGCAGGGGCTGCTTCTCTGGCTTCGTTCGCGGCTTCCAAGTCAGTCAAACGATTAAACAAATTCTGCAGTAGCTGTCGTTGCGCGAGAGGCGGTTCGACGCGATCTCCCTCACCCCCTACCTCTGATACTGCCTCACACTCACCCTCGCCCTCGTCCTCACCTTTGCCTTCTACATCCATTTTCATCACATCCGTCTCGTTTTCATCACCTTTCGCCCCCGCTTCCTCCTCCTCCTCTTCCACCTTATTCTTCTTCGTGGCTTTCCTGGCCAGTTTCGCTTCAATCTCTCCAGCTTCTATCTCAAGGTTACACGGTACACAGTATTTAATCATAGTAGTACCAGAGCTAGAAGTATAAGTAGAACTAGACAGGGATAAGTGCAAGTCATGAACTACGTACCGCAAGTCTATAGGAACGACGTCGAATCGCGAGTTCACGGGTTTGAACTTAGCTGAGGCCACCTGAGGATCGTGTAGAAATTGCAACGAGACGTGAGAGGCAGCGGTAAAAGGCACCAGTATATTACTAGGAGCATCGATATTAGTGGCATTAGTGCTGCGAGTGAGACGAATCTCATCATCCGCGTCCTCGTCACCGTCCTTGTCTTTCACATTTGAATCAAGAAACCTTCGAGACATGATCTCCATATCACGACGGATGCTAACATCATACTCCAGACGAGTAGACAGACTGTGCTCAAAGGGCCCAGCGCCTATACCCCCCCCTGTCCAACCCGCTGATTTATTCAAGATCTGCTGCGTTTTCATCTCCGCTTTGATATCAGCCACACCTGGGCCTTCCAATAAACCCCCTAGTAATTCAATACTGCTCTCAGATTGGTATATATACGCTCTATGTGCAGCATCGCGCTCTTCAAGTTCGGCATTTGCGCAACAAACGGAGAGATTCAGGGTCCGACTAAATGCATAATTCTCTCTCTCGTTAGAGGTCGCATTTCCCAACGCTACCCCTGTACCAGACTCCTCGAATTCAATAGAAATAGGGTTAGGATGGCGCTTGAATTGTACGAGTTGTTTAGGCGGCACGAACATAAAATTATATTCGGCAAAAACAGTCACTAAAACCAAATCAGAACCTGGCTCTTTCGTAGAAAATCCACCGAAGCACGGATGAAAGCCGAAGGGGATGTAAAGTGGCGGTTGCCGCAGAGCGATTTCATGGCCACTACGATAGTAGACCATTGCCGGCCACGAATAATCCTTATATAGTCCTCTCTCACTCCTAAGCCACACCAACTCATCCCCTACCCAGCATGCGTGCTCCTCAAGGGTTAACCAGTGCACTACTGACCGGTTCCGCCCATCAGCACCCGCCTTGAACTGGACTAGGTGCTGCCATACCCCCCACTGAGCGTGGTAGCGGCGTCCAAGTATGCGCCCCTGGTGGTATTGCATATCGAGGTCACACCGGATTCGAATGGGACGACCAATGAGACTCTTATCCGATGGATCAAACTCACTCATAATCAAGCGCGGCTCGCGTGCATCGGCAGCGGTGGTGATAGCAGTGATCCGATCAGTGATAGTAGTGCCGTCATCCTGTAGTTGTAGTGCTGGTGAGGACTGGTCAGATGGTACAGGAGCAGGAGTAGTACTAGTAGGATCAGGAACAAGGGGAAGAGAAGACGGTGCCGAAACGAGGACAGGAATGGGAATGGGATCACAGCCACTCATATTAGATGAAACCGATACTGATGCACCACCTATCTGCTCATCTTCCCCTTCCCCTTCGCCTTCCTTAACGATCTCCATCTCCATCTCCATCCCTGCCTCCTCCTCCCCCTGAACCACTTCCACAGCCTTCTTCTCTTTGTCACCAGCCTCCATACCCCCCCCTTGATGCACAACCACATCCACATCCATATCCTTATCCTTGTCTTTATCGTCATCCGCGCCTTCATGGCGGACTTGAACATGGGCAGCACGGCAAGGCAGCATAGCGAGCGCGTGATTCCCCACAGTATATTCTTGAACATCTGCAACAGCAGAATCTTTAAGACCAGTATCTTTAACACCTTCATTGCCTGCAGCAGCTCCATCCGAACCCACTGACCCAGACCCAGACCCAGACCCTGACCCAGACCCAGACCCTGATATATCACTACCACCCTCACCATTCACACCAGGGTTAGGGTTAGGGTTAGTAGGAGGAACTGACAGATCCGAATCCGATCCTACTGGATCAGCAGTGTGCGCCCTTAAGGTCACAGCCCAGGAGGCGTTCGCTATCGTACTGGGGGGTTTAGGTATAGGAATAGGTACAGGCGAGGGTCTAGGTCTATCCTTCTTGTTGCCTATCCCTTCGATAATAATTCGACCTCGCAAATCACTACTACCCCTACTACTACTGCTACTGCTGCTACTACTACTACATGCGTTCCGCTCTCGTTCCTTCAGTATCGCTCGAGCTGCGGAAGACACTCCTCTTTTATGGGAGCTATGCAGCATACGCAGCTCGTCGTCATCCATTTCATTGAGATCGCCGAACCCTTCTGCTGAAATGAGTGCGTTGAAGAAATCGCTCACTGCGGGAACAGCAGCAGCAGAAACTGCTCCAGGAGTTACAGAAGAAGAAGAGGAGGATGAAATTGGCTCGTCTTCATCTTCATCATCACAAACAATGTCACCAAAACCAGGGATATTGCCCGTATTAGTACTAGTATCAAAATCGGGATTCATTACACCACTATTCAAAGCTGAACCTAAGAGATCCCAGTCACTCAGGCACATTGATCTCGATTGTGCGTCTAGTAAAGCTCTAAGGTAGTCAGATCGATTTTTGAGGTTCAATTTGAGCATTTTGGCATCATGACCATCTAAATACTCACGTAGATGCTTTGAATTGCCTTCAGGATCACACTCTGGGCAGAGGAAGGGGAAATTAGGATCAGTACACTCAGGCCATGGTAGAGCTGGGATCATACAGTAGCAATGAATCTCATTTTTACACCCCTCCTCACCATCTTTACCTACACGATCACAGACCATCAACTGATCCTGGTCCCCCACAAGCCCACACACTGTACACAGGTACACAGGCTCTAAGGGTTCTTCGGGAACTACAACAGAACCTTTCCGAGGCGATGCAGGAGCATGACTTTTCGAGTTTGAGTTCGATCCGCCGCTGCTCCCTTTCTTTGATTTCTTCCCCTCATGCCACTTATCCCAACCACTTGGTTGGGCCTTGCCTTTTTTTTGGACTTTACTATTCATTTAAGGATTGCTATGAGGCATTGGTGGTAAACTAACCCTGTACTTGGTGCTCTTCCCCGTAATGCAATGCCAGCATGAGTAGCGGGTAGGGACCCTCTGTGCGCCTAAGTAGACCGAAGCCAGGACCTTTACGGCCCAGGGCATAAAGAGGAAAAGTGTCGTGCCAGCAAGTGTCGTCTCGAAAATGGAGAGCAGAAAATTAGTCACAATTAAAGCTTTCAACTCGTTTGGAAAATTGTCAATACTTGTCTTTTCTGTTAAGTTGCGGCCAGCTCATCAGTTAGCTCTTCTGCGTGGAGTTCACCATGCCATTCATGAACAAGTGGGGTTGCTACTTAGTTACTCAACTTGGGCTCTTTGCCGAATACATTGGTGTAAGTATCTGTCACTTCTCCCACTTGTTATACAAGATAAGCTTCATGTTCTTCTGCGGTAGTGTCATTGAGCCAAAAAAGCCACAAAAGATTGCTGATGCTGATGCTGCCACAGCTGAAGGTGAAGAGCCTCGTGTCGATGAGGCTACTAGTACTACTATCCGTGATGATCGACTTACATTTTTACATGCAATATCGCCTCTGCTACGTGATAAGTGGACGTATGAGTGGAACAATCGGATGTTTTGGGAGAGGGAGACAAATAGGAAGTTGATGAAGCATGCACCTCCTTCTCCTCCTCCTCCTCCTACTACTACTACCACTACTACTACTACTACTACTACCACTACTACTACTACTCCTACTCCTGAAGTAGATGGTTCTGATGGAGTTTTGATTCACGCACTGGCTTATGGTACTAGAAGTGAATCGCTTAAGAGGAAACGTGGTCAAATAATTCCTACGGTTGTTGTTAATTCTACTGATAATGATGATAGTGGTGATGATGGTGGTGATGATGGTGATGATGATGGTGGTGATGATGGTGGTGATGATGATTCGCCTCCTCCTCATGCTCTTGGTCCTCCTGTTCCTATACAAGCTCCAGGGCCTGTTTGCAGATCGGTGAAGTGTGGATTGAATAGTGTTCTTAAGGGGAATGAGCACTACGGCATCTCGAAAGATGTTATTAAACAAAGACTGGAAGAGATAGCCAAGAAGCATCATGAAGTCTGCTTCTTTGGCAGTATGCTAGTTAAATTGTATCTTTTAGAGAACCCAACTGTTGTTCCAACTAAAAGCTTATTCTATTATGGCCTGAATGCGTGTTCTCTTGGTGATGCTATCCATTGGAATGCAGGTCAAGCTAATGTGATTCTCTCCCAACAGCTAATTGATTTATATAATGATTCCATATTACCATCTCAACCACTTGGATACGAAAAACCTGATGTGCGTGGATGGGGTACCAACGTCCTTGAGGCGACTGCAAAGAAGATGTTGACGAACTTGAATACAAACGTAAAAGAACATTGGGATCTGCATCTATTCAATTTTTTCATGGCACTGTTTCATTGGAAGTCCCATGAAGTGGCTTTTAAGTTGTCTGGTAGTCCACCCATTCCCGCAAATCTATTGAGTAATCCGAAACGAATGAAGTTATTTTGTAAAAATATTGTGCAGGATATGTTTCGCTTTAGAGATCCGCAAACTAACGCGATGCCAGGCCTTCGAAATAGTCAAGCGCAGTATGAGTTCTTTAGGGGTTTTTCTGGTGAGCACACGACAGAACCACTCAGCTATGTGATGTTCGTTTTCATGTGGCAAAGTCGCCTTTCTCCACCCAATGTCCATGCCAAAGGAATGGCTTGGGATATGCAGCTTGATAATGAAAGGGCGTGCGCATACCTCCCTAGGCTGATTCAAAATGCCTCTAGCATGGAATCAATGGGCATCAATGGTCGCGAATGCCGCAAGCTCTATAATCTCATTCCACTTTCTACGTCATTTATACCCACCCACTTTGCTATGGATACTGAGGCGTTGATTCAAATACTGGTTCCTAATCGCCAACGTGATGAGCATGGTTTCTTCAAATCGGATTATTTCCCATATGCGGAACATAAAGATAGGTTATGGACTAAGTTCTTTAAGATTGCACTGCCTATCTTCCGGCAGGACAACCCTGACAGAGCACAAAATTATGTGTTTCGGCACAGGATTGAGACCGATGGGCATTCCATCTCTATCACATTGATATCGAGCAGATTCAAGCATCTGGTACTACTGCCTAAGAGTCGAACGCGGGGGGCGACGAAGAAAGCCGACATCTATGTTGATCGATTGTCGCAGGCACAGTGCCTCCCGTTAAGAAACAAGGTCATGTATGGCCTGGACCCAAATGTTAGGGATCAGCTATATGTAGTAGATACGCATTGGCCTGGCGGGAACAGCTTTAGATATACGTCGCAACAGCGTCAATTTGAAAGCAAACGTAAAGAGAGGAAGAAATGGAGGGAGAAAAAGGGCAGGACGACGAAGATCCCGACAATACAAGGCGGACACGAGTCAATCTTTCAGTTGCAGTCTCGCTACATGGAGAATCTCAATGCGAAGTCGCATGACCCGGAAGTTTTTCGCAGCGTTATTCAGTGCAAAACTAGAGTATTTAAACTACTATCTAGATATTACAGTGATATGATGTTCCGGAAAGACAGGCTCCGCGCCTACGCCGGCTTGCAAGCTACCGAAGCGTCATTGATTAAGTGCTTTAAGGCCAAGTTCGTTGATAGGGTTATTAACAGAACTCCCCAAGATTGTTTGATCTTCTGGGGCGATTGGTCCAAACGCGACGGGTTTCGTTATCAGCCTCCCGTTCCTGGTGTCCGCCTACGCAAGTTGTTTAGGAAAGCAGGGTTCCATGTGCTCTTGGTTGACGAATACCGCACATCACAAACGTGTAGCTTTTGTGGCAATAGACCGCTTATGCCTTGTAGAAGGTACCAGAACCCACGACATCCGGACCGTGGCCTTACAAACGCTTATGGTCTATTAAGATGCACGGATTGTGGCATGTTTTGGAACCGTGATCACAACGCCGCCATTAACATTCTTAATGTGGGACGATGCCAGATTGCCCATGGCATACGAGCCCCTTATCTTCGTCGTGGTGCAGAATAAAATCGAATACTATCAATTAATTGAATTTTCAAAACTCCTGGCCTTCAATACCACAGGAAGACCCACGGTTCCGGGTTCGCCAACAGGGAATCCAGTGTGGCCGCGTCGCACGCGTGCGCGCCGCCTCGCCCAAACCCTATTAATATTAATATACGCTTAGAGAAAATCCTTAGGTTGTGAGTTATCCGGGTTCGAGCAGGATATTGAGCTTTGTGGATGCTTCCAGCAATACTAATTATATTTCTTGAATAGCTATTATTAATATTAAAGGAAGTGGAAAAATTACCACTGCTCCAAGAGTAGGTATCAAGTCACCCCAAAAACTGCGGGTTTTCCCAAAAACCCTGTTTTTTTATAGCGCATCATCAGAGCAATGAAGAAGACTAAAATTTTGTATGCAAATACACGTAAATACTGCGGTTCTAACAAGCTTATTTTTATATACTAACTATTTCTAGAAGATGAGTGAAATAGAGTCAAAACCTGAAAATACCCGATTTTCCGTAACATTAATTTCTAGGGCCCTTGTGATAATTGTAGTATAACAGTTTGGGATTAAATCTAAATTTTACCTTCATACTCACAACCAAATTCTGGAACCCCAATACTACCCAAAGTATAGAATTTGGTGTAGGTAAAAAAGAAAAGAAAAGAAAAGGTCCATTAGTTATGGGTTTCAACAATAAAGCCTCCGGAATTTTGGTTTGGGTTAGGGTATGAAGGTAGAATTTAGATTTAATCCCAAAGTGTTATAGTACAATTATCACAAGAGCACGAGAAATTAATGTTACGGATTATCGGGATTTTCCAGGTTTTGACTCCATAATTTCCACTCATCTTTTACGGTAAAAGTTAGGTTTTCTGCCAAACTCCAAAACTTACCTGACTCTTTCATAAGATGAAATTAATTTTAGCAGCATGTGCAGTCGCCTTGGCAACAGCTGAGCACCCTATTCCTCAACTACCGCCTATCGATCAGATTGCAGATTGGCAGTGTATTCCCGTCTTCGAAAACGAGCTCCATGCAGGTGTGACTTGGAAACAGAGAAACTGTACTGTAAACCCCTTAATGAGCACACCCTCTCAATCTTTAGTTATTAACAGTATCCACGTCGATGTGACCCGGTCTGATATTCGTGTTGTACCATACGCAGCATCTAAAGAAGCGCAGTTACAATCTCTCCCTGATATTGCAGGACAGAATGAGAATTTTATCGCTGGTATTAATGGTGGCTATTTCTGGCGTGTAGACATTGATGGTCATTGGCGTGACAATGTATGCAAAGGGAAGCAGCGCTTTGAAGCTGAGCAGGATGCTGATCCAGCTCACCCGAACTATGGTATTGGTGACGGCGTCATTAGAGTTGATGGTGTCACTGTCAGCAATAACTGCAATTGTACTGGTTATTCTCGTCCTGCTGTTTTGCAGATGGGTGACCCTGCCAAGGGCTCTACTGCCTTCTCCTCCATCGACGTGCTCCACCGTGGTGAAGCTCCAATCGATTCTGATACCCTCCCCCACGCGATCGGAGCAGGGCCCAATCTCATCTCCTATAACTTTACTACAGGGGAGTCCTATGTTGATATCCCCTCAGATGATGATAACATCAACAGAGTTGTGTATGAGGCTACTACTGCTGTCGGGTTAGTTCAAACCCTAGAAAATGGCGCTCTGAAGACCAATGAAGTTATCATGGTGACAACTGACGGTTCTGATTCTTGTATGCCTTTTGAACGCTTTTGTGGCCTAGAGGCCAACAATTTGGCGACTCTGATGCGTGATGTATTCAAGGTTCAGCAGGCTATGAGCATGGACCAGGGTGGTAGCACCACTATGTTCGTCAAGGGTGCTAACCCATCAAGGTCAGGTGTAGTTTCACGCTCTGATAACAAACAACCAGAGGACTCAGAGGGCACAGGAAGACATCTCGCTAATGGTCTTTTCGTAGAGGTCATTGTGTAATTGCAAAATATTGTAAATTAGAGAAAGAAAAACACATACGTGCGAAAAACATCATTCCAATTATTGTATAGGTAAAATTCTGCAGGGTGTTTTTGCTCTTGTAAATATAACAGATAGTATTATTTTCTGTAAAACTTGGTAGGTTTTTAATCATTTTAAATAGTACAGTCACTAAACTACGGAAATACGCAAACAAAAACCTATCTATAACATACACGACTATTAATTAAAATAGCGACAAGTTTCTAATTATTTATTTATTTTATTTCAAGCACCCAGCCCCTGCAGCAACTCGTACTGTTTGTACAGTGCAGTAAAATCAATTATATGAACGGCATATATGTATATATTTTATATAATAGCCTGCTCGAAGAGCGGCTCATTTCTCAAGATGCGATCAAAGGAGAACCGCGAAAGGTCAATGGTCTGGAACTGACCGTGCACCAATAGCTCTGATATAGCCCGCCCCGCCGCAGGCGATTGCTGTAGGCCATGACCACTGAATCCAGTGCAATGATAGAAGTTCCGCAGGTCGGGGTGGACACCAATGATGGCATTTTGATCAAGGGTGTTATATTCATAGAAGCCTGCCCACGCATTTTGGACCTTAATCTCGCCAAAGGCTGGAACAGATTCAAATAGTTGTGGCCAAACTTGCTCCTCAAACAACTCATTCTCTATGCGAAGAAGATCCTCATCACTAGAACAATGGGGATCTTTATCTGCTACAGGTGATATTCCTCCAATAAAGCGACCGCCTGCACCCTCTGGACGGAAATAAGCCCCGCCTGGAAGGACTACTAAAGGGGTAGTGTGATCAGGCACTCCAAAGCCACCCTCACCGGTAGATGAACACCTGAATTGGAAAACACACCTCTTTCGCGCTTCCACAGGCAGCTGAACGATAGGTTTAGGTGACATCTCACACAAAGTATTCATAAAAAAGGAGGTCCAGGCACCAGCAGCATTCACGAATGTATCTGATCTAATTTTCCCTAATTCACCATTTGGACCCTTTATGCGCAGTGCTGTCACCTCCATAGCCCCGCTCTTAGTGTCCGCAGATAAGTCTCCTCCCACTACACTCGCCTCGATGAAATCTACACCTAGTGACATGGACTTCTTCTTTAGCGCATTCACATACGACCATGGGTCGAAGTAGCCCTCGTTACCTGTAGAGTTGGAGCCCACTGTGATGCCACCGCCCTTCGTATCAAGCCAATTATACCTCTTTTCGAGTTCTTCACTATTCAAGATGTGTAACCAATTCGCACCACACTCGTGTTGGACCTTATTGTTCGATCGAAGCACCTTTTCATGCTCTGCAGTTTGTCCCAAAAGCAAGTATCCATGTTCATGAAATTGCACATCTACATCTTCATCTTCTTCATCTACTTTCAGAATATTAATGTTCTTTAAGAAATTTACGCCAAAAATGGACATCTTGACATTTTCAGCAATCGAGAAATGTTGTCGAATTCCTCCCGCTGAAAGCATGCATGATGCTTTAGCATATGAAAAGTCGCGATCAATCACGGCAATTCGGTAACCAGTTCCTTTCGTAGCCTCTGCTAGATGATATGCAGTGGATGCGCCGACCGCCCCACCACCGACTATCACAGTGTCGTACAATTTCTTACGCACCAACCCACTCATAAACCCCTAAAAGTTGGATTGCCAGGATTCCAGGATTGTTGGATTTCTTTTTTTGGTGGCGGTGGGAAAGAGACGACCTAGGACCTAGCCAAAACCTTACAAGCCACTACCGTGCTATATTTGTGTTATCCCTTGCAGCTTTTGCGCTTTTGACAATGGCAGGGGGAATTTTTAATCAAATGATATACCTCGAAAGCGAGAGTGCAACAGAAGTATTTATCATCTTGTTGTTCACAATATTATTGACTGAAAAGCTGATCCACTTGGCTGAGGCGTGGGCGCACGAGACGGGATATAAGGAGCTAGTGGAGAAGCTCTTTAAAGAGATGACCATGATGGGCATTCTTTCTTTTGGTACATTCATAGCTAGCGAATCTTCTAAGCTCGATGGTCCTCTATATGATGCATTCCATTGGAGTCATATTTTCTTGCTCTTTATTACCTTGAATTTCATATTACAGGCTATTTGTCTCGTACTCCTTACTTTGAAACAGAATAAGACTCTGAACGAGTATGCTGTTCATACTACGTGGGATTTAGTAGAAGAATATGAAGCTCTTAAAACGAAAGAAAACAGTTGGGAGTTATGGATTTTCCAAAAAGCCCCGGGATGGATCCATCTCCGCTTACGTGATGCTATTGAGTCTAAGATATGCGAAGGGTACTTCATTCATGTGCATGGCCTTCCCAAGGAGTTCAATTATGCTAATTATATGTGTCGGAGCTGTATTCGTTACATGCTTAAGCTGATAGAGGTAGCACCAATCAATTGGGTTATGCTGGCAATCTTAGTATGTTGTAATCTATTCAGAATTGCTGTTATTGATCCTGTCGTAAAAGATAATGGAGGTATGCATGGGTGTATTGAAATTGAGCAGCACCGCCGTCTTGCTGGCACAGATGATGATGATCATTCTTATAAAACAGTATGTGTACAGTACCTGGTGGAAACTTATGTAGTAGGAGGCTTCATACTTGTAATACTGAACTGTATATTACTATACTTCTGCGATGTTTTAAAGCATAGACTTATGTGGAGAATCTATTGCCACTTCAATGAAGTAGCTTCTCTAGTTGATGGGGGAGCAGCGACAAGTTTGCGCTGTGAGTATACTGATAGTGAGCTATTAGCCTCAAGGGACTTCTACGAGAATTGCTTGGAGCTTATTGCGGAGGATGAATTGATACACCCTCCTAATGTTCCCGACCTAAAGATGCGATCTCGCTCCAATTCAATTCAATCCAGTCGAATGAGCACTCCCTCCAGGTCAAGGCAAGGTTCTATATATTCTGAATCAGGAGAGCGAGAGCCAAAGTCGCCTTCCGCCGCCGCATTGCGTCGAAAATATTCCATTTCAACAGCAGCAAAGCTAGAAGCAGTAGAAAAGCGTTTAGCAACTCATGCTGAACCAGTTCAGCTATCGGAACTAGAGGAAGGGCAGGCAGGCGGTGATCGTCCGTTATCTGTAGGGGTATCTAGTGCTAGTGAAGGCGTCGGTGCCTCTAATCACGCAAGTTCGATGGCAATGGCAAAGTCAAGCATAAAAGAGCAGAAATTAGCCCATATGCAACTTGCCCGTTCAGCTTCAGCTATGAGCCGTCCTGCCTCAATGCGAAATAGGACTTCCTCCCTCTCTGCGAGTGGAGACGATGCACCAGGCGGTGAAATCAGAAAAAGCCCATCTGCAGCTTTTGCTTTTTTCGGTGAAACTTCTTATCACCGTGCGGAATCCATGGAGCGATTTCAAGCGACTGAAACTCGACATGCACTTGCTAATAAATCTCTCTGGGAAAAGATAGTACATTATTTTGGAGTGTTTTCCCACCAATTCGTCGCGTGTTGTATGGGAGAGCATGCAGGTGGTGACCATAAAAATGGCCACAGTCCGCCTAGCCGACAAGGTAGCCAAGAGCATGGAATTGGAATGACCTCGATGCCATCTGTTAGCGGAGGTGCCCCCAAATTGAGCGCGTCCGAGGAGGCCCACCTGGCGCACAAGGAATCAATAAAGCGAAAGGAAGAATATAAAAAAAATAATTCTTTTCTCCATCGAACCTATGATGCAATGTCTTCTTCTGCTGCTAATACTTTCGGTTTTAGTGCTAGTGCGTCTGCTCTTAGCTCATCTGCGGAGGAAGCGCATGACCAGATGGTGGATTGGAACCTAAGAATCATCTTTCCTCCTAACATGTCTACAAAGTTTTATCGATCTATTCAAATTATGGCATTGTTGCAATCTGTTTATGTTGCTTTATGGGCGACAGATTTCTCAGAACTTGCTGCTCTTATTCCTGAAAAATCGGTAGAATATTCTTTTGCCCTTGTAATTCCAATTATTTTAAACTTTTATCTACTATATCAGGTGATTTTCACATCTGGTGTAGTTCGTTCCATGACACATCGAAATATGGAAGTACAAGATGAAATATGTGAAGAGGCGAGAGAACAGAGAAATGTATGTCAAAACCTTAGAGATGCGATTATTGAGACGATCCAGCTATCAGGAGTTGAGAGGTGTAAGTGGCGAGATCACGTTTTTGACGCATTTGAGATCGCAGATGAAGATAAGAGTTTGGAGATAGATTCTGAAGAGTTCATAGTATGGTTGCGGATCCTGGGTTGCCATTTCAGCCGTAGATCGTCTAATCGTATCTTTTCCGCTCTTGATAGAGACCAGAGTAATGCAATTAGCTGGAAAGAGATTAGTTTCATATTATTCCCAGAGTTTCATATTGAAGAATTGGTAAAGGAAGATGAGAGCTTGACCGAAACCGAAATCCTGAGAGCAGTGTCATCTGGCACTGCGTCTACAATTGAGACTGAAGAGGAACGCAACAGTACAGAGGGGGAATTATCTCTTGGTCAAGGTAGACAAGGTTCTAAACAGAAGAAGGCGAAATTAATGCGGCGGAGTATGATTATGTTGACTACTTCTGATATTGGTGTAAGCCTTACCCAAGACAAGGAAAAGGAAAAGAATAAGGACAAGGAAAAGGACAAGGACAAGGAAGCAGGTACGAGTGTTCAGAAGCCGATGGATGCTAATGTTACCGAGACACCAGTGAGACCGAGACCTTCAGATGAAGAAGTGTCAGTTGAAAGTAGTAATAAAGGCGATGTTAATTGAGGTGAAGGAGTGGAGTCGGAGACGCGCGATCCCCAACCGATGCAAGAGGAATAACTGAAACTGTTTTTTAATCAATTTTACATTCATATTTCATTCCCGTTTAGTAACAATTATAACCCTTACAAGAGTAA
>JACKZZ010007337.1_pt1 | contig 31738 bp, 38 predicted proteins | sample 8027871 | NCBI WGS metagenome assembly JACKZZ01 (sample SAMN15724774, study PRJNA655200) | protist metagenome | isolation source: fluorescence activated cell sorting (FACS) single amplified genomes of... | place: USA: West Boothbay Harbor, Gulf of Maine | collected 2000-07-19
CTCGCCAGTCCACCGCGCTCCGCTCCGTTGCCTGGGTCGCGAGTCTGCGCCAGGCAACGAGGCGAAGCCGCCTGCGCGACGGCGAAGAAACGAAAACAACCCCCGCCAAGCTGCCAGGCATCATCCAGAGGCGCCGAAAACCAGAGGCGGGCGGATTGACATCGGCGGCCGTGGTGTTGTGGGGTGCGCGGCCTTTGCGGCCGCGCTTTCTTGGTTGCGTCGGCGCCGCGCCCGCCCAAGTAGCGCGGCCCGTGAGTGTGCCCGCCCGGGCGATCATGATGGTGGTTCGTGCCCCGGCGGAAGCGGTTGGCGGCTCCTTTCTTTTTGCCGCCCACCCCCGTCGCACGCACGCGGGTGTGTAGGGGCGCAGGTAGTGTGTAAAGCTTCTGTGCCCCGCCTCTGCTCTGGCCAAAAGCCTGGCCCCCGCGCCCGCGCGCGGGTTGATTGCCCAGAGGGTGGCGCCCTCGAATGTGGTGGTGGCGCGCGCGGAGACTTCGATCTGTCTGCGGCCCGTTGGGCTAGCGGGTGGGCAGCGGAATGCCGGTTGCGCACCCAGTGGCGTTTCTTCCGAGAGCGGGTATTATGTTGAAGTGAGTATTCTATCCGGGAGTCGCAATGCGCCGCAGCGGAACCATGCTGCTCAATGTGTTTTAAGGCCAATTGGGCCCGTGTTCGCCTCGGTCGCCATCCATACACGCTTTTATTTGTTTTCATCGTCGTGAAACATCAACATGTCGCACTCGTTTACTGGTCGCTTCGCTTTCGAAGAAGTAAGCGCGTCCGTCCGCGGTAGAAGATCGTTGTTATTGCTTCTTACGTAGAAGAGCGTTTTGCCACGTCGTTTGTCGCATATTCGATTTCATTGCCTTGGTTGCTTTTTTGTTTCGCCCTCTTTTTGATTGTGCCTCCAGTTTAACCTCGAAGGGTAGATCAGGAGATCTGTGTCGTTTATTTTGTTCGGATCCGTAGAAAAAGCTAAAGCAGCATTTTACCAGCTGAATCGCGTATGAAAAATAGCAAGTTGAGGCTCAACACACCTAAAATGAGGATTCGTGGCGATTCCAAAGAGAGAAAAATCTTGCAAGAACAACATCAACAGCAGCCTCAGCAACGCATTTCCGTTCCCGGAAGTAAAGCCGACAACTCTTGCATCTACGACGATTTATTTTCGCCCCTTGTCGTGCCGCGCCGACGAATCCAACGCTACTGGGAGTACGAAACGCCGAAGATTTTGGACAAAATCCGGGAATCCGACAAAAAACGGAAAAAGGAGGACGAACTGCAGGACAGCAGTGTATTGATGATTCACCACGCAAGTAAGAATTTGTTTCATCAACAGCAACCTTTTTGTCCTACGAGCGGGAATAACAGCAAGGAGAATTTCGGTGACGCGGCTGGTCGAGGGAAACAAGAACAGGAAGAGCAGCAGCGGATCAAACTGCATCCGAAGCCGGCAGATCAGCAGCATCTGAAATCTACTTTGATGCAAAATCCAAAATCCAATTCCTTGGTCTACCCTGCACTGCAACGGAGAACGGCGTCCTACCCCCCGATGCAGCAGAAGCAGCACACTAACCCGACCGGTGCGCTATTTCAACCGCCCACACTGCATCCCTTCCCAGCCCCGCCAGTTAAGCCGTACGAGAAGGGCACTACGGTTGTGTACTACTCGGAAACGCAGAGTCGGTGGATATTCGGAACGGTGGAAGGGTATTCGCACAGCCAGCGGATTTATCAAATGCAAATATGTCTGGGTCTGGAAATTTGTGATGCTAAAATGTGAACGATGGAAACAGTTCCGAATGCAGCCCAGCATGACAACTTTCCAGAACGCTTTCTCCTAGACAGTCCACATGAGAAACTTCGTTTTTGCAAGTACAAAAAAGGCTGCGACTTTTGTTGGTTAAATATGCAATACAAATGGTCCAGGTATAGAAAGCTAGCATTACAAGTTCCAACCTTCCAGAGTCAGACCAATTTGCAACCCATACGATTTACAAACTCGACGTGCAGCCCAAAGCACCGTACTATCGGGTGCGGTTGCCGGACCGGAAGGTGGGGGTTGATTGACAATCAAAAGTTTTTTGTCATGCAAAAGCTGCATCAAGTCTCTTGCACTGTATCATAATTTCTATTTCGAAGTGCAGCTATACAAGCATCTAAAATTTTCACGTACAGACTCTGCGTTCCGCCGCCCCCGCTGCTCCGGCTGCGGAGGATGCGAATAAAGCCGGGATCTTTCATATCGCAAGAAAGAAATGTTACAGTTACACATTGCGTTGCAGGCCAACGAAGACAGACCAGCTCTGTCATGCCGGATATGCATATAGGAGCTTCGACGTTCCATACGTGTTTTTCCTTAGGATTTCTGCATTACAAGTTTTCATGCAGAGGAATTTGTGTTGCTGAATTGACTACAAATGTGTAATTGTAACACTTTTTTCGTGGGATATTTCAGCCGCCCACGCGTACTTGTACACCTCCGGAGGTGGTGAAGAAAAATCCGTTTCTGCCGAACAAAAGTACCAACCAGACAGTGGAGATCAACCACCAGAATCATGATCCTGCTCCAGAAGCAGTAGTTGTGCCGACCACGACGATCGCAGCTTGTTCTAGTGGAAGTAAAAACTGCGGCACCAAAAATCGTACCATCGGACAGATCGCGATTACGATTTGTACAGCAGACCACCCTGCTGCTACTGCAGGTGTCCCGAACAAGAATCCAAACACGACGACGCCGGTTGTACAAGTCACCGGAACTACTGGGGCTATTGGTGAAAAGCAGGATAACAACCCCGCCCAACATCAAAACCAACATGAAAATAAATTTCACGACACGACCCCGTATGACGGCCCGTCGAAAGTGACCACACTGTACGCGCCGGACGGATATCCTGTGCAACTACAGTATCGTATTAGCTACGCAGAAGTCGCATGACAAGAAGAAGAACCTGGTTTGATGGCATGACAAAGGAGTGGAATTTGTCATGCGAATTCACCTGAACAATCGGAATTTGTAATGCGTGATCGCAATTTGTACCATGTGCTGCGAGTCGTGCGATACCTTTGCAAAAAGGATAAAACACGTGGATACGTTACCCTGGAGGAGTTTGAGGCGGTGAAACGGGAGTTGGGGGAGAAGACCACGCAGTTGGGGTTGAAGGTGTCGGAGATTGACTGTTTGAAATTCCAACTGAAGGCACGGGACGGGAAGGTTAGGGAGTTGGAGGAGAAATTACGGAAGGGAAACCCCCAGCCCACCTTTCACCGCGTCGCACGGCGACGTCTCGACGCACGGACCCGGCGGAATGGTGAACCGTTGCTCAAGCGGGGTTTGTTCGAAGCGGATGAGGAGAAGGTTTTGAAAGATATATTCGGACAACTTGAGTTGACGTTGAGTAGTAGCGAGGAGAAAGAACAATAATCTTCCGGCTGTGTCACGACCAAAGAGGAAGGAAAAAAAGCCGGAGGTGTTGTATTAGAGTCGGCAACATTGGAAGATAATGTGGATGGGGAGGTCTGGATTTGCTCGAATTATGATTCCAGTGATTTTTTGTTGAGTTTTCTGTGACACTTACGACAATCGCACTTGCTTTCTGTCTAGAATGAAGGAGTGCTGTTTTTCTCTAAAAAGTATCAATACTCTGTCGCTATTAGTGTTGCTAAATATAGTGAATTTTATTCAAAAAAAAAACGTATATCTTCAAGTCAGAATTTTCGCAAAACCGAAGTAGCATGACAGGCTACAAAATAAGTACTGCTAGATTTGATGTTTTATTGCTTGACTGTATGATGCAATGCGGCTCTGACGCAGGAAACTTATGACTCTTTTTACCCTGTGACAACATGTATTCTCGTTTTACCCTGATCATTTCTGTTTGCTATTTCTAGCCACAGTTTCTGTTTCACCTGTTTCTTTGCCAGGCAAGCGCGCAGAGTTCAAATTACGCCTCTCCAAAGTTTGTGAGATTATGTGGAACCGCTGAAGATGCAGCGACTCTCTATCTGTATGTACTCACTTCAAAAATTGTATTTATTCAAGACGAAAGCAGTACTCTGTATGATTTGGAAATCTAGAAATGGCGCACTGCCGAAGTATCGCGCCGCGAAGGAGTTTGAAAGAAACTACCACAAACGCAGCCAGAGTTGTTCCTCGGGGTTTCGACATACCACGGAAGAAATATATGACGAAATGCGAGGGGCGTGCGAGGAGAAGGGGCGCAAAGTGAATTATGTTGGAAAAATGCGAGCAGGAGTGAACTGGGCTAAAAGCAGGGCGGCCGCCCCTTGCTGGCTGGCATTGCCAGCGCCTCCGGCGCCCGCAGCTTGTGCGCGCCCCCCTGTCGCCGCTGGCGCGGCCGCGGGGAGGCGGGGGCGACGGGTCGGCGCGCCGACGCGCCGACGCGCGGGAACTCCGAGGCGAACTTTTTCACGGAGAAGGGCGCGAGCAGTTTGGGGCGAGCGGGAGTTTCTCGAGAACCTCGGCTCGTCTTCCGCTACCAGCTCCATCGCCAAGGGCCCGCCGTAACCTTTTCCGGGGGGGCGTGTGTCGTGGGGGCCTTCGCGGCCTTGCGCCCGCCCCCATATTTCTGCGGGGGGCCAGGTGCGCAGCGCGCGCGCCCCCTGGCTTGGTTGTTTGCCTCCTCGGGCACGCCGGCGCGCCCTTGCTGTCGTTGTGTGCTTGGGCGCCGCGCGATCTGGGCGCGTGTCCTTTTCCGCGTCGGCAGTTTTGCGGCCCTCCTTCGTGGGCCTTTTGTGGTCCGCCCCCGCCCTGCTTCCGCGCCCGGCGCGGTGCGCGCGCTTGGCTGGTCTCGTTTGCCGAGGGGCTGAAGGTAGTAGAGAGGGGAACCAACGGAAGTAACAAGCCGCGGGCCCGGCTGGGTCCGTGGTCCGGCGCACCTCTCTGCCATGTGTATGGTGTGGCTTAATACTAGGGCGCACCCTCTCGCCGTCCGTCAGGGCGCGTAAGTAAAGGCGGGCCCGCTGCCGGGTTCTCCTACCTTGGCCCCTGCTGCCGTTTGACGGTAGTGATGTGTGTGGAGCGACGACTCGGCCCGTGCTTCAAGTTACCTGTCAGCAACATCAAGGTCGTGCGCGCCATCAGTTTGTTTACTCCCTGACAAAGAGGCGTGATTGTGATTTCGCATTGGTTGCATGGTGGTCCCTGCAAAATGAATCGGCGTCGAGTTCGTCTCGTTCGGCCAATGTGTTGCATGGTATACAACGGACAGCCGCTCGCTCCGGTTGCCACAAGAAGAGGAGGGGAATGATGATGAGTCGTTGTGTACCAACCAAGTGTCGATGAGTCGTTGCGTACGAAGAGGACGTCGGGGAACTTAGATGAACGTGAGCGATTACACGACCTTGCTCACAGGGAGTGGCAGCGCGCGCGGTCTCATCCTTGATGTTGATCCAGGAATCCAAAACTGGTGTTCAGAATTGAACCTTTTATTTCGTAGTGCGAAGTAGAAGCCAGGTAGTCCCCATTCGGTCCGGCACCTGCAGTTCTTGTAACCTACCTGCCTCGTTTACGGATTGTCTGTTTTCTATTGTTCAGAGATGCCTGTCTCCACGAGCAGAACACATCTTCCGTCGGGCGCAACTCATAACCTGCTGCAGAACCACCCCAATCCGCCTTATTCCAAGCAGAACTGGCTCCCGGGTCTTCAGGGAGCATCAACATGCGATGTGGGAGAAACAGTGTCCCTCAAATTCTCCAACAAGAAACAGGAGAAGTTTCAACTGAACAGCCGCTGCAACCACCAGAGAGGTCTTGGAGTCGTCGCTCAAAACCAATCTTCCTCGTCCTCGACGCGGTTGCCGGTGGTTTTCGAGGATGAAGTGGCAGAAGAAGAGGAAAAGGATGACTCGGAGGTACATTTTCGACTACACCCGTATTTGTATTTGATCAGGACCACTATGACTGCTAGGACGAGGACGACGAGCACCGTTTGTATGTAATTCTGATTTCAGAAGATCAAGATTCGAACCATCACTTGTCCTGTTATGCATAAATTCCAACTGCCTCCGATCTCTCTCCACCCAGGTTGATGTAACCCACGATCAACTAGCCCTTCCTTCTTCCCCCACGATGTCGGAATTGGATCTGGTGAAAGAAGAATTGGAATTTGTGAACGGCGAGTTTCTCCGGGTGAGTGGGGAATTGGAGGAAGTAACCGAGAATTTCTGCTCCTGCTACCGCAACTACGAACAAGCGGTAGAGGAGGTAGGAGATTTGAAGGCGAAATTGGAAGAAAAAACAAACTATGCATTGCAACAAAGTATTTTCGTACTTAGTATAAATCGCATGACAAATATTTTTCGTAGCATGAAAAACGCAATTTGTAATGCTGATCTACCTGTAAGAAAAGAATTTGTCATGCATGTCTACGACTACTACGAGTGCGAAGATGCTTTTGCAAGGCATACAAACCGGATTGCGGCGTTGGAACGGGAGTTGGAAGAAGTGAGGAGGATGGAAGTGGAGGATAACCGTAGTACGGATCATGAGGAGGTGGCGAACAATATTCAAGTGGAAGTCGTAGTGAACGAACCGCAAGAAGAAATAAAAACCGGCGATGTACTTATTCCTCCGCCAATCTTCCTGTCCTGGGTCGAAAAGTTTGTGAAGTGCAAGTGAGGATGAGGATGAAAGTAGGGGAGGTCGCCGTACGTGCCACTTTTAGTTTCACCGTTATGTGACGGGTTGCACAAGTAATTCGATCTTTGACGACGTAATGCCAAACCTAATCTTTCCGAGACGGATGTACGAAAGAAATGAAATTTCTAGTCGCTACCATTGCAAATTTCAGCGGTAAAATCATGTATGATTCAGTCAACACTTTTGCGTTTTCTTTTAAGAGGATCGAGGAGAAATAAACATTTTTGTACGAAACGTATTCAAAATGCATGCTCATGCCCTAATAGCACTAGCCACACCGCAGTCTACTTTTCGGAATCTAGACACGGCATGATGTAGATTGATAGTGATATTCATGTACAATTCGTCTTCCTTGCTGACGAACATGAAGAATGAAATAAAGTCCGGGGTAAAAGTTGCACCGCTCTGTCCGCTCCTAGAGAATATCACTGTTCTGACGATATCATAAATCATTTTCTACGAGACAAAAACTTTCAAACCAACGTAGACTTCTATAGATAGAAGTTGTAGAAAATGAACCACGACAGCTCCTGCTGCTTTGAAAAATATGATTGCAGGGAAGCGCAACTTTCCCACTCGGAAGCGGTAGCGAGAATGTTCGCCCTCATCTTGGTGGTAATTGTGGTTACCATGAGCGTTTGTGATGTGACCGGGACCGGGAGTGGCAGAAGTAGGTGTGAGTAGAGGTGAGTTGCTGACAATACGTCGCACTAGAGATAGACCATACGAGTCGAAGCTACGCAGGGTTGAGAAGAAGGCGTGCCCGCAGATTGTGTTGATTGAGTGAGGTGCCCCAGTTTTGTCCAGCCAGTGCGCCTATTTTTGCAAGCCATGACCTTATGCGCCCCCTTTCTGTAGTTCTACGCGTCGCGCCCAGTCGTCCCGATGTAGCCTCCGTCGGGTTGGCGCAGTTGCTCCCTTCGTTCCTGGTTGAGCTGTCGCGTGGCCGCCCGTCTGAGCGCCAGAAGGAGGGGCGCGCGGCAGGTTGGCTCCTTTCGGGCCGTTGCGGCAGAAGTTCTGTGGCATCGCGCCGCCGCGGCCGCTTCCGCACTGCCCCGCGCGCCCCCCCCGGCAGCAAGAAGCCCAAGGCGAAAACCCTGACGCCAAGACGGAACTTATCAGCCAGCCGAGGCCAGGGACAGAAACACGAAGCCGGAGCGAGACTGTCGGCGCGCCTCGCCGTCGGTTTGATTGACTCCTACGCGCCAACCCCGCCCACACACTTGCCGGGGCGCGCACGCGTCTCTCTGGCCCCGGCGCGATAGCACTTCGAAAAGCGCGCTTCGGCGGTAGTGGACAAGCAAAATTGCGAAGCCCAGCGCGGCCGCAGCGGCGCCCACCAGCGATCTTGCTCCAAGAGAACGCGGCCACGTCGCCCGCGCGCTTACTTCCGGGCCTGGCGACCTCACCAGCGCCCGGCCCCCGCGCCATCGCCACGAGGCGGGGGCCTCCGTCCGAACTCGGCCCCCCCTGTTGTTAAAGCCGGGCCCGGCCGGCGGGCGGGCCTTGGGTGGTTGGCCCTCTTCTCGCCTGCCCCGGGCGTCTGTGGTGCCCCTGGACCCGCGCGCCGCGCTATTGGCGTTTTGTTAATTTTTGGCCGGGGGCCCCGGGGCCTGCCTGGGCCCCCCTCGCACGCCCGCGCGTGGGTCCGTTCCCCTACGACCGCTCGGCGCCGAAGCGGTGGTGGGGCGCCACCATGTGTGGCGGCAGGAGGATGAAAGCGTTGCCGAGTATAATCCGGCTAGCCCCCTGTTGGACCAAGCAGGCGCGGCACGGCATTGTGTGTGGACGTTGCCTTCTGCTTTTTGAGTCAGTCACACCTTTGGCCGCGGGCTTCCCTTCCGGGCTTGTCGCCTCAATCACAATGGGACAATAAAAAGCCATCTTCTTGCGAACAGGCCCGTGCTGTTACCGATATTGGTAGCGTGCCGCCAAACATCATTTTTTGAATGTTTGACGCACAGTATTGATTGTGATTTCGGTGTGGGCTTTTTTGCTCCGCAGTACGGCTTTCAGTGATGTCGCGCGAAACAAACTTCGGTGCGTTTGTTGTGAGATGTTGTGGCGGAAAGTTGCTTAATGTGCACTGTGGCGTAATAGAATGGCCTTGGAGAAGATGGGCAAGCAGAAGCATGCACACATTGCCCAAGCGGAGAGATCTTTTTTTGAAACGTCGTGTATTGAGTTGAGTTCTTTTCTGCGTAGCCAGACCATGCGTGAACTTGATTCATGCCCAGTGGTCAACATCTTTCTTTGTGTTTTTTTGTTTTGTTTTCCTGAGAGACGGCGAGCTAGCTTGGCATTTAAGCGACTTGATTTGTACATCCATCCCCGAAAGAGCAAACAGATCTCCAACTACGAAGCACTGGCTTTTTCATCAATCTCCGACAACAAGTAGAACACGAACCAACTGCACCATCAAAAAACCATGTTTGCCTCTCTGTTCGGCTCCGCTGCGGTCGTCGCGACCGACGACAAGCAGCTGACTGAGAACCAAACCGCCACCTCAGACAAAGCTGACGATGCCGCGACCACCACTTCCACCCCGAGTGCCGGGCAGAAGGCTTCCTATCAAATGCAAACATGTTTCCGCGGTCTGGCGTTGTTACAACTACTTGGCTTTTTCTTCATCAACATTCTTGGTGCGCATGACAAACTGAAACTGTCACTGCGACTTTGCTTTTGCATGACAAAGACTCGGTTTTTGTCGATCATGCGGCAAAATGATCAAGGGTCTTCCAGAATGAAATGTAAAGACAAGCTGCATCACAAGTTTTCCTTTTTGTTTTCCAGACCCAGACACATTTGCAATGCATACTTTTTCCACGGCTGCCAAGGATGAACCCACCCTGGCAGACTACGTCGCCATGCAGGCCGAAATGGTGGAAAAGGACAAGGTATCACGCGTGCAAAAATATCATGATGTCCTCCTCGCCATCTTCGTAAGAGTTCTTGCAGTCTGGCATGACTGATCAGTGATTCATTCATACCTGATTCATCATCTGCATGAGAGAGTCCAGCTTTCCCATATTGAAAGAAAATTTGTCATGCAAAAATGTGCAGTTGCACTTGCAGGAGATGGACATGGAAATTGATTGAGATGGACACCAAAAACGTTTTTGCAATATGCATACAAGGAGTTGGAATCGAAGAAACAGGAGTTCGGCGAGCAACAGGTGAAATTGCAGTCCTGCGAGGAATATGCATTGCAAATATGTCGGGGTCTGAAAGGTCGTTGCAACTTGTGATGCTGTCTTTGGATTCCAAAAAAAACTGTTTTGCATGACCACCAAGAAGAGTCCGCTTGGTTCTGCGCGGAGTTGGCATTTATAATCATGCGGGTCAGCAACAGCATCAGGAAGGCGTCTAAGCACCTGTGATGCTAGGTAATGAATTACAGGCACCAGGAGTCATGCACAATATGCATGACAAACCTGGCAATTTTCCAGACCCAGATGATTGAAGATACATTTGCAATACATAAGGAAGAGATTGCCGGTTTGAAAAAGGAGATAATGGATTTGAAACTCGGCATATCCTAAGCAAAAACGTCCCCACCCCGTAGTCAAGTTGGGAATCTAGCAACACAAATTTCCAAGTTTTGGGAGTTGTGCATGACAAGCTTTCCTCTGTATTGTAGGGGTGGTTGGCAAGGGAATCCGCATGAGAAATCCGTTTTTTCATACTGTTTACACCATTACAAATTCCAAAACACGATCGGGAATGCCTCTCATGGAGCTGTGCATAACATATGTTCCTGTCATTGCACATTTGCATGACAGCGCTGGGGTGGGGACGTTTTTATTCAGGATACGCCACCGCGGCCGGCTTCTTGGCTGGGTTGAAAACCATGTGCGTCTGCAAGTGAGGACGAAGGGAGCGATGGTGAGGAGGAAATTTACAACTATTGCGGAAGATTTGATATCAGTAGCTGTCAACCAGCACACCGACTGCGGCTGCGGGGATGGCGAGAAGAGATCTCTGATTAATACCCGAGGGAAAGGTGCGTCGAGGAATGGTTGGGTGATGTGGTTGTGGAAGCAATTTGATATTACGTCAAAGTGATAGTAGTGAAAGTAGTTTTACAACAAAGAAATCAAAATTGATACGCAGAATAATTTACCAGCATGATGATCTTTTTATCAAAATGTGCAACATCAAAACAGCAGAATAGAACGGAGTGCGAGCAGACCGAAACCTACAGTAATCGATGCAGTGAATAGTTTCAGTTCTAGCATAGGCAATGTACAAAGAAGTCCACATGACATACACTTACACATAGCTCTAGGAACAATCATGAAAGCGGCTATAAGTGATACGTTACTGGGTCCACGAATGTCAAGTTTCACATCATTCGAGGAAGCAGTGCGTCTTAGATCTTGATGAGATGAAGTAATCGTATTGGTGCAGCCGAAGCCATCTTCTTAGTCTTCCATTCACGAGTTTTGCTGCCTCGTCTACTTCGTCTGTAAACAGCCCACGTGCGGCAAGATGAAGATACAGAAGATAAAGTTATGGCTTTGTGCCGACTCGTTGTGCTCAGTGTCAGTGTCTCGTCGTCCCTGAGCGCATTTGAGTGTGCAAAATCTTGACGTGTCTGTTGTATGGAGTGATGCTTGAGAGAAAAAAAACGCCGAGATCGAGAATTCTGCATGCGAGTACTTGACATTACACAAACCTGTGCCTGCCAGCAGCTGTGTACGGTAGCGCTATATCTCTACTTCTCTATCCGGCCGGCCGCCCCGCCCGCCTGGGCGTTTGATTTCTTGGCGCGCGGCCAGGAGGAGGGGCGCCGCCGAGGGGTTTTGGGTGGCAGCTTCGAAGTTGGCAGGCCGAAGCCGCGCGCGCGCCAGCTCTTCGCGTGGCGGCTGTGCAGTTGCTTTTGGCCGCCCAGGCAGGACAAGAAACGCGCCGCATCTGGCCCGCCCTCAACATAGACCTGTTGAACGTCGCACGACGTGCGCCCGTCTGCCACCAGCCGAGCAGGCGCCCCAGCTGCAGGTCGAGAAAGGATACGGAGGCGGCGCGCGGGCGTGTGTTTCTGTTTTTTGTGTGCCCCTGTGGCGCGACCGGTGGGCCCCGCTTTCTTGCTCGTATGTTGCGCGGCAGGGCCCCCCTGTCCTCTTCGCGCGGGCATGCCTTGGCCTTTCACCGGGCGGGCCCTGGGCCGGGCCGGCGGGCGCCCCCCTCCCCGGCTGCCTATGACCCCCGGCGGCGGGCGTTGCCTGGCTGGGCGGGCAGGTAGTGCGGCGCCCGGCTAGTGCTTGGGATGCATGGGAGGGCTTCAACAGCTTGGCATGGGGCAGTGCCTGCGCACTTGGCGTGGGCAGCTAAATTAATTAAATTTGCCTCGCGTGTCGTTTGATTTTCTGACGCCGTGTTGTGCCCGCCCGGCCGCCGGGCCGCCCCAGCAAGGGGCCGCCGACGCCCGGTTGTTGGGTGCAGGGGCCATCTGCATATGCCCGTCCCCGGGCGCCGGTTTCTATTCACGGAAGCAAACCGATAAGGACCGGTGGCCCGGCCTTTTGGCTCAAAACCATCCAAGGCGAACCTGCCGCACCACTTGCCAGGGCAAAAGAAATTTGGGGCCGAGGCCCTGCCCGTTCTCCGCGTCGCATGTTGGGTGTGCTCCACATCGCGAGGCATTCTGCTGAATTGGTCGAATGCTACCGACTAGGGTCAGAGAGATGTCCGTCGGAGAGCCATGCGTGCGCCTCTGCTGCCTGTTCTATTTCCATTTATTTCTAAGAGGACGAGTCGGGAGGGTCGAAAAGCAAAAGTTATAGTGGATGACGCTCGCCGTCGCGCCGTTCATAAAATAAAACAGTTGTCTGGTGAGCGCAAACGAAAGACGCACGCTTCTGATCTACGAGAGCTACAACAGGCCTCATCCTTCATCCTCACTAGAGCAAGAGCACGTAGAGGGTGTCGGTGTCGCTGTCGTCCGACTGATAAATAAAGTGGTACAACCGAAAGTAGCTCCGCGACAGCAATTCACACATCAAGGTTTCTTCCAATAGGACCTCCTCGCCCTTCATCTAGTCGAAAGAACCTCCCTGAGTGGTTGTCCACATCAAACGTCACGAACTTCCGTTCGGAAACACCACCAAACAAAACCAAAAATGCCGGAACAGCGCCAGCAAGTCGTCGAGCAGCAGGCGGAGCCCACGACCAGCTGGTGGGCCGGGTTGTTCAGCTTGAAAAAGGACAACGAGAAAGAAACGACCAGTAATTCGTCCACTTCCAAGAACCTTTCCCTCACGAAAAATAAAACCCCGACGCTGGCGGAGTTCCACGCGCTGAAAGCGGAACTGGATTTGAAGAAAACCGAGTTGGAAAAACAGTCCGGGGAGGTGGAAAATCAGAAGGTAATATGCCCTGAAAATGTACCACTCACTCTACTTCGTTCCCGTTCTAGTTTTTGCATGACAAAGACCAAATCTACGTTGCCGATTGCATGACAAATTAGCTGGAAGTGGTATATTTCCACGGGATACCTGATGTTGAAATCCAACGAGGCGGAGATTCGGCAGCTGAAGGAGGAAATCGCGGAATTGAAGTCGGTATGGAGTGCAAAAGAATTGCACTCGTATAAATGCATGACAAATTGTTCCCTCAGCATGGAGAATAAAATTTGTAATGCGGATTTGACTTGAGAAAAAATAAAAATTTGCAATGCATGACTGCAATGCGGGCACGGTACGAATTCGAATACGATACTTTTGCACAGGATAATCGGAAAACGTGTTTGTCAAAATTTTGGCGATGATGCGGGAGATGACCACCTGCAAGTAAGGGCGGAATGAAGCCGTCGTGGTGGTGAAGATGAGTGGGGAGGGAGAGGAAGAAGCAAAAGGCGGGTTTTATTTTGCTTGAATATGTTTCAGTTCAAATTCGTTCAGCATTCGTTTGCATTTTTTTAGTTGTCTTGAGCTTATTGATCACGGACTTGTTGCTTCCTTCTTGTTCACCATTGCATTTTTCTAGCCAATTGATGCTCCATCTTGAAGCGCAAGTTAGATTTTACCAAAACTTCTGACACGTTACCTATCTTACATCCAAAATGAACTAGAATTCTCTGCGATTTTTGTTTCTTGTTTCCTCATGCTCGTCGTGAACAAGTGCCTGTGGCTGTGATACTGTTAGACAAAAGACGCAATCGCAATGTTTCTTTTATCTCATTACATCCACCCATCTACTAGCAAATTTTATCAATTGCAAAAGAGACTATCCATTGGAATCACTTGTTTTATTTTCGTCCAATTCTAGCTTCAGCATGCATAAAATCTTCCAGAGAAGAAAGTACTCGTGGTCGATTTAGTTGACTCTTCCAAATTTTCCTCCTCCTTAGAGCTATCAATTTGAATTTATCGCCGGACGAGTCGTCTTTGGCAAAGGAAAAGAACTTTTTCTTTCACATCATAGAGCTTTTTCTTTTGAATGAGTTTGATGAAGTAAGCACTCCAACAAGACTTGAGAAAATCGTTGGCAGCGCAGTTTTACTTGTAATTTTAGTTTCGACTTTCATTCTGATTTTGAACAGCCATATCGAGACTGGCGGGATGAAGTATTCTTATTGTTGAATTGATGTTGGCCCCGGTGGCAGAAATTCAACTCCTGTTAAAGTTGGACCTGAGCCGCGCGCCGGCGCATCAAGTGTGCCGCTTCGGAGTGTTTTTTTCTTTTTGTGGTGATCTCCGAGGGAGCGTTGATGAAGTGAGCGAGGAAACATTTTCAAAGTGCCGCGAATAGGTACCCAAGCAGTGAAGCCGTGCCGGCGAGAGAGATCGCCCGGCTCCGGGGGCGGCCGTCACGCTGCGCGCATACATAGGCGGGCCGCGTTTTCCCAGAGGCAGGACGTTCGCCCCGCCTCGCCTCGGCGGCGCCCGCCCCCGAGGAGCCCGGCCGGGTCGTGCCGGGCCGCCCGCGGCAGTGGGTGCGTGGCGCGTTGCCTCCCGTCCCCTGGTCGGCAGTGGCAAGAATATACCGAGGCGCGCGCCTTCGCCCATCGCGGCCGCCCCTCAGGCTAGAAAGACGGCCAAGGGACAGGAGCTGCTGGCCAAGGCGAGGACGCCACGCGGGGGGAAGAGATCTCGCGAGATGGAGACACTTCAGTCGGCCCGCGCGCGGCCTCGCCTTCTTTGTTCTCTGCTTGTTGGTTGTGGCCAGGCCGCGGGACTCCCCGGGCCGGCCCACTCGGCCGGGGCCTTGGGCCCACGTGCTGGCTGCGGCCCCTTCCTGTTTCTGGCTCCTTATTTATACCCGGGCCGGGGCCCCTGCCTTTCGGCCCAGGCGGCCGGCAGGCTTTTGGCCCGCCCATGTCTGTAAGTGTGTGGGCCAGCCCCTGCTGCACGGGAGGGTCGCGTGGGCAATTGCACCGCCCCCGCAAGTAGTTGCCCAGCATGTTGGCCGACCCGATTGTGGCGACGCGCTGTCACTACAGTTGCGGGGGCCCGGGGGTACCCGTTACGCAAAGCACCCTCCGACCGGCGCTTGCCTTTCATGCAGTATTGCGTGTTTTCTTTCAGCTGCCAGGGGACGTCGCGTTCTAGAATGTGTTGGGCCCCCATTTCTGCGCGCTCCGTATCGCGTAGTAGACTTCCGGCCAGACCATGTCTGGGCAAGTAGAGCACTAGAAGACCCGTCTTGTGTGTCCTTTTGGTAGCAAGCGCGGGACAAAAATGTTGTATCAGGAACCCTGCTCCAAAACCTAATATCTGGCTTGTGCGCTTCTGTTCGCTCGAAAATTCCAAAGAATTGAGTGGTTGAGCGCCCGTATCAGGCTTCTCGCTTCTGCAGAGTAGTGCTAAGCTCGGTTCTTGTTTGACGAAGTAGCTTGGTTTGACTTTTATTTGTGTCCATCAGAATCGAGTTAGAGGGGCGAAGAACTTAATCCGGTCAGTCGCAGCTGTTTCTGCAAAATAAGACAATGCCGGCACAGCTCGAGAGCCCGAGTAAGAAGGCCTTCGGAAACATGATGCTGCCGTCTGAGGAGGTCATTGCGCCGAAGGCTGATACTGGCTCGGGGAAATCTGCTGTATTAGATCACATTTTTGAAATGCACAAAGTTGAACTGATATAAGGATTCGTGGATGCAGCTCTGTTTTGTTAATATCCTTCTGCCAGCCATGCATGAGCATGGAAGAAATTCGGAGCTGCGGCTACCCCTTTGCAGATAGAGGCACATTGTGTGCACCCACTCTTGCTACATAAAATCCAATTTCAAAACCCTACCAGAACATCGCCGACCAGGAATCTTCTTCGTCCTTCTGGACTACCGTGCTCGCTGGACTACAGAACGCGACCGTCGCTCCGTTAACGACCAGCACTAATTCCACATCCACCACGACACTGGAACAATCCTCCCGGTTTACCCTGTGTAAAAACGTGTCCACCTTACCAGAGCTGTGATGCGGATTTACAATGATGACAGGAGCATTTGCGACGTGCATGATCCCCATGACAGGCATTCTCAGACGCGTCGTAGAACTTGTGATGCTGTAAACAAAAACAGGATAGGCAGGCGCATTTGCGATGCCGCTGTCCATCTTGCTACCCCGCACGAACCAACGGACTGCAACTTGTCTTGCGTGACTCCCAAAGGGTCGGGATTTGTGTCGCCAAATCCCCATCCGGACACTGGGGTGGGGAGGTTTTTGCACAGAATACGGTCGGACTCTAAAGCCAGCTCTGCTTCTTCCAGCGGGGCGAGCTACTTCTTTATGCATTGCAACAGTAAAAAATCGCATTTACTAGCACAGATAGCATGACAAATTTTTGCAGAGGGAATGATGCAATTTGTAATGCTGATTCAGATATACAAGTTGCATTTGTCATGCTATACTGCAACTAGTACGAGTGCGAGACTTTTGCAATTCATATTCTCCCTGAACCAGCAGAATTTGAACGTAAACTACGCTAGTAGCAGACCGGTGTATTCCATATCCTCTGCAAAAGTATCGTACTTAGTATAAATCGCATGGCAAATTTCCTCCGCATGAAGAATGGAATTTGTAATGCGGATTTACCTTCACAATAGAATTTGTAATGCATATCTGCGATTACTACGAGCGCGATGCTTTTGCAGTTCATATTCCAAGGAGGATTACGATTTGGTGAAACAGCAGTTGGAGGACACGAAGGGGGAGCTGGAGGATTTGAAACAGAAGTTTTCGGAAATCAAACGGAAATCCATTTTCGACCATTTTGTCAAGGTGTTGTCGGACACGGTTAGCTGCAAGTGAGGAGATCTGGTGGGGGATGTAATGTGAAGAGTTACTTATGCGCCAAATTGACATTTAGAATATCGGTAGAGTTGTATCCTGTGCTGTCATGATGTGCCGTACATGGCATTCAGCTGCGTTGTAACACGTGCTACTACACAAGAAATCGTTGTAGTTTCTTTCAGTTTCGTGTGGGCACGGTTGGTGACGTCTTTTTACTTAGGTTTACAGTTTCACAGCCTTTTTTTGCCGAATATAGCAAAAATTGTTTCACCAAATAGAGATACACACTCGTTCGGAACAAGACTATGCAAAATAGTTTGAGGACGATGCTGAGTCGTCGTTTGCGAGGAAGAAGTGTAGAAAAAATACCAGAAGTAATCGGTGTGTACAAGGAGTGAATCAGCTACGGATGCAGAAACAGCTGAAAGACTTCTTGGCGCAAGGGCAAGAGATCTTCGCCAATATTCCGTGCAAAACAGTATGCAAATAAGAGACCCAAATAAACAGTAAGTGTCTAATGCCGTCAATACCGTTTCCACCACTATCATCGGATGCGGCAATTTTGATTGAGGGCATTTTCGTATATGTTTCTGGCATTTGCATTTCGATTTTCTGTTACCGCTTCGTCATGTTCCACTTATTTACAGACGAACAGGCACGATGAGCGAGAGATGCATGCAGTGCGTGGAGCGTTTATGCGATGAGAGGAAGAGGTAGAGGTGCGTGGAGTGTTGACGTTTCTGAGTCGGTTCCGATTGTTTCGGAGGTAAGCGCGTCGAGCGTCTCCACGATGAACCCATCTCGTTCGAACATGCGTAGAAGGTGGGGCGCAACAGAGAGAGCCTGGGGGGCCATTCGAGCCGTAAGCCTGCCAGTCGCCCTGCAGCCCTGCGCTGCTTTTCGTTCGCGCTAGCGGCGGCAGAGGTGGCCGGCCGTGCCATAGCGCTACCGCGCGGGCCCGCCCTTGTTATCTGCAGCCACGCGAATAGGCCGGCGCGCTGCGTTGAGCGGGGGCATCCGGCTGGCCCAACAGCTCGCAGAAGCGCCGGAACTGGTGCGGGGGCGGGGCCGCCGCAGGTATCGGGATTGGAAACCAGCGCCGGAGAAGCAGCGCCATGCGCCCGGGCCCCTCCTCTTGGCGGGCCGCCTTCTCTGTGGCCCCTGTCTTTGGGACTGCTCCGCCAGCTAGTGCGCAGCATCGATCCCCGGTCTGGCGGAGGCGGGTGCCGTTCCCGTTTCGTCGGACGGCATCGCCGGCCAGGCTATTTCCATCCACCGCGGGGGCGCGGTGTGTTGTGCCGGCTCGTGTGTTGATTGTGGGGCCCGTCCCTTGTGCAGCGCATACAAGGCGCATGGGCGCCGGAGTGTTTCTTTGTATGTTCTCTGTCGGGCGCGTTGTTATGCGGAAGCTGGCGGGCCCTGGATTTGGCCTTTCTCGTTTCGCATTTCTTTGTGGCACATAGCCGCCCGCCGCGCGCGACCGATGCTCGCTGGATGGGTGGCATTTGTGGTTCGCAGCGCGGATAGGGCTTGTGCCCTGGCGCCCCGTACCAGCGGGTCAGGACGTATTCCACACATCACATGGAAAATAAAACGAGGCGGCCCAGCTGCGCCGTGGGGTACATATCCTCTATCACACGCACCCCTGCTGCGCCTGTGAGTGAGCGTGAGGCGCTAATGGAATGCTTACTCATCCTTTGTTTCTGAGAGCAGATTCTAGAGTGTGAGACGGAGGCGAGCCACCTACGGTAGACGTTCCGCGAATACGGTTGCGTAGTGAAAGTCTTCCTCTTCGAACAATTTTTCGCATAAATCGGAATCGCACTCTAGCACCTGCATCGGAAATCTGCGACGCGTCATGAGTCACAAATCGCGCAGAGTAGCGCTCTCATCGAAGCTATCAGCAGCTGTACAACACACAGGAAGGGAACAAGTATTTCCTCGTTTGGCAAGAACGTCCTTCCTGAATCGAAAAGCAGCACATTGCTGCCGAACCCTGGAACCACCATCATGCCCGTGACCAGCACTACAATCCGTCCAGTCATCGTTCCGACAAAGGTCGGTGAGGAAAATGACAACGGAAAGCAAGCGGTGCCAGGTGTAGCACACGACAACTACCCTCCCATCTTCCCCCGCGGCACCAGCGTCGAGTACCAAAGCAAAACGCACAAAAAATGGATAATCGCGAAGGTTATCAGCTTCGACGCGGAGCGAAACTTCTACCAACTTGACGCTCAACCGAAGGCGGCGAGAGAGCGGGTGAGGGTTTTAGATAGAAAAAATGGAGGTGACGAATTGTACGGACCGGCCGGGAAGGATTTGGTACTTACAGCAGACGTAGACGACAATTGAAAATGCTTTTTTTATTTGGTGCCTGCACTATGTGCTGAAATAGACTTGCGGCGTCTTTCTTGCTTGCATGATACAACATTCGGATGTCCAACTGCCGACAAATCAAAATCTCAAATACCTCCAGCCCCCGAGGACTTCTCCGGTGATTATCGACGGCCCAACAGTTATTTTCTACCCGAACGTCAAACGGCAGACGAGTTTTTCTGGAGATGTACCTTCGAACAATTGGCAGTCATTTTCTCCCGTCGAAATGACCACGACGGCGACGTCTTTCCAACCCTTCAGTCCGGTTGAGACGATCGATCCCGCTGTTGCTGTTGGAAATGGTTCATCGGGTTTGCCATCTCCAACATCGCCAGGGAATGACCGGGAAGAAGCCGCGGAACAAGTTGCTGCTGCGGTTGAATCTGCTGCGGTTGAATCTGGTGAACCAGAACCATTGCTGGGGTCCGTGCATGACAAACTCCACTCTCGAGGAGAAGCGGAATACTTCTCTGTGGTGGAGAAGCCGGATTTGCAGGTGGACGAAAAGGAAACTGTGGTCAAGGAGCAATTGTCGGAAGATTTACATGCGGTGGTGGAACAAGAGGATGAAAGCAACAAAACCATGCTGGACACCATCCTGCCCCCGCAAGACCAAGACCAACAGGAGGAGGAGAACCACTTTCACGGCAAGTTCATCTCCCCGGCGCTGGAGGATGATCATTTGGTCAATCTGGCGGTAATTTCGGAGGAAGAGGAAACTGTATGCATTGGAAAAGTGTCGTACTCTACAAGAATTTAGTGCACAATGCATCACAAATTCGTACGTTGACAGCATGAAAATGGAGTTTGTCATGCTGGTTTACCTCGAGAAAAGCAGCTTTGTCATGCCCATCTGCAAACATCAGTACGAGTACGATAATTTTTCCTTGGATAAACCGGAGTCGACATTGACACTTTCGAATCCTGGCAGCCGGTGGTAGACATCTTCGAAACGAAATTCACCTGGACAAAAAACTATGAAATGCAAAAGCATCGTACTAGTAGAAATCGCATGACAGATTCCCTCAGCATGAAGAATGGAATTTGTAATGCGGATTGAGGTTAAGAAGGAGATTTGTAATGCATGACTGCGAGTACTGTGGTGTGTGTGCGATACTTTTGCACACGATAAAAACAGCACGGGAACAATGGTGACGAGTTCTAGTAGCTCATCTTTGAGTTCTACCCCGAACAAGATCATGATCACTACAACTTCCTGTTCGAAATCGAAGTCGAAAGACGAGGTGGAGGATGACGATGAGTCTGATTCTGAAGGACCCCAAGTAGAACTGCTGCAGCAGAACCCACACGACCCGGCTGTCTACTCGGGTCAAGACAACCTGACCGAAGTTCTGCGTTGGAAGGAGAAATGTGAACTGTTGGAGAATGAGATTTTCGAGAAGGAGAACATCATCAACTACCAACGGGAAGAATTGAAGATGCAGAGCGAGGAATTGAAGTTCAAAGACGAATTAGTGGCGTTTTTGGAGAACAAGTGCCAGGAATTGGCGGCGGAACCGGAAGCCCACCTCATGAGAAATAATGAGGAAGATCGGAGCAATAGTGCGAGTGTGTTTTCTAGTACCGACGGGGAACAAAAATCTGCTGGTGATGAGGATGATGACGCCAAACAAGTCGCGGGGTCTACTGGAAGACTTGGGCTCTTGGCGATGATTCGGTGTGTGTTGCCGTGTAAGGTGGAGGACGAGGACTTGTTGTAGTAGAGGAGTGGAAGTGCAAGTGGTGCGTGGAACTTGTTGTGAAAGTGGTTAAGGAGGAGTCTATCAGGCTCCGTAGAAGGTGAAGGTGTTGAGTTTATCTCTATTTCTGCGGAGGTTTTTTGCACATGTACAATTTACCCAATGCACCTACGCACCTACGTACTAAAGGATGTGAAAAAATCAATATTGTCACTAAGGAGCTTATAACGAATACACGAAAAAATAAAAAAGCAGGACTTCTGTTTTAGATTATTTCGATGAGCTCCTGTCATCTTCTACTAGGATTTTTGCACTTGATAAGAACCGCGGCGATTCAACATCCAGGCAGTTCTCCAGATAATTACCCTTATTCGCTGTGCCTGTGCCATCACCACCGGTCGTTGTGCCGGTAGGCGGTGGAGAAAGATTCTCCTTGTTCATCATATTTCCACTGCTAGTACCGCCAACGGTTTCGCCGTCAGATTTGTTGGTCGTCGTGTTCTTCGGCCACTTCTCGAGGCCTCCCTTCTTGCAGTGCTGGTTTTGGCAGGTGATAGCTTTTGCTTGTTTGCTCATCACACCTGACATCTTCGTCGCTTTTGGAGTTAGACAAAAGAAACGATGGTAGATAAAGAATATTCAGAGTCGTGTTTGATGTATCGTGGCACGTTGTTGTAAGTGTTACAACGCCCGAGTTTGTATTTAAAGTGTGAGAATATAATCGTGATGTTTGAGTAAAATTCTTACTTCGCGAGGTTTCGGTCTTACCACGAGGAGACGTAGCACCACCGAAACTTCTTATGTGTAATATTAAAAGCTTTAAAAATCGTGAATCCCAGAGGGAGGTGAGTAGTTAGCTATACTTTAGGGACCCTAGAGGGGGAGCGGTTGTAAATTCTATACTATTTATATAACGAACGAAATATAAAAAAATACTCCGGGGATGTTACTTCATGATAAGGAGCGACTGAAACAAAACACTCTAAAAGAACAAACTTTGGAGAACCAGCAAACGGCAAATAAACCAGGCTCTCGTACAAAGAACAGCTTAACAATACCGACGAGCTTGATAAATGATTTTTTTATTGAAATAACAAAGTAGAGAATTGGTGCTCAAGCTCTGCGATTTCGAGAAAAAAATCGGAGAAACTCGGAGTAGAAAAAAACTATTTAATACAGCTGCACTACGATATGTTGAAACTTTATATATGGAAAAGATCTAAGTCTTTCAATCTTTGGAATTCAAATTCTTTTGGTAGTATGGTGAAGATGAACGAAAGAAGTGATAGATATTAAGTTTGATTTTGGTGTTTAATTATTTTTTTTCCAGCTACTACGTTGATATTTGACTCGGACTAGAACCTATTTTCGAAGATAAAGCAAGTGCTCTACTTCTATGTGAGGAGATGGTGGAAAAAAAACAGAGTACACTCCGGAAGATGATGTTGAAAATAGCACAAACAAAGGAATCCTTCCCGGAAAGGAAAAGATCCTTTGTTTTGGAGCGCGAAGTATCGACAACGGCCGAATTAGGCAGATACTTTTTTTTCTTGTTTGGTACAACTATGCGTAAGTTTTCTTTCACCTCTACTCCGAGTTAGTGTTCTGCTACTAGACCGTCTAAATGAAGCGAGTGCTTTGTATTTAGTAGGACAGTTGCTGAAGTTTTTCTTGTATTCGAGGATTCTAGCGAATCAGCTCGTAAACTGTTTTTTCCTGTGGTCATGGGTTTGTTGATGATTCAATACACGACCTGGTGGAGCGATGCCAATCAGTCGTGAAGACGTTGCTGCACGTCAAGTACAATCTGTAGTAGGCTACTTACAACTTCAGTGTGGTTCGTACGACAGTAGCAAAAGGAAAAACTCAAGCTCAATTATACCTATACACGAGAGATAGAAGAGCAAGCTAATGTGAAATAAAACACGAGCATAATTTGGGTGGAATTCAATCAACAACGTACCGGATCTTCTGACCTCCTCGTTCATGGAACAGGAAGCGGAAAAAAAAGATCTTGAGTCTTCAGCACCATCACACAAATCCTTGGGCAAGAAATTGATGTTCAACCTTTTCAACAACACAAGCGTGGTCGTCATCCTGAATACGGACGACTACAGCAGCTTTTTTTTCAGCGCTCGAGTTAGTAGCACAGCTAATAGTACACAGCATCTTCACGACTACACATCGGCCGGAAAAAAAACATTGGATTTGTTGAACACGACGAGGGAAGGGCAATTGTGTAAATAAATAGCAGTGCCTGAGCCTCCTCAGTCAGCTAAACGCCGTGGTTCTATACCGAGCAGCCACTGCACGACTCGGTGAACGAGGTCACTCAGCGACAAGGTCTGCAGCATCGCCGGTTGTATTTCACGTTTCTACAAGTACATTTACCTAGTAAACTTACACGCACTTTCTTTATCATTATCTCCAGCTAGTTTCATTTTTTCGAAACTGTTTTTGTTGAAAAATCTGGATTTTTTGTGCTTTCTGCCGTGCTGAAAAAACATTCAACATCTTTTCGGTGTTGTTATTGCTAACCACGACCTGCAGGGGGAGAAATCCACTTCTCCTGCTCCTGCGTATCTTTGTGTATTAGAATCCATTCGACTACATTGGGCCTAGTGTGAAATAAGTGAAAAAGAGAAGTTAGATAATTGTGTTTGTGTTTGTGATCTATTTATCTACCAGTGTATTACCATCCCTTATTCTCAGTGTCTTGTTCCCATAATCGTCAGATGTGTTGTGGCTAGAAGACAGCTATTATCTTGCTGACGTCTTTATCTTCCGGCGGGGTCAACTGTCGCAGCCGCCACCTCCTGGCCGTGCAGGATTGAAGCAGTACAAAAAGCTACTCACTACTCACAGTTGACAGTCACTCTCCCGCCAGTCTTGTATCCTGAGTAAAAACGTACCCACACCAGAGTTGTAATGCAGATTTGCAAAGACAGGAAGACTTGTAATGCGCATCCCCATGAGAGCCATTTCCAGTCGTGTTTTGGAATTTGTGACGCTGTGAACAGGATGAGGAGGTGGATTTGTTATGCGGCTTCCCTTGCTAAACTGCACTACAATACAGCCTGCAACTTGTCATGCGTGACTCACAAAACTCCTAGGTTTCTGTTGCAAAATCCCCATCCTCACTCTGGTGTGGGTACGTTATTACTCAGGATATCTTGACGTTCATCTTCACACCAGTGTTTCCACCAGGTCCTTCGCCGCCACAACGCAGCTCAGCTTCAGACTACTCCCTGCTACCATCGAGAGATAATTTCTCGCTTCGTTAACGTCCTTCATGAAGAGACAGAGGAGACCGAGACAGTACCTTTGTAGAAAACCCGTTTTTGCATGTCAAAATCGATTCAAACACACGTTTTCGCATAACAAAAATGATTCACATACGCGTTTTCGCATGACAAAACCCAAACAATCAAAAACAAAACAAAATATAGTCTTACTGTGCTTCCAATATCCCCTTTGCCCACATGGCGTCACTTTCCTCCGCCTGCTTCTTTGTCCTGTAGTCCTCTATGTGCTTCACTATTTCAAACACCTCCTCCGCTTCTACTGCTGTTATTTGGTCCATCGACGACTCGCCGTTTTCTCCTACTGGTTGACTGGAGCTAGAACTCGCGCCAGCACCACCACCGCCACTGCTACTACTCGACGTCGGACTAGTTTTTTCGAAATGGCCAATGACGTTGGAGACCACTTTCGAGTAGAACGCCTCGGCCCGATCCTGCTTTTTCTGATAGGACTGGAAAACTCGGCCCATGTGGAAGTAACTCGGCGCTGTCCTGACGTGGTCCGGGCCGTGTTCCTGGCACGAGTAGTAGATATCCACAGCGAAGGCTTGGATGGACTCTTGGTACCTGGGATAAAATTTCAAATGGATATGCAGAAGTAAAGATTGCCGCATGGCATGGATACAAGCGGATGCTTACAGCATTTGGATAGCAATTTTTGTCTAGGCATTCCGATTCTGCATGACAAACTACAATCACACGTTTTTTTACCTTTGCTGCGCTGCGTAAAGTCGCCCGAAATTCCTCTGAAGATGTGACATCAACTTTGATTCGCCGCCCTCCTTTATCAAATGCAAAAGCATCGCACCCGTAGCTAGCTGTAATCGCAATTACGCTTGACAAATCTTTCTCTCAAGGTAAATCACCATGACAAATGAGCTCATTTGTAATGCAATTTGTACCAATACGAAGATGCTTTTGCAATGGGTATCTTTGAGCAAGTTCCAGTTCGCTAGTGAAAGGAACTCCTCTGCTACCTTCAACTTTCTTAATCCGAGGTTGGCTTCCTGTTTTATTTTGTGATGTATGTCTTTGCATGACAAATTTCGACTTTATTGCTACAAAATTCAAATTCAAATTGTCATGCGCATCTCGCATCACATGGTGTTACATGGGTTTCAGTTCAAAGTAATACTGCCAAAAGCAGGTAGCTGGCGACAAGCTCCACGGACTCGGAACCATAAACCTCTATTGCGATATGGAGTTCTCAAACGTTACATCCTCAGCTGCTGTTACATGAATTTGTCATGCTCATGCAGGACTACCACCATCATCCACAAGATCAAGCTGCTTCGCATGACAAATTTTCGAAGAGCTAAACAGCGCCTAAATCTGCGCGGGATTTGTAATGCAATTTTTGCAATCTTCCTCCTTTCGCTTTTGCCATTCTTGCATTGCAGATTCATGTAACAGCTGAGAATGTAACGTTTGAGAACGCCATATGCGAACTTCAAGCCCTGTAATGCGCCGGGCACCGCCAAGTCGTATTTACCTGAAGAGGAGTTTAGGGGACGTCGCGATCTATGCACCGCAAGTCTTCAACCTCGTTTTGGGATGATTCTGCTTCCGTCATGCAAGAAAAACAAGTATAGGTGCGGCGTCCAGCTGCAAACATCAAAACTTGAGTAGTACCTTGCACTAAAAACTTCTGCGCTGTCTCCGTGCAAAGCTCCAGCAGTTCCTTTTTTACGGCTTTCAGTTCCTCTGCTTTCTTCTCTCCTTGATCCCCTTTGTCGGCCTTGATGTAGACAAGATCTGATTTGTATGTTGTTCGTTGGGTGGGAAAGTTTGTAATGCGAAATCCACATTGGAAAATCCATTTGTCATGCTGATGGACGAAGCAAGATATATCTTGATTTGTACCTTGTGCAATGAGTGACTTTATCCCTCGCCAGTCGATGTCGAAGTTGGTTATGGAATTGCAAAATTTGGTAAAGCTGATAAAGAAAACGATTGCTTTCTCTTGCTGTCTGCGCAACACTGAAACTGCTTTCATGCAACTTTCGCATGACAAACACGATAATTCCGTTCCCTGTCAAAAAACAACTACACCAAATTTTCCAATCCCATAGGCTCGTATGAGCAGTAATACGCCGGGCACTCCGTTGCCATCAGTTTTCCCGGTTTTCCGCATATTTCGCAGTCGTACTTCGCCCCTTTCGGTCGTGACAGCTGGTTTATATGCATTGCAAAAGCATCGCACTACTATAAATCGCAATGCAAATTTTTCCAGAAGGAAAAATGGAATTTGTAATGCTGATTTCGCTAAGAAACAAGATTTGGCATGCATGATTGCAAATGCAATTAGTAACGAGTACAATACTTTTGCACAGGATAATTTATTGGCAGCACCAAGTCGCTTCTTGGTACATACTGCACCGAGTGCTGGCCTTTCGGAGACTGCGACATAATGGCCACGAGGGGATGTTGTGTTGCTGGTCCACGCTAGTATTGCCGTCGTCTGGCACCGATTAAGATTCTCCACCGGCAAAGATACGGGGGGTTCGCTTCTACGAGCTCGTCTGGTTCGTTTCGTTTGGTGACTGCTTCCTAGGCGGTCTATTTCCGGCCTGGTTCAAAGAAACGCCGGGAGTGGTCCCGCCAGGTCGTGCGGATCATGGTCCCGATGCGTGATTTTTAACGGCGGCATGAGAGTGAGACGGGAAGCCGAGATTTTTTCTTTTTAAATAACAGAATCAGGATTATTTATTTCCCTTGTCGAATATACAGTTGTAACACTAGCTCTACTCTACTTCGCGTACTCCAGTTTATCGTCAGAGAATTTTTTCTTCCGAAGTAGTCAGGCCAATTTTGCCCGCAGATCCCGCACGATCACCAAAGGTTTGCCGGTCCTTTGGGTTTTTCTCGTCATACATGTCACTCTATTAAATTCAATTACAACAACCCATAATGCTTTACTATCTCAGTTCATGGATGACACACGACTCGGTCGCGAATGATCATCCCGAGGCTCCTCTCCTGGGCAACTCTCATCGCTCGAGCTGGCTCATCCACGTTGGTGGAAGTACGCATTACTCATGTCGACCTGTACACAGTACACAGATTATCCCTATAATGACGTGTGGTTGTAGATTCTCTCATGCTGCCTACTCAGAAGCGAAACGCGCACCAAGAGCAACGCGCGTGCCTCGTTCCGCAACCTCAATCGTGGTAAGAAAATTCTACCTGCTGTATGAAACAACGGCCTCGCGCGCGAATCCTCACAAGAGACAATATCTCGCCCTCATCTTCATCAGGCCGTCAAATGGAAGTAGTGGAGTCCTCCAAGGTAACAGGCCGCCCATCCATGCAGACAAGCTGACATGCGGATGCGCTCCACAGTGCTTATCTGGAAAAGGGCGCCAGGCAACAACGAACGGGAAGCGGCAACCGGGGCTGGGAGGTCGCGACGACCCACGCCGGCTGCTTCGATTCGACACTAAGGGCATTCGCACGGGACGCAGGCGGCGCAGCGAGCCAACCGGGCGGAGAAACGGCGCCGGTGGCTGCCTGGCTGAATTCATTGCGCCGCAACAGTCCCACCGCGCGGGCAGCCTCCCGCCGCCGCCCACCCGGAAATACCTTGGCGGCTGGGGCGGTAGCTAACGAGGTGCCCACGCGGCGGCCACAACGGGGGAGGGCCAAACCAACGAGGCAGCAGCGGCAGAAGCGAAACGCGCGGAACGCGCAGAGGCCTGCTCTGCGCGTGCCCTGCGGCGCCCTAAAATAAAGGCGGGCCCTGCGTCTGGTGGCGCCAAGGTATTCGCATTCCGCGCGTGCCAGCCTGATATACATCTCGAGGGGCACTGTTGGAATTGGTCGCGTGGTCGAGCTACTGCCGGAGTTGGCCCGCCCGTCGATTCCATGCGGCCGGCCCGGTGCGCGCCCTACTAAGCTGCCCGCGGCAAAATCGGGCAGCCCAAGCGCCGGCGCTTGCGCCGCTGCCGGCCCTCCGCCCTCGGCCATCTTAAGGCTGCGCCATGCCTGAGAGCAGCGGGCGCAACTAGTGACGAGGAACGCACTGACCCAAATTGCCAAAGATAGCCCCTTCCCTCACCGGCCGATAGACTTCTTTTCCTGTTCACAAATCCTTTAGATCTCACTTAACACCGCTGTACTCCCGCTCGAAGTTCAACGAAAACGACGTCAAGCCTCGTAAGTAAAATCCCTCCTCCACAATGTTCTCCTGGTGCGCAAGGAGAAGTATTATTCTGACACGCCGCGATGAACAGTGTAGTTTCTCCTCGATTTTCTTCAATATTGATCTTCTGATTTGTAGTTGTGTCACTGCAGCTTCTACTGCTCGTTGTCGGAGGCTGCAATAAAGTCGACAAACCATCAAAACAGATCTTCATCACGACAGCTTCAACAGCAACGTTACTATCCCTTGGTCCCTCACACCATAGTCATTCAACAACTTCTCGTCCTCCAGCTGCCTTCCCGCGTACAACAACCGCTGATCACTTTTCGCGATCCGTTCAACCGCTTCAATCCTTTCCTTCAAATTCAAAACCGTCGTGGTCGCTGGGTTCAAATTTTCCACGGGAATTTTCTTCCCGGTGAGCGTTTGGACGACAACGGTGATGGAGCCGGAGAATTGCGGGGACGACGGGTTATTCTTACTTCCTTTGTTCTTCCCCTTGTTCCCTCCTGCAGGAGGGGAGTTACTATTTACCGCCGGGGGTGGCGGCACAGCGGTACCAGGAGGCGGGAAGTTAACGGTAGGGGCAGGCTGCGCTGTTGTTGGCCCGCCAGGCGCAGAGTTTCTGTTCACAGGAACACCAAGTACGATTTGAGAGGAGCTCGGCCCCGCTGCAGGGTCGTGCTGGTCGGCGGATTTGTAGCTCTTCGTTGGGGGCGGGCTGGGATGTTTACGTTTAGATAAATAGAAGGCAATCGGTATCGTTCATCGCAGGAGAATGTGCTGATACTAACATAACCATGAGCATGAGATGAAATTTCAACAAAAATAATCGTGGTTGTTCTTGTGGATAGCTATGAGAAGATTTGATTGAAGAAAACAGGGTCAGGGATGAGTTGCACTTTATGCATGACAAACAGCCACGTCCTATACCTGTCCACGCTGCCGGTGGAGCTTCTTCTCCCGTGGTTAAATCCTCCTCCCGGATACGCGTTTTCCCCTCCCCCTGCCGCCGCCACCCCCGGGTGCCGTATCGGTCGAACCTTGTAGGGCGGTGTTTTCGTGTTGGTTTGCGTGTTCAGGGTGAAATCAATCGTGTAGGTTTGTCCCCTGGCTCTTATGGCGTTCTCAAACGTTACATTCTCAACTGTTACGTGATTTGTCATGCAAAATGGCCATGACCCGCCAGACGATCAAGCTGCTGCGCATGACAAGTTCTCGCAGGGCTAAATAGCACTAGAATCTGCGCCAAATCTGTAATGCAAGACGCGCAAGGTTCTCCCTCTCACCTGTGCGAGTCTTGCATTACAAATTCATGTAACAGTTGAGATTGTAACAGTTGAGATTGTAACAGTTGAGAACGCCATAGCTCTCAGCTCCACCGTCGGTTTACCGGCGTCGTAGGCTTCCTGGATAACCTGGTGCTCGCGGTCACAGTTTTGAAAGGAAATAAAAACAACGCACGGGTGGGTTTGGAAGTAATCTCAAGAGTGCGGTAGAAGCGGGAAGCCCCGTCCTCTGAAGGTCTTTTTTTAGAAGATGCTCCTTCTGTGCCCGCATTGATTCCGGCATTGGACATGTGTGCTCGTGTTGCTGATTTGTAGCTTTTCGGTTCAGTGACTCTTCAACACGACAAAGCCAACGACGCGTCGTTTTTATCAATACCATAATGAGAATTCCTTCCACTGTCCGGCAAGTTTTACTTCCCATCGCCCTCTCGCACCGCTGGGAGAGGCCATGGCTTTGCGAGTCAAAGAAATAGCTCAAAAAGGAGGAGTGCCTGGACTGTAGTTCTTGCCGCACTTATAGCTACGACTGCACTGGAGGGACTCCGTGGCACAATTAGTCTCCGTGCCTCACCAGGCGTAATCGGACTATGCGCGTTAGTCTCCGCGCCTCGCCAGGCGTAATCAGACTCACTCCACTCACGTCTTGGTTACGCGGAACAGAACAAGAGCACGCGGAGTGGCGCACTCACGAAGAATGTCGCGGGGGCGGTCGCGTGCGGTAGATTACGTAAGAAGCAGCCTGTTGGGATTGGGCCGCGGCTTTTCATTCTGCTTTCTTTTTTTGTTGCGACGTGGCGCGCCGCAGCCAGCCCATGAGCGAACGGGCGAGCGCGGTGGTGACGACAGCGGGCCGGCCAAAGATGCCTGCCGTGCCCTTGCCCAGCGCGGTATTTGTATACGATACACGAAGCCCCGCCCTGCCCCTGGCAATACCCCGGGAACCGCCACCCGGCCCAGCCAGCGGGCCACCGGCCGGGAAAGGCCACGGCGGGCGCACAACTGTGGACACCCGCTCGCAAGCCCGGACGGCTGGCGGGCCGAAAATATATAAACGAGCACAGCCGGCGGGCTCAAAAAACCCGGCGCCGGGCGCAATCAAAGCGGGGCGCGCGGGGGCGCCCTACTTGCTGCGGCAAGCGCCTATCAATCACATGGCCGCGCCCCTGCCCAAAGGGGCGCGCTCCACGAACAAAAAAGCGCAGGCAATGGCCCAAGTCGGTCCGGTCCAGAAACTGTAAGTATCCGGGCGCCAGCGCATGCACGGCCCCCCGGTGGATTTGGTCGCGGAACTCTTCTTCCTGGGAGTAGCGAGCCCGAGTCTGCCCGCGTGCGGCACGCAGGCACCCCGCCCCCGCCGGCGAAACAAGGAGGGGCCCCCACAAACCTCTCAACGAAACCTGAGGCCATCACGGGGACCACCAACGCCGCCCCCTGTCTGTGGGCAGGCGCAAGTGGAGACCGGACACGCGGGCGACAGTGCGGACAAAGCCGCGGCGGCATCCGGGAAACAACGCGCGCCCTCTATCAACTCCGTGGAGAAAAAGAGAAAACGCAAAACCTCACCTGCTTCAAAAGACAAACCAATCTCACACACTCTGGCACTCCTCTCACACTCACTACCGGGTAGCTGGCAGCGCGCCTCTTGTCAGACAACACTGGCCGGCTAGCTGGTCGAGTCCAGACTTACCGTCTGACTTTTGACATCAAGAGTAAGGCGATGAGTGTCAGAAACGTCCTCTGTTCGCAACGTTCATAATAAGGAAGCGACGAAAACTTCTTTACGTCTTTTGCTTATTTCGTCTTTGGTATCGAAGATTTGCATTGAAGGTTGTTCGGATCTAGGTTCACGAGCCTCACGGCTGGAGTGCATGTCGCGTTCGAAAAACACGAGAAATCCTGGAGCAGTCGTTGGTGCAGATGCAAAGGCAAGACCGAAGTTTTATTGATACACAGAAACTATTAACCACACAGAGAAGTATCATTTTACTTTTTTTACAGAATACAGAGACGCTTTTGCTTGCCTAGCCTTGCTGATTTCAATTA
>JACKZZ010009397.1_pt1 | contig 31717 bp, 12 predicted proteins | sample 8027871 | NCBI WGS metagenome assembly JACKZZ01 (sample SAMN15724774, study PRJNA655200) | protist metagenome | isolation source: fluorescence activated cell sorting (FACS) single amplified genomes of... | place: USA: West Boothbay Harbor, Gulf of Maine | collected 2000-07-19
ACAAGAACCATACCTATGGCATCATATAGGCCAGGAATGGTTGGTGATCAGCTCATGCGAGCCCAAGGGTTCCCCTCTGCTGTCCTAGTGGATGACGCTAATTGTACTTGCGACCCTCGGCATATGTTTTTGGCACCCTTGAAGTGTAATATTAATGCATTAAACTCTTTGGCTTCGAGTCAAACTGTGGTGGTCACGATCATCCGATTCCAGTTTGATGAAGTAACGGCGCTTCGTGGCTTACGCTTCTGGAACTACAATGCAGGGGCCGAGGCAACTTGCTGTGGTGCCAAACATGTGTGTGTGTATGCCGATGATGCCTTACGCAGCTCATTTGATGTGATTTTACGTAAGGCGCCAGGTGATGATCGCTTCGATTATGCGCAATTTGCTCCACTTGTACTGAAAAAGGGAGGCCCAGTTGGGGACAAGGACAAGGGAAAAGAGCAAGAGGAAGAGAAAGAGAAGGATAGAGGGAAAAGGAGAGGTATAGATACTGCTGTTAGTGAGAGGTCTGGTGTAGGAGCTGGGTCTATCGCCGCTGGAGGGTGTACCGCGCCATATGGGCACGGACATGGCGGCTCCTCCTCCAGCCAAGGTCGCGGCACCCTCATCCTCACGGGGAGGGACCCAGCTCAATATTCACCTGGTAGAGGGATGGGTGTATCATCTCAAGTGGCCCCTGAACTACCTCTAGATGCAAGTACTGGTGCAGGAGCGGAAGTGTCGTCCTTAAGAGAAGCTTCCAATTCATTTCTTCCGCCATTACTGGCGTCGTGTTGTGTGGTTCAGCAATACGAAACTCCCGTGGGACCTTGCGGATGTACTATCAAGATAGTCTTATTGACTACATGGGGTGATCACTACTACGTGGGTCTGAATGGTATAGAGGTACTGGACGCACAGGGACATGTGATATCGCTTTCCGATGATCAGTTGCAAGCCATGCCGTACAGGGATGTGAATGACTTACCCGATGTTCAATTAAAGGGGGCTGCTGATCCGAGGTGCCTTGAAAACCTTGCGCGACCCGGGAATGACAGCTTCGATGACCGCACCATGTGGTTGACACCCTTGTTTATAAAGGGGCCTAGACGTCCTACGACTATTTTCATCAACCTTGACGAGCCTACAGTCATAGGATGCGTTCGACTGTGGAACTACAGTAAATCACCCCAAAGGGGCGCGAAAGAGATTGAGATATTGGTGGACGATGTTTTGGTGTTCAAGGGGAACTTGCGTAGGTCTCCAGCTCGTGATGATGTCCCTATAAGTATACCTTCTGATGCTTTGCCCTCCATCGGCCTTACGGACGATGACCCCTACTGTTGGGGTACCCGATCAGACCCAGACCTAAGCCAGGCAGTCATTTTTTCCAATGACTCTAGGATTGTCGAGCAGCATGAGTCGAGGGTGCCTTTGCCTACAATAGATATAGAATTCATTGATGGCGGACGGCGAGTGGATGAGCAGCCAATCACCGAGATGGCTCGACCTAAGACTGCTGCCGGTGCAGCTGTAGCTGGAAGTGCGCGCGGGGAGGGGCGGCGATCCAAAAAGTCGTAGTAGAAGTCTTCTTAATTAATTGTGATCATTTTTATTGTACTGACTGTACAGTAAACTGTATTTTGTGATTATATAGTTGTGTACGTAGTTTTTTTTTAAAACTTTTTAGAAATAATCAACTTATTAATTTTATCGAATTTATTCACGGGGTGTATATATTACTACCTAGTGTGCATTCATCACTAATAATTTGGATTGATTTTAAAAACTCATTCATTCATTAATTCATATATCAAAGCGAACCTCACCAAAAGCCGGGCGAGCAGCGTCGACTCGATGACTGTCACCATGGAACCCCATGGAACCCATGTATACCAGGGCATCTGGTACCCCTTGATCTTGATCTCTTTCTTTGTCCACGGTCTCATGCTCATTTGGAATATTGTCCTAACTTTGTTAGCTTCAACGCTCTCGATTTGTCTTGGCAGTGATGTCGATATTTTGCTTCAAGATGACTGTCTTAAATTGGGATTTGATTCGACTCTCAAGTGCTCTACTTGTCAACTAGTGAAAGAGGTATTAGATGTTGAGATTTTCTATAGCGACTGCTTGAAGTGCTGCATTGATGACAGTGACGGTGGTATTACGAAATATGCGAAGGCGGCTCTTATTAGTGACAAGCACTTAGTTTCAAAAGATTTGGCGTCCATCTTGAAGCGCTTGAAGAAGGAAGGCTACCCCTTGACTGTTTTAGGTAAGACTGGTGCTCGTCCTGAGCTGCGCTTCTATATGGTGGATGCGACAGAAGTATCCGAAAGTGTGAATGTGGCTACCTGGAACCCAAGTGCTGTAGAAGAATTCCTCAAAGAGAAGCTCCAGATGAAGCAATAATGTTAATCCGTATAATTAATAATAATGCATACTTCATAATAAGATTGAGATGGACCCAAGTCCTGAAAGAATTCGATTCGATTAGGATTAGAGTTAGAGTTAGGTTATATATACTTTCATATTTATTTGATACATCCGTACGATACTTTTATAATTAATTTACTTCTATACCATAAACATATATAACTATTTGATAATTTTGTTATGCGTATGTATTAATCTGAATCACTGAATCCACCATCACTATCACTATGGCTTTCCTACTGATCAAAAATTGTACGTCCACCCTCAAAGGAACTGCGTTGATCATTCATAGCACTAGCCGTGCCGCTTAATCTATCTACCATATTAAATTAATACAAGTACCACACATATTTTTCAAAACATACAAAACTATTTACTCCGTACTAAATATATTTCCACTATTAACAATACTACAATTTACAAAATGATTCATCGTCCGTTTTGTTTACTCAAGTCATTTCATGTCTTATAAATTCATTCTCAGAGATAGACTCAGGACTCAGGACGCTGATGACTTTGGTCTCCTTTCTGTGACTCCCGCTGCCTCCGCCTTTTCAGTCGCATGTTGTGATAAATCAATGCACAATCGTTCAGGGCAGAAGAGAGACATCCAGTGCCTTGTATCGGTAGCGAGACCCTCAGGAGTGAATGCCAGCTGCCACCCTATTATCCCAAAGTGTACAATAGATAGGCGAAGGTATTGCGTAAAACCAGAGCATATGTAGTGCCAACGTGACGAGACATCCTGAAACCACACCTCTGGTTCATGGAATTCATTTCCGCTGCTACTACTTCCCTTTGTCTCCATGACATCTGTAGGAGAAGAAGATGAGGAGGAGGAGGAGGATGGGTTTCTATAGAGAAGAACGACCTGTCCACCATCACCGCAGCTTTCAAGTGTGAATGCAGCTGAAGTTTTGGGATTGGGTGGAAGTACAGATTTAGTTAAAGAACTATTGAGATTCGAGACTTCTAGTGTACATCTCTGAATAATATCAAGTCGATTTACATTTAACTCCCCAATCACAACCTGCTTTCCCTTGAGGTCGACCTTCCAGCTCACATGGACACCATTGAAAAGCATCAAAAAGGACTTGAGGTCACTAGGAATCTTATAAGGTAGATTCTTCTTCTCCCAAGTTGCGATCTCATGCTGTTGAGCATTATCATTTGCAGAGAAATCGATTGCACTTACATTATCAAATGATTCTAATTGCGTCATCACTGAACAGCATACAGAATCAAATAACTCTCGTTTCCGTACAAGTATAAATTCGTCCATTTTACCCACAATACCAGCTAAAACCCTTCTATTTCACTATTTCTTGAATTTGTATAGTCGGAGTCATGCAATTCGTCCTGCCTCCATCGTTCGAAAAAGAGACAATCCATGGCAATAGTGATTGCCGGGTAAAAGTTGTTGGATTTTGATTCGTATAGAGAAGATTTTACTCTCATGTCTAGTTCATCATTCGGTATCACTACAACAATAGGTGGGGACTTGCATGGCCTAGTTCATAGCTCTGCTAGCGCAAGTAGTTCAAATAAGAGACCTATCACAGCTATCACACGCGTTGATGGTCGTGGTTCAAATATTGATTATTCCCGTGGCGGCGTTGGTGGCGGTGGTGGCGGTGGTAATCCCACTGGTGGTACAGTAAATATCGCTGCAATATCAAGGAGTCATGGTGGAGGATATATAAATCGACAACAACCCGAAGTTTCTAAAACTATTCCTTTGGCAGCAGATCATTTCGATCATGTCCACCAAGAGAAAGGAAAGAGAAAGCGTACAACACCTGAAGAGCGAAATAATATAGTGCTGGATTATTATGAGCAGCGTGAAAAAGGCGAGATTCGATCCGAAAAGGAATACGCCAAAACTCACAACATCCCACATCACACTTTCAATGACTGGTTGAAGGACTATCGTAAAACGTTTAAGGAAAAAGGTGGATCTGCACCTCCTAAATTGAAGAAGTCCAAATATACTAGCATACCTCGTCGACCTGTGCCTCCTGAAGAACGCGATCGCTATGTGAAGGACTACTTCGATTTGCCTTTACAAGCTTCTGGTGTTCGATTGAGTATTGCTCAGTATGCGGTACCTTTGGGGATTAAGGCAGAAACAATGGCGTCGTGGGTGCGTGGTTATGCTTCGAAACACGAAGAATTAAAGGTTCAATATGCAGGAAGTCCCACTTATCATGACATTGAGGCTCAACTTGTGGATTATTTGAAATTAGTCCTTGATCGTGTTGATGGGTTAGAGAATCAAACGCAAATGGGTGATACTTCTGCTGAAACTTTACAGGAATTGGCTGATGAGAAAAATAAGTTGGAACGCAAGAATTTGTCTGAAACAGCCATAACTTTTGCTACGACACTAGGCTATAATGGTGATATCTTCAAGGCTTCAACAAGCTGGGTCAATAGTGTGTTGAAGAGATCTGGGTTATTTGAACGGCATCAATTCAGGAAGGTGCAAAAGGCAAAAAGTGGAGAAGTGGACCTTCCTGCACCAACTGCTGCTTCAGAAAGACCACCTGGTGTAGCTAGACTCCCTGATGAAGATTCTCGCACTCTATATCCTGAAGCAGAGGCTGGTTTGGTTGCTTATATACATGATACCATCGCTAGTCTGGACTTAATAGCCGATCCAAACGATTATGATACTAGAAAACCAATTTTGGAGATGTTAACAATGAAAGCTATGAAATTGAAAGGGTTGGAATTGAAAGGAGGAATTCAAGGAGGTAGTAAGATGAAAGCTTCTGATGGTTGGGTGCATGCTGTGTTGAAACGTGCTGGTCTAACTGAACATGAAGTCTTCAAAAAGGTATTAGAACTCGGTCCAAGATCTGTAGCATACAAGCAAGTTGAAAGTGAACTAATATCTTACATTAAATCCAATCTCGAGGATGTTGAGTCTTTTATCGGTGATACTTCTCCTTTTGCGAGGGAAAGAGTGCAAGAAGTCCGCAATAGACTTACTCTCAAGGCGTTACGAGCAAAGGCTCAGGAGATTTCAGATTTTAACAATTTTGAAGGTAAGGCCTATTCGCAGACGTGGGTATCATCACTGATGAAGCGCAATGGTGATCTTCAAAACCATGTAATTTTTAGTGCTGACAATTCATTCGGTGACCGCAGAGGATTGACCTCCTCCTACCCTGACGTTGATGAGAAACTTATGGAGCATATTACACAAATCAAGCAGGACGAAGGTGAGTATATTTATGATTCAAATGGAAGACCTAAGAAAACGCTTAAAGGAAATTACAAGAAGAATTTAAACTTGAAGGCAAGTAAGCTCAAGGAAAAAGCACTTGAAATCGCTCACTCCCTCGGTTATATCGACTTCAAAGCCTGCTATCCATGGATCGCGAACATTGTCAAGAGGACCAAAGGCGACGAGGAAGATGTTGATCAAGTGGGAGAGGAGGATGATGAACTTGAAACTGAACCCGAATAAACTCAGTACGAATTTATTTATTCATTTATGGGGTATGCATTCCGATGCACTATTCCATCTCATTCATTTCCCACATTGCTTGTTTACTGTTTCAGTCCCCATTCCTTTATAAATACATACGCCACAAAGACCGTATACCATTCATTCATTTACTGGAAACTAAGATCTTCTATTTTACATAATCCCAATTCCCTGGAATTCATTTTACATCTTTTAGGCCGAACTTTTTTACGACGGCTGTATAATGTGCGCAAGATCAAGGCGAAGAGAAAGTAGTTTTAAATCAAATTCGGTTTTTATAATTTCTCTTTTAAAGTTCTTTATTAAAATGTTTTAAAAAATAATAAGTAATCGATCAATATATTTCCAATCACCTTTGATCACAAGAACAGCGTCTTCCTCAGACCCAGATCGATGTCGGAAGTCGGAAACCGGAAGGTGGAATGCCATCGAAAATGAAACCAGAGAAACCCGAATCGCCATTCGCTTATCTGTTCTACTCTCGATTGATTGGCGTGGAAAATGGATGGCAAGCAACGTATCCTCTTACAAGAGAGGAATGGTGTGCGATTCACCGTACAAGATATCGATGCACTTGGAATGCATCTTGGATATAGTAAAACAAAAGTACTTACTCCTTTTGCCGAGGAACGATTACGCTCAGGGTATGTTCCGCAGAAGAACATCCGAATTTTATGTGAGATTGATGATGTTCGAGATGGTGTGAAAGTTGTACTCTGCTTCCCTACGGGTTATCCTACTTCTGGGCGTATTCGATTCGAATTAAGTGGATTCGGTGAAAAGGATAGTTCATTGTATGCAGATGTAAGTCAACGACTAGAACATTTTATTGACGATACTCTTCTTGAGATGAATGCTTCTGATTCTCCAGGGGCTAGTGGTTACGCTATTAAGTTAGTTAATCATCTTATTTCCGTGGCTCGAACGATTCCTGGATCGTCTGGAGAGCATATTTTTAACCTAGAAACATTTGATATTGAAGAAGACGAAGAAGAAGAAGGAGATGAAGGAGGAGGGCAAGATGGCGACGAAGATGACGGTGAAGGCGAAGGAGAAGCAGAAGGAGGAGAGAACGAGGATGATGAATTAGAAAGAGATCAAATGGCTTATGTTTATTCGTGTCGTAAGTGCAGTACTGTTTTATTCACAAGTGCACATATAGACCCTCATACTCGCGCAGATGGGTCTATTTGTGAGTGCGATGATGTGATCCAGTTGCTAGCCCCTCCACTTGGTCCTGATTGGCTGAACGGCAAGGCAATATCAATGGCGGATGCCCAAGGGCGTCTCAACTGTCCTGCTGGCGCTGCTGGCGGTGGGGGTTGTGGTAATAAGATTGGCATGATGAGCTGGGCAGGCGCGAAATGCAACTCCTGCTTTGAATGGGTGTGTCCTAGCTTTCAGGTGTCCTCTAGTAAGGTTGACTGTAGAACGATCTTACTGAGCGATGTTGTTGCTATTGAAGATCCCTAGCACGGGCCCCTGGCACGGGCCACGGGACCCAGATATAAAGCGATAGATGTGGTTGGTTATTATTTTATTACATGATATGATGATAATGATGATGGTTATATTAAGTATGAAGTACTTTTAATTGTAAAATAAAGTACCAAGTAAAAGAATATTTGTAAAAATATCTAAATTGTTAATTTAAAAAAAACGTTTCTAGGGTTTTGCAACAGATTTCCATTTGTTCATAATACCAGCACTGGCTTCTTGTTTGGCTTTCTTCTTCGCTCTCATAGCCGCCTTGGCTGCCTCCGTGTCTTCCTCATCAGAAGAGGAGGCTTCATAGTTTTCACGCCATATAGGGGCAATATATTTGCTCCAATAATTCGTAACTTTCGGTTTAGCTAGACCCTTTTCGACTGCTCTTTCGTGGATGCGTTGCTTGGCTTTGAGGGCTCTTTTGGCAAGGATCGTGCGGATATTCATGGCCTCAGTACTGGAATCAGCAATAATATGATGGTCACCGCCAGTGATGCGCAATAAGTAGGACATGTCAGGCTTAGTATACTTCTCCTCCTCCTCGTCGTCATTCTTCTTCTTGCGACCTTGGATCTCCTCAAACGATTTGTGCTTATGACGTGTGATTTGGTTCATATAAGTATTGTGACGTGCAACACTGATTTTACTTCTCACTTTACTAACAACAGCAAAAGCACGCTCATATTCCTTCTTGTTGGAGGCTTTCTTCCACTCAGAAGTTCTCATAACCTCTACATCAGTAGGCTCCACTGCAGGCATTGTAGTAACACGAGATTTGTACTCTTCGGTGAGCATAAATTCTTTAGCCGCCACTAGGCGATCTTCCACATCTTTAGGGAGATCTGACTGCTCACTGGCTTCAGAGTCTTTACCGAAAATAGGGTTACGGAAGCGTCCAAGCCTCTTGTTACTCGCTCGAAGCGAATCAGGGCCGTATGTGAATGTTGAAGAAGTGCTGGCGGTGTGAGCTGTGCCTATAGAGGCATCATCATTCCCGTTATTCTTATTCAAAGCAGCTACTTCGGCTTCATATGCCGCTTGGGCTTCATCAATGGCAGCCTCACCCACCAAACCCCACTCCTTAATGGCCCCAAGACCGTCCCTCACAACGACCTCATCTGCAATATTAGATTGCACTTTGACCGTGGGGGATTTAGCGCTAGGTGATGTCGCTTGAGAAGTAGGACTTTGTGGCGCCGGTGCTGGTGCTGGTGCTGATGCCGACGATACAGTTGTAGACGACGCGTCCTTACCACGACTGCTCTCTCTTGCACTATCCCTTGCGCTGTCCGTCGGTCCTCCAGAACCAAGAGCTAGCCGTTTCATCCCAGTATCCATCTCGTTTTGGTTAAAGGATAACTCGGAAAATGCATCTCCATTATCAGTTGCTGTTTCTGTCTCACCATCCTCATTGTCTTCCTCACTGTCGTAATCTTCATCACCTTCATCTCCTTTCTCTTTCTCCTCTTCTTCATCTTCTTCATAATCTTCCTCTTCCTCTTCCTCTTCATACTCTTCAGCAAAAGGGTTATCTTCGGCTTCTTTCGAATTAATTTCAACCTTCTCACGCTTCCGCGCTGCCTTTTCCTCTTTTTTGGTCACAGGTCGATTACCAGCCTTGGCTCGTATTTTTTCCTTTTCTTCATCAGATGTATCATCAATACTCACACCTGGAGGAAGAGGATTCGGAGGATAGGGAATCTCATAATTCGCAGGGAGGTACATTAAAATGTTAGGCTTATTCCAAGACATTTCACCCGTGTTAATGTGCTTCCAATACGGCGTATCGCTGTAGGAATCATTTTGACGCTTCCAGAGCAGCACTTGGGCTTCTGCGATATTCACACTCTCCATAGCAGAAGCAAACTGACGATACACTCTACGCCACTCATATCTTAAATCACGACGAACCCGACGTAGCTTGTTTTTGACCCACATCTTCCACTCCATAAAAGATTCGCGCATACCAGCACCAGACCAATTCGCGCGAATTGTTGCCATTGCCTTAAACTCGGTCTCCGCTTTCCTTTTAGCTACAGCTGTGTGATGCTGTACGTATTGGAGATAGAGTTCATACCGCATTTCCTTAGCCATTTCGTCGAAATTTCCAGTGCCCTTCGTTGCTATCTGGCGAATCTTGGAGTCGACAATATCCAATACAGTTCGCATTGTCTTATTTGCATTCTTTTGCTGTGCTCTAATCATAAATGATAATGACCCAGGAGGAGCAAATTCAGAAGGCTTCAATTTTGAAGCAAATTTCTTGGATTCTAGCTTTGTGGTCTCATAAATTTGCTCAAAAATGTGACGGGGTCGAAGTGCAGGGATTTCTTGTTTCAGTTTGTCAATTGTGGAAAGCCCACTCGTCTTTCCATTCGCAATACTATCAATCTCCTTCTTTTCACGCGCTGCCCTCTTTCTCATCCTGTCCTCCTCATCATCGATTTCTGAATCAGTACTGGAATCTGAAGAACTAACCTCATACACTTCCTTGTCAACAGCTACACATTCCTTGTCGCATTCTTGTTGCAACTGCAACAGATGGAAATTTTCTGGTAACTGAGACAATGATAGAATGAGAAAGTCCAGCTTAGCAGTCATTGTTTTCTTCACATACCCTTCTCTGGCTGTAGATATTTGCTTCTTGAGATCTTCTATTTCATCTTGCATCTGTTTCTGCTTTGTATCTCGAACACCTTCAACTCGTCTCTTCAGTTTTCCATATCGCGCAATAATTTTATGCTTTTTGGATTCCGATAATTTGTCACGCCACTGCAGTGCCCTCGCCGCACCCTTTTCTTCAAGGAGAGATTCAGCCTTCTCGAATGCTAACTGTGTAAGCCAAAGCGCGCCTTCAGTAGAGTCAAGATAATCCTTTGCCTCTTTTTCTGCACGCTTCACTGCATCGTCAATACCATTTGTAATATATGCATCCCACAATCGCTCCTGCTTCTGGCGCTTCAAAACAAGAGAAGATTTCATTAATGTAGCCACACGATTGCACATGAATCCGATCTTAGGAGGCACACACGGTTGGCGCTTCCCTTGAGAATCCACGCATTTACATCTTGTGAACCACGCTTCTTCTTTCCTCATTACCACCCCTGCTGCATCGCCATAATTCATCCAGGCCCATACCACTTCTTTTTTAGTGTAAGGGAAAGTCTTAAAAGAACCCTTTTTATCAGTATGCTTTCTTTTGATATTCTCTTTGTGCCATATTTCTTTGACTTTCGGAATTAATTCATCAAGTAAATAATCAAATTGCAAGCCATAGAAATAATCGAATTCAATTTTAAATGGAGGGCGGAACAGAGCTTCATCATAGATTTTCAGACGAACGATTTCTTCAAGAACTAGTTGTGTAGCATTTACAATAGCTCGCATTTGATTCTGCTCATTATGAAGATACTCCTCTCGACACCATTGCACAACCGCAGGTGCTCCGCGACTCATAATATCTTCTGTGGGAAGTGATATAGGATTACCCTCCATACGGAGAAGAACTAGTTTCCCTAGTTTATAGAATGATACAGGAAGTTGTCTGATAATATTATGACAAACAGACAATTCCTTCAATTTCTTGATATCCCCTATATTATGAGGCAATGAATCAATCTGGTTATTATTGCAACGTATCACTTTGATAGTCTTACTCTGACAAATTTCGTTAGGAATATAGGTTAGTTGGTTAGTTGAGGCTGAAAGGGTAACGAGAGAAGGCATACGGCCAATACTCTTGGGGAGACGTTGCAATATGTTATTGTTCAAATTGAGAGCACGACAATTAAAAAGACTCTCAAAATTTTCAGGTAAAACTTTGAGCAAATTCGATTCTAAATCAATACGATCGAGTTTCGATAATGCTGCAAAAGTCCAAGGCAATGATTCGAGTTTATTATTCGCTAACTCTAATTTTGAAAGTGAGCATAGTAATCCAATCTTCTCAGGGAGCGTTTTTATCTTATTGTTGAGCAAGATTAGCTCAGAAAGATCTGTAAGACGATAAATGTTCTCAGGTATTGTAGTCAACAAATTTGAGGTGAAGTGAAGCGTTTTTAAATTCAAAAGATTTGAAAATAATTCCTCAGGGATTTCTGTTAAATTCAATCCTACAAGACGCAGCGCCAACATACGGATGGAATAATCTTTTTCAAAAGTCCAAACTCCTTTGTCAATCCCACGCTTCAATGTTTTCCAAGACAAATTACACTCACCATCAAGCTCCACACTTTCCATAAGCACTTTATGCCATATAAGTCGCTCTGCTTTTCTATCTTTCTCCTTCTCGGCTGCTATCACTTTTTGCTGTTCAACAACCTCCACAGCCTTATATTTCTCAATAATTGTGTCGCGGATGTGATGGATTTTAGCCACTGTTTCTTCACTCGCCGCCTTGAGCTTGTGTTGGAAATCAATCTGCTTCTGTGTCAACTGCATTGGAATATTCCCCGGTGGTACGTCCCACGTAGTCTCTTGAGTGACCGTATCATAATAATAGAATCTCCCAGTGGATGGATCGATATGCTTCTCGAATTGATGCGAAGAATTTCCCACATATGCCTCTTGTTGCGCGTATGCCTGTAATTGTCCGAGTTGTGCAGACTGGTCATGATTGTAATACTCCTGAGATGCACTATGATCATCTAAATTATATGCGCCCCATGAGTCTTCCTGTTGTACAGATAGTGTGGGTGCTACTGACACTGTTGAAGCTGTAGCCTCTTTATAAATATCATACTCTTCCATTGATTCGACGCTTTGTGTAGTTATACTTTGCGTGGAGAGAAGAGGCTTATCTTTCTCTTTAAGGGAATTTTCTTTATTCTTCTTGTTTTTACCTTTCGGAGAGGCAGCAGAGATCATCTCAGCAGCTTCAATAGCATTCTTTCGAATATGGGCATTGATGATCTTACGTTCGTTCGACACAGAATGTAGATTCGCACGAATTGTGAGTAGACCGACATTCTTTGGCGGAAGGATTTCTTCAGTGCTCTTGTCTTTCTTTTTGCTTACAATGGGATCAGGAGGTGGACGGTCGAGAACATCAAAGGTCATAGTGGTATTTGCACCTGGTGCTGAATTTTGAGACTTCTTAACCATTTTATTTAGCTGGTCTGCATCTAGACTACATTCTCCCATGACTTTATAATCTTCAAATGAACGTAATTTGTCCAATAAAATCAGTTTTAGAGTACATTGCGACAAATGCATTCCACTAGGCACCTTCAATAAAAACACCTCGCTATTAGCTGGCCATACAGGATTATTTGAATCCTTTACAAATCCAGTACATGCAACTTCAATGTCGTTCCAAATAATCCTAACTAAAGCGTTGCATCGACCGAATTTTATCTCTTTTTGCAGTTTGCTTGCCGATACAATGCCCAGCTCTAACTTGACACTATTAGCAGTGCTCTGCATAGCATTCCTTCGATCCTGCTGTCGTGGATCTCGAGTAGGCGACATCCCTGGAACCGTAGGAGGTGCTAACAGCAACATACTCCTCGTTCTCTCTCTCTCCATCGATATAACACTGCGTCGTCGAGTAATCTCGCCAGAAAGAGTCTTATTCTCTGGAGCATCTGGAGCATTTGCTTCTAGCTCTCCATGAGCTGCAGTATAAGATGCACTGATTCGAACCCCACCGCGCACTTCTTTATTAATTTCCTCTTCTTCGTATTCACTAGATGTTAAATCTAACCAACTAGGAGCAATAGTAGCAGTCTTCTTCTTCTTTCTCATGCGACCACTTGGAGAGGACACAGCAGCTTCTTCCTGCGGTTTTATAGCACCAGAGAGAGTACCGAGGTGCTTACCCGACAGTGATACCCGTCCGAGAAAGGCGCCACCAAGAGCAACACCTGAAAACGACTTGACTAAATATAACTCAATTTGCAATCTTGTATCAACCAATTCTACATCTCTAGGCACCATCAGTCGAAAGCTTGGGGCACTAAGTACTGATATAACAACCTGTGAATCGACATGAACGCGGGTTTTGCCGCAAACTAGCCCCATCCATTTCACCACAGCGTCTACTTGAAAAGGTCCATCTTGAGGTGCACCATCCTCTATAGCTGCAGCATCTGGTTCACCAGAAAGCGCTTTCTCTTCCATTAGTTTGTTATATTCATCTGCTACACCTGGAAAACGCCTCGAGAGCTCTAGTCCCTGTGCTTCAAGAATAGTGAGATCTATACAAGCCAAAGCAAGATCGCTTTCTGCTTTATAATCTGACTTTTGAAACTTAGTACGTAAAGCGATATGGCCAGTATTCGTCACATATGGCTGGTGGTCGACATAATCCGATTGCTGTAGTGACATTATTTTATAATCCTTATCTTTCAGTACTTGCATACCACTGATATCATTCATATCTAGCATTACAGATCCGAGGAAAACGAATGAATGTGAAGATGGATGAGCACCATATAATGATACTTCGATTAAATAGAAGTGAGGGCGATCATTTCGGTCATCCCAATCTACAGGGAACATAACTCGTTGGTCGAAAGTAAATGATTTGTGCATCTTCGATTCTATTTCGGAGCTGTATTGCCGAGTCGAAGTACCCAAAGTGGAAACTATCGCTGTACGTGCTACTGTATGACCATCAAGTCGAACATTGACAAACACATCAGTGCATCCTTCATATACATCCCAAGCAGCTGCAATGAATAATGCTAGTCTATGTGAATCGTCTCGCTTCGGGACGTTACCTTCCTTTGTTCCCTTATTCGTTAAGGACGCTGCCTTTCTAATATCAGGGTCAGCAAAAACACTAAGGCGAGAGCGGAATTTGCGTGATTTAGATGAAGTTGAAAGCACACCATCAGGATTATGTTGAACTTTTTTTCTTGGATCCATAAGTTCAGTCAATTGGTCTTCATCTTCTTCCTCGTCATCATCCACTACACCTTCCTTCCCATTCGACCCGAGGCCGTCAGCAAGTCGGTATGCTCGTGGTCGATAGCCGCCAGATAATTGGATCTCACCTTGTACATTCTTGTTCTCTATTAATGATTTGTATATGTTTTGCTTTATAGGAAACCACGTTGGGTTCGATTTTACTGCACCATTACCATCAGTAGGATTATCACCAAGTTTTTCGAATTGATTACATCGTCCACCAACTAATTTCACAAAATCATTACCTAGGAATACTGCCTCGCCCAAAAATGTAGTCGTTTCATTACGTAAATCTTCAGAAAAAACTTCAACTTTCAGGTTTGCAGAACGGGCACGGAGACCAGACATGACAGGAACGAAAATACGCTCATGATCCCATCTCGGATTGGTAGTTTGTAATATCATTTCTGTGCGACCAAGAACACGATCATTAAGTGTCACAACAACAAACGGATTGGCGCCGCGGAAAAGATCTACACGTGACAAACCACGTGCAGCGTAAACTACAATCTCTATCATATCTGTAATACCATCTGGATTTTCCTTCTCAATATCAGGATTATCATTCGCGAAAATATTCAAGTCTTTGGGTGTTTCGTCAGCTTCCCAAACTGTCTTTGGTTTTTCAAGCCAACCGGACAATTCTATTTGACCATCACCAACAAGGTTCTGTTCTTCTGCTTTCAAATCTTCCGCGAAAATAAGACTTGACCACATTGTCCTTTGTTCATCTTTATCACTGTCGTCTTCGGAATGATATTCGAATTTATCATTAGCATCATCTTCTTCTAAATCAACATCATAACCACTCACTTTATCAAAAGTCTTACCGCTTGCTCTCATTTTTGCTAATAAAGTTGATCGACGCTTTGACTTTATCCTAACTATACTACTTTCTCGCATCGAATTCAAATAAAATAATTCTTGCCCTGTTAGCGTCACCTGACCTAAAAACCTATGCTTACTTTTAGTAGGATCAGCACGAGCTTCTAAATCATAAATATAAACCTGAAGAACACAATCTAGCAATTCCACACCTTTAGGTAGTGGACAAGAAAAGTTCTCATCAACAAATTTAGGTTCTTGTGTCTTTCGTACTATATCGGTACGACCAATTTCACGTCCTTCAAACTTAACGATACCATAAGAGGTAGGTTTGTTTCCTAACATACCTACACGTGATAGCTTCTTGCATCCTATTAGCTTTATATGGAATGTTTGAGGTACCGGTCGTGCTCGATAAAGTATACCATCTTTAACGAATTCCGTCTGTGACCCGTCTATTGGTGGTTCCATACTTTCAATTCACACTATACAAGATATTTCAAAGCACTACACAATATTAAATAACATCTATGCAACGTTTTTGTGTAAAAAGTCGGAATGGTGTCACACACGTCGATAAGGATGAAACACCAAATAAGAAACAGGTTTCCTCCATCACAATAACCCGGAAAAAAGAAAAAGAAAAAAGACCGAATTTTGATAGCTGGATCGCAGATTCCTTACCGCTTGGCCATTGTCGGACGTTTCTTTCTCACCCAGCTTGGCATTATTCGGCTTTTCATTGTCGTTTTTGTTTTACTGATCTTTTCTGTTGTAATAACTTGTTTCAACATGAGAAGTGTATCGGTCATCGCGAACTGCGGTGCGGACAAGGTTTGGAATGTTTATCAGCAATTGAAATGGAATGAATGGGATCATGATATATTGAAAATGAGTGAATTAGAAGAGGGAAAAGGCTTAGTGGATGGTGCGCAAGTCACTATAGAGATGAAGAAAGATGGAAAGGTACATTGCGCAACAGTGAAAGACGTCTGTAATAACAAGTGTTTCACATACACCGCCCCACTACCAGGCTCCACCTTAGAAGCTATCCATACTCTGGAGGCTTTGGATGATGGTACTACGAGAATCACACACTCATTCGCCTTCACTGGTGTCGTGGGGTGTCTCTATCAGTGCCTCACCAGGAACTATGTGCAGAACGGTTTGGAAACGAATACGGCAGCACTCAAGACATTAGCAGAGGATTCCTCCATCACAAAGGTAGTACCATAATCTCTATTTACATTTTATATATTTTATAATTTTATCAATTGCGCTTGTCTTGTTTTCCCATTTACACTCATTCGTGACTTTTTCATGTTTTTAATTTTTTAGTTTTAGGTCCAATAAAATTACATTAATTCATAAACTATAGAGGGATTTTCTTCCTCTATAAGGTATTATTAACTTATCACGAATGATTAGAAATAAAGTAATACAGTTCAATATCAATTAAAAACGGTCCTGAAGTAATTACTTCGTACTGCTGCTGCTGTAAAAAAAATCATACTCTACAGGTACATAGTATTTATTTTGGCAGGTCTGCGAACAAATATCGATCAATTGTGAAACACACACGTTCACAAAAAGAGAGAGTAGAGGTAAACTCCTTTCTTGTATTCATACGGCCTTGGGGCAAGATGAATCTTCATGCATAGGCTCGAGGACCCACAGTGATTGTATGAGCTGGACAATGTTAAAGTAATTCTGCCCAGCGTCGCCATATGCTCCAGCAATTTGTGAGGTGCTGAAAGCTAATAGACGCGTAGCTTCTTCACCTTCAGCAGTGAGTGTAAAGTTGATAGTATCGTTGTATACGCCGGATTTGGTAGTATGCCAAGTTTGTCCGATAAAATCGACTGGCGGAGGTGGAGTTCTAGAGCGAAAATCAGCAAATGATGCCGTACCCTCAGCCGTCATTTGTGGGATATACAGACCATCAGGCCCGCCGGCAAAAATTGTAGTATTAAGTTTATTCATTACTTCAAATGTTGATGCAGGAATATTAAACGATAGTTTACAGCAAGCATTACCACAGCTACCATAATCAGGATGGTTGCAGCGAGCTTCATCGCATGCCATGACAGCACTGAAGATTACAAGAAATGAGATGAACAGAAACAACATAATCGCTTCAAACTAATGAAAGTAAGTATGTAGGTACGAAGTTGTGTAGGCCAACAACGTTCACTTTTAAAGCTGTTTTCACGGGTCTGAATGAAAAATGGGCTCACGCAAAAATACTTCTTATTTCTCCCAACCGCACCTCCCCGCCATGCCCGCATGTCTTCTTTAAGTTCAAAATTTTGGATTTTTCTTTTAATTTAACGTAAAAAGATGTACATAACGTTATTTGTTTCCTACATAATAATACTCGCTTCTTCTATTCTATTTTTATCCTCTCTTTTTTCACGCACTCATCTTCCACTCACTCGTTCACTCGTGTCGAAGTACTTGTCCTAGTCTATTCATCCCTTCATCTAGTTGCTCTGGTGTGGCCGTACTGAATGCTGCACGGACAAAGGGGGTAACTGGGTTGTGAGGGAAGAATGCAGAACCAGGGACAAGAAGAACCTTTTTTTCTCTAGCTTTTTCCATAATGAGCTGACTCGAATCAGTGACACCGAGCAGTTTCATCCACACAAACATGCCTGCACTTGGTCTTGTATATGTAGCGAGAGGTTGGCCATCATTTCCTACAAGATGCTTATCTGCTGCTACCATGAAGTGGTCACATTGTTCTGAATAAAAGTTTTTGATGTTGCCTAGATGAGATTCCCACATTGGATAAAACGATCGATGGGGGACGCCAGCAGTCTCTGGTTTGGCATCTGGATCGCCGACTGACATCCATCTCAATACCATAAGTACAGCAAGTTGGGATAAGCCAGATGCGTGCATAATAGATGCCTGATTGTGTAACGACATGGCATCTACTAGTTCGGAAGGGCCTGAAACAAACCCGACCCTAATCCCTGATGATACAATCTTGGATAGAGAATCAGTTCTTATAACACGACCATCCGGATCTAGTGAGAACAAACTAGGCACACGTTCAGGAGCATACTGCATGTAGTAATAAGGGTCATCTTCAACGATGAGTAAATCGTGTTCTTGGGCGATTTTTAGTACTTCAATGCGTCGTTCTAAGTTCATTGACGCTCCTGTTGGATTCGATCCAGTTGGAATAGTGTACAGAAGGCGAGGCTTTTTACCACTTTTTGTAGTATCCCAGTTATCCAGAATATTACGCATATTTTCAGGATTGAGGCCCAGATGGTCAGTCTTAACAGTGATCAACCCGCATCCCTTTGGCTCCAGGTACGCCAAGGTACCGGAATAAGTAGGGCCTTCGACCAATACATTATCTGACTGATCATGGATCAGCATGTCAAAGATCTTCGTCAAGCCATCCTGTGAGCCAGGTATAACTGCAACCGTGAATGGTTGCTTAGGAGCATGTTCCACTTCCTGTAGCACTTTCAAACGAGCGACGAGCTCACTAATACCAGGAGTAGGGGAATACTGTAAAGCCTCTTTGACATCAGCATCAGTACTTTTAAGGACACTACCATCCTGGAGAGTGAAATCAATCGATTTAAAAGGGAAGAATTTCGCGTTCGGCATACCACCACCAAGAGAAATCATACCAGGCAAACCTACAAGAGGCTGCAAAGCTCGAATTGCCGAAGGCTTCCTACGGGCTGATACAGGGCTCAAAAACTTTGCATATGCTGGAATCTTAGTTGATAATGCATGCATATTTATCCTACCGGCCTAGACTTACCTTTTGCCTCCCTAGATCACGGTAGGTAAGCTCTAAAAACACTAGGTCCTGTTAAGTCTGAAATTTCTTTTGCTTTTTTACTTTTTAACTAAAACTCGATTTTTGGTCATTTGCTCATTTTCAAGGCAATTGCGTGGTGTATTCTTCCAAGCATCAATAAACGAGTGTATAATCTAATTGATGGGACGCGATCAAAATTTATTATCCCTTCAAGAGCTTATAGGCGAAGTACAATCAATATGCAAATATGCTCGTGAAAACAAGAGTAACTCTACTGTAGTTCTCCGTGCTGGTGTTGGTTTGCTGAAAGAATGCCAATCATTAAGTGAGAAGTTTTTTACCTCGTCAGGTAATCTACCATCTTTTGATAAAGAGCTATGTGCTCTCCTTGCACTCGCGAAAAAACTTCAATCACGGCTTCCTGTGGATGCGATTGATGCTAGCTGTACGTGGGAGCACCATAGGGTGGCTTGCGAAGCATCTTTCTTGGCAGATTTGATTGATCGTGGAGAATCATCTGCATCTGCATCTGCATCGTCTTCTTCTTCATTATTATTATTGCAAGAACGCTTTAAAGGGGCCATGGCTACTCGTTTGCTTAAGATAGTGAGGCGTGTTCGCCTCCAGGAGCGCGGGTTCGCTTTCCAGCATGCTTTATGGCGAGATAAGGTCGCAACGAGTCTGTCAATGAATTCGTCGCCGCAGCAATTCACTTATGGTTCATCCTTGTTCCAGCTGTGGGTGGCCATAATGAATAGTGACTCTTGGTGCTCAAGAACAGCTGTTGATCCAGGAGATAGGAATAGAGGAGGAAGAAAGGAGGGGAATAGTTGTAGGAGTAGGAGTCCAAAGATTGTCATTTTCGGCTCTTCACAAGGTCTTATTGCTACCTTTATTTCTATATTTATGGCCACCGATCATGTGTCGACCCTTCTCGCCCGCCCACCATCCAAAGGCAACAGCAGCAGTAGTAGTAGTAGTAGTAGTAGTAGTAGTAGTAGTAGTAGTAGTAGTAGTGGTATGTTACGGGATGGTCTTGGGATAGGCGTGGACATTGATGGGTATGAGGTATTATCTAGCCTACATGTAAGCGCGTGCGAGGCTGCTGTTTTAGCCACCGCTTGCACTGACGACTTATTAGAAAGCCATAGTGCCATGAATAGTGCAAGTGCACAGAAAGGAGGCATATCCCTCGCAGATTTGAAGAATTTGAAGAACAGGACTCGCATCACTCCTATCTTGGGAGATATGTTGCAGGCGGATATTTCAAAAGCGGATGTAGTAATATTGACGTCTCTGTGCTGGGATAACAACACTCGTGACAGGGTATCCTATAAGCTAGCCGCAGAGCTGTCGCCCGGTGCCCTTGTTGTCGACTATCAGACTGATACCTTTGAGCGTGTGGGATTAGAGGTCAGAGGAGGTAGTCACCAGGGACAAGGACGTGGATGTGGCGGTGGAGGTGATTCTTCGACTGCCCCTGTCACTGCGACTACCACTGCACCTGCTGGGCTACCAGTGTCACCCTCACCCTCACCCTCGCCCTCTGTATCAGCTCTCAATGCCTTAGATAAAGCTCTCCAGCGAGGTACCTGCAAATCTTCTGCCATGTCCGAGTCCCATCGTCGGTGCGGCACTCATGGGTTCAAGCTAGAAGGTATGGTATCTGGACCTGTTTCTTGGGGCGAGGATCAAAGCATCGCTTTATTCGGTGCGATCTGATGTATGATTACTACTTGACTACTTAAATGAAAATAACTCAATTGATTATAACCAATATCATAGGTAACTTTGTAATTCGTTTCATTTTACTAGGTTGTTGGAGCGCCTAAATTACTTTGAATTTGTCTCTTGATCTGTCCAAAAAAAATGTCAATTGAAATATTTTATATGTTTTTTACACTTTTGTATAAAAGTTTTAATATATACACATACATACACATATTTATTTATTTATCCATTTCTTCTTAAGCAACAAATCACTCTTAATAACTTTATATTTTATGAGGAGAGGGAAAGATTTGAAAGACTACGAAAATAACCAGGTTGTATTGGCTTTAAGTTACAATAGCTAATAAAAGAAATTACTCGGTCAAACTCTAATGGCTACACAAGGTTAAATATCCTGTTTACTCCTGCGATCACCAGAAAAGTCCATTTGTCCGGTGGTCCCAAATAATTCCTAAAACTTGTTGTAACTTAAATGACGTTTGGGAAAGGGGTCCTGGTCCGTAGGTTGCCCCTTCTGGATTCGTCGTTGGCGGCTACCCGGAGCGTCATTCTTTATGGGGGTTAGATCTCCACCCATCACGTAAAGGCCAGGATTTAAAAAATGAATCGAGAGTATGTATATATATATATATATATATATATATATATCGATGAAATGCATTTGATATAGATCGCAGCCTAGTGAAGCAGTAAGTTTGTTAAAATCCCATGTGATCTCCAAATCCGAGGTAACGCGGTCGAACTCTATGCTGGAGATACTCTAATCCTATGCTACGGATATTAATGGCGGCATTCACATCTCGATTCCATATCATATGCCAGTTTGCACATTGTAGGAGTCCCCAGGCCGTGACATTCGGCCAAGGGTCGGGGATAGGAAGCTCTTGTGGTCGCTAGTCCGGATATTGCCTAGAATGCAGTAGCGGTCTGTAAGCACAGCGACTGCACGTTATAGAGGTTCTGTGCTCATTTACTAGTAGCACGGTGAAACCTGCGCGTTTGAAGAGCTTCCGATACCTTACGTTAGGTACTGGGCCTTGATGTCTCCAGCCTTTAGGCTTGCTCCAGTCACCCCACATGATGACACAGTCAGTAGGGTTATACTGGGGTCTCCCAGGCCTATGAAGGAACTTGCTGATAAATGATTTTATCAGCTTCGTCTCAGTCACCTGGAACCCCGCATAACTACGCAGCCTGTCCTTTCGAAACGATAAATCGCTGTAATAGCTACTTAGCATTTTAAATGCTGTAGTCTTCCTAGCGATTGCGCTCCTAAAAGTGTAATAGGAGTTGTGATTGTTGGTATCAATTTCATCTGTCATATTATTTATGATTATTTATCGGGGTGCTGCGGAGCCAGAGATTTTGGATCAGATTGGGAGGCTAATAAAATAGCAGAAGATGAGCGCGTTGATACCGAGCGCCGTCGTTTGATTCGTTCGGATGCTGATATTCAGAAGGCTGTCGACCAGTGGTACAATCTAACCCTAGCCGATAGATGGTAATATCTGCAAGTGGAACACCGCAGCTGTTACGGATATGCACGACTTATTTAAAGACAAAAAAATGTTTAACGCTGATTTATCACGGTGGGATGTTAGTAGAGTTGTGAATATGAGTAGCATGTTCCAGGCTGCCTCCTCGCTCACGCTGCCTCCTCGTTCAAGTCTGATTTATCGCGGTGGGATGTTAGTAGAGTTGAGAATATGAGTAGCATGTTCAAGGCTGCCTCCTCGCTCACGCTGCCTCCTCGTTCAAGTCTGATTTATCGCGGTGGGATGTTAGTAGTGTTACGAATATGAGTAACATGTTCTATAAAGCCGAATCGTTCAACTCCGATTTATTGCTGTGGAATGTTCGTAAGGTTGTGAATATGCGTGCCATGTTCCATACAGCCAAATCGTTTAAGATTGACCCACGGTCACGGTGGACTATTAGTCAGGTTTCGGATATAAATCAAATGTTCGATAATTGTTCGATTATACCCAGGCCATTAGTTATAAGGTAGGATATTAGAAACTTATTGAACTATGTCTCCTCACCATAGTATGCTGGTAAACAAAGAGAATCAAAGGTAGCGAATATCGCGTGGGAGCCTTGATGATCGTTAATGACCGTACAGTAAATGGACGAAAGCTGTTGATGAAGATGCCTAATCGGTCTCTTGCACCACTGCTTTTATAAATAAAATTGAAGTACTTCTTTATTACTTTGAAGTACAATAATGCTATTTCTTTTGATGTAATATTATTGTACAATGATTACATAGTCTTATAACATTTTAACAAAGGTAACTATACAATATACTTCGTAATTTATTTTCTAAGGCGCAGCGGAGGGATTACTATCCTTGGCCTTCTCACCTGCATATCTATCCATAAACTCCGTAGGTAAACCTCCGAATACAGCGTACTCACGAAGTCGGGCATTAAGCGCCTTGGTGTCAAAAGCTTCTTGACCAGGGGTGACAGGGACAGGAGTATCTTGTGTACCTGGACCAGGCTGGCCGGAGCTATTCTGTCTTATCATGCTGCGGGACCCAGGTCGGTTGATAGGTTCTGGGTGAAGGCCGATATTACGAGCACTGCTGCTTGACGCATTACGGCTTAGGCCTCGTTGCGGTGGAGCTGGGGAGTTACCATCATCACTACTGTTATCGGTCACACGCGTGTTGGCGGTAATCACGGTACTACGTCTGTATAGGTCTTGTGACAGAATCTTCATGTTCTTATAGAATTCGGTAGTGAAAGCAGGATTGGTATCATCACTCAAATCATCAGGATTCACCTTAATGTGAGACAAAGCATGTATTGCGACAAGACCAAAGTCACCACTCGACTTCAACTTACTCTCGTGAACGAATATTGACTTTTTAGAGTGGTTGTACAAATATGACTTACTGAAACTGTTCGATTGCATCTGCGGTGGTTGCGGTGGTAATACCTTGGCGGCAATGAACTTGACACGAGGTAAACCGACCATTGTCGCCAGGAGCTTTCCGAAGTCCAGTCTGGAACGTTCTTGAAGGGGCACATCAGCTTCAGGGGTAACCCAAAGCTCATCTCCAGCCTCAGGCTCATCTGAGTCTCTATACACTACACCAGCACCAGCACCAGCACCAGCCGCGGGGCGCTGTGCAGATAATGTTCCACTGGATAACAAAGCCTCTAGTCGCTCGAGCTTTGACCCAATAGTGCCAATAGCATCTGCCATTTGAGTCACCTTAGCCATATCAGCTAGGTTGATATCCTTATTTCCACTACCTGTCGATGCAGCCTTAGCTCTACGATCAGCCTTCTTCTGTTCCACAAGTGAGATATCTTCGCCTGCAGGTGTGCCAGAAGCAGTCTCAGCAGAGGACGTATCTGTAGCAGCAGTTGATAAAGATGATGAAGATGGATTAGACTCCTCCCTCTTCTTCTTCTTTGCTGCCAGCCTCTCAGCTAGCTGTGCTTTCCTGTATTTGGCAGCAGCTGCAGCAGCCGCTTCAGCCGCCGCAGATCCAGCAGTGAAAGACTGCAAAATACGTGATTTACGGTCATGATCTAGGTCCTTATTTGCTGCCTCTGCCTTTGCAGCCATAGCCTCCTTCTGTTTCTTAACTTCATTTTCATGGCGTTGCTGCTCTGCCTTCAACGACTCCTGCATCTCCGATAGCATTGCTTCGTGAGCTTCACGCATGGTGCGTTCTGCTTCAACTCTCTCCATCTCGAGCTTTTTGTCGCGCTCTTCTTTCTCAGCGACAAGACTGGCGCGGTACTTTGCCATTTCCTCCATCAATGTATCACGATCTGCAGCTTCAGCAGTAGCACTAGCATCTCCATCGTCGCGGGTGTACATCATAATCGCCCTTGCCACCTCTTGCAGCTGCTTCTGCTTGAGCTCCATCTGTTCTTTAATGTGCTCCGGTTCGAGACTATTAGTTGCAGTCTCCTCAACAAGTCTCTGCTTCGCGCTCCATTGGTCATCAAATGCAGCAATAGCGCGTTTCATACTTGTCTCGTCTGCATTATCCTCTGATAACTCGGAAATAACAGCTGCACGAGCGGGAGCCCGTTCGAGAAGCAATGCTTCAACTGCTGGTTTGATCCTTTCAATACGCTCGTTATAATGGACAGATAACAACGCACCGCTCTCTTCGGTGTGTCTATCTGCCATGATAAGCTCCACACATTCAGTGTGTTGCTCTCTTGGTACGAGTTTTTTACCGATTGTAGCGCGAAGTACATAGTCTTCCTTCTTTTTGTCGAAGATTCCATGGGAATCTGCTTCAGCTGAAGAATCTTTAAGAGCTCCCATCCAGGATGACCTTGATTGCTTGAGACGGTCCCTATCCTCCAGCTCTTTCTTCTGCTTCGCTGCCAAATTTGCCATAGCAGCAGCTTCTTTCGCTTGTAATTCCTTCTCGTTCTTCGCGCGCTTTGCAGCGAGGCGCTCTTGTAGCTTTCCTTTATTAGTCGCTTTCTTTTGATCCATATCAACTTGGGCCTTCTCGACCTCTTTATCGTGAAGTTCACGAAGACGTTTCAACTCTCGAGTATTGGAGTCTTCAATAGCTTGCGATTCCATATCATCTGTGGACTTCAATGCAGCAACAGAGGCAGCTGCAGCCGCTACATCAATGCCTTTCTTCCTTGCATCTGCTGTGGCTGATGCTAGGTCCAACTCGTGCTTCTTGTGAAGTGCTTCCAACTCCTGTTTCTCATCCTGATCGGACTCACGTCGGTGAGTCTGCATAACTTGCTCCTCCTCTCGTGCAATATCTTCCATTGCAGAATTCATATCGTCCTTAGACATATCAGAGTCAGCATACTTCCTCCTCCTATCATCAAATCGAATCCTGAGATCTTGTTCCTTCCTCTTACGATTCATAGCGAGCGAATCGATAAGGTTCTGGCGCTCAATATCTTGTGCCTTTTTAAGCGATTCCAACTTCGTCTTGGCAGTATTCGCAATGTCCTCAGCTTCACTTGCCCCCTTCCGTGCCTTATCGTGCATACTGGCCAAGATCGCACGTTCATCTGCCTGCGCTTTGATATCCAATTCATGCAAAGTTGTAGCAGTCTCAGCGTCCAGAGAATCATGCAAGTTATCGACCATTTCGTCAAATTCCAATTTAGCTTCGGCTGACGCCACGACTTCTGCTTCAGCTGCAGATTTACCTTCGTTCTGCATGTCCAGCTGACGACGGCGCTTCTTCTCCTCAATTCTAGCCTTGAGTTTGTTCGTCTCCGCTTTCTTCTTCGTGGCGAGATCAGCCTTAAGGTTATTGATGGAAATGTTATGATCGTCACGTATCTCTGAAATGCGAGATGCAGTCTCCGCTTGGGTAGCTTTTGCAGCGGCATGTGCAGCCATGATGGCCTTCTGTGTCGAATTCGAACCCTCTTCGTATAATGCGGCCTCTGATTTTTTAATCTGTTCCCCGATATTCCTTGCCTCATCATCCTCCTTGTTTGCAATCTCGCGAGCCTCCTTATCCCACATATCACTAGCACCCGAAAGCACCGCGTGCTTGGAACCGATGGAAGAATTGAGATTATTCGCGGCGTCAGTCTCTACTTCAGAAACCATCTTGTCAAGATCATCAGGGCCCAAGGCGTCAGCAATGCGGGTAGCATCCTCGTCACTCACCCCATGTGCGCGGAGTGTCTCCTTCTTAATCTCTCTCTGTCGTCCAAGACGGCGTATTAAACTAGCCTTGGCATATGTTTTGCTTACCTCCATCGAGTTCTTCAGTCCAGTCATCGACACCTCGTGATCATGCATGACCTTAGCTTGCTTATCCTCATAATGAGCGCCGAACCAAGCTTTAAGATGAGCATTTGTAATTGCCATATCCTTCTCCATCTGTTCACTTTGGTGGTCAATCTCTGCTTGGGCTTGTTGTTGAGCGAGCTTGTCGAGGTCATCAGCCATAAGATCAGGCTGACTCGCCGCAATCTCTTTCTTCGCACGTTCTATCATCTGAGCTCTTCGCTTCTCGAGGTTCTTCTTATACTTAGCTCGAGTGCCCTCCATGCCTTGCTTAAGAAGAGCGCTGGCTAACTTCTCGGTAGTTTCGATTCGAGCCATCTCATCGGCATACTCGTGATCATTCATTCTATTAGAATCGTGAGCTTTAGTTGCCGAAGCCTTTTCATCACCGAGAGCCTTAGCTAAGAATCCAAGCATATCTTCCTTCTCGATGTCACATTCATGCTCTAAGTCCTTCGTTGCAATAGCCTCAGAAGCAGCAAGCTCTGCTTCAGCTTGATTGTCAGCCTTGACGGCGGATAAGCCTTGCTTGTTCATGAGTTCCTTGGCTTTGGCCTTGCGTGCTGCTAAGAGACGGGATTGTAGATCATCGCGTTTTTTCTTTTGTGCGACAGTCATGCCATCCAAAAGTACCGCATCTGCAGATTCGCGCTGTTTCTTGATACGTGAAAGAGCATCAGAAGAAGATAAAGGAAGTGATGCTTCGAGATCATTCATGAGCTCTTTCTGTACCTCTGCTTCGTGTTCCTTCTCGAATGAACTGAGCTCAGCGTCGGCCTGGGTCTTAGCGTCGGCCTCCGACATACCATCCGCCACGAGCTCGCGCTGTCTGCCAAGGCGGCGGTGCATGCCCTGCAGTTTGAGAGCACTCTTCATCTTCGCCTTCTTCTGATCCACTATTGTCGTCAAACCATCGAGCGCTCCCTCACATTCAAGCTTCTTCTGTAAGGCTTGCTTGCGCTTCGAGGCCTGTTCTTGTGACAGAAGCACCAAATCTCGCATCCGCTGGGATGCCAGTGCACTCTCGAGTGCCTCTGTCTCTTGTTGACAGTTGTTACGCAGAGAACGCAGCTCTTCCTCGACCTTCGCATGGGTAAACTCCTTAGCCATACAGTCCTTATATACCTTAACCATACCGAGTTGATACTCGGAGTAACACTGTACAATTGCGGCAGTAAGCTTCTGGTCGATTTTCAACATTCTCTCCTCAGCATTGGGTGAAGAAGTGTCGATTTCGGCCTTTCTAGCGGCAAACGTCTCCCTGACCTCACGCAATCGATCCTGTAAGGTAGCGGTAATGACATCAGCAATCTCCTTGTATTCAGTTTCAATACCAAGTTTATCAGAGCACTGCGCTTGAAGCATGCTCTGTTGGTTATTATGTTCCTTGGAGGCTTTCTCGATAATAGGGCGAATGTCCTCGTCTACCTGTTTATCAAGATCAACACCATACAGTACCTTCAAGGCAGTCTCTACGGCACCAACGGGACGATCCGACATAAGCAACCGCTTGCCCTCGACTTCCCTCGTCTCATAAGCGAGCGTGATATGCTTCTTGTGAAGTCTACGAATATCCATCACGAACGCCTCGCGCATCAGCATGCTCTCCGCCTCGAAGGCGCGCGAGATCTCATAAGATGTCGAACTAGTGTCGGTAGCATAACCCTCTACCATATCCTTCGTGTGTGGACTATGTACCATCCATGCGCATTCCATACTCTCATATGCAGCTCGTAACTCGGCCTCCTCTCTCCATGCTTCCGCTTCAATCTGCTCTTCGATCACTTTCTTAATCATTCCTGGGAGTTTGCTCTCTTCTAATCCTGCCAGCATGATGTCGCGCTTCTCATTCAGGGCATTGGTGAATGAACCAAGAGTCATTGATTTCGACTTTTGCATTGCGGAGTAGTGTAGTGCGTGAGTCTTAGCAACAGTCATAGAAGCGACCAAATACTCCTGTTCGAAGTCCGTCACAGCCAAATTCTGTCGCTGAAGCTCATTATTACGCACCAAATCGTTCTTCTTGCGCAAATCATTGATAAGAACGGCCATTGTCTCTTTTGTTGCTGCGGTGTGATTGGAAATCTCCTTTGTGATATCCTCATGATTGGCCCGCCTACGGGTGAGCTTGGCTACTAATTTGGTCTCGTTGGCCTCAGCAAGGAGGTCGTGTTCAAGTAAAGCAACACGGTTCTGCATCTGGAATGTAGATTCCAAGCCAAGCATCACACGTGCATGCAACTGAGCCTGTCGCTCGGAGTCCTTCAGACGTGGTCCCCATGACGTAGCGAACTCGAGGATAGTTTCCATGTATTCCAGTTGATACGACAGAGAACGCTTCTCCGTCTCGTTATGAATATCTGCCGATCGACGCACTGTATCAATCTGAGTCTTAGCGCTAGTCCGTATGTCGGTTATCAAAGCAGATGAATTCTGACGGGGGAGCTTCTTGTGAGTTCCAAGATACTTCGCCTTAATTTCAACTTGCGCAGCGAGTGTCTTTGCCTCTACATCCGCACTTTTAGTAACAGTCTCTTTCAATATATCCATTTCGCTCGTGGCTCGTGCAGTAAAATCCTTAAGTTTCTTGGAAAGTTTCTCTTGTTCAGCATCAACATCAACAGTGGTAGCATCAGATAACCAACGGGTTCTTAGTGCAGCAACTTCTGCGAGGCGAACATCGTGTTCGTGGTCTAATACATCAGTAAGTTGGTCAATTTCATGGTCGTATTTCTTCACTACAGAGAGAATTGCAGCTTGTAGGTCATTCTCCTTAACCTTCTCTATCACACTATCCTTGTATAGCGATCGAGTGTCTGCCAACTTCGAATTGAAGGAAAGAGATGCAGAAGTGTATCGCATACGCGAGTTGATGGCAAGCATGCGCATCTCCAAGGCATATGCAGATGACGCGAGAGCAATGACACGCTGCTCAGCAAGTGGAAGTCCCTCGATATCTTCAGAAGAATCACCTCGCATGAGCGCTTCAAGCTTCGCCTCTCGATCCGCCACCAGTGCCGCCTCGAGCGCCGCCCTCTCATCTGCCATCTTCTGGGCCAAGTCACTGGAGTTATCCTCCTTGTGTTGGGCCTTGTCCCTGGCTTTGTTCTTGAGGGCTTCCATTTTGTCTGCCTGGCGCTTCTGCTCCAGATCAAGAGCTGAGTCGATGATATCCTTCTGTTGCGTGGCATCGTTATTACCGATAATCGCAGCAGACTTGTCCTCATCAGGAACGACGGGTTCCTCGAAACGAAGTTTGTCCTCGGTTTCTTCGTCCTCGCTGATTGCCTGTAGTTTGTTTCGTGGAGACCTGGGGGATGTAGTACCATCAGATTTAGTGTCATCTTGGTCGTCATCGTCTGCATCCAATGCGGACAGACGCCCAAGGCCGCCTTTCTGAAGAGCCTTCATCAAAGCCGCAAGCTGTCCTCCATCCAACTCACCAGTAGCATCATAAACATCATCAATTAGTGCTAGAAGCTCAGTGCGTGCATCAGCAGCGATCGCACGACTTAGAGCACTCTCTCCATACGTCTCCCTCAAAGCACGCATCTCTATTTCGATCGCGTTCTTGAGATCTTCGAAATCAGTTCCCATTACTTGCGCGCTTTCCTTCTTTTCCTTGTCCAACAATGAGTCGTTGCCCATTTCCATAATGCCATGCAGTTTATGGCCGAGGGTGGCCACTCCAGTCTCCATCTCCTTGATAAAGCGAGGGCAGCGCTCTTTGAAGGACATAAGAACTCGAGCGGAGGAACCTTGTAAGGAGTCGACATCGGAATGAGCTGTGCGCACGTCTTTAAGTGCACTTCCGATCTTTTTAGGGAGTTCAATCTGACTTGTGCGCATGGACGAATCCATAGCATCAATGCTTGTCTTCTCGCGTCGCTCCTCATCACTGTGTGCCACATATACGTCATTCTTGATAAATTCGCAGAGGATGTGCAACTCCTTCAGCATTGCCTTTAAGCCGACACTGTGATCAACAGATGGAACAAAGTCAGTATTCTCTTTCTCGACGGCAACCTTGATCTTATCAGATAATTCGAAAATAATTGCGCTGGCAATTTTTGCGGGCCCGTGGGAAAAGAGCGTATTGAGTTTGTCAAGCATCTCCATCGCCTTAGCCTCAGCGTCTTTGAAGTTAGACTCGAATAAGTCGCGATGAGCGCAATCGGCGCGAATAATATCGTAAATAGACCGTAATTTGCGCGCCTTGTTCTCGAAGGTGAGACCCATATCAATAACAGTGGAAGCCAACATTCTCTTCAGGTCGTCAACTTCTTTCTTAAGGTTCTTGTGTAGGTCTTCGAGCATATCCTGTTGCTGAAGCATCTGTCTGTCGAGTTTATCATCGTGGTTCTTAATTTGACGAATAACAGAACCGCCTACGGCATCGCCATCCTCATTGTTACCAATATCACCTCCACTGCGCTCAGGAGCATTCCTAGCATAAGCAGCAGCGGCTTCAATGTCTTCTGTTTCGACCAGTCCAGGCCGTGTACCGAGACCCAATGGTATATCGTCCTCAGTTGCAATCTTCGCGCCACGGGTGCTGCAACCAAGACAGTTTGCCACACCATACCCGCCCTCGTCACCCTGGTTCCTTTCCCTGGCAAGTTTGGAGAAGTATCCTCCCTTAGTGGACGCAACTTTGGTACCTACTTTCTTGTTCTGTTCGCGGTACCCAATGTTCATATCGATATGTGCGCTCCATGCCTGCTTCCTGAAGAAATATAAGAAACCCACGATACCAATCACCATAATAAACATACTGGATAATAGTGATACCACAAGCGTCCAATCTGGAGCGAGTACGAGGTTTGCATTCGATTTCACTCCAATTTCACTTAGATGCGAATTCTGGAACTCAACAAATGGCGCACCGTCGATGAACAGGTCGGTAGGGCACACAACATTGTCCTCCATCACACGAATCACTGTAATCCTTGTCTTCTCTGTGGAGTGACCGAACACATAGGAACCAGCGGTGTCGAAGGTAAATGCGAAGGATGTCAACACCAGCGTTGTGATAGATGCATCACGCATCTTCCGGAACTCTGTGTATTCGAAGTCACTGTTCGTATTAAGTAACGAATCCTTCATATACACAGGGTAGTTATCATTATCGATATCGAATACAATCGTATCACCCGCGTTAATACAAACTATCGGTAGGTCAAGTTCATCAGCATCAGGGGCGTATGCTAGGCGACGACCTGAAGGGTCGTAGTCAGCGCTTCCAAATAGTCGCCTCCTTGCAGCAGCCGCGGCTAGATCGACTGCACTGTTGGTAC